>Ga0208958_1001701_pt1 | contig 20884 bp, 21 predicted proteins | sample RifOxyB1_FD_184032 | JGI IMG/M metagenome (GOLD analysis project Ga0208958, IMG submission 184032) | Soil microbial communities from Rifle, Colorado - Rifle Oxygen_injection B1 (SPAdes) | ecosystem: Environmental > Terrestrial > Deep subsurface > Rock core/Sediment | place: Rifle, Colorado... | reverse complement strand
TTGTTGTCTTTTAATCATCTCTACCCCGACTGCAGTTCCGATGACTAGTACAATTACTGACATGACCGGCAAAAGCACCGACTGGATACTCGACAAAATTCCCCATTGCCGCATGTAGTTTATTTTCGACTCAATCGCCGGTTTGTAAGAAAACAACTCATCTTTAGGAAACCACCACTTACCGCATCTTTGGCACCTGCTAACCATTACTTTAGGTGGAATATTTTCCGAGGTATATCGTGTCAGCATCAGTCCGTCGGCCGGGCATACTCCTTTGCCGGCTGAAAACCAGCCCGAGGAAATACTGATCCGTCTCCATCTGGATAATTCATTTGCTGTCAATTTGTTAGCCGTATAACTATCCAGCCAAAAACCCCCGCATTTAAAACACCTGAAAACTATCCCGCTCTCGGATGTCATCTCCGTCAACTTATTGCTGCAGTCCGGACATTTCATATTTGATTATTTTGTCTGGAAGTAGTACCTCTTTCCTTCAATCTGCACCTGATATACTTCTGCCTTCGGTAAGCCGGTTAGTGTCACCAGAAAGCCTCCATCACCCTCAGGCCGCACCGGAACCGGTCCCCACACCTCCTGGCCCAATTGTCTGAGTAATATAAACTCAACCGGCTTATTTAATCTAAACCTTAACTGAGCTTCTCCATTGCCTTTATATTCAGCCCGGAATTCAACGCTCGATCCAGCTCTTACTTTCGTTGCCTGATTTTTACTTACATTAACTACACTTACTCCCAATCCCACCATTAAAACCAGAACCATTAAAATGGGTAGGACCATTAAAGCCGCCTCGCTTTTTCTTTTCCAAAACTTCAGATAGTTTACTTTGGCTTCGTAGGCTTTTTTAAATTTCAGCAGGTTATCAGCCGGAAACCACCACCAACCGCAATGACTGCACTTAAAAGCCGTCACTTCAGCCGGCATTTCTTCTCCTGCATACCCAAAAAGCGGTTGCGAGTCCGCCGGACAATTAACACCGCCGGTCTTAGTTTCTGCTTTAGCCACAACCGGCTGCCAATTTGTAATTTTCAATTCTTTTCCTTCAGCCAGGGAGTTGGGTACCCACCCTTCCATCCACGTTCCCCCGCATCCTTTACATCTAAATGATTTATCAAAACCGGTGACTGCCACCTCACCTAAATCCTGCCCGCAATCCGGACACTTCATACCATAAATATACAACAAATTAAGTAACTTTCCCTAGTACCAAATTATACTTTCTAATTAACCTGACCTATTTTGACCTGTCGCACGTCTTGTCCAAATGCCAGCCATAGCTTTTCCCCCAAACTCACTCCGTCAATTACTACCACCTGCCAATCTCCCGAAGCCATCACTGAAGCCGCTTGCCACTCCAAGTCCCGCTCTCGTTTATACGACACTACTCCGACCGGCTCGGCCGATCTGAATCTGACTTCGGCTTTCCCTTCCTGTGAATACAAAACCGACACTCTTCCTACTACTGTTGCCGCCCGAGTTCCGATGCCTAGTCTCTGACCAATTCCAGCAACTGCTCCCACCAGTCCGACAGTCAGCACCACGGTTAATACCACCGGCAACACAAACCCGATCCACGAACTTCTTTTTTTCCACCGTTGCTGATATTCATTTTTTACTTTAAAAGCTTCTGCCAAATCAAATACGCTGTTTCCCGGAAGCCACCTGTTTTTACATTTCTCGCATTTGTATATCGCCACTCCCACCGGCAACTCTTCGCTCTCTTCCCGCACCATTTTTTCTCCGTCTGTCGGACAGGCATATTTATGATCTCCCGTTTCCGGTTTTGAATCTATCCGGTCAATCCCCAACTCTCCTTTTTCCGCCAGCTTGTTTATTACCCATCCGGCCACCTGAATTCCACCGCAATTGCCGCACCGCCACGACTCATCCACCCCGGTTATTGATATCTTGGTTAGTTCTCCCTGACAATCCACACACTTCATTACACATAAATCATAATTCATATCGTCTCAATGGTAAATCACCATCTCCGTATTTAGTATAATCACCCCTGATGTCATCAAACCATCCGGCCATCCCCATGCTCGCCCAACTCAAGACTCATATTTGGAACGAAGTTCAACCATATTTAAAAGACCCCAGCTACCCAGCCCAGTTTATGGTTCCTGCCAAATATCAACCTGAGGCCGACTTTCATTGGACCATGTCCAGCGATTACCCCAAACGTCAGGGAAAATACATTAGAGGCAGCCTGGTAGTTCTCATCGCCGAAGCGATGGGGGTCCCCGCCGAAAAAGCATACAAAACCGCTGCCGCCATGCAAATTTCTGAGGATTGGATTCTCATTCATGACGACTTCGAAGATAACTCTCCCACCCGCAGGGGCCAACCTGCCCTACATCATATCTACGGGGATAAGTTAGCAGTAAACGCAGGCGATGCTCTACACGCTTTAATGTGGAAAATCCTTGTGGACAACCAAACCTTACTCGGTGAGTCACTCACCATTCGCTTAATCGACGAGTTCTACACCATGATAGCCCACACCGCCCTGGGTCAAACCGTAGAAATGAAATGGACCCAGGACAATCGTGTCACCGACGATTCCGACTGGTATTTTATCGCTGATTCAAAAACTGGATACTATAGTTTGGCCGGACCGATGCGTTTTGGAGGCATCATTGGTAACGCTTCCGAAACCCAGCTTAAGCTATTAACTGACCTGGGTTTAAATCTGGGACGCTGCTTCCAGCTAGTAGACGATACCTTGGACCTAACCGGAAATTTTGCAGGGTTAAAGAGCCATTCCGGTGACGATATATACGAAGGCAAACGCACTATTCCCTTGGGCCATCTTCTGCGCACCGCTTCTAAATCAGACTCAGACAAAATTATTTCAATCTTAGCCAAACCCAGAGAGCAAAAAACCTCATCGGAAGTCACCTGGATTCTCGATCAAATGCACCAACACGGTAGTATCACCTATGCCCAAAACCTCGCCACCCAGTATCGAGACGCAGCGCTCAAAATAATCGACACAAAACTGACCTTTCTCAAACACGAACCCGCTCTGTCAAATCTCAAAACTATCTCCGACTTTATTCTCAATCGCAGCTATTAAGCCACTCTTTCTTTAAGCGCCTGGTAGTATTTCACCATCAATTCCCGGGCCTTGTCCCAGTTCCCCAAACCCACTTCCGTATTAGCCAGGCGCGCCAACCGGGCTGATTTTGAAGCCTGAAAATCGGAAAATCTGAACTTTTCTGCCAACAGTTTTCTTATTGACACTTCATCACCTCGGTTTTGCCACGTGCCCACTTCTATTTTGGCCACCAGTTCCGGTTCCATAGCCAGTCCTACGTTCTTTTTGACTACCTCATACAACCCTTTCAAAGCTTCCCTGGCTTTCTGCCAGTCCTCTTGTTTTCTGTAGACCAGCGCTTTGGCCAAACTCACTCCACCTTCCTTAGCCAGTTCTTTTGATAATCCATATTGCTGTCTCACATATTCGACCACCAAATCGGTAAATCTCTGTCCTTCCCCGATTTGTCTTTGCATGTCGATCTCCAGTTTGGCTACCAATTTAGGATCAAAACCCAAATGCTCCTCTTTGTCATTTCCCCCAAACCGCCTTCGTCTGCAGGAATAATCCAATATTGCCCCCACCAGTTTCTCAGGAGAAAAATCCGGTAGGTGATCCACTTCCCAATACATTTCGGCATATGTCATCTGCCAGGGCAGCAGCCCGCTGGTTCGCTGTTCCCCGCTGGTTCTTATAAATAAGTCAACGTACGGGTACGGTTGATCCCCGGTGTCTAAATACTGTTCAAATCTCTTCTCGTCCAACTGTTCCACCATTTGTTCAAAATTGTCCTCCTTGCTACCGGCTAGAATCATTTTTTTAGTTGCCCTCAGGATTTCATCCCTGCCACCGTAATCAACCGCCAGATTAAAGGTGTGTTCCGAAAATTGTTTGGTTTTTTCCTCCAAATCCCGAATTCCTGCGGCCACATCGGCAGGTATTCTGTCTTTTCTGCCCAGATGAACAAATCGTACTTTCTCAGAAATCAACTCCTTGCCCATTTCCGTTAATGCTCTTCTGAATAAAGAAAAAATCTCTCCCACTTCCATCTCCGGCCTGTCCCAATTTTCCGTGGACCATGCCCACACCGTAAATGTATGTACTCCCATATCCCGGGCCGCCCGAGCCAGCTTTATTACCGCTTCGTAACCGGCCTTGTGCCCTTCCCACGGCTGAAGTCCGCGGGCTCTGGCCCATCTGCGATTGCCGTCCAAAATCAAGGCTATATGGTTAGGCACCTTGGTTCCCTCAGGCAAGCTGATTTTCCCCGCTTTCGTACTCACAGTACTCGTCATTATATATTAGTCGCACTTTTCTCCAAAATCCCGCGCATCACGAAAATCTCCTTGTCCGTCATAAATCTAAAACCCTTAGATATCCGGCCATCAAATATCGCCGTCTGAGACTTCCCGCCCATCACCCTCCCGATATTTTGTATCCGCCCGGGGGTAAACTTCTCCCCGCTTTCCTTCAGGTAAGCCTCCAAAAAACTTTTGATTGCCGGTTCAGCCATTTCTGACCCGAAATTTTGCCCAAAATAATTTTCCTGTGAATCCAGCTTAAACAGCACCAGTAAGTTTTTCATTGTTGCCACCAAGTCCTCGGATTTAACAAGCTTTTCAGACCCAGGCTGTATCGGCACAAAACAACTCGACAAATCGACCAGCGTTCCCACCGCGCTCCAGTTTTGGGCATGAGGAAAATTTCCGCCAAATTATGTTTGTGCATCCGGCCCAGGTACAGTCCTATTTGGGCCGGCAGCCACTCTCCGGCATATCTTTTGACATCGTCGGGGTTATTCACATCAAATCTGGCCGGCTGGTCCGTCCCGGGAATTATTCCGCTGCCTCTGGCTTCACAGGCCACGTTCACCCAATTCATCACTTTCCCCCAAACCTGGGTAAATTCCTGCTCGTCTTTACAAAAAATCAAATCCGCCACTCTTTCCTGGGTCTGCAAGTCCCGTTCTTCCTGGTAAAACTCTACCTGGTCAATATACCGCCGGCCCTTAATCATTAATTCGGCTTTTTTAGCCCACTTATACCCCAGATAAAACGGCAGGCCCGCAGTTTTTTCAAACCAGTTCCAATTCTTCATCTTCTCATCTATAAATTGATCAGCTCTGAAGACCAAATCCTTTCTGGCCCACTTTCGCCACTCATCAATACTCACCATCTTCTCATACCCCATTCTTACCGAATTCAACTTATGAATTGCCACCGGCCGCTCAGTTGGCAGTCCCAATTCTTCGCGCACTCGCCTTGATGCCGCAAAGACATCGATCTCATCTTGGTCCATCATCCCCTCCACTTCAAAAAACACTCCCCTGTCCGGGTCTTCAATTATCCTGACCTGCGGCATCTTTTCCGCCCCGCTGCCTTTCAGATCTCGGGCTCCGTACACATCGGCCGGACAGTCTCCTCCCCAGACCACTTTTCCGTCAGTAGCCCTCGATCCCACCGACCGGTGCTGCAGTTTAAATACTGTATGGCCCTGATCCTCCCCCTTTTGCTCTCTGATGATCATCACCGGCTTTTGCAGCTCAAACGGTCTACCCGCCTCGTCGGATTGGCCCACCAGCATTGCCTCAATCTTCCTGGTCTGCACTCTTTTTGGCCACCGCTCACTGCCCGAATCTTCACCCATATTGTCTTAATTTAATAAGCCAGGGCAAACACCCATTTATTCCTGGCCTCTTTACCGCACTTAACACATTTCCCCTGGCTAAATTTTGCATCTTCGGGCAAACATCTTACTGTGGCCTTGGTTTCTTCTTTTATTTTAGCCTCACATTCTGCATCTTCACACCAGTACGCTTTTAAAAATCCTCTCTTTTCTTCCATTATCTTTTTGAACTCCTCATAGTTACCGGTTTCTCTGGTATTCTCAGTTAAAAATTTCTCCTGTTTGGCCAGCAAATCGCTCTGGATTGTCACCAACAACTCTTTAACCGTCGGCCCAAGCTTGGCGTGGGAAATAACCTGTTTTTCTCCGGTATCTCTGCGCACCACCGTCAGCTCGCCATTTTCCAATTCTCTTTTTCCCAGTTCAATCCGCACCGGAACTCCCTTTAGTTCCCATTTGTTTATTCTGAAACCGATGCTTTCATCCTCTCGGTCATCTACTTTGACCCTAACTCCCATATCCGTTAGTTGTTTAGCCATTTCCCGGCTCTTTTCCACCAATTTGGTATCGCTGGTCACCGGCAAAATCACCGTTTGAATTGGGGCTAGTCTGGGAGGAATTACCAACCCGGCGTCGTCACCATGAGCCATTAGAAGTCCTCCCACAGACCGGGTAGAAAAACCCCAACTTGTCTGCCAGGCATATTGGAGCTTGCCCTCCTTGTCCTGGAACTTAATCTCAAATACTTTAGAAAAATTCTGCCCCAGATCATGCGAGGTACAGCTTTGCAAAGCTTTACCCTCAGGCATCAGCGACTCATAAGTTAGCGTGGCAACTGCCCCAGCAAACTTTTCCTTCTCTGACTTTCTGCCTACCAATCCCGGCAAGGCAAATAACTCTCTGTAAGTCTTGGCATACATACCCATCGCCCAACTCTGCATTTCCAAAGCTTCTTTGTGAGTTGCGTGGGCCGTATGCCCTTCCTGCCACAAAAATTCACTGGTTCGTAGAAATAAATAGGTCCGCTTTTCCCACCGTACCACATTATTCCACTGGTTAATAAGAATTGGTAAGTCCCGCCACGAATGCACCCATTTAGAATAAGCGTCATACATTATCGTTTCCGATGTTGGTCTGACGATCAATTTCTCCGTTAATTCCTCTCCACCACCGATTGTGACTACAGCTAGCTCCGGAGCAAATCCTTCCACATGCTGCTTTTCCTTTTTCAAAAACGATTCCGGAATAAACAAGGGAAAGTATGCATTTTCTACTCCCGCTTCTTTAATTTCCTTATCCATTGCCTCGGTTAATAGCTCCCAAATCCGGTAGCCGTACGGTCTGAAAATCATCGTTCCCTTAGCCGGGCCGTAATCAGCCAGCTCAGCCAGTTGCACCACTCGGTTATACCAATCCGATAAACTTTCGGATTTTTTCGGCAATTGTTTCTTTTCAAACGCCATATCCCAATTCTACCTCACTTTATTAGCTTCTGCTTGGATTTTTTTCACTTTCTCAAGCGTATATACAACCCATTCACCCATCTTCCACCTCTCCAAGTCCTGGATCCAGCTGTATCTAATTCGATCGGTATGCCTTTATTAATGGTCACTGAGTTCTCTGAACAAGCAATGGCTAGCTGCATTTCCTCGTAAATTATTGTTGCCACTTCACCATCTCTTATCGTAAACTCTCCTGTCTGCAGATCGGGTTGTCCATCCCTTTCAACTCCAAACACCTTCCGCCCCAACTTGGGTTGCATTGGATCAATATATGGAGCGCGAATTTCAGCTTCTGACACCGCCCCAATTTTACCATATCACGCTTATTTTTCTTGTTTTGTGCTATAATCTTTCCACAATTGATAACGCAATGAAGCAGTGTCAGTAGAGTTTCTAGAGATGACACCAGACATCCTGCGGTTGATGAAAGCAGGACGCATCTAGAAAGTCGAATTACCCTGTAGAGCGGCCCTGATGAAAATTGGGGACGGGAAAAGCCCGAGACAGCTTACAGAATGTGTCGGTAACGGAGCATTCGATGAGGCCAAAAGCCATTTAATCGATCCCCAACCGGGGATTTTTTTATTGGCTTTGGTAAATCAAGGTGGTACCACGAGTCAAAAACCCTCGTCCTTGAATAAGGAATGAGGGTTTTATGTTTAAAGAAGATAACCACCTGACTATCATTACCGGCCAGCCAGCCAACGGTAAAACTACCGTCGGGCGGCTGTTGCAGGAGTCTTTCGGCTTCGTTTGTATCGAAGGCGACGACTTTATTACCCCCATCGGCAAAACCCGGCTTAACAATGGCTCCTGGAATGACACCGACAGAAAAGTTTACCTCTCCCGCATGGCAGCCAGCGCCGTAGAAATCAAACAGGATAATCCGGATGTCGTAGTCGTAGATTGCCTCACCACCAGGTGGATGCGGGAGTTTCTCGTTACTCAAATCCATGCCATCAACCATTCTCTGGCCGTAGGCTTTATCCTCATCGACAGACAACTCACTTCTGAAAACATCACCCAGATAGCCGCTCTTAGAAGAGCCCAGGGCCACGCTTTGGATGTGGATGCTCTGGTCAGATTCAGACAAGCTTTCGAACCCTGGGACCCCAAACTTCCTTGCGTCAGCTTCACTAATCCCGGAGACGGAAACATTCACCAGCTCCTCATGTTAGCCCAAATTGCCATCACAAAACTATGGTCTCCTTAGCCGCATTTACCACCCCGGGGCTGGTTAAAACCGTAAACGAAGATGCGTTAGGTATTCGTTTTTCCCCTAACGAAATAACGGTCTGCATTTGTGACGGTCATTGGGGCCAGCTGGCTGCCCAGTTTGCCTGCCAGACTTTTCTCAACCGGCCGTTTCCTTCAGACAAAAACCGGGCCATAAAAATTTTAGACTCCATCCAAACCCGGCTTTTTCGCCTGCAGGACAGTCCCAAACCGCCGGAGACCAGTGTTTTAGCTGTCAAAATTAACCTGGGGTTTAACACTCTTCACTTCGTCAGTTACGGAGACTGCCGCCTGATGATCTCCCGAGACCACCACCCCATTTTCAACCTGCCCACTTGTCCCACTTGGCTGGGAGCCTTGTCATTTAAAAACTTAAGGCATCGAATTCCCGTCAGTCAGGCTACTCAGTTTGGATCTGTTACACTTAAAAAAACAGATCGGGTACTTCTCTTCACCGATGGTGTAGATGAATGTGTCTATGAAACCCCCACCATCTCCAATTCCTGGTTAGCCAGCCACACCCCAGATCAAATCTTAAATCGGATTTGTCGTCACGGTGCCCAAGACAACGCCACCTTTGTTAATTTACAGGTGCTAAAATAAGTTTATGGACACCATCTCCGATTTTCTTACCCGTAACGTCAATAATATTATCCCCGGAAAGTCGGAGTTGGAAAACGCACTTCGTGGCAGCAGAAAAATCAAAGCTTACCTAGGGATAGATCCCACCTCGACCAACATTCACCTGGGCCATGCCGTACCCCTAAGAAAACTCCAATCCCTTCTGGACCTGGGTCACCAGGTAGTATTTTTAATCGGGGACTTTACCACCTTAGTAGGTGACAATTCTGACAAGGAGTCCGAGCGACCCATCTTAACCGAGGAACAAATAGCCTCAAACTTCGCCACTTACCAAGCTCAAGCCTCAAAATTTCTGGATTTTAGCCGGGTTGAAGTCGTTCATAATTCCTCCTGGCTTAAAAATTTAACCTTTGGCCAGGTAGTCAAGCTTTGCCAAGCATTTACTCTTAACGATTACATTGGCCGGGAGATTATGAAGAAGAAATTAAATAGCGGAACCAGTATCCGCCTAGACGAACTGTTATATCCCATCATGCAAGGCTATGACAGCTATTATTTGGATGCCGATCTGCAAATTGGCGGCCCGGATCAAACCTTCAACATGCAAGCCGGCAGGACCTTGCAAAAAAAACTCAGGAATAAAGATGCCTTTGTTATGTCAGTCGACTATCTGCCGGGCACAGACGGCCGCAAAATGAGCAAAAGTTGGGGTAATGCCGTCTGGCTAACTGACAGCCCCAACGACGTCTTTGGCAAGGTCATGTCCATCAATGATGATTTAATTATCCCGTATTTCAAATTCGGCACCAATCTCACCATAGAAAAAATTACCGACTATGATCTGGCCCTTAAATCAGGCGAAAACCCCATGGATATTAAAAAGGATCTGGCTTTGCAAATCACTTCCGAATTACATTCCCGCCAGGATGCCTTCTCAGCCAAAACCTATTTTGAAGCTACCATCCAAAATAAAGAAACCCCCGCTGACATTCCCGACTATGTTCTCACCGGCAAAGACGATCTTAAGGTTCTCACCATCTTAGTCGAGCGCAAACTAGCTAGCAGCTCCTCCGAAGCTCGTCGCTTAATAACTCAGGGCGGAGTTAAACTAGATGGTCAAACCATATCAGACTATAAATCAGAAGTTCATCCGGGCGTCCTTTCTGTCGGCTCGCGCAAATTCCTCCGCCTCATTGCTTAGAATTCCACCACCTTAAGCTTTCCGATCTGCAAACACTTTCCAAGCAAACACCGGAAAGGCGTTCCATGCCCTCCTCAAATGTTTCGGATCCTTAGTCACTCGCCACAACCATTTCAGCCCCATTTTTTCCACCCACAAAGGCGCCGGAGTTACCCATTTTCCTCGCCCTGATAATTCATCAAAACTACTGCCAACTCCCATCACCACCCGGGCGTTTATCTTTGATAAATTTTGCCAAATCCATTTCTCCTGCTTAAACCGCCCAAACGCTACCAGCAAAATATCCGGTTTAAAATTGTTCACTTTTTTAACCAGTTTCTCATTATCACTATAAGATAAATCACTCAATCTTATCGGCCCCGGATCACTTTCGAGCTTACCGGAATCGACCAATCCGGCTAAATAGTCTGAACCTTTAATTTTAAATTTGAGTTTTGTCAGAGTATCCTTATCGCTTCCCAACAAAAAAACTCTCCATTTCTTTTCTCCTGCCAATTCCAGTATCTTCTCAACCAACCTTACCCCCACCACAGTCCTACCGCTTAGCTCGCCCTTAAGTATTCTCAATCCCACCCTAAGTCCAGCCCCCAAATCCCTCCACCATACCCCCAGTCGTTGGTCCTGGTAATCCATCGCCGCCACCACACTTACCCCGTCTGGCACCACCAGGTCAGCCTCAAACAGAGCATTTTTAAACCCTAAATCCTTTTGGGCTTCCAAAAAAAACTCCGAATAAGCCGTTACTATAAAAAAGGGCTTCTTAAAGGCTTTTTTAGTGCATTGAGCCTCAATTTTTGTTAGCACTGTATCCGTCGAAGTGCCAGAAACTGGTACTCCCAAAATAGTGTGGATTTTAAGACCCGTTTTTGCCGATTTAGCTTCGACTCTATCACCCATATTTCCATTATACATCGATTTTGCCTCCCTCTAGACATAAAAAATATAGCTCCCCAAAAGAGGTCAAATATACTACAAGTCTCAACAATATTAGCATCTTAAAATAGACAGTTTTAATTTGTACACAATTTTTCTAGCTTCATTTAGCTTCATTATTCACATCTTATCCCCAAACCTGTAGTTTAAAAACTCGTTAACAATCTATAAGTCTCAATTGCCGCCTTGTCCCACCCAAACCCTTGACTCTGCATTCCTCCCCTTCTAGTCATTTCCCGCAGCAAAGTCGGATTTTTAACCGCTAGCTCCAGTAAGTCGGCCATGCCGTCAACGTCTTCCGGATCAAACAACCCCCCTGCAAAGTCTCCCAACACCCGATATTCAAAATCCGCAGTCTTGACCCCCGGAGTTACGGTCCGGGTAGCATTTGGCATTCGAAGTATCTCACTCAGTGCCCCACCCCGGGAACTTACCACCGGTACCCCCGCTGCCATGGCTTCTAATACCGGCAGTCCGAACCCCTCGGTTATCGAAGGTTGGACATATGCCAAAGCGTTACTCAGTAGTATCTCTCGGGTGGAGTTGTCTACATAATCAGTAATCACCACCCGGTCTTGTATCTGATTTTTTTGTGGTGCAGATACCACTTCACTATAGGACCATCCCAATTTTCCGCAAATCACTAGTTTCAAATCAGTTTTTTTAAGTCGATGTATCAGTTTAGAAAAGGCCTCAATCAGTCGCACCAGATTTTTCCTCGGTTGCACTGTTCCCACAAACAGTAAATACTGTTTACTTTTTATTTTATATTTATGAAAGATTTTTGCTGTATCACGAGCCCCCAAACTCTGTCCCCCGTCTTGTACTTCAAACCCCTCTAAAATGGTCGTAATTTTGTTTGGATCGGCCCGCATTCGCTCTATAAGTTGCTTTTTGGTAAATTCGGAGACCGCAATGATCTTGTCAGCCTGGCCCAGGGCGTACTTCGTGCTCAGTGGCAAATACCATCGTTGTAGTCTATTTTCGTATGCCGGCAACCACTCATATTCAATCCCATGAATGGTCACTACCGTATTTAGCTTCGGATTACGTAAAACAGGTAGGGTATGAGCTGGCACCCAAAGCACGTCCAATCTGTCAACCCAGGTTCGCCAGGCAAGTCCCAACTGAGTCCATAGGTATTTTAAAGGAATTACTTTAACCTTAACCTGTGACATCCGTTTAAAATCAGCCTCGGCAATAGATTGCATCTGACCGGGTTTCACATACAAAACCCAAGTGTGATTTCTAGCTTCAGGCAGCCTCAAAATTCTGGTGATCACCTCACAAGCGTATCTTTCAGTTCCGGTCGGGTTCTTCACAAATGCCCGCGATGCATCGATACCTATTCTCATTTCACCCACCATTTTACCCCATCTGAAACCACTTCGATTGTTCCCATGAGATCAGTTCGTAAAATCCTTGCTCCGGAAGCCTCAATGGCTTGTAGAGCCTCAGCTGTCGGATGGCCGAATCGATTATCCTTGCCCACCGACACCACCGCCAGAGCCGGCTTGACCGCCTGCCACCACCCAGGTTCTAAATCAGTCTTACTCCCATGATGAGGCACCTTCACAACCTCAACTCCTTCCATTGCCGGGTAATTCTTGGTCGATGCGTCGGCAGTCAGTAGTGCATCAAACTCTCTCCAGCTTACCAGGCTCACAATCGCCAATTCGTTTTTGTCAGACTCAGTACTAGTTCCCAGCACCCGGTTTTCCGGCGACAATACTTTCACCTTCAGTTCTCCCAAACTTATCTCGTCTCCCTGCCTTAGCATCCGTTCAATATGAGTCACATTATAACTTTCAATAACATATTTCATTCCCCCGGCATGATCAGACTGATCGTGAGAGATCACCATTACTTCCAGATTCTTATCATAAAATGGCATCTTCTCACTCAAACAATCCAGTATTCGTTTGCCTGGACCTGTATCAATCAATATCTGTCTGGTTCCTTTCAATATCAGTATCGCATCGCCTTGTCCCACGTCACAAAACACCACATGTAAATTGTCGTCAGGGATCACCAGCACAGCCATCCACACCGTTATGGCCGCCAATCCCAACCAAATTAGCCCCTTCACCAGATTATCTTACCTGAAACTGCGCTCATTGTTTCTTTTTCTTCATCAGTAGCCACCAACTGGTGCCCACCAGCGCATAATAAACCCCCACCCATCCCCACCCCAAGTTGCCCACCTGCCATCCAGACCCTGGCCAACCCGCTCCCCAAGTCACAATTAATAATACATATGAAGCCAGTGGCCACATTACCATTGCTCCCAATTGACCAATCGGATCCCAAATCAAACCGCCCACCAATACTACCGCCCCCATTTCCATTAATAGTGGAATCGTCCACAACGCCAACATATTAACCGCCGGTGACCAAACACCCATTTGACCAAAGTAATGTAAAATTAGTGGGGCGGTTAAAAGTTGAGCCGCCAGTGTCGTCTGCAAATTTCCCAACCACTCTTCAGCTATTCCCCGGTGCTGACGTTCTAGACTTATAGTTATAATTTCTGGTTGACCGGTAAACATTATAAGTCCCGCCGTTGCCGCCACTGAAAGTTGCCACCCCACGTCATACCACCAATCCGGCCTAACTAGTAACATAATCAGCCCCGTCCAAATCAGTAACCATCCGCCGTCTGATTTTCTTCCCCAATACAGTCCGGCCAAGGATATACTAGCCATTATTGCCGCTCGAATCACCGGAGTCGACATTCCGGCTAGTAAAGCATACAAACATATACTTAAGATACCAAACCAGATCGCCAGACGTCGATTCAACCACCTCTGCCACCAGCTCATCACCCAACCTGCCACCACCACCACGTTGTAACCTGACGCGGCCACCACATGCATCAGCCCGGTTTTCCTAAACGCCTCAGCCATCTCGACAGATAGTTGCCCGCTTCCTCCAAGCAGTATCCCGCTTATTAGAGCCCCGACATCGCCAACAAACCACCTGCTGATCTTTTTATCAATCAACATTCGGGCTTCATTAAGGCCAGAAAACCACCTACCAACACCCGGAACTATAATCAGACTGCGATGCTGTGACACTATTTCAACTTGCGAGTTCCTTATCAGTTTAGCCTTTATGTTGCCAACCGCCTTGATCCTGTCGCCAGCTGTCACGCTCTCACCGGTTTCTAGCTTCCACCACATTCCCAACATCTTGACCCAGCCTCCGGACCTTACCTCCCAAACCACAGTGTTTAGCTTCACTTCATCCCCCACTTCAATTCTTTCTGATATCAAGCTATGCCCGGCCACTCTGATTATCACCATCAATCCCACCAGTCCCAAAATCAAAAATCTCATGTCTAAAGTGATATCAAAGGTTTTATCTGTTCAAAAACTTTTTTTCCCACAATTTTCTTTTCAGTCAGTTCCTCCAATTTTCCAAACGGCCTTCCGCCAATTATTTTCCCCGCCGTGACCGGCCCCACCCCGGGTAACTTTTCCAACTGGTCAACAGATCCCGAATTTATACTAATTATATTCGATACACTAGTTACATTAGCCTCAGTTACACTATTTTCTCCTATTCGTGGAATATATAATTTATACCCATCAGTTAATACCTGAGCCTTATTTATACTCCGTTCCACCCATTTTACATCCGCATCTGCAGCCAAGCCTTCGGCAATATTTAACGCATCCGATATTCTGCTTCCTTCTTTTAGCTCATAAACTCCCGGACGTAACACTGCTCCCTCAACGTCTATTACCAACAGCTTCTGTGAAGTACCCGGATTCGACTCAACACTTGCTCCTTTAATTACTTCAATCTCAGGTTCATTTTCAGTCTTCCACACAAACACCCCTGCTCCTAACAGCACCAGTCCCACCAGCAAACCTATTACTGGCCATTTTCCTTCTGCGTTCACTCCACAATAAAGCTTACTACTTTCCCTGGGACAAATACCACTCTGTATTTTTTACCGTCAAGATACTTTTTAACATTCTCTTGTTCCAAGGCTAATTTTTCAATTTCTGTCCTCTCTGCTGACGCCTTAGTGGTTATTTTTGCTCTTACCCTTCCGTCTACTTGTACCACCATGGTCACTTCTTGATCTCTCTCAAACTCAACCTCATATTTTGGCCACGACTGAGTATGAACAGAGCTAAATTTATCACTCGGACCTCTTAAGCGCTGATACAACTCTTCTGATATAAACGGAGCCATGGGCGCCAGCAGCAACACAAATTTCTCTATCTCAGCCTTGCCCAGTTCTGATTTGTGATCGGTCCACCAATTTAAGAACTCCATCATGGCTGCGACAGCCGTGTTAAATTTCATTCCCTCCAGATCATTCTCGATTTTTTTATTCAGCGCGTGTAACCTTCTCACAGCTTCTCCGCTGGACTGTGTAACCATATTGGTTTCCTGTGAAGTAATTAGGGTCCAAACTCTTTTCATGAACCTAAATACACCCTCTACACTCTCCCAACTCCAAGCGACCGACTGCTCAAATGGCCCAATAAACATTTCGTACATTCTTAAAGTGTCTGCCCCGTATTTGCTCACTACTTCATCCGGATTTATTACGTTTCCCTTTGATTTACTCATCTTCTTTCCATCCGGTCCCAATACCACTCCATGAGAAGTTCTTCTGGCATATGGCTCCGCAGTGGGCACAATTCCCAAGTCATACAGAAACTTGTGCCAGAATCGGCTATACAACAAATGCAGTGTCGTATGCTCCATTCCGCCGTTATACCAGTCCACGGGCAACCAATAAGCTAATTTTTCCTTATCACCCAGAACCTTATTATTTAAAGGATCGCAGTATCTCAAAAAGTACCAACTGGATCCTGCCCAGTTAGGCATGGTATCGGTCTCCCTGGTAGCCTTGCCTCCACACGCCGGACAAGTTGTATTGACCCACTCAGAAATTGTCGCCAGAGGCGACTGACCCGTCCCTGACGGCTGATATTTTTCAACCTGAGGCAACTTTACCGGTAGTTGCTCTTCAGGCACCGGCACCCACCCACATTTGCTGCAATGCACCATCGGAATAGGCTCTCCCCAATAGTGCTGCCTTGAAAATATCCAATCCCTCAGGTGGTACGAACTGGCTCGCTTTCCTAAGCCCTTCTCTTCCATATAATCCATCACCCTAACCGTAGCCTCATGAATATTCAGGCCGTCCAGAAAACCTGAATTAACCATTATTCCTTCCTCCTCCTGCACTTGCTCAATTTTGGTAATTTCAGTCGTGTCTCCATCATTACCTACCACTACCCGCCTAATCGGAAGTTTCATGGCCTGAGCGAACTCGAAATCCCGCACATCGTGGCCGGGAACTCCCACCACAGCTCCGGTACCAAATCCGGACAATACAAAATCTGACACATAAATTGGCATCTGGTCACCGGTTAAATCGTTTATGGCGTACAGCCCCAAAAACACGCCAGTTTTTTTCTTCCCCTCCATTTGACGCTCCCGTTCCGACTTGTCCAATGCCGTTTTAACATAGTTTCTCACCTTCACACTCGTCTTGGCCACCTGGGCAACTAGATCGTGCTCAGGCGCCAGTACCACAAACGTCGCCCCGAAGTTTGTATCTGGCCTGGTGGTAAACACCTCAATTTCTTGATTTTTGAACCTTGCTCCCTGAACTTTATACCTGATATTAATTCCAGCCTTTTTGCCAATCCAGTTAATCTGCTGAGCCGCAATATCCTCACGGAAATTCACTGTATTCAAATCCTCCAGCAGCCTGTCTGCGTATGCCGTTATTCGCAGCAGCCATTGTGCCTGCTTTCTTCTCTCGGTTTCAGCTCCGCATCTCTCACATTTTCCATCCACCACTTCTTCGTTTGCCAGGTTAGTTTTGCATGACGGACACCAATTGACCGTAATCTCTTCCTTGTATGCTAAACCTTTTTCAAACAATTTTATGAATATCCACTGTGTCCATCTATAATAATCTGGATCAGTTGTATTTACCTCTCTCGTCCAATCAAACGATAAACCCCAAGCCATTGCCTGTTTTTTGGCATGATCAATGTTTTGCTTCGTGGTCACTGATGGATGCACGCCTGTTTTGATCGCGTAATTCTCAGCCGGCAGGCCAAAAGCATCCCAACCCATCGGATACAATACGTTCATTCCCTTCATTCTTCGCAACCTAGCTACAGCATCCAGGCACGAATAACTCCGGGCATGTCCCACATGCAACCTGTCACCAGAAGGGTAAGGAAACTCTATCAATACATAACTCTTAGGTTTTTGTGAATCTTCGGTAACTTCATACAATTTTTCCTTACTCCACTTCTCAACCCATTTCCCCTCAATCTCACTCGGAGTGTATTTAGCCTCGATTACATTACTTATTGTTGTCATAAGCACCTCTATAGACATTATAATTTACCTTAAGTGAAACTTCCATCAGTCAAAATACGGGTGCTAAATACACCCGAAGTCAAAAAAAATATATTTGCTAATACACTATCCTATATTTAGAAAAATGACCAATTTGCCAAATCAAAATAAATTTTGCTATTTTCAATCAATTCGCAGAACATCAGTAAATAAGTTCTATAATTTTTTCTGGCAAACTAATCATGTCATTTGCCAACGCATAAAAAGCAATATCCTTTAGTATTATCGTACTGTGTCGAAAATAGTGCAATTTAATGCTTTGAAAACCATTAAATTCGGTAAAGTAACTGTTTTTACTTCATATTTTTTGAATATTTTTCACTACGATACATTTTCAAATATCCTCTTGTATTTTTAGTGTAAGAAGCTATGATTAGCTTGTGTAACGAAGCTAAATATGGACTACTCGCAATATTACATTCAGGAGTTCAAAAAATACATTGTTCTCCAAACCACGTCCGTTAACACCATAAAAAATTATTTATCAGATCTGCGATTATTTTTCGCTTACATCACCCAGCATCATCATTTACCAATTGCCCCCAATACCCTTCCTCAATTAATTGCCCCCGAATTTATAACCCAGTACGAAAACTTTTTGTTGCAAAACACCCCCACCGCCACCGCCAAACGACGGGTCTCGTCACTTAAGAAATTTTTCGATTATTGCGCCACTCAAAATATCTTTCCCCCACCACCAGTTGCGCCGCCTGAAATAACCACCCCCCTCCCAACAGTCGCTCCACCCCCTTATTACCCCGCTCCACCTCCATACCAACAAAGTCCGCCCCCTCAATTTATCCCCCATGAAGTTGTACCAACGCCGGTTCAAACTCCTGAAAAACATGAGCCGAGTCCCTGGCCATCTCAACCCTATAGTCAACCGGTTTCTCCCTACATCTCCACCCCCACTCCACCCCAATCACAACCAATTCCCGTTTCGGTCACCCCACCTAGTTATTCCAACCCACATCCGATTCCATCCGTGGAAATTCAAAACCCCCAACCGGATCAGCCCTCTTCAACCGCTAATCTTGTCCACCTCCTGGAAGATCTCGACACTGACACCCCGACTCAAACCACTCATTTCCCAACCTCCACTAACCCATCCAGATCCTCTTATTCACCCCCTCGTCCCTCATTTATGATCATTGCGCTCATTTCTTTGATTTCTCTAATCTGTGGTTTTTGCCTTTCCCTGGTGGTGTCTCTCTACATTTTGAAGTAATACATCAATATATATCACTTTGCTCAACTTCAATAACTCACCGCTTCATTCCAATATCAGATCTGCGATTTCTTGTAAATCTTGTTCTCCGCCCTCTTCAACAAACTGTCGATACCCCTTCTCCGGCATCAAACGTCCCATTTCTTCTAACACCACTTCAGTATTCAACCAATCCTCCTTTTTACCTCCCAGGTAATATTGATAGCTCGAATATGGATAGTACTCTGGCGTACTCGCTGCAACCGTCTCTACTGGTCCAAAGCGCTTTACTACCCGGGGAGCCGGGTTGAGATGAATGTAGCGAGACAGCGCTAACAGTTTTGAATCAGTCGGAACCAAGACCGCCTTATATACACTTTCAAACAAGACCCCCTGCCTTTTGTATTTCTTGTTAAACCACATTACGTAATAAGTTAGCAGTCGTCTGGTTAGTTTGGTAATTCCATCAATGCTCTCCTGCTTTGCTATTAGATGAAAGTGATCAGGTAGTAAACAATATGCCAGCAGTTTCAGGTCGTTATGCAAATTCATTTCCTGCTTGTGCCTCCTAATATATGGCCGTTCCTTATCAAATCTGGACGTTTCCTCTTCGGTTGGATTATGCAAATACCTCTTAAGTAAGCTCACAAACACTAGGTAGTCCTCATCTGACCTAAACACCTCCCGTCCCTCAATTCCCCTACTATATATATGGTACACTCCACCAACTTGATAAACTTTGACCCTATTTTTGACCGGCATATCCCTAGACTAGCATGGTCAGACCTATTGCGCAATAGGTCTGACCCAAGCCAATTAGGTCCTTGACGTTGGCCTTTTAAATCATTACATTAGAATTCATATTATGAAATCTTCAATGCTACAAAAAATTGGCTTTGCGATACTAATCGGCACTACCTTCATTCTTCCTTTGTTCTTCCTGCCTATAACCTCCGAGTTCTATGAATACAACAAGCAGTACCTGTTGATTATCTCCTCCACTGTTTTACTGCTTATTTGGGCCGTCTCTTCAGTATTAGAACGTAAGGTCAGAATTATTAGAAATCCCTTCACTCTACCGCTTTTGGCCATAGTTGCTTCCTGGATTGTCTCTACCATCGCCCAAACCCCCAATCGCACGGAAGCACTCATTGACCCAGGAAACACCGGTACCATTGTCGCTTTATGTATCTATTTCTTCTCCTCAGTTGATTTAGTTCGCACCAAAAAACAATTGGATCTATTACTAAACACCACCCTGGCCTCATTCTCGCTTCTCTCTGTTCTCACCATCCTTTGGAATACCGGACTTATGGGCAAAATCTTGCCTTGGGCAGCCTTTCAGAACCCACTATGGTCTCCCTCGGCCAATCCGTTGTCTACCTTTACCTTACTCATCGTCTTACTACCTTTGTTGGCAGTCTTCATTGTCAAACAAAAAGAAAACTCATCTAAAACCCTCGGCCTCTCAATTGCTGCTCTTCTGTTCATTGTGGCTTCAGGCATGATCGCATATCGCGTATTCAGAATCCCGGCCAACCGCCCAATCTTCCTTCCCCAATCAACCAGCTGGAGTATCGCCATGGAATCACTAAAAATCTCCCCTCTGTTGGGAACTGGCCCTGGCACATATCTGATGGACTTCACCCGCTTCAGACCAGTAAGCTACAACTTGACTCAAAACTGGGCTGTCAGATTCACTAGCAGCAGCAATTTCTATCTTCAAACACTGGCAACTGTCGGGCTTCTGGGACTGTTGGCCATTTCCTTCCTGGTGATTAAAGTTGCATCTCTTCTGGCTAAAGTCGCCAAATCCTCCTCTGAATCAGCTCTCCACATCCCTGCTCTGTCCAGCTTAATCTCGGCCCTACTAATCTTAGTCTCCATGTTCTTCCTGCCTCCAACTATAACTGCCTACTTCCTGCTCTTTACACTCATGATTGTAACCGTTGCCGCTCTAAAGCTTACCGGATCCTCGATGGTCCACGAAGCCAACATCGATATCGTTGCCGCCTCCGAGTCCGGAGTCCGCACTCCCATCCTTCCTTGGGTATTTTTAGTACTCAGTTTGGCATTGGCCATTCCCGGTTCAATAGTTTTTGCTAAAGCCTACTACGCCGAGATCCTCT
>Ga0208958_1001700_pt1 | contig 20900 bp, 6 predicted proteins | sample RifOxyB1_FD_184032 | JGI IMG/M metagenome (GOLD analysis project Ga0208958, IMG submission 184032) | Soil microbial communities from Rifle, Colorado - Rifle Oxygen_injection B1 (SPAdes) | ecosystem: Environmental > Terrestrial > Deep subsurface > Rock core/Sediment | place: Rifle, Colorado... | reverse complement strand
CTGTAAAATCCATGACAAATCGACTTCTGCTTCGTTGGCTGAAGGTGTCTACGGCATATTCCTGAATCCGTACGCCTCAGCGAATCTGATCGAGAACAATCAGGTGTATAACCTGACGACTGGTTTCATGATGAACGGCCAGACTTCCGGGAATGTGATTGCGTATAATTACATCAGAGATCTTGCGGGCACTGTTGAAAGCGGCAATCAGAACTATAATATGTCCGTGGCGGGGGCACACGGCGCGCACCCGATCATGAACTTGTTCGAGGGTAACTACGGTATCGGCAGACTACGAGCCGATGACGTTTGGGGAAGTTCGAGTCATCAGGTCTACTTTCGTAACCGCCAGACAATCAGTGATAAATCCTATCTTCGAATCAACGTGGATTTGCAGAAACACCAGCAATTTTACAGTTTAGTCGGAAACGTTCTTGGGACTTTAGGTGTTGAGAGTAATTATCAGCTGCAAGGTACTGATCATCAGCTCGGAACAACTGCTATATACAGATTTGGGTATCAATCGGATGGCGACGTGCTCGCGTCGGATAATGACGCCCAGGTCTACGCAACCACTCTCAGACATAGCAACTGGGACGCGGTCAATAATTCGACGATTCTGAACGACAACCAGGATTCGAGCCTGGATGACAATGATGGGACTCTGGCCCCATCGTTTTATCTCTCGGCCAAACCCACCTGGATGAGCGCCTCGGTCAATTGGCCGCCGATCGGTCCTGATCAGACTCCCATGTACCCGACCGCGCCGGCTGTGGGGACGGGAACCCCGTTCAGTTCAGTTGTTCCGTCTTACGGCAGCTTCGGAATCGTTGCGGGTGGCTCGAACTATACTGATTCGCTCGGCGTGAACTATGCCACGGACACGTACGTGACTGGCGGAAATGTGGCCAGCTTTGGCGACAACACCCAAATCGACAACACAACAGAGGACTATCTTTACCAGCACGAACGCTTCGGGAATTTCTCATACGAGATTCCGGTTCCGAACGGTAAATACACTCTGACGTTGAAGTTCGCGGAGAATTATTGGAATGCCGCGAATCAACGCAAGTTCGATGTGGCGGTAAATGGAACGACGGTTCTGGATAATCTTGATATCTGGGCCGAAGCGGGAGCGAAAGACAAAGCTCTCGACAAGATCATTCCGGTCACGGTCACGAACGGTGAAATCAATATCACCTTCACCACGGTTCAGGATAACGCGAAAGTGAATGCGATTCACATCGCGCCCGCTTCCGACAGCATCGGCGTTTTCAGAAGCAATGAGTGGTTCCTCGATGTAAACGGGAGCGGAACCTGGGACGCGGGTGATCGCACGTTTACCTTTGGCATTGCCGGCGACAAACCCGTCACCGGGGATTGGAATGGAAACGGTTTAACCAAAGTGGGTGCCGTTCGCGAGTATGCGTGGGGGCTCGAGTGGTATCTCGACATGAACGGGAACGGAGCCTGGGATACCGGAATTGATCAGATTCTTGGATTTGGCGATCCGGGGGACATTCCGGTTACGGGAGATTGGAATGGCTCCGGGACGACAAAAGTCGGCTATTTTCGCGCGGGGACCTGGTATCTCGACACGAATGGGAACGGGATCCCTGATCAGGGCGATCAAACCGGGAGCTTCGGAATCTCGGGAGATATTCCTGTCACGGGCGATTGGACAGGGACGGGAACCACGAAAATTGGTGTTTTCCGATCTGGTGCTTGGTACTTGGACATGAATGGAAATGCTTCGTGGGATGATGGAATCGACGTCGTCCATACGTTCGGAATCACAGGAGATCAGCCTATAACGGGCAATTGGAGAGGCACGCATGCCACGAAGATCGGGGTCAGACGTTCGGCGACTTTTTTCTTTGACCTCAACGGAAATGGCGCCTGGGATTCTGCCGATACCACGATAAGCGGCTTCGGGATTTCGACCGATCTGCCGATTGCCGGGCGGTGGTAGGTAAATAGAATTCGTTGTTGTAAGCTGAAGTACTGTAATTGAAGCCCCGCCCCAAGTGATTGGGGTGGGGCTTTTACTTATTTCATTGCGATTTTCGCCGGCCGCTCGGGCCGTATACTGAGTTGGTTTAGTTGGCCCTCCAGATTTCCTACCATAATCATTTGAAACTATTACATTTCTACTCTCGTTTGCGACTCATGCCTGGGTTGCATTTGGGTCGAGTGAATGAATTGCGTTAAGAAATCATTACTTGATTAAGTTTGTCATATATTCCAGAATTGATAGCAGAAGGTACATATATATGAAGCTGTTGGACGTTTGCGAAGTAGTGCGTCTGAGGTCTTTGGGCGATTGGCAATGCCGTTCTTTTCTCGCGCTTATCTCGCTCGCTGTGATGGTTTCGGCCGGGTGCAGTCCGCGTATCGTTTCAAAAGCTCCGGTGCCCGGTGCGGCTTCGAACACCACTTCAATGTCGACTTTGGAAAACTACATCAATGTTTCGTTTCAAAGTACCGTTCCCGCATCGCCCTCGAAAATTTCAAGTAGCCCTCTCGTTTTAGGCCTCGTTTCTGGCGCAGGTTCCGAATTCTCTTCCACCCCGGATACAGCCGTTGGTGTCGGAATATTTTCCGACAACGCTTGTTCGCTTGAACTTGCCACTTCCACTCGCGCCGTCTTTGAGGCCCCCGGAATTTCTGTTCCGGTTGAGGCAAATTCCTCGACGGAGTTGTATGCGAAAGCCGTTCTTCCGTCAGGGCTCGCGAGCGATTGCACTCATCTGACGACCTATGTGCATGATGCCACGGCGCCTGTTGTGAACATCGGTTCGCCTTCGGTTTTGAATGTCAGCTCGTCCGGAACGGTCTATTTCGATCTGAGCTTCACTGGAGCTGAGGCGATTGCTCTCTCTTCGGCCGGGATTGAGCTGGGGACAACGGGGAGCGCCAGTTGCTCCGGAATCGACATCAGCGGAACCGGGAATTCGAGCCGACGGGTTACGCTTTCCTCTTGTACGGGAGTCGGAACTGTTTCAATCCGGGTTCTCGCAGGAGTGGCTCAGGACGCCCCTGGTAACGGAAATGTCGCTACTGGTCTGAGTAATTCATTCAATATCGACAACGTCGGGCCGAGCATCAGTGTTGGCGACCCCTCCGTTTCCTTGCTGAACGGGAGTGACGAGGTCACGTTCGCGGTGACCTATGCGGGAGCCGACACGATCACGCTTTCCGCGGCGCAGGTTGAACTCCAAGTTACGGGAACTGTAAGTTGCTCGAAGGCGATCAGCGGGAGTGGCAATGTATCGCGAACCGTGACCTTGTCTTCGTGCACGGGAAATGGCACGGCACAGGTCGTGATCGCGGCGGGTTCGGCTGCGGATTCAGCAGGGAACCTGGCACCGGCTTCAACCGCGAGCACCGCGTTCACGGTAGACAATCTCGCGCCGAGCGTCTCGAGCGTGGCTGTTCACGATGCCCATGCCGTCGATGTGACGTTCAGCGAAGCACTCGTGCAAGGTGCGACCGACGTGAATAACTACACGCTTTCGGGAAGCGGTCAGGGAACTCTGAGTGCCCATCCGTCGAGTGTCGCTCACGTTTCAGGGAGCACGTATCAGCTGACCTGGGCCGCGGGTGAAATGAAGCATGGCGGAGATATCACGATCACGGTCGCGAATGCCGAGGATGCGGCTGGAAACGCCGTCGGAAGTCCAAACGCGGGCACTCACACGGGAGGAGCGATTGGGACAGCGCCAACGATCACCGGGTTAAGTGACGACAGTGTCGCGAAAAAGAGCAAGACTTGGAATTGGGGCTGCACGGAGAGCTGTACGTATCGCTTCGCGGTGGACACGTCTGCGACCTGGACGGCGAGCGGCACTTTTGCCGCGACCGCGACGGCGGCGCAAGGTTCGGGTACCGGAACGTATTACCTGCATGTTCAAGCGCAGGATGCGGCTGGGAACGTAACGGCCGTCACGACGGTTTCGGCCGTTTTGGATAATACGGCTCCTGCCCATCCGTCGGTCCTTGCGCTTCAAAACCCCGCGACGAGCCCAAACAGCGTCACGACTCCTACGATTCGCGCGACCGTCGTCGCTGAAGCCAATCAGCGGGTTAAACTTTACAAAGCGGCAACGACTTCGGATTGCACGGTCGGTAATCTACTGGGTGAGGCGACCGGTTCGGCGGGAACAATTGATATCACGGCGAGTGCGCTCGCCGATGGCGCCTACACGTTAAGGGCGGTTGCCGAGGATGCCCTTGGGAACGCCTCTTCGTGTTCCACGGCCAATGTCGTGTACACGGTTGATTCGGCAAGCGTGAGCGTGACCGGGCTCGCCAATGATCCTACTTCCGCGAAGTCAAAGACTTGGACCTGGGGCTGTAACAAAGCTTCCTGTACTTACCGGTATGCAATCGATACTTCAAACAGCTGGACTCCGACAGGGACATTTGATTCGACCGTAACGGCTTCTCAAAGCTCAGGAACGGGTACTTACTACCTGCACGTTCAAGCGAAGGATGAGGCCGAGAATCTGTCCTCGGTCAGCACGGTTTGGGTGGCACTCGATAACACGGCTCCCGCAGCTCCAAGCGGAATGGCGCTCGTCGCGCCGGCGACTTCGCCTGCGACTTCGACCACTCCGACGATTCGGGTGAGCGGAGTGACGGTGGGAGATACGATTTCACTTCATGATGCTGATGCGACCTGCGGATTGCCGAGCCAGAAGGCTTCGGGAACCGCGGCCGATGTCACGATTGATTTAACGACGAGTGTTCTTGCCGAAGGAGCCCATAGCCTGTACGCGAAAGCGGCGGATAGCGCCGGAAACTCGAGCTGTACGGTAGCGGCGATCAGCTACACGGTCGATGTCACGGCACCGAGCGTGAGTAGCGTCACGGTGCAAACCGGGCTTACGGTGGACGTCACCTTCAGTGAAGGGATGGGAACGGGCGTGACAACGGCCACGAATTACGCCGTGACAGGAACGGGCAAGGGAAGCCTTGCGGATAATCCCTCGAGTGTCGCCCTTCAGGCCGGAAGTACCTATCGGCTGACGTGGTCGAGCGGGGAGATGAAAAACGGCGGAGATATCACGATCACGGTTTCGAACGCGAAAGATACGGCCGGTAATACGATCGGAGCTCCGAACTCGAGAACCCATACGGGAGGAGCGATCGGAACGGCTCCGACGCTGAGCGGTCTCTCTGATGATGCGGTTGCGAAAAAGAGCAAGACCTGGTCTTGGAGCTGTTCGGAGAGCTGCACGTATCGCTTCGCGATTGATACGTCGAGTAGCTGGACTCCGACGGGTGCTTACGCGGCAACGGCGACGGCGACGCAAAGCTCGGGCACGGGGACATATTATATCCATGTCGAAGCTCAGGACGGCGCTGGCAATACCTCAGCAGTGACGACGGTCTCGGCGGTACTGGATAACACGGCTCCGGCGGATGCTTCGAACCTCGCGATGCAAAACCCTGCGGCCGCGACCGGTAACGTCGCGACCCCGACGATTCGCGTGACGGTCGCCGCGGAGGCGAATCAAGTCGCTCGACTTTATAAGGCTGCAACCACTTCTGATTGTAGCGCGGGTAACCTCGTCGGGACGGCGAGCGGTTCCGGTGCGACGATCGATGTGACCGTGGGGTCCGCTCTTTCGGATGGGGCGCATACCTTCCGCGCGATCACGGTGGATGCGCTTGGCAATACGTCCTCCTGTTCGTCGGCGAGCGTGAGTTACACGCTCGAGACAACCGCGGTCAATGTCACGGGCCTCTCAAATGATGCGACGGCGACGAAGTCAAAGACTTGGAGTTGGGGTTGTAACAAAGCTTCCTGTACTTACCGGTTCGCGATCGATACCTCGGCCACCTGGACTGAGACTGGCACGTTTGATTCGACCGTAACGGCATCTCAAAGCTCCGGAACCGGCACGTATTACTTGCACGTTCAGGCGAAGGATGACCTCGGAAACACTTCGGACGTGACGACGGTCTCGGCGGTATTGGATAACACGGCTCCCGCGGCTCCAAGCGGAATGGCGCTCGTGACGCCGGCGACTTCGCCTGCGACTTCGACCACTCCGACGATTCGGGTGAGCGGAGTGACGGTGGGAGATACGATTTCACTTCATGATGCTGATGCGACCTGCGGATTGCCGAGCCAGAAGGCTTCGGGAACCGCGGCCGATGTCACGATTGATTTAACGACGAGTGTTCTTGCCGAAGGAGCCCATAGCCTGTACGCGAAAGCGGCGGATAGCGCCGGAAACTCGAGCTGTACGGTAGCGGCGATCAGCTACACGGTCGATGTCACGGCACCGAGCGTGAGTAGCGTCACGGTGCAAACCGGGCTTACGGTGGACGTCACCTTCAGTGAAGGGATGGGAACGGGCGTGACAACGGCCACGAATTACGCCGTGACAGGAACGGGCAAGGGAAGCCTTGCGGATAATCCCTCGAGTGTCGCCCTTCAGGCCGGAAGTACCTATCGGCTGACGTGGTCGAGCGGGGAGATGAAAAACGGCGGAGATATCACGATCACGGTTTCGAACGCGAAAGATACGGCCGGTAATACGATCGGAGCTCCGAACTCGAGAACCCATACGGGAGGAGCGATCGGAACGGCTCCGACGCTGAGCGGTCTCTCTGATGATGCGGTTGCGAAAAAGAGCAAGACCTGGTCTTGGAGCTGTTCGGAGAGCTGCACGTATCGCTTCGCGATTGATACGTCGAGTAGCTGGACTCCGACGGGTGCTTACGCGGCAACGGCGACGGCGACGCAAAGCTCGGGCACGGGGACATATTATATCCATGTCGAAGCTCAGGACGGCGCTGGCAATACCTCAGCAGTGACGACGGTCTCGGCGGTACTGGATAACACGGCTCCGGCGGATGCTTCGAACCTCGCGATGCAAAACCCTGCGGCCGCGACCGGTAACGTCGCGACCCCGACGATTCGCGTGACGGTCGCGGCGGAGACGAATCTGACGGTCAATTTGTATAACGCCGCAACGACCTCGGATTGCACGGGAGGTAACCTGATTGGCACGGCGACTGGCTCAGGCGGAACGGTCGATGTCACGGCGGGCTCCGCGCTCGCGGATGGCAATTATACCTTCCGCGCGGTGACTCAGGATCCGGCCGGGAATGTCTCATCGTGTTCATCCGCCGCGACGACTTATGCTCTCGATACGGCCGCAGTGACGATTTCAGGACTGAGCAACGACGCAACCGCGACGAAGAGTAAAACCTGGACCTGGGGCTGTAACAAAGCTTCGTGTACTTACCGGTTCGCAATCGATACCTCGGCCACCTGGACCGCTGCTGGCGCCTATGCCGCGACGGCCACGGCGACGCAAAGCTCCGGCACGGGCACTTACTACTTGCACGTGGAAGCGCGCGATGCGGCCGGAAATGTTTCGAGCGTGAGCAGTGTGTCGGCGGTGCTCGACAATACGGCGCCCGCCGCGCCAAGCGGTCTCAGTATGGTCACGCCGGCCTCGGCAAGCGGGAATATCACGACCCCGACGATCCGAGTGAGCGGGGTGGTCAGCGGAGACAGGATTTCGCTCCACGAGGCTGACGCGACTTGCGACGTGGCAAGCGAAAAGGTTTTTGGAACGGCAGCGGACGTGACGATCGATCTGACGACAAGCGCGCTTGCCGAAGGAGCCCATACTTTCTATGCGAAGGCTAAGGACTCTGCCGGTAACTTCGCGTGCAGCGGGACGACCGTGGTTTATAGCGTGGACGCGACGGCTCCGACGGTGAGCAGTGTCGCGGTGCAAACCGGACTTACGGTCGATGTCACGTTCAGTGAAGCAATGGGCATCGGAGTGACGACCGCTTCGAACTACACCCTCTCCGGTTCAGGACAGGGAAGCCTCGCGAATAATCCGACGAGTGTCGCGCTCCAGGCCGGCAATACCTACCGGCTGACGTGGGCGGCCGGGGAGATGAAAAACGGCGGCGACATCACGATCACGGTCGCGACTGCCAAGGATTCAGCCGGCAATACGATCGGCTCTCCGGATTCAAGGACCCACACAGGAGGGGCGATCGGCACGGCTCCGACCCTCAGCGGTCTCTCTGATGATGCGACGCTGACGAAGAGTAAGACTTGGACTTGGAGTTGTTCAGAAACTTGTACGTACCGTTTCGCGATCGATACTTCGAGCAGCTGGACGCCGACGGGCACTTTCGCCGCGACGGCAACCGCTACCCAAAGCACCGGAAACGGCACTTACTACATTCATGTTCAGGCTCAGGATGGGGCGGGTAATCTCTCCGCGGTCACGACGGTTTCGGTCGTGCTCGATAACACGGCTCCGACGCTTTCGATCGGCGCACCTTCTCAAGGCACGCTCTTAGGAGCTTCGGCGACGGCGACTTTCACGATCACGTACACGGGTGCGGATTCGGTCTCGCTTGAGAGCGCGAATGTCACGCTCACGACGACAGACGGCGCGAGCTGTGTCGCGACGGCTTCAGGTTCGGGCACCGCTTCGCGTACGGTCACTCTGAGTTCCTGCAGTGGCACGGGAACAGTGGCGATCAATATCGCGGCCGGGACCGCTTCAGATGAGGCAGGCAATACGGCGCTGGCGGCAGGTCCGAGCGCGGCCGTGAACGTCGCTCCTTACGGGGCGCCCGCGAAGCTCAGCTTCTCGGTGCAGCCGACGAATGTCGAGGCGGGAAGTTCGATTTCGCCCGCGATCAAGGTGCGAGTGCTCGACGCCGGCAATAACCTGGTTGCCAATTCTACGGCTGCAATCACGCTCGCGATTCAAACGAACCCCGGGACGAGCACGCTTTCTGGGACGAATCCGAAGAACGCGGTCGCGGGTGAGGCCACCTTCTCGGATATCTCGCTCAATAAAGCGGGAACCGGATATGTGTTGCGCGCGAGCTCCGGTGCGCTCACGACGGCGGATAGCAATGCGTTTAACGTCGTGGCTGCCGCAGCGACAAAACTTGCGTTCAGCAGTGATAGCCCGACCACGGCTGACATCAATACATGTACCGGGCCTTTCACGCTTCGAACGCTCGATGCCAATGATAACGTTTCCGCAGTTGGCTCGGACATGAACGTCAATCTCACGAAGAGCGGCGCGGGAACTGGCACGTTCTACGGGGCCGCTGGTTGCGCGAGCGCGCTGAGCCCGGCTCAGGTCACGATCGCAAGCTCCGGAAGCCAGGTCCAATTCTGGTTCATGGATAATACGGGAGAGACAACCCAGTTGACTGCTTCTGCTGGAGTGGGCTCCGGGCTTTCCGATGCAACACGGGATGTGGTCGTCTCGGGTTCCAGTCCGATCGGCCCGATCATCAGGAAAGGGATTTCGATCGGGAATAACGCGGCAGGCGCGACGACCTTGGCGATCAACAAACCGATCGTCTTCGCGGAAGAGGGTAGCTTCATGCTCGCGGTCGTTACTCTCAGGAGTGGTACGACTCCGACAACGATTACCCCGCCCGCGGATTGGCTCTTGCGACAGGATAATTACACGACGACGAGTTCCGGTGTACGTCAGGCGATCTATTACAAGGTCGCGGGCGCGGCGGAGCCTGCGTCCTACACCTTTACTCTGAGCGCAAGCGTGAAGGCAAACGGCGCGATTTTGATGTACTCAGGCGTGAATAATGCTGACCCGTTCCTCGCATACGATGGAGTTGCAACCACCTCCTCGACTTCGATCACGGCTCCGAGCGTGAACGTCGGGGTCGGATACGAGAACTCGCTGCTATTGACCTTCTACGGCATCGCGACTGATGCCTCGATTACACCGCCTCAAGGGGCGTACTATCTCCTCGCCGAGAGTGCGTCCACGGGCGGGGCGGTCAGCTCCCGTACTCGCGGCATCGTCAGCGGTCAATACGTGACCGCGACTGGGGCGACCGGCAGCAAAGTTGGAATCGCCAGTCTTGCGGCCGACAATGTAGGTCAAACCATTGTTCTCGGTGCGAATCTCGCGCCCGCTAATCCGTGCGCCGGCAAGGTGATCGGAGAAGCCTGTGGCGGAGGTATTTACGCGGGCATATTCAGGGGTGAGCGTTTCGCGGTCATGCCGGGAGGATGCGACGGAACCACGACGAATCCAGTTTGTACTGATGGAGCAGATACGGCGGCGACACTACGAACCTGGCGGGGTACTGGCGGAGGAGACATGGACATCCCCGGCGTGGAGATGTTCGAACCGGCGACACAAGCGTCAACCGGCAGAGGAGAGGTTGAGACCTACTATATTACGATTCATAGCTCTATCACGTCTGATTCCGCTGCCCACTATTGTTCGGATATGGTGTACGGAGGCTACGATGACTGGTATCTGCCCACCAAGTCCGAGCTTGCTTACATCTATTGTAAGTCGAACGTGATTGGAGGTTCTCACAGTGCTTCCTTCCCGCAAGAGCACCCGAATTGCACGATTTACGGCGGAAAAACGGCTGAAATCAATTGGGTTCTTGGCAGCAAATCCGAGTACTGGGCCTCGACGGAATATAGTAATAACAACTCCTGGGGAGTGGACTTCCTGACTGGGGATGAGGCTCGCCATCTGAGATATAACAACTCGCCGGTTCGTTGTATTAGGAGGTTTTAAGGCGGATAATCAGGGTTACATATGAATAAACGTACTTTTAGGACTTTGTCCCTCGTGTTGGTTTTGGCGTTTTCACAAACGGCATTGGGCAAAAGCAAGTCCTCCCTTAAAAACTCGTGTGCCGACCCAGACTTAAGTCGTGCAATCGGTCAGGCTAACACGATTCTTCGCACCAGTCTTCTATCGGAAAAGAACCTGGCTGAACTTGTCAAAGCTCAGGCTTCCAACTACAAAAATTCTCTTCGAATTCATAAAGTGTCAGGGAGTATTTTGTTCTTAGATCAGGTGCTAACGGCTGGACTAGCGATTTGGACTTTGCCATTTTGGGGCGCGGTGTTCGTTGGAGGCACGGCAGGCAGTCTGGGCGGCGATTCAAGCAAAATGCCAGAGATTGGAATTGATAAAGAAGGCCGTCCCGTGTGGACACGAAATGCCCCGGAATTAACAGGGACATTTATGCCCTCTTGCCTCAATGACAAGTGTCGTTACAAATTAAATGCGGAATGGGATGAACTAAACGATGGACTTGAGTATAAAAATCAAAAACTCTCCTCGCTTCAGAAAGTGACGAACAAGAAAGACTTGATTGAGACTGGTTGGAGTTACAGAGAAGCGTTTTTGCAATATTCCCAAAACAAGGAGCGATACGAATATGCAAAAATTTTATTGCCGCTTCTTGTGAATTATTGCAAGAAACTTGACCGATTAGACGTCAACGCCCTAAACGGGAGTCTAAAAGAACTCCGGAAAGCGTTGAGCTCTCCGTCGTACCTGGAAGATGCCTTTGCCACGCGCCAAACTCGCAAGGTTTTGAACGATATAGAGGACGGCGCCAAGACGCCGGCCAAGAACTTTAGCATAGATGTTCCCTCCTTAAAGACTAGGAGCCAGATGATGCGAATCAACGAGAATAGAGCTTTAGAGCGGGCCTGAAGAAAAGGTGATGCAGGACTCAGATCCCAAAAACCAAACACCGGCAACCTCCAATGGAAGTTGCCGGTGAAGGTTACTGCTGATCGGTCGTAACTATCTTCGAAAGGTAACGCTAATCGTGTGATTAGCCGTCACGTTGCTGAAGGTATAGGAACTCACCGCTCCTTTTGAGATCCCGTCGACGACGACATTCTCGATGCTGTACTTCTTGAGCGGTTTGATCGTGAACGTCTGACTTGCTCCTGCCGCGACGCTTACCGAACCAGAAGGCGATATCGTCCCGCCAGAGCCGGCGGAAGAATTGATTATGAAGGAGTTGATCGGTGTTTGAGTGGGAGTCGGCGTTGGACTCACGGTGCCGGGCACGATCTGTATTGCGCTGACCTTGGCGTTATCGGCTACCGTTACGAACTGGATCTTAATCATTCCATTCGTCACCGTTACCGGCAGCACCACGTCATACGCCGTGTTGATCCCGACTTTGGCAAAGATATCGAGATTGCTGATTGCCGTAGTCCCGTTCACAAGCACATTGAAAACGCGTCTGCCGGCAGCCGTCCAGTAGATTTCGGCAAACTTCAATACGATGCTGTACGTGCCGTTCGCAACCGGGATGTCGTAATAGAAATTCCCGAAACGCTCGTGCTGGTACAAATAGTCATCCACTGTTCCGCTAATTGCGGCCGTAGTGGACGCCGTGCTTCCTCCAACGAAACGGGAATCCGCCTGATATGCGATCCCGGTCGAATCCGTGAAGGACGATCCCCCTGCGACCGCCGTGAATCCGGTGGGTGCCGGAGTTGCAGTCGGAGTTGATGTTGGGGTCGGCGTCGGCCCCGGCGATGTAGCCGGGTCGATCCTGATTGCGCTCACTTTCGCATTATCGACCAAAGAAATGAAATCAATCTCGATCGTGCCATTCGTCACCGTGACCGGCACAATGAGGTCATAGGCGGTGTTAGCCCCGACCTTTGCGAAAATGTCGAGGTTCGCAGCTGCGCTGGCCCCATTCACGTTAATGTTGAAAATACGCTGGCCGGCGGCTGTCCAATAATTTTCGGCCATTTTTAGAGTCACGTTATAGGCGCCATTTGGAACAGGGAAATTGTACGAAAAATCCCCGTAACGCTCGGCCTTGTAGAGGTAGTCATCCTCCGTACCGCTGATTGGGTCGCTCGAAAAAGCCGTAGTGCCGCCGCTGAAATTCGCGTCATCGCCATACGTAAATCCTGAGCTGTCGGTGTAAGATGTCCCGCCCGCCACGATGGCCAGACCGGAAGCAGGCATCGGGGCAGTGCCAGAGCCGAAGGGCGTTCCGGTTCCGAGCGCCGGGGCCGCCGGATACATCGGCGAAACGTCCGGCCCGATCGGAGGCCACTGGACGGCAGCACTCATCCAAGCCGGCTTCGCCGTCAAGTAGAGTGATGCGGGGAGTACCGGATCACTGCCGGCATTCGGCACGGCGCCGTTATTCACGGAGTCCCAGTTGTTGTGCCTCAGTGCCGTCGCGAGCACTCCTGGATCATTGCTCGTCGGAGAAGTGTCGCCGTCGCTATTATACCCGAAGCGGTAAATCGAGGATTGACTCAAGCTAATCGACGCGTTTTGAAGTTCATACGCGCGCTCGACACCCGGCGTTCCGATCACATTTCCTATGAAGCTGTGAAAGTGCTGCCGGGAATGAACGTCCATGTTCCAGGGGCCGTTTATCTGCCCCGGCTGGAGCCTTTGTCTATTTCTGAAGTAGACCTGGTGGCTCGAAGTTCCCCAAACCTCGTCAGCGCGTAATCGCCCGGTTGTATAATTTCCCTCAATCAAATTCATAATGGGGTGCGCACCGTGAGCTCCGATTGCGGATAAATTCCAATTCGCGGCTCCGGAATTGTATAGATCGGTGATGTAGTTGTAGGAAATCACGTTGCCGGAAGTGGCGCCGTTCATCATCATTCCGGTCGTCAGGTGATAAATTTGGTTATTTTCGATCAAGTTCGCCGAGGCGTACGGGTTAAAGTATATCCCGTAGATTCCGACTCCGGACGGCGCGGAAGCGGAGGGCTCGTGTAATTTGCATCCGCGTACCGTATTGCGATAAGTCGTAAAAAGCTTCAGTGCCGTCTGATGAGAACCCAAGACTTCCACGTCCAGGAGCCAGGAATTGGAAGTGCCCCTCATGACGACTGTTCCGTAATTGTCGACTTGATTCGCGTTGCCGCTTTGCATGTTGTCGAGGGTCATGCTCTCGACTCCGGCGCCTTCCAGAACTCCGACGATTTTCGTGGCCTGTGGAGTAAGCGACGAACTGTAATTCCAGTACAGAGGAATTTCGAGGGTCGCGGTTGTTGAACTCGGAATACCGACAACCTTTACGATCTGCCCGAGCGACCGCGTGCCGCTTGAGCGCCCGCACCAAGTGCAGGCGGCGTTGTTGCTGCCGAAGTTATCAACCGGAGGCGAGGCATTCGGATTGTTGAGTTGGTCAATCAGTATCAGATCACCGGCGGCCCAGCCGTGCGCGCTCGCTGTTATGATGGTCCTCGAGCCCTTGGAGAGCCCTCCTGAAATATTGACGGACGATCCTAAACTGTTGCTTGCAGGCCCGATCTTCAAGAAGTAGATCGACGTCGTCCCGGCGCCCTTCAGGATCGTCTTTCCCATCCCGGCACCGCGGAGTGTGATGCCATACGGGAGCGCAAGTGGCGGAGTCACATTGAACGTGCCCGCGTTGAGTTTCACGACATTTCCGCTCGATTTACAGCTTTCAATCGCGGCTTTGATCGTGGCAGTGTCGTCACCCCCGGATGGACTCAGGGTCGTGCAAATCGTAGTTCGTGCAGGGATGTCGTTCAGAACCCCTACGTTGCCTTGCCATACGACTGAACGGTCCGCCGGAAGGCTATAAGTGGCCCACGCTGAAGGAAGCCCTGAAGCAAGGGCGATCCCAAGCATAATAGAATACGTGAAAATAGATTGAAGTCGCATACGACGTCCCCCCTCGAAAGTATTAACAAAAGCCCCACCCTGTGTTCATAATCAGTATACGAGAAAGTCTCCGGAAAAGGAGTGTGTCAGCCGTGATTTTTTATGAATCAATGAAATCGGTCGAGCCATTCCGAACGAACGACGAAAATCACTGTGACGTGAGAAACGAAAAGAGCGCCGCAGCCGTCAGGCCAAACCAGAAAATCAGCTTCGCATCCATCGTAAAACTATTGCTGCGCAAGTTGCCGTCGATCGTCCGAATGGACTTGAGTTCAATATAGGGAATTGGCGCTCGCCGGTACCAGCCGATCACTTCAACGTTTTTTCCCGTGTATTGATTCGAACGTAAAACGGCGAAAATGAGCTCAAAAATCCCGAGCGGTTGTGTGTAATCAACGAAGATCTGGCCCGTCCGGTCCTGGAGAACGAAATCTTCGGAGAGCAAATATCCGGGAATTCCTCTGCCCAGAAGCTTACCCTTCACAGCGACCGGGATTCCGCGAATCGGAGATACTTTCACCTGCCTCAGTAACGCTCCTATGGATGAAGGTAAAGCACCTCCGGCTCTATAGGTGAAGAAATGTCGTGCCAGTCCGCCCAGCGCGAAACTCAGAATCACGGGCGACCAAAACAGATTTTTCATGGGGGCTCGGGAGAGCTCATAAAACAGAGCCGCGCCCGCGCACGCGAAAGGCAAGCTGTAGAAAAATAGATCGACCAAAAATTCGTCCCAATAACTTTCGGGCTTTCGCAAATCGAAGGTGATTTTGGGCGGGACCCCCATCGCGGCACTCTGCTGCGAAAGCCGCGTGATCCGTTTCGCTATGAGGGGGTGGGTCGACGAAAATTCGAGAACCGAAGCCCAGGGATTCCAAAGATCCCATTGCATGAGTTCCTGGGCGATGGTCCCGGTATCGTGGGCTTCCGGCGGCGCTGCTGGGCGCCGTATAAAGTGCCAGTGCCTGCGATTGCTCATTCTCGCTGATTCCCATGGCTTGAAACGCGCGCCTCCATTGGCCTGCTTCCGCGGGAGAAGTGTCGTCCGGCTGCTGCGCCGCCAACCCGTAAGCGATTTTCAGTAGCGCGGTCGAAAGCAGATTCGGGTCTCCGGTCACCGTGCCGCTGAAGCGATCCGCCCAATATTCCCGAACCCGGGATACGAAAAGAACCAGGTATTCAGAAATGATATAGGCCAGGTACACGACCATCGCGACGGCGAGTGCCTGACCTTTGCCCTTTTTTTGGCCTCCTTTGCCCGCTGTTTTCTTCAGCATCCGATATAAATGGTAGAGCACGATCGGAACAAACTGGGCCGCCGTCATGACAACGAAATCCCAGTGTGTGATGTGGCCGATCTCATGAGCGATGACGGCCTTGAGTTCGTCTGCCGTGAGCCGCTCCAGAACTCCCCGGGAAAGGACGAGCCGGGCGCTCCAGGGCGTGCGTCCGTATGTAAAGGCATTCGGAGCCGAGTCCCGGATGATCCCGAACTTCGGAAGCGGGATTTTTTCCTGTTCGCATAATTCGACACAGAACTTCCCTGCCGACTCAGGGAGATCTTTCACTTCGACCCAATCCAGTGATCCGAGATATCGAAGACTGATGTCCAGTGTGACCGGTCCGAAGATAAACTGAACAATGAGAATTCCCCCAAGCACCCAGGCGAAGGTGTCCCGAGGGAGCAGGCCAAATTCGGAAAGGAACATCAGAATTCCGAAAAGCAGCGCGTAAAGACCGGCCATCGAAAAAACGGAAATCATGCCGAGAGACGGGAGAGCCGGGAGTGTCTGAATGAGCCGCGTCCGGAGCTGAGGATGCGACATGGCTGCGGCGCTTTTTTCGGGAGTCCGAAGAGGAAGGCCGTACTCCAATTGGCGGAATGCCTGCTCAGCGAGCCAAAGGCCCTTGCAAACCGGACAGTGTTCCGCGGCAGTGTTCACGCCTGGAAGCTTCCCAGTGAAGAGTTTGCCGCCACAACCTGTCGGGCACGCATGAACCGTCTTTTGGGAATCGCTGAGACCGGAGCTGTAGAACTGAAAGAGCTCTTTCCTGTTTTTGACCAGGAAGTTGATTTCGCCGTCCTCGAGCCACACTCCGCGGCAGGACGGACAGAAATCCACTAGAACTTTTTGAGGAGTGAGTCCTTCGATGAGGAAGGTGTTACATGAATGACAACGACGCTTGCTTTCGTTCATAAAAGGGCTCCAAAAATTCCTAGCTTTCCCAGCGTTTCCGTTTCATGTACTGGCTTGCTTGCTGGTGAATCTTCTTCCATCGCGCTTTGGTGTTTCTCCCGTGTTCCCCGGAATCACGTCTTTTTTGATATTCGACTTCTTTCTGTAATTTCACGAACCAGTTCCAACGCTCTTCAGAGAGCGAGCCGTCTTCACGAGCTTGTTCCACGGCACAGCCCGGCTCCCCTTGATGATGACAGTCGTAAAACTTGCACTCATCTGAGAGCGCGACAATATCCTCGTAGGTTTCTTTAAGCCCTTGTTCGAAATCTCCAAGACGGAACTCACGCAGACCTGGGGTATCTATAACGAGGGAACCGGAGGGCAACGCAAAGAGGTGACGAGAGGACGTCGTGTGTCGTCCCTTGTCCTCAAAGCCACTGATCGTCTGAGTCGTCATCACCTCATGCCCCATGAGGCCGTTGAGAAGCGTCGATTTTCCGACGCCCGAGGAACCTAGAAAAACGAAAGTTCTTCCGGGGGTGAGCCGTTCATGGAGTTCGGCAAGTCCTGAGCTCGAGCGAACGCTGATGGCGTGAACGACGATGCCGGGCATCGCCGACTGTATTCTGGCAAACAGGGATTCATGGTCAGGACAAAGGTCAATTTTCGAGAGGACAATTTCCACTTCGACTCCACCGTTTCGCACCGCGGTCGCGTATCGCTGAAGACGGGCTGGGTTGAACTCGGTGTTCGCGGAGGTCACGATGAGCGCGCAATCGACGTTTGCCGCGAGAATCTGATCCTCCGTTCCGCGGCCCGCTTCCTTTCTCTTTATGCAGGTTCGACGGGGAAAGATCGCGTGAATGACCGCGCGCTCCGCGTTCGGCTCGCGAGAGCAGAGAACCCAATCACCTACTGCCGGCAAATCCAGGCGTTCCTCGGCGAGGTAGCGAAGCTTTCCGGCTATTACCCCGAAAAACGTTCCATTTGGGTTCGCCAAGTGAAACAAACCGCGTTCTTCTCCAATCACGCGAGCGGGTGCACGAGACAGTTCAGGTGATTCCTCCAGTGACCGCCGACGATAGGATTCAAAAAAGCCGTCCCAGCCGAGATCGGTCAGGGAACTCCAGTGATTTGCCTCTAATGGTTCCATTCGCTTATGATTATACCTGGTTTTCGCTAGAAGCAGATTAGAATGAATCCACGTCCAGCTGTCCGAAGCTGTTGGAACCCCAGCAACGGACGGCGTCGTCGGTAAACAGGGCACAGGCGTGCTCATTTCCCGCGTGAATCGATCGAATTGCGGAAGCGCCGCTGAATTCGAGCGCCGGGAGCGAGGCTCCCATCTCATCCGGCTCGTCGCCGCGCGAGTTGGTGTCCCCCAAGCCGAGCTGACCCTTGCCGTTTTCGCCGAAGCATTTGGCTTTGCCATCGGCCAGGATTGCGCAGGTGAAGAAGCTTCCGGAGCTGATCTGTGACACAAAAGCCGCGGGGCCGAAATCGACGATTGGAAGATGGTCACCCATTTCGCCGGTTCTCAGGCCGTAGCCTCGTGTCCACTCGCGATAGAGCGGATCAAAACACGAGCCCGAGTTGCCGAGTGAATCGAGTGCCCAACAAGTCCCGAGCGTGCCATGATAGTTCACGCCCCAGCATTTCGTCGAGGCGTCGCTCAGGAGCGCGCAAGTGAAGCCGCCCCCGGCCGAAACGCTCAGGACTGAGCGCCCGGTCCCGACATTCACGAACGGGAGGTCGTCGCCCATTTCGGCCGCGACGCGGCCGCGATTCGCGAAGTCCCCGAGTCCGAGCTGGCCGTAGAAGTTATCGCCCCAGCACTTCAGTTTGCCGGAATCGAGAACGGCGCAGCCGTGGCCGGCATTGATCGTGAGCTGCTTCGCTTTGGCGCCGGTACCGAGTCGGAGCCCCGGGAGTGCGTCGCCCATGTCGCCCGGAATTGCGCCGCGATTGCGTGAATCTCCCAGGCCCAGTTGGCCCATCGAGTTTTCGCCCCAGCATTTGACGGATTCGTCATCGAGGAGGGCGCAGGTGTGAGAGTACCCGAGAGCGATCGCGAGTGCCCTTCGGCTTGAGCCGAGATCGACGACGGGCAGGTTGTCGCCCATGTGCTGCGCGAGCGCGCCGCGATTCAGAGTGTCGCCCAAGCCGAGTTGCCCGTAGTTGTTACGGCCCCAGCACTTGACGCGGCCATCGGCGAGGAGCGCGCAGGAATGCCAGTAACCGGTCGCGATCGAAACCGCAGAAAGATTGTCTCCGAGATCGATAAAGCCTCCCGGGCCTGCTTGGCCGTAATCGTTTCTGCCCCAGCACTTGACCTGACCGATGTCGTTGATCGCGCAGCTATGGTCGCCTTTGGTGGCGAGTTGCGCCGGAATCGTCGCGCGGGCTCTCAATTCGGCGAGATGGATCGCACTCTTTGCCCCGTCGTAATAGCTGATCGAGAGACTGCTATTCACTTGTCCGGGGCTCGTCGGCCTGAATTGAATCGTCAACTTGCACGAGGAGCCCGGGTTCAGCAGTTCGCCGCAATCCTGCGAGACGAGATGGAAACCGGAGGGCAAGCTTGCGAACATGATCGAGCTCGCGGTCGCGGTTCCTGTATTCGAAATGGTGAGCTGTCTGGTCATCTCGTTTCCGACTCGGACACTCGCGAAGTCGACCGGCATGCTCGACAGCATCGCCGCCGCGAGAGCCGTGCCCGTCAGAACGGCTTGCGCCTGCCGGGTTGTCGAGCCGTCAAAATACCTGAGGGCGAGTGTTTGCGAAAAACTTCCCGTCTGTAACGGCCGGAAAGAAATTTGAAGTCGGCAATTCGCGGTGACTGTACCCGCGCAGTCAGTCGAAATAATCGAGAACGGGGCGGCGACAGAATCAAGCGAAACTTCGGTCGGAGCGAACTCTCCGGATTTCGCGACGATGAAGGATGCCGTCGCGGAATGACCGATCAGGATTTGGCCGAAATCCTTCACGCTCGGGCTGAATTCGAGTTTACCGGGTTCTTTGCCGCTCCCCGCGAACGGGATGAGGAGATCTTTCGAATGTCCGGCGCCGTCATCGTAGGTGATTCTGATGTTCCCGGTCGCGGCTCCGCTTTGAGTCGGAACGAACTGGGCGATCAGGTTGCAGCTGCCCGTGACGGTAGCTCCGCAGCTACCCGTTCCCGAAAGTTCGAATGGGCCCGTGACGACTGTATTGAGGATCGTCGCCGATTTCGAGCCGAAGTAATCGAGATCGATCGTGAGCGGTTTCCTGTTGCCGATCACGACGGATCCGAAATCGACGGTTCCTTTGCTTCTCGCGGCGAGCAGGGCGTCTTCGATTCCCGTTCCGGAGATCGCGTAAGAAACGCTGACGACAGTCGCGCCATTGTCGTATTGCACCGTCAGGAGTTGTTCGACGGTTTGGGCCGCGACCGGCTTGAAGCTCAATTGAATCGTGCAGCTCGCGCCCGGAGCGAGGGTTTTCGGAAAAGCTCCGGTCGTGCAACTTCCGCCGAGAATTCTAAACGGCACGTTGAGCGAGGAGATCCCGTTCATCTTGAGATTCGTGTCGGACGAAGCGGAATTCGAAACCGTGACGGTCTTTTCCCGCGTGTAGTTCAGGGGAGTGTGGGGGAACGGATCGTTCGCCGGCGTGAACGTGAGGCGGGCGGGTGAGAGGCCTTTGCCCTTCAGGGTGAGGGTGAGCGTCTTTTGAACAGTTCCGTCACTGTAAACGAGAGTGAATACCTTCGAGGCGTATCCGCGAGCCGATGGCTTGAATTTAAGCTTGATCGTACAGCTCGCCGAAATGGAGTTGCCGCAGGTTCCGGTTCCAGGGAATCCGGCTTCGTTGTCGTAGTAAAAATCAGGGCCCTCAAGGACGGTCACGCTCTGAATCATGGCTGGCGATAATCCCGTATAGTTCAAGGTAAAGGTTGCCGTCTTTTCCTTGCCGATCACGATGCTCCCGAAGTCATAGGAGAGAGTGGTTGAGCCGCCCGCGCCGCCCCAGTCGATATTCCCGTCGCTCGTCGCATCACCTTTGATCGGGAGGTCGACGAGATTCGGGCCAAAGCCATCATCATACTGGAGCTTAAAATTCTGTTCGAAATGCCCGGCCGCGCGCGGCGTGAATTTGAAGCCGATCGTGCAGGTTTTGCCTGGGTCCAGGGTCGCGCCGCACGTCCCGCCGTTGAAGCTGAACGGGGCGGCGAGAGCGGACTTCGCGATCG
>Ga0208958_1001697_pt1 | contig 20951 bp, 24 predicted proteins | sample RifOxyB1_FD_184032 | JGI IMG/M metagenome (GOLD analysis project Ga0208958, IMG submission 184032) | Soil microbial communities from Rifle, Colorado - Rifle Oxygen_injection B1 (SPAdes) | ecosystem: Environmental > Terrestrial > Deep subsurface > Rock core/Sediment | place: Rifle, Colorado... | reverse complement strand
AAAGAAGTTTATCCTTGCCGAAAAGAAATATGCCCATATGGAATTGGCAAACATATTCGGGGGTATGATGATGAAGAATTTTTAATCTGCCCCTCAAAAGGATTTATTCCAAAAAAATTATATTTTATAAAAAAATTTTAAACAACAATAAAATCAACTCTAACTCTATATTTATACGGAGCTATATCGCCCGCCAATTTTTTTGAGGCAATCTTAATTTTCTTTTTAGCCTTTTTTGCTTCTAATTTTACTTTTTCCACAATAGAATCCAACTCATCAATCTTACAAAAATCATAATAATATATTCGCGTTCCTTTTTTTGAAAGTTTAAACGCTTGTTCTAAAAAAGAATCCTTTAATTGCGGTCTGGGCATCACAATAACATCAAATTTATTTTTTATTTTTGGTTGAATTTTTTTTATATCCCCCGGCAGTAACTCGATTTTATTCTTAAGCTTGTTTAATTCTAAATTCAATTTCGCATATTTATTTGCCTCGCGGTTTATTTCATTCGAGTATATTTTTTTAGCCCTTGAATTTTTGGCTATAACTATAGAAAAAGGTGCAACTCCAGCAAACATAACCAGAACTTCGTCGTTGTTTTTAATTTTTTGTGCAATTTCTTTTCGTTCATTTGATAGGCGCGGGGAGAAATAGGTTGTATCAATATTAAATCTAAACACGCAGTTATTTTCTTTGTACAAAACCTCCTTATTTTTTTCTCCGGTGAGAAACTTTGTTTCTTGTTTTCTTAATCTACCCGAAAACTTTCCGGATTTTTCTAAAACAGTCTTAACTGCTTTATTTTTTTGAAGAATCTCTTCTGCAAATTTTTTTTTCTGTATTTGATTAAATGTATTATCCGGGAAATTGACTATCGCGATATTACCTAAGACACTAAAAGATCTTTGTTTCATTTGTATATTTAAAGATAATAAGGTTTATAAAAATTCATTTCTTTAATCAATTATGAAAAAGGGGATTTTCTTATTAACATTCTTCGGGGTGTGCCTAATTTTAGGTTTAAATTTGATTAGTGCAGATATTATTGGGGATTTTCTCGACGGGATCGGGGGAGAAAATTTAATTCTTGGATCGGTTTTTGCTTTAACGTTTATTATTATTAGTTTTTCTCTAAATAGAGTTTTTAATAATAAATCTCTTGCAAATTCCATCGGGGGAATTTTGGGGTTGCTTCTTACTTATTCTGTTTATCGTGGGGGGACTATTCTCGGATTCAATTTTCAGAGTTGGATTTATAATTTAATTCCGGAGAGTCTTATCTTCACATTACTCCCTTGGGTTATAATCGGCGGACTTGTTTATGGGGGGTATAGAATCGGGTGGTGGACTGCAGTTTTATTTGGATTAGCGTTAATGGCACTTGGCATTTTTAATCTAGTTTATGCAAGATCATTAATTACGATTATTGGATTAATCATACTTTTAATTGGGATATTTTTCTTAATAAAAAAAAAGACTGGAATAAATTCTGGTAGAAACCCTTTAATTCAAACCCCCCAAAATACAAATAATGCAAATTGTAAATATCTTTATGTAGACTGGAAAAATTATCGAGTGCAATTTATATCTTTATTAAAAAATCCAAATTATTCCCAACAACAAAAGAAAATGGCATATAAAAAATCTCTCCAGAGGTACAATACGCGTCAACATCCCGGATGCGAAAATGAGGCAAAGGCAATTATTCGAGAGATTGTTTCTATTTATAATCAACTTATGGGGGGGCAACCATCACCACAACCACAAACTCCTAATCAGATTAATCGAATAATTACAGAGGCAAAAACATATCGTAGTTGGGCAGACCAACAATCAAATCCAAAATTCCATAGAAATTGGGCAAGATTTATTGGATATCTAAAACAAAGGGGCTATGGAACAAGCGAAAAAGACATCTGTGCAAGAATGGGAATTTCCGTTCAAGATTTAATTAATGTAGTAAATAAATATATAAAATAATTATTAAAAATACTAAAAAGGTTTACAGGCTATCTTCTTTTTTGCCTTGATTTTTTTCCTCGAGATTCATTATCTCTTCTCTCTTGAATAGACGGTTCACCATCGAAAGTGTCTGTTTTACTAAAATACTCTGATTTTATTTCCAAATCAGAAGCCTTCTTTTTGATCCCCCTTATTGCATGAGCCAAATCATTTCCAAATTTTTTGGGATTTTCAAGATAACCTGTATCTCGCAAAAATGCGTAAGCCATAGCTGCTTCTCCTGTTCCTTCAATTAAGGCATATAATGTATCTGAATCAAATGTTGCAATTCCAAACGCGGTACTTAATGCCCCCACTGCCGAAACTGTTGCAAATCCTAAACGCCCCAATCCAAGATAAGCATTATCTTTTTTGATTAAATCAGTGTCTTCTGCAACGCGTGCTCCGAATCCTAACAAACCTCGAATTGGATTAATAAAAAAATTAGCACCGTATATCACATACCGCATTGCTTTATCTCCAGCATTTTTTCTATATTTTCTTTTCATAAAAATTCTACTAATTATAAGTTTATAAATCTTTGGTTTATGTTACTATTTTAAAGGCATAACTCTAAAACCATTTACCCAAACCAGTTTGCTTTTTCTTTTTTTCAAGATCCCTCAATTTATCTAACTGTTTTTCAATCCTCTCTTCAGAAAATTGATGTTTCTCTACGAGAATTTCTTTAATCTTATCAAAATTTAATTTCGGAAATTCAATTTCCTCGTCCGTGACTTCGTGTTTATGAAAAAGCTCAAAAATTTCCTGCCAATCAAATTGATCTTCTTCTGGCAGACTATTCATTTTTTCTTCAACATTTTTGAAAATTTCAACAGGATATTTATATTTTTTAACTAACTCGAGTGCTTTTTTCTGACCAATTCCTGGAACACCCTTAGGATTATAATCAGTTCCCACAAGAATTCCGATACAGATAAGTTGATCCAAATTTATTTCTAGGTGATTCAGAACTTTTTCAAGCTCGATTAATTCGGGTTTTATTTCTACAAACCCCGAGATGGTTTTTCTCTTACGAGCAAGAGTTAAGTTACGAATTAACTTTGGTGCTCCAAATAATAACGAGTCATAATCTTGACTTACCGCAGAATAAATTTCTTTTTTTATCTTGCAATAATAAGCTGCTTGTGCCTCCCCTTCAGACGGAGCTTGTATAACTGCAATTCCCATTGCCTTCAGCAATTCTTTTGATTCTTCAATCATTTCTCCATCAAGGCGGATTAATTGCGAGGCATAGCGTTTCATTGAAGACAAATCTTCTTCAGATTTAGCCTCCTCGTATTTTTCTTCTGCAATGTCTCTTGCAGACTTTCTCTTTTTCCACGTTTTAGCCTTTAAATCTGGAGCATCCCCATCAAAGACATAAATTAATTTTATCCCTTCTGAAAGAAGTGAAATGTTTCTATAAAATATCCCAGAAAGGTGGCTCGTTATTCTCGACTGATTGTCAATTAGGGGGGTTCCATCGGGTTGTCGAATTGTTGAAAGAAATTGATACAGAGTATTAAATGCATCAACACAAAGAGTTTTTCCCCGAATATCTGAAATTTCAATTTCCTTCCGGGGGGTAATATCTTTAATACTTAATCCCATTAAAAAACATAGAAAGAATAAGTTAAATAATTATCTTTTTGACTTTTTCCGGAGGTCATTCAATAAAGCACGATAATTGAGTTGGATATTCATTGAATAAATATCCTGGCCCGATCTGTTGGGAAGTTTAGAAATTCTTTCATAATCCTGCGGAAAATTATTTTTAATCCAAGCTTCTTTTTTTTTCAAGTCTCTACCCGGTTCAGGATTAATCTCTTCGGCGCTTTTTAAAATTAAAGCCGATGGGTCATACCTCATTTTCCAGTACAATTTCTCAGTCTGATGTCTTTCATATCTCTCGTCAGCGTGTAATGGTGTTTCCTCACAGTCATCATCCATTAAAAATAGAATTTAAAAAAGAATATAAATTTTTTGGTTAATTATAAAAATCCAAGATTCTTATTCTTTTTATGAAAATGCAATTTATCCCAACAGACTATGACTATTTTGACTTTCAAGGAAGAAACTATACTCTGGTTTATGGTAGAGATGACAAAGGTAAAAGAGTATGTTTAGTGGACTCATGCGAAGTTTTTTTATGGGCAATTTTAAACGAAGATATTTCAAAAGAAAAAATTGACTCACTCATAGAAAAGATAAAAAAAATTAAGCTAGACCTTAAGGGAAGAAATACTCGAGTAGAAAAAGTTGAATTGCATTCAATGAATTTTTTAAACAATCCTGTAAAGGCATTAAAAATCTTTGCGACAAACTATAAGGATTTGCAAGATATTGCAGAGAATTTAGGATTTAAAGAAATTGAAAAAAGAAGAGGTTATGATATAGGATATATCACACATTACATTATTGAAAAAAAAGTTGAACCATTAAAATGGTACGAAATAAACGGAGAAATTTTGAACAACTCGCAAGAATTTGGGGGAATTGATATGGGACTTGATGTAGAACTATGCTTAAAATTAGAAAATGCAAATCCAATAAAAAAAGAAGAATTTACGCCAAAAGTTTTAGCATATGATATTGAAACAGACGATTTAAAGATTGGAAAGGGAGAAATTTTAATGCTTTCTTTAGCTGGAACAGACGGAACAAAAAAAGTTTTAACTTGGAAGGGCGATAAAAATAAAAAGAAACCCGAATATGTTGAATTTGTCGAAGATGAAGCAGAATTAATTGAAAAATTCATTGAAAATGTTAGAAAAATTTCTCCAGATTTTTTGATAGGATATTTTTCAGACGGATTTGATTTGCCCTATCTAAAGGCCCGTGCGGAAAAGCATAATATAAAACTAACATTAAGCTTAGATGATTCACAACCAAAATTTTCTCGGGGGGTCATGTTATCTGCAAAAACAAAAGGAATTGTCCATATAGATATTTTAAGATTTATTAGAACCGCTTATGCACAATATATGAAATCCGAAACTCTAACATTAAATGACGTAGCCTCTGAATTTTTGGGGGATCAGAAAAAAAAATTCGACATCGCGGATAATTTGGGGGGTAAAATGAATTGGGAAAAATTTTATGAATACAACCTCCACGATTCTGTTTTAACCTTAAACTTATTTGAAAAATTCTGGCCAGACATGGTTGAATTTTCAAAGGTAGTGAATGAACCCTTGGGGGATTTATCTCGAGCAGGTTTATCCAAATATGTTGAAAGTTATATACTCCACAATCTTAAAAAATTTAAAGAAATTCCAGAAAAACGCCCAGGACATAACGAAATCGGTGGGCGCAGAGAAGAGCGCTCTGTCGAAGGTGCCTTTGTCTTAGAACCAAAACCGGGGTTTTACGAAGATCTTGTTGTTTTTGATTTTACTTCGATGCACACCTCAATAATAATCTCAATGAATATTTCAAAAGAAACTCTCTCTGAAAAAAACGTTGGGGGCGCAAAAATAAAAGTTGGAGCGAATGAATACTATTTTTCAAAGAAAAAAGGATTTATCCCAGAATTATTAAATGAACTCTTTGAAAGAAGAAAAAAATTCAAAGAAGAATATAAAAAAAATCCAAATGTATTTACTAAAGCGAGAAGCAACGCATTTAAAGTTCTTTCAGCTTCTGTCCACGGATATATCGGTTTTTTTGGAGCGCGGTATTATTCAAAAGAATCATCAGCATCTATCTTAGCATTTGTTAGACAATTTAACAAAGAAGCAATTGAAAAAATAGAAAAAGCGGGTTTTGAAGTTATTTTTGGAGACACAGATTCTGTAGGTTTTATTCGGGGAAAAAAATCCAAAACAGAAATAAAAGATTTTTTAAAAAAAATTAATTCGGAACTCCCCGGTATTATGGAAATGGAACTCGAAGGATTTTTCCGAAGAGGATTATGGGTATCTAAAAGAAGTGGGAAAGCGGGTGCGAAAAAAAAATACGCCATGATTGATGAAGAAGGAAATTTGAAGATTCGCGGATTTGAAACAGTGCGAAGAGATTGGTGTTTTTTGGCGAGGGAAGTTCAAAACAATGTGATTAATATGATTTTAGAAGATGGAAATGAGAAACGAGCAATGGAATATTTAAAGAAAATAATTAAAAAAATAAAAAATAGAGAAGTATCAAAAGGAGATTTATTGATTAGGACACAATTAAAAAAAGAAATTGCGGACTATATCGCTCAAGGCCCCCATGTTATCGCGGCTAAAAAAATGAAAGAACAAGAAATCCCCATTGAACAGGGGGGGTTAATTTCTTATTATATTGCTGAAGATAAATCTGGAAAAAAAGGAAAGAGATTAGTGCGAGAAAGAGTTATGTTGGCACATGAAGAAGGAGATTATGACATCGGATATTATTTGAATAATCAGATTTTGCCGGCGGTAGAAAATATCTTTGAAGTTTTTGGGATAGACATTGGAAAATTCTTTGAAACAAAAGGTCAAAAAACATTGGGGGATTTCTAAAATTTTTATAAAATTCAAGCAGCTTCTGCCGAATCCTCTTTTTTAATAAAGGGTTTTCGATTCAAAATGTGATATGCTTTCTCACTTATTTTTCTAACTTTTGGATCTTCAGTTTCTTTCAAATTTTCTGCAAGATATTGTAATCCAAATAGAGTATCCTCTCCTTTTTTTGTCTTCAACCCATAGACTATTTTTGATAAACCATTGAAAACTCCAAGATAAGTTGCAGATTTAGGATTTATCTTTTTCAAATAACTAATTCCATCATCGATAATTTCTATAAAATATTCGTGTGCCTTTGGATCCAGATGCCATAACATTGAAAACTGGCTCATAGGCCCTGCAGTTAAATTAACGAGATCAAATTTTGGATGAAGAACATTTCTTAAATTTTCTTTTAGAACAGTTGCAACTTTTTTACTCAAAGAAATTTCATGAGGTTCTCCATCAAACTTCAAATTCTCAAAATCTTCTGAAAGATCTTCTAAGTTTTTATGCATTAAATAATAAGTAAACTGGAGTTTAAATAATTTATTAATAGATAAGAATTAAAAGCTTAATTGAATAAGGAGAATTATGAATAGATTAGAACAAATAATTCATGAATTAAAACATCATGCGCCATTTACACTTGGAGCGACATTTATTGCTATTTTAATCGTATTTATTTTTGGATTTGTTCTCAATCAAAAAATATCTGAAAACATATTTGAAATTATCCATCCAATGCATATTTTAATTTCCGCAATTGTAACCTCCGCCATTTTTTATTCATATAAAAAAAATATTTTCTATTCAATTTTAGTTGGAATTTCCGGGACAGTTATAATTGGAAGTTTAAGTGATGTAGTTTTCCCTTATTTCGGAGGATTAATTTTTAATTTTCATCCAACTTTTCATCTTCCCCTAATTGAATATCCCTCAATAATTATTGGAGTCGCGTTATTTGGAAGTCTTGTGGGAATTGCAACAAAAATAACAAGACTTCCACACTTCCTCCATGTATTATTATCTGTCTTTGCTAGTTTATTCTATATTCTCGCGTTTAGCATAAAATTAAATTTTATTGGTTTTGCGATTGCATTCCTAATTGTATTTATTGCAGTAATTATCCCTTGCTGTGTGAGCGACATTGTTTTTCCGTTTTTATTTTTAGGGGAAAAAATAAAGAAATGCGATTGTTAGTTTAAACTACATATATCTTTAAATAAAAGTTTAATCTCCTTTTTTGATGAATCGACGTCAATGTTTGACTTCTTTATTGGCTTTAGCGGCGGTTTCGGGGGTAAATTGTTCTAGCATTAATTATTTGACTAAACCATCAAAAAATGACATTAGAAATTTAGAAGAAATTTTTAATGGTTCCTCGATAATACCCTCGTTTAATAAAAGAAACGGACTAATTGGAGGATGCACACACTTACATGATGTCTTTCCAAAACTAAGTAATCAAAGAACCCCCCAGATTTGTTATATGTTCAACCCGGAGGACAAAAATGAAAGAAATATGCCAAAAATTGGAACTGTTTTTTTTCTAAATCAAGATGGATTTTTCCTTACTGCAGCACATAATTTTGATATTTTAGAAAATCAAAAAAGAATCATGTTAGTTTATGAACCTAAAAATAAAATTGTCTTAAACGCAAAAATTCTTGCAAAATCAGACAAAGATATTGCATTGGGAAGAGTGGACAAAACAAAAAAATTAGAAATCCCCACAACACAAATTACTTCTGGGAATATAGCGGACAATGATTATTTTTTTGTCACTTCAGTTAATAATATTGAATATGCAGTATTAAATTGTTTCCAAGAAATTTTGAAATCAGGTAGATTAAAAAAAAGAATAAGAGAATTTTCCTACGAACAAGAAAAAATCCCAAGAATTGATACTCAAAATTTAAACTTAGATACTCCGGGAATTGTGGGGGTAAAATTTTCTGAAAATGGATTATTTTATCTGGAACAAGAAGTGAAAATGGGGCAATCTGGATCTCCGGTTTTTACTTTGTTTGGAGAGCTAGCTGGCATTGTTACGCATAGTGCATCGATAGATGAGATTGGTCTTTTGACTAAGTTTACTGGCCCTGCCGAAATTCGAAAAATGATTCGAGGTTATATTAATAAAAATCTATAACTAATTATAAAAACCCCGCAAACGTTTTCTTTTTATGAACAAGAACAGGAAAATTCCAGAGCTCAAAGAAGAATTTCTTGAAAGGATGAAAAAACTATTGCAAGGAGAAGATTTGCAAAATTATTTAGACATCTTGAAAATTGAGCCGGTGAAGTCTATTCGTTGCAATACATTAAAAATTTCTGTGAACGATTTAAAAGCTAGACTAAAAGAAAAAGGATGGAAAATTTCTCAACCGTGGAAAAATTCCCCAGAAATAATGATTGTTGAAAATGCCTTAGAACCAGGGGAACTAGGTAGGAGTTTAGAGCATCTTCTGGGATATTATTACATCCAAGAACTTGCGAGTATGTTACCAATTTTAGTTTTGAATCCAAAACCCCAAGAAAATTTTTTAGATTTGTGCGCTGCCCCCGGGAGTAAAACCACTCAAGCCGCCGCTAAAATGGAAAACTCGGGAAGTATTATTGCAAATGAAGTTGCCGTTGGAAGACTGCAAGTTTTGGCCTCAAATTTAGAGAGATGTGGGGCCGCAAATGTCATAATAACAAAAAAAGACGGGGGGGCACTTTGTCAAAGATTAAAAAAATTTAATGAAGATTTTCAATTTGATAAAATTCTCGTGGATGCTCCTTGCTCTGGAGAAGGTACTTTGCGAAGTTCTCCAAAAACATATTCTATGTGGAACATAAAAACCATTAAGAATCTGCCAAAGATTCAATTTAATCTATTCAGATTTGCATTCGAAGTCTTAAAAATTGGGGGGGAGATAATTTACTCAACTTGCACGCATGCACCCGAGGAAAATGAAGGAGTTGTCAATAAAATTTTAAAAGAATTTGGAGATAAAATCGAGATTCAAAAAGTAAACCTCCCCTTTCAAGCAAGAGCTGGAATCACAGAATGGGAAAACGAAAAATTTGACGAAAGAGTAAAATTATGTGCGAGAGTTTACCCCCAGGATAATAATACTGAAGGCTTCTTTATTAGTAAATTCAAAAGAATTAAATAACCCCCAAATTTAAAAATAAAATGAAATTGTTTACAAAAAAAATTTTCTGGATTTTATTTTGGGCGTTTTGGATTGTCCTCGGACTTTCATTGATAACGCTTGCACTAAATTTGTATGTTCAAATGCATAATCCTGCACCAATCGATGTTAGTAATGTAAAAGGGATTATTCCAAAAATTATTGTGATTACTCTTGGATTTACAGTTATGACAGCGGTTTTGGCTTCAGTATTTATTCTGGCGTTAATTTTAATTGGGGTTTATTTTCTAATTACATGGATAATTTTATTAATTAAACTTATTTTTAAGAAAAGAAAAAAAAGAAAATGAAACAACAAGGAAGCTTTAGCATTTTGAGCGAATCAGAACATAAAAAGATATTGACAATTTTAAACTCACAATTTGGGATAACAAAAATTCCCGGATCCCTACTCCAAAAAGGAGCAGAAAGAATTTTTCTATATACTGGAAATTTGGATAATAATGAAATTTATGATTTAAAAAGAACCCTCCCGATTGAACGGGTCGGAGTTTATTTCGGAAAATTTGTCAACGAAGATTTTAGATTAAGTATAGAAGGAAGCCAGATTTTGCAAGATCAAATAAATAAAAATATTTTTGAATTAAATGAGGAACAGGTAGAAACTTGGATGTCTGGAAGTGAACTGAATGTCGAAACAGGATTTAATGGTTTTCTTGTTATGAAATATGGGGGGGATTTCCTCGGATGCGGTAAGGCTTCAGCGTTAAAAATAGGTAATTTTATTCCTAAAAATAGAAGATTAAAATTAAAAGGATAGTTTTATTAGAAGATTATCCCAACAATCCTCATAACAATGGCGATTCTAATCGCTCGAGGAATTAATCCAAATACTACGAAATCTTTTATTGGCATATGAATCGCTCCAGAAAGCCAACAAAATAAAACATAGGGTACTGGAGAAACTGCCGCCAGAAATATTCCCACCCTAAATCCATTTCTAAATTTTTTAATTTCCTTTTGATACTTTGGAGTACTATGTTGTAAAATCTTTTTATAGGAAAGAACATAAGATCCAACAAAATAACTAAAAAAACTTCCGAGATAACTTCCCGCGACTACAATTAAAAAAACAACCCAAAAATTCATCCCAAAAGCAACAGCAATTCCTGCAGGTACATCTGGACCAAGGGGTTGAGTTAAGGCATCTGCCAAAAAAGAGAATAAAAAAACAGCGAGGAAATGATAAACCTGGATTGAATTGGAAATAGAATTTTTTATCTCGGTAAGATTAGAAAAAACAATTCCAAATATTAAAAACATTAAGAGAAAAAAACCTAAAATAATATACCCTTGTTTTTTTTCCATGATTATATAACTAAATTATTGTTTATATGATTTACTAAATTTATCTATAAATTTAAACGCCAAAACTATAAAAACCTAGTTCCCCAAATTTTTATATGAATAAAGAAAATATTTTAAAGGCCGGAAAAATTGCACAAGAAGTAAGTGTTTATGCTAAAAAAATTATTAAAAAAAATATAAGACTATTAGAAATCGCAGAAAAAATAGAAGAAAAAATTTTCGAACTTGGGGGGGAACCGGCATTTCCGGTCAATTTATCAATTGATGAAATTGCTGCCCATTATACTCCATCATACGACGATGAGAATGTTGCTCATGGATTATTAAAAGTAGACCTGGGGGTTCATATTGAAGGGTGTGTTGCAGACACGGCATTTACAATCGACCTAGAAAATTCTGAAGAAAATAAAAAATTGATTGAAGCTGCGGAAAATGCATTGGATAATGCTATAAAAGAGTTTAGATTAGGAAAAACTCTTTCCGAAATTGGAGGGGTTATAGAAAATTCTATTCGAAAAAAAGGATTTTCTCCAATAATAAATTTATCCGGTCACTCTATGGAAGAATATGATTTACACGCAGGGATTACAATCCCCAATATTGACAACAAAAGCCAAGAAATTATCGAAGAGGGATTATTCGCGATTGAACCTTTTTCTACTAATGGAAATGGAAAAGTTAGTGATGGAAAACTTTCTGGGATTTATGTTTTAATTGACCCAAAAAATGTTCGCGGGGCCATCGCTCGTGAAGTTTTAGATTATATTATTGAAAATTTTGATGGGCTTCCATTTTGTTCACGATGGTTAATGGAAGAATTCGGGACAAAAGCTCTTTTAGGATTGCGACAACTAGAAACAAATGGAAATTTACACCACTTTGCACAATTAGTTGAAACTGGAAAAGGAAAAGTCGCGCAGGCAGAACATACAATCCTAGTAGAAAAAAACAAAACAATAACTACCACTAAGGCATAATGCAAAAAGAATTAGTCCTCGAAAATTAACGAATTATCCTTTCTTTTATTTTGCACAGAATTTTTTTCTTCAAAAAAAGAATTACCTAATTTATCAAAGAAAAATTTAGCAACAGAATCTTCTGTAAGAGAAGAATTGCATTTATGACAATTAAACAAATCATAAGAGGATATACCCAATCCTTCTGGAACTTTTTGATGCGCCCGATAATAAAAGTAACTTATCCCCTTACAAGATTCGTGATGTTTTCCGCGCAAAAATAATTTTCCTTGTTGCATAGAATTCATCTAAAAAATTATTTTATAAATCTATTTATTTATTAAATCTCTCCAAAACTTTCTCTAAATTAGATTGAAGTTTTTCTGGCGAAGAGAACTCATCTAAAGTATAAATCGATTTTGGAAAAGGAAATTGATAATAATAAGAGAAGTTTTTTTCATGGGGATCCACAACTAAAATTTTTGGGATTGTGTCAAACTTTGAATTTTGAAAAGCATAAAAAAGTGCGGAATCCTCAAATTTTCTATTCATAAAATCCAGTTCTACCTCAAATAAATAAAACTTCTCACGGAGAAAATTATCTAACTTTGGAGTTGGTAAAATTTCCCTCTTGACAACCCCACAATAATGACAAGCTTCAGAACCAAGATAAATTAAAAGTGGCCTTGATTTTTCTTTTGTCTTTTGGCGTAAATCAAAAAATTGCGTATAAAATCCATTCTCCCCATAAAATCCCCTTATATGAACCCAACCAGATTTTTCTTTCTTTACTTGTTCAGATAATATTTTTGTTTTTTGAAAAGAATTCACACAATTAATCCCATTTATAGATAAAAAGAATCCCAATGCCCCGAAAGCGATTATTTTTCGAAGCGGAAGATTAAACATAGAATAGATTAGGTACTTAGATTAAAAAACATTTAGGTAATGAAACTATTTCTTCTTAGAGATATTTTCTTTGGGATTTATTCTCTGCTCTTTCTCATTTGATATTGATGAAATATTTTTACCAATCTGTTCTGCAACAAGTTTTAACGCCTCATCAAAATCATTCTTATTTATTTGCAACTTAATCGGATCTTTTAATTTATAATTTTTCTTTATTGCATTTATTCCTGCATTTCTACAAATTGATTCTATTTCTGCCCCATTCCAACCTTTAGTTTTTTTGATGTATTCTTGAATATTGACATCTTTTTCTAAAGGCATCCCGGTTGTATGAACCTTGAATATTTCTTCCCTTGTTTTTTCGTCAGGAATTTCCAACTCAACATGGGCATCAATTCTCCCGGGGCGTAATAATGCTGGATCAATTAAATCCTTCCTGTTTGTTGCAGCGATTATCATCACATTCTCTAATTCTTCAACTCCATCCAGCTCGGTTAAAAGTTGGTTCACAATCTTTTCTGATGAATCATTAAATCCAGACCCCCTCAATTTTGAAATTGAGTCAAACTCATCAAAAAATATTATCGCAGGTGAAACTTGTTTCGCTTTCTTAAAAATTTCTCGAATGTGTTTTTCACTTTCTCCAACCCACTTACTAATTAATTCGGGACCCTTTATAGAGATAAAATTTGCATTTGCTTCGTTCGCAACTGCTTTTGCTAAAAGTGTTTTACCTGTTCCAGGAGGACCGTGTAATAAAACTCCCTTTGAGGGTTTAAACCCCGCGACTAAATATAAATCTGGTCTCAATAAAGGCAATTCCACTAACTCCCTTAGTTTTTCTTTTGCCTTCTCTAATCCCCCGATGTCTGTCCATCTTACATGAGGTTTTTTGATTAAAACTTCGCGCATCGCCGAAGGTTCTACGATTTTCATTGCATAAATAAAATTTTCTCGAGTTACTTTTATCTGTCCGAGCAATTGTTGTTTCTTTGACTCAAGATTATTTTCACCCTCTCCAAAATTAATTAATTCCTTATAAAATGGTTTTATAGAATGTAATGCAGCTTCCTTACATAAAACTTCTAAATCTGCGCCGGTGTAACCAATGGTTTTATTTGCAAATTCATCTAAGATTAATTCCCGATTTTCTAAAGGCATATTGCGAGTGTGTATTTGCAAAATTTCTTTTCTGCCAATTTCGGTTGGGGGATTAATTCTTAATTCGCGATCAAATCTTCCGGGTCTACGAATCGCCTCGTCTAAATCATCTGGACGGTTTGTTGCAGCCATCACTACAACTTGCCCCCTTGATTTTAATCCATCCATTAAAGTTAATAACTGAGTAACTACTCTCTTTTCTGCCTGATCATGGCTTTCACCACGTTTTGGAGCTATTGCGTCAATCTCGTCGATAAAAATAATCGAAGGGGCATTTTTTTCTGCTTCTTCAAATCTTGCCCTCAAATTTTCTTCTGACCCCCCGTGATATTTACTCATAATTTCTGGGCCGGCTATAGAAATAAATTTCGCATCGGTTTCTGTTGCAACAGCTTTTGCTAAAAGTGTTTTACCTGTTCCAGGAGGACCAGTTAATAATACTCCCTTTGGGGCATTGATTCCTAACTTTTGAAATAAATCTGGATGTTTCATTGGGAATTCCACCATTTCACGGATCTTCTCTATTTCTTCTTTTAACCCGCCGATATCTTCATAATAAATATTAGTTCCTGAACCCTCTCCAACCTCTTCTGAAATTTCTATTTTTGTTCCGTTATCAATCATCCCAAAGGAAATTTTTTTAGGAATACATTTTGTAACCAAATAAGTCAATTTTCCGATATTAGTTGGAATAGAAATTTTCTGACCCACAGTTATGGGGGAATCAATAAGAATTTGTTTAAATCTATTCATCTCCTTTAATTGTAAATTAAAACTTTTTAGTTGTTCATTAGAAAATTCTTCGTGCGGTAAAATCGATAAAGAAACGGATTTTAATGATTCAATGCTAGAAGCTTTTTCAATTTTTACTCTCTCTCCAACAGAAACCCCTAACCCAGAACGGATTATCCCATCGATTCCAATTTTTCCCTCTTCATTATTTGATCGAACCACCCTAAAATAAAGATCTTTTTCTCCGGAAATCTTAACTATTTCCCCTGAAGCTAAATTTAATGCGTCCATATCTTGGCTTGAAAGTGTAACTAGATTCTTTCCAGCGTAATCACGCCGAGATTCTATAACTTCCAAAGTTTTTGGTTTCATTTTTCAAACACTACCTCCAATAGACCATTATGAAAAGAAAAATTTAAGTTTTTTGTTTTTACTTTTGAAGGAAGCAAATATTCCCGAAGAGTGCCTTCTGAATTTTTAATAATCAAAATTTTTTGTTTTCCGAAATCTTTTTCTCCGAGATTGTTCTTTGTAAGATTATCCTTGATAGAAACTTTTAAATTTTTTTCTCCAGGAAATTCAAATACCAAAAAAATATTTTTTTCGGTCACTATTGGTTTATTTGGTATTGAACTCATGTTTTGAAAATTCTTTCTGAAAACTTTTCTCTTTCCGTCGGGGGTTGTAGAAGAATATTCCACAAATTCCCCCCCATTCGCAAATTTGTTAAAAAGCTCTTCTATGCTTCCTCCGAAAAAATCATCGTCGAAAAATCCCATTTTCTCCTTTAATTATTTAGTTTTTTAATTTTAAAAATTTATCCCAAGTAACTTGTATCTTGTGGAACCGCTGCCTTTGCTGACTTCAAAAAGTTTTCTTCAACTTGTTTGTAAACTTTGATAGTTCTATCACTAACTGAAGGTTTAATTTTTTTTAGCGCTTCTTCAAAATATTTTATTTTCACTTCTTTTGCCTCAATATCGTCGCGAAGAGCCAACATTGCTGCCTCTCTTGCTAAAGATTCTATATCTGCTCCAGTGTATCCCCCAGTTTTCTTGGCTAAATCACTTACAAATTCTTCTTTTTCTTTGTCAGTCAATAATTTTTTCTCTTGACCGATAGGCATATTTTTGGTATGCACTTTCAAAATTTCTAAGCGTCCTTTTTCTTCTGGAGCACTTACTAATAATATTCGGTCAAATCTTCCTGGCCGAAGAAGTGCAGGATCTAACATATCAGGACGATTTGTGGCCCCAACTACAAGTATGTCATTAATTTCTTCAAGTCCGTCCATCTCTGAAAGCATTTGATTTAATACTCTCTCAGTTACTTTATTGCCCTGATCTTGCCCGCGTTTACCTGCCAAAGAATCTAGTTCATCAAAGAAAATTACGCAGGGGGCAACTTGTCGTGCGCGCTGGAATATTTTCCTCATTCCTTCTTCAGATTTTCCAACCCACATAGATAATAATTCTGGACCTTTCACTTGAATAAAATTGGCTTCCGATTCTTTCGCTACGGCTTTTGCTAAAAGTGTTTTACCTGTTCCCGGAGGACCATAGAGTAAAATTCCACGAGATGGACGAATACCTAAGCGTTTAAAACTTTCGGGGTATTTCATCGGCCATTCCACAGCTTCTTTTAATTCCATTTTTATTTTATCCAATCCCCCAACCTCATCCCAGGAAATATTTGGAGTTTCAATTAAAACTTCGCGCATCGCCGAAGGGCGAACAACTTTCAACGCCTCTTGAAAATCATCTTGTTTTATAATTAATTTATTCAATAATTCTTGAGGAATTTGTTCATCCTGGTCTAATTTTAATTGAGGTAAATATTTCCTTAAAACAGTCATTGCTGCTTCTTTCGCCAAAGATTCCAAATCTGCACCCACAAAACCATGCGTAACAGAAGCTAATTCATCCAGGCTTACATTTTTTAAAGGCATCCCGCGAGTATGAATTTTTAAAATTTCTAATCTACCTTTTTTGTTTGGAGCGTTAATTTCTAGTTCGCGGTCAAATCTTCCGGGTCTACGAAGTGCTTCGTCAATTGCATTGACTCTGTTTGTTGCACCTATGACAATTACTTTCCCCCTTCCCTTAAGTCCGTCCATCATAGTCAAAATTTGTGAAACTACTCTTCTTTCAACTTCGCCATGTGCATCTTCGCGTTTTGGAGCTATTGCGTCAATCTCGTCGATAAAAATAATCGAAGGAGCGTTTTTTTCTGCATCCTGGAAAATATCCCTAATCTTTTTTTCAGATTCCCCGTAGAATTTCGACATTATTTCCGGACCATTTAATAAAATAAAATTTGCATCAGATTCGTTCGCAACTGCTTTTGCTAAAAGTGTTTTACCTGTTCCAGGAGGGCCATGTAATAAAACTCCCTTTGGGGGTTCAACTCCGAGTCTTTCAAAAATTTCGGGGTGTTTTAAAGGAATTTCTACCATCTCACGAATTTTTTTAATTGCGTCTTCGAGCCCACCAATATCCTCATAATTTATTTCAGGAATATTTTCTTCTGTAACCTCTACAGCCTTGGGGTTGAGAACAACTTGCGTATTTTCTGTAATAATCACTGGTTGCGCCGGGGCGGTATTTACGACAATAAATTTAATTTGAGAAATTCCCCCCCCGAGATTGCCAAATCCCATATTGTTAAACATATCCCCAAGCATATCGTTTAAGTCTCCAAAATCTTCAGATAATAAGTCGCGTCTACGTTGCACTCCTCCAAGAACAAAAATATCCCCCTTTACAATTGCTCGACCAAGTAATCCCCGTTTTAGCGAATCTGGATCTCCTTGAACCATAATATTTTTTTGTGCGGGCGCGATGGATATTTTTTTTGCTTCTTTAATATCTGCTTTTGAAATCTCTACAACCTCGCTAATTCCGGTCTTCGCATTTCTTCTTAAAATTCCATCAATACGAATAATTCCTTCGCCGGCATCCGCAGGATAGGCCTTATCCACAATAGCAACTGTTTCTCGATTTCCCTTAATTAGAATTACATCCCCCCGTTGAATTCCAAGTTGATCCATTGAACTTTTATCAATCCTCGCAATACCTTTATATGCATCATCTTGCATAGATTCTACAACATTCAACTTAATTGATTTTTCTTTTGCCATTCGGATTCCTCAAATTTTAAACTCAATTTATTTACATCCTCGAAACATAGACGCACCATATCATTCATAATTTTTTCTTGTTGTTGAATGAATGAAACAATTTCCTTTGGAATTGAAACCGCGTAACTATTTCCTACTAATCGCATTTTAACATTAAATTCTTTGTTTTTTAAATTTAAGTATCGATTGTATTTCTCTTCGTCTACTGGATGAATTATCTTAGATTGGCACTTTGGGCAAACCACTGCTCGGAATAAAAATCTGTTTTTTACCACTTTTGCCTTCTGCATTTTTATATTGCATTTGTTGCATAAGATAGTATTATCGAATATGTCTGCCATAGTGTATACCTTATGTGTATACACAGAAATGTATGTTTATAAATCTTCCGAATAATCCTGAAATTCTTCATATTTATATTGTAAATAATTAAAAAATAATTCTAAATCTCGTAATTCGGATTTTTTTACTTTATTTTTTTCTTGAGCTAGATCGCAATATTTTAATTCAAGAAATTTTTTGGCAGATTTAAAGGGGTATTCACACAAATTCTCGCAGAATAATTTTTTTATTTTGTTTTTAGAGAAATTACCACTAAGGTATGCCCAAAAAAGATTTTCTCCGAGAGAATATCCTTGCTGATGAGAAAATAAATTTTCTAAAAGATTATCCTGCGTGTAATCACAAATTTGCCGATAAGTTTCATCCCATCCAGAAAATTTTTTTGAGAGACAATCGTAACGCGAAAACTTCCAATCCCCAATATTTCTTTCAGGAAAAATTAATTTAGAACCAAAAAAACCAAGCATTTCTTCAATTGCTCTTGCGCATAACTCTTCGACGGGTTCTAAATTTAATAAAGAAGTATTGGAATTATGAAAATGCAAAAAATGGGTCAATTCTTAGGATAAAACTCCGAGATCATAACTATAAAGTAAAATAGTTCCTGCTCCCGCAAAATAAAATGAAGCAATAGATTTTATCGCATCTTTATGCTGCTGCGCGGTTTCAAAATCATCACGATAACACTTAGGCATTCCGAGGCCTTCAAATTTTAACTTATTTTTTCCAACCCAAACAACATTTGGGTAAAAAGGAAACTCCAGTTCTAACTCTTCAGCCAAATCATCTAAAATTTCCGAGGAAATTTTTTCAATCTTTTTTTGCATTGTTGAATGTCGCATTATTCTAAAAAATTAATAAACTTATTTTCTTTATCTACTAAAATTGATTTTGGTTTTATTTGAGTTGTTGAAAATTCAAACCCCATAATGATAATTTCCTCGCCCTTTTTGATTAAATGAGAAGCCGCGCCATTCATGCAAATAATGCCTGAATGTTTTTTTCCAGGGATAACATAAGTTTCTAATCGTGCTCCAGAGGTATTACTAACAACCAAAACCTTTTGTCCAGATTCCAAACCGGTCTTTTCCATTAAATCCTCGTCGATAGTTATGCTCCCAACATAATTTAAATCTGCCTGCGTCACAATTGCCTTATGAATTTTAGAGGCTAAAAATTCTCGCATAAAATATATTAAGGATAAAAGATTTAAAAATATTATTGAGTTATAATACAAGAGGTGAAAATGGAAAAGAAAAAAATCAAAGTTTTGATTTCTTTTGTCGTTGGCGTTTTGCTTTTTATCGGGGTAATTATATACCTGGGGCCAGAATCTTTTTTACATATTTATGAAAATATTGATTTAACTTACCTCCCCCCATTTGCATTTTTCACGACGCTGGTATTCGCGACATATGTTTGGCGTTTTCAATATGTGATGCATGCATACAAAAAAAAATCTAGTTTCTGGGTTCAATTCAAACAAACAATTTCAAGTTTCGCAGTTTCTTATGTAACCCCCTCGGTAAGAATCGGAGGAGAACCGTTGAGAGTTTATATGTTAAAAAAAGAAAATAATATCGACATTAAAACCGGGACTTCAATTGTTATAATTGATAAATTTATTGAATTTACTGGGAGTTTATTGTTTGGAATTATCGGGATGATTTTAATTATGTTTATTCCCGGAGTTCCACTTTATGGTAAATCGCTTTTATTTTTAGCGTTGCTAGCAGGATTTTTTGTTTTATTTTTTGTTTATTATTTTACAATTCGCGATGGTTCTGGGCCGTTCACATACATGCTTGAACTCTTAAGATTTTACCGATTCCCAAAGTGGAGAAAATTAAAATCTCCGGTGGTAATGGTAGAAAAGAAAATGGAAAAATTTTTCCGCGAACATAAAAAAGAATTTATTATTGGGATGATTTTTTATGTTTTATCTGGATTAGCCATGTATTATGAAACTAAATTTATGTTGCTTTTATTGGGGATGTCTGTAGGATTTACAGATATTGTTTTGATTATTGTTGTTTGGGGAGCAATAAATTTTATTCCTGTCCCAGCCGCACTAGGATTCCAAGAAGTTGGGCAATCCGGATTATTTGCCATTATATTCGGGGCAGGAGAAGTTGGTTTAGCGTTTAGTTTAATCTCGCGAATAAGATCATTAATATTTGTCGCACTCGGATTTAGTTTTATTTCGGGATTTACCGGAGAACAGGTTATGAGAAAGTTAGATGAAAAAGCAAAGAAGAAAAAAATTGAGTGAAGATAATTGATATGTGGGTTGACAGGAGTAGGACAAAAAGGTTCGGTTCCTTAACTTTTTAATGAAAATACCCCCCATTTTTAAGTAATTTCGGCACATAAGGAGAACAATCCCCCCCATAAAGACAATTTATTATTTCAGAAGCATCTTTTTTCCCCCCCTAAAGCAATTGAAAAAATAAGGAGGATTATTGCAGAAACAATTAATAAATATTTTATTTGTTCCCAAAAATCTTCAGATTGTTTTGTATTGTAATACTCTTCCGTAATGTTGATATATCTTTCAGCTAATTCCGTTCCGTTAACATCTGCCCCATAAAGATATAACTTTGTGCATTCCCCCCCTTTATCTTCTTTTCCAAATACCCCCCCACATTCCCCATAAAGACCGTCATCAGACATTTTAAATTCAAAAGATTCCTTGGGGGTAATGCACTCTTCAATTATTCCC
>Ga0208958_1001689_pt1 | contig 21029 bp, 16 predicted proteins | sample RifOxyB1_FD_184032 | JGI IMG/M metagenome (GOLD analysis project Ga0208958, IMG submission 184032) | Soil microbial communities from Rifle, Colorado - Rifle Oxygen_injection B1 (SPAdes) | ecosystem: Environmental > Terrestrial > Deep subsurface > Rock core/Sediment | place: Rifle, Colorado... | reverse complement strand
ATTGCTTGAGGTGATTGATCACACCTACTAGCTTCCAGCTTCTGCTCACACGGGCCGCGTTCCAAGCGCGGCCCTTTTTATTTAATCCCACCCTTTTTCTTTGAGAGCGTGGCGGGCGGCGGATTGTTCGGCGTCCTGCTTGGAGTCCCCTTCGCCTTGGGAAATTAAGGTGTCGCCGATGAAGACGCCGACTGTAAACTTTTTATCATGGTCGGGACCTATTTCTTTCATTGTTTTATATGATGGAGTGGTTCCGGCGATATCTTGCGACTTTTCCTGAAATTTGCTCTTAGCATCTACCCAAAGTTCTTCTTTTACTATTTGCTCGGTCATGGGAGCAATATGTTTCAATATAAAATCGCGTGCCGATTCATATCCCAAATCAATATAAATAGCGCCGATAATAGCCTCCAACGCATTGGCTAGTATGTATTGACGGGCACGACCCACATCTTTGGCCTCGCCTTTTGAAAGAAGCAAATAATCGTTTACTTCCAGTTTTTGGGCGACGATGGCGCAAGTTTGGGCATTGACCAGGGCGCTCCGGACAGAAGTTAAATCTCCCTCGGTTTTGTTGGGGTATTCATTAAAAAGATAATGAGTGATGGCAAGTTCAAGCACTGCGTCCCCCAAAAATTCTAATCTTTCGTTGTGCTTACCCTTGAGACTTTTGTGTTCGTTCAAAAAAGAGCGGTGAGTAAACGCTTGTTTAAGTATTTCTTTATCTTTAAATTCTATGCCAATCTTTTCTTCAAATCCGCTGAAATCTTTTTCTTTCATAAAGTTTTTCTAACTTTTTACTAATACATTGATGGCTTTAGTCACAATCGGCAAAATATCATCATAAAAGTTCAGGTCAAGAATATCAGCCAACTTAAACCACTTCACATCATCCAGGCCACCCTTTTTTTCTTTGTTTTCAAGTGTCAGATCTTGGAATGGGGCTTCAGCTAGAAAATAAATAACATGCTTTCTTAGTTTTCCCCTTTCCGGGTGGAAAGTTTCGTATGTATTTTCACCGAGACGCTCCATAACCTTTATGGTTACACCCATCTCTTCTTTGGCTTCGCGGACGATACACTTCTCTTCATTTTCACCTTCCTCCAAGCCCCCTTTGGTTAAAGTCCAGTGCCCAAAAACATCATGGACCAGAGCCACATATACGTCATTTTCGTGGCGAGCATAAACTACCGCTCCAACTAAAGTTTCTTTGGTGATGGGTTTTTTGTCGGTACCTTTATCGTTTTTGCCCGGTTCTCCCATTTCTTTATAGACGGCACCCAAGACGCCATTTACAAATTTGCCCGAAGTCTCACCACCAAACTTTTTAGCGAGTTCAATCGCTTCGTTTATGGCCACTTTGGGTGGCACTTGCTCTCTATCGGCGAAAAGAAGTTCATAAAGGCCGATCCGCAGGATATTCCTATCCATCACACTTATTTTTTCAATCGGCCATTCCGGAGCGGCTTTGGTGATGACGTTATCAAGATCCTTTTGTTTGGAAATGACACCCTCCAAAAGATTCTTCATAAAACCTTCACATTGGGCGCCATTGGCAAATTCAACAGCGTCTCTCCTAAGTATTTCTTCGGGGCTTAATTTTTGACCGCTAAAATCCCACTCGTAGAGAGTTTGAAGTACTGTTGATCTTGCAAGGTGCCTGTTAGCCATAATTTAGTAGCTAGTAGCAAGTAGCTAGAATCTAGTATAACAAAAACAAAAAATTTTGCCTAGATGCTGGCTACCGACTGCTGCTTACTTATTTCTTTTTTCTTTCTCCTTTGCCCTTTTTTCTTTTTTGGCAATTTTGGCATGGACATCAATGACTTGTCTGCCTTTGTACTTGCCACAAACTTGGCAAACAGAATGCTGCGCCTTTGGACTGCCGCACTCTTTGCACAAAGTCAAAGACGGGGCCGTGAGTGCATGATGGCTCCTGGTGTTGCCCGTCTGGCTCCTGTTATGTCTCATTCGAACTACCATGGCTCAAATATAGCTTATTTTGTAAATGCAGTCAAATTTTGGCAAAATGATTTTCTATGAATTTCGGAGAGGCCGTGTTTGCGGAGGAGGGAGTAGTGGAGCTTTGTACCATACCCCTTATGTATTTGAAGCGCGTAGAGGGGATATTTTAAGGCCAGGCGGCACATCAGGCGGTCGCGCAAGACTTTGGCAACAATGGAGGCGCAAGCAATAAAGACATCTTTTTCATCACCTTTTATAATCGTCTTTTGATTTTTAAATTCCGGAGGTGCTTTTAACAATCCATCTAATCTTATAATGAGTTCGTTCTTCTCCCCTCTCCTGCTTCTAGGAGAGGGGTTGGGGGTGAGGTTAATTTTTTTCAAACATTTTTTAATTCCTAATTTAGTTGCGTAACTAATACCCTTCTCGTCTATAGTCTTATTTGAAACATGAGATACGGAAAAAGAAATCTTGTTTTCTTTTTTTAATAAGCAAAACTTTTTATAAATTTCTTCTCTTTTTTGGGGACTTAATTTTTTGGAGTCGCGAAGTTTGTTTTGGAAAACATTTTTAAGCAGCCACTTCCCCATCTTTTCTTCCGCTCCAAAAATCCCCACACTCACCGGCCCAGCCAGCGGTCCCCTGCCCGCTTCATCAATTCCGATTACATATTTCATACTTTGTATTATAATGCCAATATGAAATTTACTCACCTACACACCCACTCTCACTACTCACTCCTACAGGCTTTACCCAAAATACCGGAACTTATTGCCGCGGCCAAAAAGAACGAAATGGAATCTTTGGCGCTCACCGATAACGGCAATATGTATGGTGCCATTGAATTTTATAAGGAATGTAAAAAGGCGGGCATAAAGCCCATTATTGGGGTAGACGCTTATCTGGCTTCCCGCACCCGCCTTGACAAGCAGGTTGGTGTTGATAAGGACAGGTTCAGATTGGTACTGCTTTGTAAAAACGAAGTTGGTTATAAAAATCTTTTAAAACTGGTGACCGTTTCTTATTTGGAAGGATTTTATTATAAACCACGTATTGACTTTGAGCTTTTGGAAAAGTATTCGGAAGGGCTTATTTGCATCTCTTCTTCCTGGAGTGGAGATGTTTCTACTGCTTTGCGTAACAGAAATACAGAACTTGCGGGAGATTTGATAGAAAAATATAAAAAAATATTTGGAAATGACGAGGCGCTGGATTTTTATATTGAAATCACCAAACATCCTGAACTTGAAGGCCACGATGAACACATGAACATATTGGCTGAATTTGCCAAAAAGAATTCGGTAGGGATAGTGGCGGCTCATGATATTTATTATATAAACCCGGAGGACAAAGAAGCCAAAAATACTTTGATGGCTGTAAGTCAGGGCGCTCCTCAAGGCAGAGGTGAGAGGGGCGCTTGGGACAATGAAGACGAAGATTTTTCTTTTCTTTCAGATACAGAGATAAAAGAAAGATTTCAGGATATGCCGGAAGCGATTTTTAACAATCAAAAAATTACTGCTATGTGTAACCTGGAACTGGAACTTGGCAAATGGGCTTTCCCGGACATAAAGGTTGAGTCAGGCAAAAGTTATGATGATGAATTGCGGGACCTTGCGTACAATGGACTGGAAAAACGGGGACTTCCAAAAAGTGTTGAGGTTTTGGATAGGTTGGAATATGAACTTGATGTTATAAAAACAAAAGGTTATTCACCTTATTTTTTGGTGGTAGCCGATCTTTTGAAATATGCTCACGAACACGGTATTTTGACCAACATCAGGGGTTCTGTTTCCGGCTCGCTAGCAACTTATGTTTCCGGCATTACCAACATAAATCCCCTTGAATATGAAATACCTTTTGAAAGATTTTTAAATCCGGACAGACCTTCCGCTCCAGATATTGATATGGACTTTGCCGATGATAGGCGTGACGAAATGGTGGAGTATGTAAAAAGAAAATATGGTGAAGATAGGGTCGCTCAAATAGGAACATTCGGTACCATGATGGCTCGTGGTAGCGTGAGGGACACGGCCAGGGCCATGGGTTTTGCTTATACCGCCGGAGACGCGATTGCCAAACTTATCCCTATGGGTCAGCAAGGTTTCCCCATGACTATCGACCGTGCCATGACTGAAGTGCCGGAACTTGCAGAACTTTATAAAAAAGACGCCGATTCTAAAAAAATTATTGATATGGCCAAAAAAATAGAGGGTTGTGCCAGACACATCGGAGTTCATGCGGCTGGAGTGGTTATTTCCCCGACTACTCTCACCGATTTTACCCCTCTCCAATACGACCCCAAAGGAGAGGGTAAAATAATCACCCAATATGATATGTATAGTGTGGACGAAAACGGAGCTGGTCTTTTGAAGTTTGATTTTTTGGGACTGAAAAATCTTTCAATTATTGCTGCCACTATTGATTTGGCCAAAAAGGTTAAAAATGTAGAAATCGATTTGGATAATTTGCCCGTTAATGACAAAAAAACTTTTGAAATGTTGGCTCGAGGAGAAACTCAAGACCTCTTTCAGCTGAATGGTGATGGTATGACGAGATTTTTGGTGGAACTCAAACCTACCGCCATACACGATATAAATGCCATGGTCGCCCTTTATCGTCCGGGACCGATGCAATTTATTCCAAATTATATTGAGCGCAAACATGACTCATCCAAAATTGTTTATCTCGATCCGGCACTTGAGCCGATACTTAAAAAAACTTACGGTATTTTGGTCTACCAGGACGACCTTCTCATGATGGCACATAATCTGGCCGGTTATACCTGGGGCGAAGTAGATAAATTCAGGAAAGCGGTCGGCAAAAAAATCCCCGAGGAGATGGCCAAACAAAGAGAGAAATTTATAAAAGGCTGCATGGAACATTCTAAATGGAATGAAAAAAAGGCCAAAGAAATTTGGAAATGGATAGAACCTTTCGCTGCTTACGGATTCAACAAAGCTCACTCCGTCTCTTATGGGCGAGTGGCCTATCACACAGCCTATCTCAAGGCTAATTTTCCGGGAGAATATATGAGGGCGGTGCTTTCAGCCGAATCGGGAGAAACAGAAAAAGTGGCTCAGACAATAACGGAGTGCAAAAGAATGGGTATACAGATTTTACCCCCTGATATTAACGAGAGTTATTCTGATTTCACTCTTGTTAAAAAAGAAATTAATGATGGTAAAGAAACAATAAGATTTGGGTTGACTACAATTAAAAACTTCGGCGAAGGTATCTCTCACGTCATAACAGCTGAGAGAAAAGAGAAAGGCAAGTTTAAATCACTTGAAGATTTTTTGGTGAGAGTTCAGGATAGAAATCTTAATAAAAAATCGCTGGATGCGCTTATAAAAAGCGGGGCCATGGATAGTTTTGGCGAGCGCGGTTCCATGATTGCCAACATGGACACCCTGCTTGAGTACAACAAAGAGTCGGTTGGTAACAAAGAACAGGATTCCCTTTTCAACCTTCTTCCTTCTTCGGGAAGCTACTCTCCCCTTCATTTGGCCCTGGCCAATCCTTCCACCCCGGCCGAAAATCTGGCTTGGGAAAAAGAACTTTTGGGTTTGTATGTTTCGGGACATCCCTTGGAACAATTTAAAGATAAACTGGCAAATCAAAAAACTACCATTAAAAAAATAAAGGAAAGTTCAAAAGAAAACGAGACGGTGGTAGTTGGAGGTCTTATAGAAAATATGAGGGATATTTTGACCAAAGGAGGCGAAAAAATGTTTTTTGTTAAGTTTGTAGATTTAACCGACGAAATCGAGCTGGTAGTTTTCCCACGCGTCCTGAAAGAATTTTCTTCCATTTTCGTCCCCGACCAGTGTATCGCCGTCAAAGCTCGCGTTTCTCTCCGAAACGGTGAAAAGAGTTTAATTGCCGAAAAGGCTAAAAAGTTATAATATTTAAATATGTCAAAAGATAATAATATTGATTTGGTGAGGCATTCGCTGGCGCATTTGATGGCGGCCGCTGTGCTGGAGATTTATCCGAATGCCAAGCCAACCATTGGCCCGGTCATTGAAAACGGCTTTTATTATGATTTTGACTTTGCATCCCCCATTTCCGAAAACGATCTAGGGAAGATTGAAAACAAAATGCGGGAAATTTTAAAGACTTGGAAAAAGTTTGAGGGCAAAGAAGTAAGTGTGGAAGAGGCCAAAGAATTTTTCAAAGAAAACGTTTATAAACTTGAACTTATAGAAGATTTAGATAAAGAAGGCCAAAAAATCAGCTTTTATACTTCCGGAGATTTTACAGACCTTTGTGTCGGTGGCCATGTGTCGGACTCTAAGGAAATACCTAAAGATTCATGGAAACTTGAAAGAATCGCTGGTGCTTATTGGCGTGGGGATGAAAAAAACAAAATGCTCACTCGCATTTATGGGCTGGCATTTGAATCAAAAGAAAAACTCGAGGAATATTTAAAAAACCAAGAAGAAGCCAAAAAGAGAGATCATAGAAAACTCGGCAAAGAATTGGATCTTTTCCATATGGATGAAATGGTTGGATTGGGGCTACCTTTGTGGCACCCAAAAGGAGCTTTGCTTTGGAGAATAATCGAGGATTTTTGGTACAAAAAACATCTGGAAAACGGTTATGACTTAGTCAGATCTCCTCATATTGGAAATAGAACTCTTTGGGAAACTTCCGGACACTGGGGCTTTTACAATAAGTCAATGTACCCCCCGATGGAAGCCGGACAATCTCTTGAAGAAAGGCAACAAAACAAAAAAGCAGAAAGTTCTGAGGAATACCTTTTGAAACCGATGAACTGCCCATTCCATGTGGAAATTTACAAAAATAGTCCGAAATCTTATAGAGATCTGCCTTTACGCTGGGCTGAATGTGGGACGGTTTACAGGTTTGAGAAAAAAGGAGAACTTTCAGGATTGACCAGGGTTAGAGGTTTTACTCAAGACGATGCTCACATAGTCTGTCGCGAGACCCAGGTTGAGGATGAGCTAAAAAGAGTGATTGATTTTATTTTGTTTATTTACAAATCTTTTGGTTTTGATATTGATAAAGTAAAAGTTTATCTTTCTCTGCGAGATCCGAAGAATAAAGAAAAGTATGCGGGCGATGATACTGGTTGGGAATTTACAGAAAATGTTTTAAGGGGGGTAGCCGTGGATAAAGGACTTGATTTTAAGGAAGAATTAGGAGAAGCCGCATTTTATGGACCAAAACTTGATTTCAAAGTAAGAGATGCTCTTGGGAGAGAATGGCAATGTTCTACTTTGCAATTCGATTTCAACCTTCCCGAAAGATTCGATATGGTCTTTACCAATAATGAAGGCAAAGACGAGAGACCTTACATGCTCCACCGAGCTTTGTTTGGCTCATTCGAAAGATTTATAGGACTTTTGATTGAACACTATGCTGGCGCTTTCCCTCTTTGGCTCTCGCCGGTGCAGGTCAAAGTCATACCCGTTAGGGAATCTCACAATGCTTATGCACAGGAAGTTTATGATTTATTAAAAGAAAACGGCATAAGAGCTGAAGTTGATTTGGAAGACGAAAACTTGGGCAAAAAAGTGCGCGCTGCCAAAAATGAGAAGATTCCGTATTGGATAGTGCTAGGTGATAAAGAAGTTGCGTCAAAAGAAGTAACTATTGAATCTCGAACCGGCGAAAAAATCGGCCCCCTCTCAACCGAAAAACTTTTAGACCTTCTCCAAAAAGAAATCAAAGATAAGAAATAATTCTAAATATCAATAGTTGCTAGTTTTGCGTTGGATTGGATGAAAGATTTGCGAGCGGGGACGTCGGTGCCCATAAGGACATCAAATATGCGGTCGGCTTCTTGCGCGTCTTCTACATTTATCTGCTTCAAGATACGACGTTTGGGATCCATGGTAGTTTCCCAGAGTTCTTCGGCATTCATTTCTCCCAAACCTTTGTAGCGCTGGACTGAAATTTTTTTGTTTGAAGATTTGGCGGATTTTTCACCATCTTCCCCTTCCGATTCAGAATTTTCATTTTCGCCACTTTCAACCTCTGTTATTTCAGCTTCCACTTCCTTTCCTAAAACTTTATTTTTTTCATCATCACTATAAGCATAATGTATTTCCTTGCCCTTTTTTATTTTATAAAGAGGTGGTTGGGCTATGTATATAAATCCCCCATCAATAATCGGTCTGAAATATCGATAAAGTAAAGTCAAAATAAGAGTGCGGATGTGGGCTCCGTCCACATCGGCATCGGTAGCTATGATTATTTTGTGATAACGGAGTTTGGAAATATCAAATGTATCACCAATTGCTGTACCAAACGCCACCACCAAATTTTTAATTTGTTCGGAAGCCAACATCCTGTCCAAGCGGGCCCTTTCAATGTTTAAAATTTTGCCGCGGAGTGGCAGTATGGCTTGAGTTTTCCTATCTCTGCCTGTCTTGGCGGTACCACCGGCCGAATCTCCTTCTACAATGAAAAGCTCGGACTCTTCAGCCGATTTACTCTGGCAGTCAGCCAACTTACCCGGAAGCGTCATACCCTCAAGGACTCCCTTTCTTAATATTGAATCTTTGGCCGCCTTAGCCGCCTTGCGGGCACGCAGAGCCAAAGTAACCTTATTTACTATGGCTCTCGCATCATCAGGATTTTCTTCAAGGAAAGCGTCAAACGCTTCTCCAAAACCGCTCTCTACCATGCCCCTAGCCTCTACACTGCCCAGTTTAGCCTTAGTTTGCCCCTCGAACTGTATCTCTCTGAGTTTAACTGAAATAACAGCTGTTAATCCTTCCAAAACATCATCCCCGGTAAAAGCATCGTCACCATTTTTGGTAAGATTATTTTTCTTGGCATAGTTGTTTAGGGTTCTGGTTAAGGCAGTTTTAAAACCGGTGATGTGAGTGCCCCCCTCACTGGTATAAATATTGTTGGCGAATGGCATAATGCGAGCCGAGATATCATCTACATATTGCAAAGACACTTCCACTCCCTCAAAATTTTCATTTATTTTTTCAACATAAAAGATGTTTTTATGAATCGGTTTTTGATTGTGATTGTAAAATCTGATGAGAGAAACCAGTCCTCCGTCAAAATAAAATGTCATGGTCGGAGCTTCAATCTTAAGGTCTCTCAGATAAAAAGATTCCGAATCTTTAATTTTTGTTTTTACTTCCCGTAAATCCAAGACGGATATCTTAAGACCCTTAACCAAATAGGCCTGCTGGCGCATGTGATGAACCACTCTTTCAAAATCAAAACTTATTTCTTTGAAAATCTCCACGTCCGGCTCAAAGGTTATGATAGTGCCGTGAAGTTTGGAAGAGCCTACTTTTTTAACTGCTGCCTTCCTTTTACCTTTTGAATATTCCTGAGCAAAAATGCCACCGTCGCGATAAACTTCGGCACGCATATAAATGGAAAGGGCGTTGACGACGGAGGCGCCTACACCATGCAATCCGCCGGAAACTTTATAACCTTCTCCGCCAAATTTACCTCCGGCATGAAGAGTGGTCAGGATTGTTTCAAGTGCCGAAACCTTGGTCTGTTTGTGAACATCTACGGGGATACCTCGGCCGTTGTCTGCCACCCTCACTCGGTTGCCCGGCAAGAACGCCACCTCAATATCGTTGGCAAAACTACCCATCGCTTCGTCGCGGGAGTTGTCAAAAATTTCCGTTATAAGATGATGCAAACCGTCCGGCCCGGTGGTACCTATATACATACCAGGCCTTCGGCGCACCGGCTCCAAACCCTCCAAAACGGTTATGGATTCGGCATTATACTTACTTAGGTCTTTGCCCTTCTTTTTATCTTTATTTTCTGCCATTACCCCTTTATTATAGCAAATTATAACAACAAAAGAAAGCCCCAAAAGACCAATTTATGTTGACAAAAAAGCTTAGAAATGGAATATTGGCAAAAGAGGTTCATTCGAATGCAAAGCGAAAATTTCGACCCAAACGCTTTTGTGGTTCTAAAGCCAGAGCAGCCGATTTTTCTCGACATGTATAACCCGTTTAAGGCCAACATAATCATTTCCTCTGTCGGATTGAGGTGGAATAGTTTCAAAAATAGGGTGGTTAACAGTAGCTATCGTTTGCTGTTTGATTACTTGATGGAGGGCTTGCCCATAGAAAGAAAATTCAGGGGTGGAGTATTTTACGCCCAGGTCCACTCGGGCAAATTGAGTCCTTGGGAAGATAACCCTAATTTTGATTTGGCGTCGGCCATATTCCATTCGTTCAAAGGGGCGGATAACCTTTGCGCAAAAAATCTCAGAATCACACTGGGGGAATATGCCGGTGATAGTTTAAGGTCAGCTGTTATCACCCTAAAGAAGAGAAGGGTTGGGGTTTAATGTTTTATCTCACCTGCCAACCGCCCTTAGCATTAAGGGCGGTTGTTATTTTTTCCATAATTTTATTTATTTCGGAATCGGTTAGAGTTTTTTCTTCTGACTGGAATACCATATTGAAAGCGTAAGAAACGCGGCCGTCCTTTTCAAACTTATCAAAAAGTTTCTTATGAACGAGGAGCTCCCCGGCATTTTTTAAAATAATCTCAAGCACCTCTTTTTCTTCGGCACCTTTTGTCGTCCAAACAGCAATGTCCCGGAGGATAAACGGGTATGAAGAGAAAGGTTTGAATTTGATGTCTTTGGTTTGGGGTAAATCAGAAATATCACTTTCTTTTGTTACTATTTTCTCTGCCGCTTTTTCCAACCCGCATTCTTCTATTTTTATTTCTTTCTTATTTTTTGTTCCCCATGCCACATTTATTTGTTCCCCTACCTGTCCGGTAGGCAAGCCGCTTTTTCCAAACACGGTGCCAATTTCAAAAATTTTAATTTCATCCAGTCCCAAAAGTGGCGCATTTCTCATATTCATCTCCATCGCCTCCCTTAACCCATCCGTTAAATTATTCCGCAAGAACGCCTTATCGGTGGCAATCGGGTTTGCTATTTCTATTTCTCCTTTACTCCTGAAGGCATAGTTATAAACTTCAGAAAACCCAAGATTTACCAAGGCTAGGCGTATTTTTTTGGCTGTTACAAAATTTTTATTTATTTCCGGCTTCTTCAGTATGTTTTCCGGAAGAGTCGGTTTTATGTTTTCATATCCGTAAATCCTGCCTATTTCTTCAATCAAATCTTCTTTTATTCTTAAATCCAGTCTTTCTGCTGGTGCGGCCACAGTAAACTTACCACTTTCGTTTTTCCAAACCCAACCTGTTCTTTTTAAAATATTTTCAACCTCTTTTTCTGAAAAATTGACGCCCAAAAGATTATTAAGTTGAATAAGCGAAAGCAAGATGTCATATGAGCCGGTTTTTTGCGGATAAATATCTACTACCCCATGGTTTTTGGTTTTTTCTCCGGAAGCATTTTCTAAAATAAGTTTAGTGGCTACATTCATAGCCGGCTCGGTCATCTCCGGTGAAATTTCATTTTCGTATCTTTTTGACGAATTATTTTTTATACTCAGTTTTTGAGAAGTCTTCCTAACCATGCTTGGATTAAAATTGGCTGATTCCAAAATTATATTTTTGGTCGCTTCCGTCACTTCGGCTCTTTTGCCGCCCTTTATACCGGCGATAGCCAGAGGACCGGCTTCGTCGGCTATAAGCAGAACGCTTTCATCCAGCACCGCTTCTTCCCCCGTCAAAAGTATTATTTTTTCATCCTTTTTTGCCTGTCTAACATGTATATCTCCCTTCACTTTGTCGGCATCAAAAGCATGCATGGGCTGGCCCAAATCAAGCATTATATAGTTTGTAATATCTACCACGTTATTTATGGATCTCTCCCCCAAAACCTCCAGTTTTTGCTTCAACCAATCGGGCGAATTTTTTACAATAATATTTTCTACTCTTCTGCCCATATATCTGGGACAAAGTTTGGAGTTGTCTATTTTTATTTTTAAATCGGATTCGTTTTTGGTCTCGTTAATTAATCCGACTTCCCTATCAATAAATTTTTTATCAAAAATAGTTGCAATTTCTCTGGCAATTCCTTTGTGGCAAAAACAATCGTGGGCTCTATTTGGTAAAATATCAATATCCAAAACATAATCTGCTCCATTTTTCTCGAAGTCCTCAATTTCAAACGAATGCAGTGTTAAAACCTCGGTCAGCTTTTCCGGTTGAGGTAATTTTTCACTAAAAAAAGATTGTAACCAGTTGTGAGAAAATTTCATATCAAAATTGTTTCAAAAATCTTAAATCACTGGAATAAAATAATCTAATATCATCAATTTTATATTTCATCATGGCAATTCGATCCAAACCCATACCAAAAGCAAATCCTTGCCATTCCTGCGGATCAAGATTTACGTTTTTTAAAACTTGCGGGTGAACCATGCCACACGGTATTATTTCAATCCAACCTGTTTCCTTGCAAACGGGGCAACCCTTACCTTTGCATATGGTACAGCTCATCAATAATTCAAGCCCCGGCTCAACAAACGGGAAGAAACTCGGTTGCCAGCGAAATTTAACATCTTCACCGTAAAGTTTTTTCATAAATAAAGTCAAAAATCCCTTAAGATTTGCAAGAGTAATGTTTTTGCCGATCATCAGTCCCTCAACCTGATTAAATGTTGTTTCGTGGGAAGCGTCTGTCGCTTCGTAACGATAACATCTTCCCGGTGCAATAATTCTAAAAGGCGGCTTATGTTTTTCCATATAGCGTACCTGTACTGGTGAAGTATGAGTTCTCAAAACAAAATTTTTCGGCTCTTTTATCCAAAAAGTGTCCCACATATCTCGGGCAGGATGGTCCCCGGGGATATTTAAAGCATCGAAATTATAATATTCCGTTTCCATTTCCGGCCCCTCGGCAATCTCAAAATCCAATGAAGCAAAGATTTCAATAATTTCTTTATGTATTGAAGTTAAAGGATGCAAATGTCCTTTTTCAATCTTTTTTCCCAGTGTGGCCGCACCAGCCTGTTTTTTATTTTTAGGAAGCATTATGTAAAAAATACTAGCATTTTGAAACAATCTTCACAATATCGACTCAACGTTTCCAACAGTAAGGATCTTGAGCAAATAAGTCATTGTTTATGCTTAAAGCTCTTGCCCTACACCCGCCACAAATAAATCTGTCGTTGCATGTCTTACACTTACCCCCATAATCCCTATTTGCCAGGCATTTTATTTCAGGAATTTCAAATCGTTCATTCCAAATTTGAATAAGCGATTTTTCCAAAATATTACCAAGAGTAAGATTTTGTAAAAAAGTACAAACACCGACTTCTCCATTGGAACGGATATGGACCATATTTAAACCGGCTGTACAACCACTCAGTATTTTTCCGGAATGGATATCACCATACTTTTCAAGCTTGTCTTTTAAAGATTGATCAATCAGATGATACAGAGGGTCCTGGCTATTTAATATCATTTTTCTTTTTTGCCTCTCTTGATTTAATTGCTTTAAAAAATTTTTATATTCCAGGCCTGATAATCTAAACAACGAGTTATCCGGGCTTGCTCTTCCGGTAAATATTGCAGCCCGGGCCAAAAATGTATCTACACCCAGCCCTTCCAATAAATCCAAGGTTTGACTTAAGTCGTTGAGGTTTATTTTTGTAATTGTAAATTCCACATGAACTTTAATATTTCTTTTCTTTAAAATTTTTATTGCACCAATGGCTTTGTTAAAAGAACCCACCCTGTTTCTGATTTTATCATTAATATACGCATTTGAGCCGTCTAAACCTATACCAAAAGATAAAATTCCGGCATCTTTCAATTGGTCTGCCATATTTTCAGTCAAAAGCGTTCCATTGCTCTGAATTCTGACTTTTAATTTTTTAGAAGTGGCATATTTGACAATATCAATAATATCCTCTCTCAAAAGAGGCTCTCCGCCGGTAAGGGCAAGAGTGGGGCACTCCATTTCACTTAACTCATCTATAAGGCGGAATGCATCTTTTCCTTTTATCAAATTCCCCTCCTTTTTATCCGGAGAAGCATCGGCTCTGCAGTGTATGCATTTTAAATTACATTTTTGAGTAACCTCCCACAGGGCATAATGTAGTCCGAATTTTTTATTTTTTTCCATTTTTATTAACAAAACAAACCATGTCTAACCATGTTTTTTAATATTTACAATATCAGTAATCCTGTTTATTTTTTATTTTAGTCAAAAGTACAGGAACATTCTTTAACAACAACAGTGTTCTCTTCACCCTCTTCTTTTGTGGTGTCTCCCATCCACTCTTCCTGCACCGTATTGTTTATTTTTTCTTCTTTCATGATTTTAGTGCATTATATTTAATAATATTTAATTTAAATCCCCGACATAGCCATTATACGGTACAATATGCTACAATACAAACATGCATATTGTTTCAGAGGTTATAACCCACACCTTTCTTTTTGTTGCCCTTTATGTCGAGGTGTTTTTCTTGATTACTTATTTTGAATTCAGACAAGCCGACTTCGCTAAAGCTACGACGGCCAAAGAAAGAAATCCAAATAAACTGCCGTCAGTTTCTGTCATAGTACCAGTTTGGAACGAAGAAACTACGGTGCTAAAGACCGTTTTCTCACTTTTGAAGCTTAATTATCCCAAAGATAAGCTTTCAATTCTTATTATAGATGACGGCAGTACCGACAAAACGTGGAATGTTATTCAAAGATTTGCCAAGAACAAACAAATAAAACTTTTGAGGAAGGAAAATGGCGGCAAACACACAGCCTTGAATTATGCCTTGGAATTCGTAGACTCTGAGTTGGTTGGCTGTTTGGATGCGGACTCTTTTGTGCACCCCGAGGCCCTAAACAGAATCGTTGCCAAATTTGAAGACCCGGAAATAATGGCCGTTACCCCTTCGGTTAAAGCATTTGAACCAAGAGGCATACTCGGACTGATTCAAAAGGCCGAATACATATTTGGTATTTTCCTCAGAAAAGTTTTTTATTATTTAAATGCTCTCTACATAACACCTGGCCCATTTTCCATATTCCGCAGGTCTGTTTTCAGACAAATAGGCGGTTACAGACATGCTCACAACACCGAGGATATGGAAATCGCCATGCGTATGCAGAAAAACAGAATGAAAATAAGCAACGTTTCCGACGCTTTTATATATACGATTATTCCAACCAGTTTCGTGGCTCTCTATAAACAACGTTTGCGTTGGGTTTATGGTTTTATAAAAAACACGATTGACTACAGGGATATGATTTTCAAACCCCAATACGGTAATTTGGGAATGATAGTTTTGCCCGCTGCCGGATTTTCGGTCATATCCACCATGTATTTCTTCGGAGCAATGATAATAAACTGGGCCAACCTTTTGATTCTGAAAATAAAAGAAATTTCCACCATCGGACTTTCTTGGCACGATTTTAATTTTGATTTGTTCTATGTCAATACGGATGTTGTTATTTTCGTTTCTTTGGTTGCCGTTCTCGGAACTATTTTTGTTGTCGTGGCTTCCAGGGGTTTGGCGGAAGAAAAAAATAAATTTGGGTTGGACAGTCTATTATTTGTCGTGTTTTATGCTTTACTTGCACCGCTCTGGATGAGCAAAGCTATTTATAACGTGGTATTTTCTAAAAACACAAAATGGAGGTAGGTTGGAAAAAATACGCATACACATTTCTGATTACGGCAGTCATTTTCGCGACTGCCATTTTCGCCAGTAACTATTTCAATCAAAAGAAAATAAACGAAATAAAAGATATTGAAAGCGGTATCTCAATAGACATATCAGCATCCGAAACCCAATTTTCCCTCCTTTCGGAACTTCCATGCCGTGAAATAAGCAGCTCTTTTCTTTCAAAAGAACTTTCCACTTTGGGCGACAAACTTGCTTACACCGAAGAAAACCGCGGTTCTGATGATACGGAAGTTATAAATCTCAAGAAATATTATTCCCTCCTTCAGATTAAAGACTTTCTCCTGATGCAAAAAATAAAAGATCGCTGCGGTTCCGGTACGACAAATAGCGGACTTTCCGTAATGTATTTTTATTCAAACAAAGGTGATTGCTCGGATTGTCAAAAAGAGGGATTTGTTCTTACCAAGTTAAGACAGGATTATCCGGAACTCAGAGTTTATTCTTTTGACTACAACCTTGACCTCTCGGCCCTCCAAACCCTTATAAGTATTTACAATATTGATAAAAAATTACCTGTAATTCTTATAAATGGCAAAGTTTATTATGGTTTCAAGTCAATAGACGATTTAAAAAATATTCTCCCCGCTCTCAAAGAAATAGATATCCAAAAAGCCAAACAAGCCACCTCAACTAAAGCCAAATAAATATAAGAGTTTTTTGGAGCCGGCACGAGGGTTCGAACCCCGGACATCCACTTTACAAAAGTGGCGCTCTACCAACTGAGCTATGCCGGCTTATATTCTATTTTCTAAAAATCTTCTACCATATTCTGTCTTAAAAATTTATTTTTATAAACCATCTTCTATTTTCCCCTTCTCCCCATTATTTTTATCTTCTGTTATTTTCTTAAGATAAAACGAGGCGGATCCTTTACTGGCAATCTCTTTACGACCCATTATTATTATATTGTGCTTTGTTCTCAACTCCTCCTTTATTTTTTCTTTGACATTATTAAATGATTCATTAAAAATTTCTTTTGAACGGACAAGTGCGAGATAACGAATACTTTGTACTAACTGCAAACTTTTAAATTTGATGGCCGAAATAAACCTGTCTGATTTTGAATCAAGTTTGCTCAAGATCCCCAGTATCATATTTTTCTTTTCACGCTTCAACTCAATGGCCTTGGTGATTATCAGGGCTGATACCACCAAGAGAGATGAAGCGAAAACTATAGTTGTCGCCATATTTTTAGGTTAATTAATCGAAAACCTGACAAATCTTCCTATTTCTGTTCTTTCCCCAAATTTTTGATTGGCTTGTTCTACGAGAGTGCGGATAGTTACTTCCGGGTTTTTAATAAAGGCTTGTTCCAACAAAACTTTCTCCCCAAAATACGAAGAGAGTTTTCCCTCCATTATTTTATCACGAATTTCCTTCGGTTTTTTGGTGTCGATGTCTTTTTCAAAAAGCTCTTTGGCGGCTGTTTGGTCCTCTTCTTTGACATCCTCCATTTTCAAGTATTGAGGGGCTAAAGCGGTTATGTGCATGGCTATGTCTTTGGCTAACACCTTAAATTCGTCATTTCTGGCCACAAAGTCAGTTTCGCACAAAAGCTCAACCATTGCTCCAACCGAGCCGTTACTGTGAACGTACGATGCTACAGCGCCAGACCCAAGATTACGACCGGCTTTTTTATCAGCGGATTGCTTACTTATTTTGCGCAGTATTATTTTGGCTTTTTCCATATCCCCACCTGCTTCTTCCAAAGCTTTTTTACATTGCATGACTGAAACTCCGGTTTCATCTCGAAGTTCCTTTATTTGTTCTGTTGTTATTTTCATACCACCTTCTTAGCTTTATTATACGCTTCTCCGATTTTTTCTACAAAAAACCTGATGCTGGCGATGTTTGAGTCGTTGGCCGGAATCATATGTCCAATGCCCGCAATATCATTGTCAGAGCCACATAGGGCCACCACCGGTATCTTTAATCCTTTGGCTTCTCTTAAAGCTGTTTCTTCAAACCTCGGGTCGACAATGAACAGAGCCTTTGGCAAAGCTGTCATATCTTTTATGCCCCAAAACATTTTTTGAAGCTTTTCTATTTTTCTGTCTATAAGCAATCTTTCTTTCTTTGTATACTTTATTAGTTCCCCCTTTTCTTTTTGGGACAAAAGGTCAAGCATCATATCTACCCTTTTCCTTACTTCCGTAAAGTTTGTCAGAGTGCCTCCAATCCAACGACCGGCAACATACGGCTGGCCAACTTTTTCGGTTACCTCCTTTACAATGCTCTGAGCTTCATTTTTGCCGCCGACAAATAAGATAGTGGCCTTATTTTCAGCCAATTGGGCGACGAACTCACAAGCCTTATCCAGATTTTCGTGAGTTTTTTCCAAATCAAAAATATCAACCTTATTTTTGGAGCCAAATATAAAAGGCACGACACTCGGGTGTCTCCTTGATTTTCCGAATCCAAAATGAGCTCCTACTTTAAAGAGCTCGTCCAGGTCTTTTTCTGTCTTTATTACTTCTGCCATGTAGTTTGAAATCTTATCAAATTTGCTTGAATGCGTCAATGATACCACCTATCTGACCTTTCATTATGTTTTCTATACCGTGCCAGTTTTTGTTTAATCTGTGGTCAGTTATCCGATCCTGCAGTATGTTGTATGTTCTTATTTTTTCAGACCTATCGGCTAGACCCACCTGTTCTTTGCGGTCGGCGGCATATTTGCTATCTTCTTCTGCTCTTTGTTTTTCTTCAAGTTTGGCCGAAAGGATTATCATAGCTATTTCTTTATTGGCACTTTGGCTTCTTTCGGATGTTGATCTAACCACCAAACCGGTTGGTTTGTGGGTAAGGCGAACAGCTGTTTCAACTTTGTTAACATTTTGACCACCCTTGCCTCCGGAACGGGAAAATTCAACTTCCAAGTCGGCCGGGATAATTTCAAACTTGGTTTTTTTGCGAATTGGTAATATGGCCACCGAGGCGGTGGAAGTATGTACCCGACCCATTTTTTCAGTCTTGGGAACTCTTTGTATCCTGTGTATACCGGTCTCATATCGTAATTCTTTGTAAACATCTTTACCTCGTATTTCAAAAGAAGCTTCTTTATACCCACCGAGGGGCGACTCGGCCTCATCTACAATTGAGACAACCCAACCACGAGATTCTGCATATTTGCGGTACATATTGGCCAATTCTTCGGCAAAAAGGGCAGCTTCCTCCCCACCGACACCGGCTCTGACCTCCAGGACTATTTCATTAGGGAACTCCTCCTCTTCCTTCTCTCGGCGGCCTTCTTCATCCAAAATTTCATCCATCTGCTTAAGCAGGATTTCTTTTTGGACATCAATATTTTTAAGGTCGTTTTCGGCCATTTCCTTCATCTCTTCATTTTTTGCCAGCACTAAAATATCAGCCTCTTCTTTAAGGAGTCTTTCTAAATTTTCCGCCAGATATTGAGTCTTGGGATTTTTTTTGTATTTGTTTAAATCAAGCATGATATTCTCTTCTCCCACTTCCCCCTTAAAGTAAGGGGGATTGAAGGGGTTATTTTTTAAAATATAACTCACCCCCAACCCCTCTCTTACAACAAGAGAGGGGAGAAAAATAGGATTAATCTACTTCTTGGTTTTTGATTTTTTAGGAGTTTTAGTGACAGCAGCAGCTTTTCTGGCTTTGAATCTTTCTACTCGGCCGGCGGCATCAATAACCTTTTCGTTACCGGTGAAGAAGGGGTGGCAGGCGCTGCATATTTCCACCTTTATTTCTTTTTGGGTTGAACCAACGGTAAATTTATTACCGCAAGAGCAGCTTACTTTGGCGTCCGTATAATATTGTGGGTGTATTTCTGATTTCATAAAAACATACTAGCATATAAACATTAAAACACAAGCAATGGAAAAGGCTGTACCCCCTCGGCTAGTAGGCATGTGCGTTAAATTGCACAGAGGCAAGCTTCAGTTTGACAGCCTTGAATTCCTTTTGAGTGGGATCCACCGGGTCTTTCGACTTGGTTCCCAACCTGTTCCCCAACTATCCATACGAGCTTCCGCTCTCCGGCTAAAGGTAAAAGGTTGGGAGTTTTGTCCGACGGTCTCTGGTAACGGCCTTAAGCCGCCCGTCTCAACACCAAAATTTGGAAAAGAACGTGGTACGGATGGTTTTCTCACTTCTCATTATCCACCGCACCAACTTTCTGTTTCCGCCACTCAGGACGATTTCATCCTAAGTGGCAATCATTTATCGCCGGGCATCATCAAATGCCAGGCGAGGCAAACCGTGTTCATTCAGCCCTCTTCGTAGAGTAGAGAATGAGTGCACCCAATACTTTCTCCATAATTCCTCGGGCTAAGGAAATTGGGTGCACGCCGCCCGTCCGCAGTCTCGGTTTTTCGTTGCCGATTCTAATAGTATTATAGCAAATTCACAGGGATTGTCAACAGCTAAATCAATTTAATATTGGGAATAACTTAAAATGCTCATATTTTAAGCCATATTATGACTTGACTTTTTAATTTTGTATGTAATAAATGGAAAAGGCCGTCCCCTAATGGCAACGGCCTCATTTCCTTCGAGAGATCTGTCTGAACAACCACTACCTAAAGAGGTATCTACTATCACGCTAATTATGACGTGCTACATACCCATAGAGGCAATGATCGTGTGCAAGTTGATCTCGAGGGTTGGCCAATGCCCCCTCTTTTATCGATTGAAAAACATCCCGAGCTCAATGCTGCCTAGACAATCTTGGCTCGGGCAACCAGGTGAAAAAGGAAACTAACGGGAGTCTTCATCCCCCTGTCCTCCAACAACTTGGCTTGGCGCGGATGCGCTATGCTATGTTGTCTGCGTGGTTGACCTCGACTTTGGCCCGTCGTGGCTAAATCGAGATCCTTTTAACATTTCTAAAATAGAGCATACCAAATCACCACAAAATCTGTCAATAGCACCTGTGGAAAAGTCAAAATGTTACATTTAGAACCCTTCAAGCGGATCAATCATTGTCAGTTGTATGTTTTCAGCTTTGGCCATCACCTGTCTGCCGTAGACGCAGGTTGCACCCCCTGTACCATAATATTTACAAGCCGCTTTAATTTCCGAACTATAACTACTACTCATGGCTCCCAAATCCGCCATATACATAGCGGTAGCCAAAACAGCATGTTGCGGATTCCACGGGTTTACATCATCCCCATCTATTCCAAAATTACTGCCAAGTCTGTTCTTCATGAGTTCCCAGGTGGAAGGAATAAATTGAGATGGCCCCATTGCTCCTCCATAACCTCTGCCTGATGTGTAGACCGTGCCCGGCGGACAAGAGACGGGCGTCATCTTCCAATCTTTACCAAGTCTTTCTGTTATTGATTTAAACGGTACAGTATCTCTGGGAGCTTTCATCACTTTTTCAAACAAAGTACCCGTGTTTTTGCCGGCCCCGTCGCCAGTTTCCAGATTATTAACCAAACATGAACCCTGGTTTTTTCCCAAGTCAGACTCTTGAGTAAGGATCGCCAATAT
>Ga0208958_1001688_pt1 | contig 21038 bp, 26 predicted proteins | sample RifOxyB1_FD_184032 | JGI IMG/M metagenome (GOLD analysis project Ga0208958, IMG submission 184032) | Soil microbial communities from Rifle, Colorado - Rifle Oxygen_injection B1 (SPAdes) | ecosystem: Environmental > Terrestrial > Deep subsurface > Rock core/Sediment | place: Rifle, Colorado... | reverse complement strand
TATCACGAGCACATTGAATCAAAGCAGAAGGAAATTCAGGAAAATCTTTTCGAATCTTGGAATACAAAGAATGATGAAGTTGAGATTTGGAAATTGTTTGGGTACACAAACATTCACAAATATGCATGTTGACAAGAGAGTTATAACTATGAATGGTTTCACAAAGTTCTTTAGATTTAGGAAGCACAAGACCAATAGTACGTTGCATTAAAAAATCTAACAAAAATTTATTTATATAGTCTACGCGGGCAAATGTCATGTCCGGGGCTTAATTACGAACCCCAATGCAAAGCAATAGGGTATTTACGATAAAATAAAATAAATTAAAAAGCTTTTTCTTCATCAAATTTTCTTCTTATTTCTTCCCTTTTCTTATCTTCAAGCCATCTATACACATTTCCATGTGGCGCACCCTCTAATAACATTTCAGTAGCTTGCCTTGCCATTGGCACATCTTCAATTTTACCAATAATCCCAATAGTCTTCCCATAAACAGAAATATGACAATTAGTCATTGATTCAATCATCTTCCTAGCTTTACCTTCTTGACCAATAACTCTTCCTTTTAATCTCATAAGAGTTTTTTTAGAATTATTCGCAAAATCATTCACAGTAATTAAATCAAACATATAATCTTCATTAAATAATAATTCAGCAATTTCAGGATTAAACCCTCGAGCAATAGCTTTTACAATATTCATACCTTCAAAAACAGCAACACTATCCTCAGCAAAAATTTCAACATCTCCATCTTCAGAATGAACAATAATCTTAATCTTTAATTTATCTTCAATTCTTTTTTTCTGTTCTCCGCCTTTCCCAATTAATACTGCTATCCTTTCTACTGGAATTTTTATTTCTTGTGTACCCATACTCGTTCGAACTCCGTCTTCTCATCTAGTTTTAAACCTCTTTTGTTGAAATATCTTACAAGGTTTTCAATATCCCTTTTTAATAATCTTTGAACATTAGGATACCTTGTATCTAAAGCATGCGAAAAATCAATCAATATAGGTTTTTCTTTGTAATTCAATATATTGAATTCTGACAAATCAGCATGCACTAATCCTGCTTTAAAAAGCTTAATGACCTCTTTTATAAGCTTTTCGTAGAACATTTTTGGATCCTTTGGGCCATTATTTTGCAATAAAGGCGCATCAAAATATTCCATAATTAAAATATTCTGATGAACTGCAAAAGGTGTTGGTGCATTTACTTCCCCCTCTCTAGCTCTTAATAAATTTCTAAACTCTTTCCTCGCCCAGGCATAAATAATAGTTAACTTAGTTCCTTTAATCCCAGAAAAACGTGGATCAGACTTCATATAATCATACATTTTTTTAAAATTCGCAGAAGTCCTATAAATCTTAGCAACTCTTTTTTCATCTTTGTATTTTACAGTAAAAACATTACTTTCCTTCCCAGTAGAAATCGGACCCTCAATGGCTTCAAAATATCCTTGCCCTGATAACTTAAAAATCCCTCTTAAGGTTGCCTCATCAAAAACATTTTCATATGCAATAAACTTATTCTTAGACATTTATTTATTAAAAGATACTAATATTTATAAAATTGTGGTAAATGACTTTAATAATAGACAAAGATACTTTAGAAATAATTTTTCAATTTCTTTCAGGTCTTTTGCTTGTAGGTGGCATAACTTATAATTATCAAATCGCCACATTTGCAAGTATAATCCCAATCGTCCTTTCAATATGGTTTTGGTTTCAAAAGAATATTAGTCTTCCAATAATCGAACTTCAAGAAAAAATAAATAATCTCCAAAAAGACTTAAATATTAGAAAAGAATATGAAGATTTAAAGATAAAACTCGCAATTATTGAAAATGAACTTCACAAAAAATAAAAAAGGAGTATTGAATCCATTTATATTCATAATAATTTTAATAATAATCATAATAATAATCTTATATTTAAAACAAAAAAATATTCTTTAGAACTCTTCTAAATCTACTGTAACTTCCTTAATCAATCCTTTTCTTCTCAAAAACTCAACCTGTGAAGGCCTATATTTGTAAATAACATCCCCTTTTTCTTCTCCACCATATTCCCAAGGTTCAACTAAAACAACATCATTTTCTCTAACCCACAAATTTCTTTTCATAGAACCAGGAATTCTACACACCCTAGTTTTACCATCATAACATCTAACTCTCATTCTTCCATTACCAAGTCTAGATTCAACAACACCAATGGACTGATTACCACGAGGCAACTTAACTCTCATAATTTCTTGTTGCTGTTGTTGCAACTTCGCTTCTTCTTCTCTTCTCTTATTCATTTACCCTAAAATTATTATTCTCTTTTTATAAACCTTACTTAAAGGCCAGATTAACACAATTCTCGAACTTTTAACAAAAGCTCATCAAATTTTTTAATCCTTGAAATTTCAACTCTAAGCTTAGAACTATTTCTATATCCTCTAGAAAATTGAATAAATAATAATTTAAAATTATTTGGTTCAAAGCAATTATATTTTTTACAAAGCTGTAAATATTCAACAAGCAATTCCATTTTTTCTTCAAAACTTTCTTCAGGTAACACTTCACCAGTCTTCAAATAATGATTTGCTCTTCTAAAAAAGAATGGATCCTTCATTGCACGTCTTCCAATCATAACATAATCACAACCAGTCTCATCAAACATTTTCTTTACATCTTCAACTTTGTTAATATCCCCATTACCAATTACAGGAATAGAAACATTTTCTTTTATTTTTCGAATATAACTCCAATCTGCTTTTCCAGAATAACCTTGTTCTAACGTTCTTGCATGCACTGCAATTGCACAACAATATTTATCAGCAATTTTTGCTAATTCTAAGGCTACAATCTTTTTTTCATTTATACCTAATCTAATTTTACAACTAATAGGAACATTTAAAGTATTCATTTTTTTCAAAATACTTTCTACTTTATCCAAATCTTTCAACAATGCTGCACCAGAACCCAGCCCAATAACTTTCGGTGCAGGACATCCAATATTCAAATCTATAACATCTGTTTTTCCAACCAAACTTTTAGCAGCCTCGAATAATTTATTTTCATCGTTCCCAAATATTTGAGTAACAACTGGCCTTTCATCATTAACAACATCAAATACATCACTTTTTTTTAATGCATCAGTATGAAAAAATTCAGTATAACAAATACCAGCACCAAGTTTTTTACAAAGAATCCTAAACGCAACATTAGTCACACCAGCCATAGGTGCAAGAATCAACTTACTTTTAATCCTCGGAAATTTTTTGTTCTTCATTTTTCCTAAAACAAACTGTAGCCCGATAAAGATCTTTTGATTGCATTCTACTTGCAGTCTGAAACTTTTTTGTAATCATCAATTTCCAATCTTTAAAAGTCCTTTGTAATTTTTGTCCTAAACTCCTAGCATACCTCTGAGAACTAATATAAATATCAACACCAGTTTTTAATTCTTCAACTTTTGAAATAAAAATAGTATCAGTTTTCATTCTTTTAATATCATTTTCAATAAATTCAAATACACCCTCATCATAAGGTCTTAATTGAATTATCGCTTCAAAATACTTGGGGTTACTCGCAAATGTAGATTTGGGCATGTGGCACTCCTTGTACACGAATTACATCTTCTTCATTAATAAAACCTTCTTTCAATGCCAATCCAATAATTTTCTCCCCAACCAAACTTAAATTATTAGCTTCACTTAAAACTTTAATTACTTTTTCTTCATCAAACAATTCCCCTTCATAAAATCTTTTAGAAATATCCAAGAATAATTTTTCCTCTTCAAAGGTTTTTCCAATTAATTCATTATCACAACAAGCTACAACATTTTCATGAAATTTTATTGAAATCATTTTAACACCATTAAATTTTTGCTAATACATGACTTTTAGTTCCACAAGCCATACATTTCTTAATCAGCTTTCCATCCTCTTCCAATAATTGAGTATCAGGTTTACAACATTTATCGCATAACACAAAAATTTGAACATACTTATTTAACTTATCATTAATCATAGCCGAAGTTAATTTTCTTCCAAAAACTAATCTTTTATCCTGTAAAAAACCAGGTGTAGCTAATTCCCTTTGTAAATATTTTAAAATATGATCTACAGGCCTAGCTAATAAATCAGCAATAGCATAAATATTAATTATAATAGTTCTATTCCCCTCAACATGCCCCTTTACCTTCGGCATTTCAAACCTTTCACATTTATTTTGAACCTTAGGCAAAGACTCTTTCGCTTTCTTTAACATTTCTTCGTAATTCATCCTAAAACAGAAAAATAGACACTATTTAAACCTTTTCCATAACTATTTTAATCCCTAATTTTACAAAAAAACAATGGAAGCATTACTATATCAAGTAAACCACTCAGCAAACATAGGTATGATAATAAGAACAGCAGTAGGTTTCAATATTTCAAAATTATACTTCTATGATCCTAAAGAGATTTTAATAAAAAAACAAAAACAAATAAGAAATGTTTCCCAAGGAACAATCGACAAAATAGAAATAATTACAATTACTAACCCTAATAATTTTTTAGAAAAATATAAAGGAAGAAAAATTGCAACAATTTGTGGAGATTCAAAAGCAATAGAATTAAAACAATTTACACCCAACAAAACAGACTTAGTAATTTTTGGAAATGAACGTGGTCTCCCTAAAGAAATAATTAAATTATGCGAAACTAAAATAAATATATCATTAGTCAACGAATTAAACTCATTAAATTTAGCCTGTGCATTTTCAATAATTGCTTATAAATATTCAAACTAAACTATAATGTCCTTTTTTAGGCGAGAACACTTCACCTTCTTTCAGAAGTTCATATAATGCAAACATAACTTTATCCTTTGGCATACCACAAGCATTAATCAAATCATCATCACTAGCTTCCTCATTTTTTTCAATAGTATTCAAAATAATTTCTCTTGCTTTCAAAGTAGGCTCAACTTCATCAGGGACAACTTCTTCTTTTTTCAAAACAACTTTATCTTCTTTAGAAGGCACACCATATTCCTTATTCAATTCTAATCTTCTTAATAATGCCCAATCAAAAGTCATATTTCTAACAATCTCTGGCCTAACATATCTTTCATTATTAAAATCAGATAAACGCCCTACAACCAACACAAAATCCCCAATTTGTTTATTTTTAATTAACTCAACATCATCATTCCAAACTTTTAATCTCACTTGTGCAGAACCATCATCAATAGTCATACTTCCATAATTATCTTGAACAGAAGTTTCAATAATATTACCTAAAATATTCACCCTAACAGCATTTTTTCCTCTCACTTCAAATGCTTTCAACTGAGTAATTTCATCAACTTTAGGAATACCAGAATATAAATCCTTAATCCAAAATTTATAAGCAGTCTGCCTTTTAGGAATATTATCCATAACTAAAATTTCTCTAACATAATTTATAAATAATTGTATACTTTCAGCTCTATTTCCTCTTTAAATAACTAAACACAGATTTAGCAGCAATTGCTCCTTCTGCAGCAGCAGTAATATATTGTTTTACAACAGTACAATTTGTAATATCCCCAGCAGCATAAATTCCAACTACATTAGTCTTCATTTCATTATCGACCATAATAAATTGTTTTTCATCTAATTTCAATCCTAAATCTCTAGCAAGATTAACCATAGGCACTGAACCAATTTCAACAAACACTCCATCAACATCTAACTCTTTACCATTATCAAACTTAATCTTTTCAACAAACTTTTTTCCAAGAACTTCAACAACATTGGTTTTATTTAATATTTCTAATTTCTTCATTTCTTTCATCTTTTTAATCAAAATAGCCTCAGCTTTACATCTTTCATTTTTATTAATCAAATAAACTTTAGAAGCATAATTATCCAAAAATAATGCAGCCATAATAGCAGAATCACCGCCGCCAATTATAGCAACAACTTTATTTTTATAAAAAGGCCCATCACAAGTAACACAATAATGTACTCCATTTCCTAAAAATTTATCTTCACCCATAACATTTAATTGTCGATTTAACATCCCATTAGCAAAAATCACAGTTTTAGCTTCATATTCTTTATTACATATTACATTAAAATTATTTCCATTAGGAATAACAGAAACAACTTCATCATTAATAATTTCAACACCAAATTTTTTTGCATGTTTTACAAATTTATTTAATAATTTTAATCCAGTAATTCCTGGTTCACCAATCCAATTATCAATTTTATGAGTTTTGTTTAAATTCCCACCAAGTTCACTCCCAATTATTAAAACTTTTAAAGAAGCACGAGCAGCATAAAGCCCTGCATTTAATCCAGCAATCCCACTTCCAATAATTATTACATCATACATAACTCAAAATAAACCTATTGACTATAAAAACTTTTTCACGCCTTAAAATTCTCATACTTCAATTCAAACCCATAAATTTCTTTAAACAAAACAGCAAACTTCTCTTTTGAGGCAATATATTTTAAGCCCCTAACAAGTTCTAAAAATTTTCCTTTACCATAATATTTTATCAAAAATTCTACCGCAAATCCTGATTCTTTGTAAATACCTTCATCTTTATGATCATAATAATTTAAAAAATTCTTAAATGACTCTATTTTATTTTTATTCTGCCCGGCTAAATACAATGCAATACCTTCAAACAACCATTCAGGATATTCACAATTATTTGAAGCAATATAAAAATAAGAATGAATCATCTCATGTTTTATAATTTTAAAAAAATACTCATCAGTAACAGGTTTTACATAAGCAGATTTATCTAAAATAAAAATATTTCTTTTCTCAGACCATCCAACAACCCATTCTGGAGTTTGAGATTTTAACATTTGGTTTACAGTTTCTCTATCTGCAACAACAATAATTCTTGGCTTTTCATATTTAAAATGAATATTAAAAAACTCCTCCAATTCTGTATTTAATTTTTCAGAATAATCTTCTATTTCTTTTTCCAATTTATACTTAACAAGAAAAACCATCCTAATTAAATAAAATCAAAGCTTAAATAATTTATCTAAATTTTTTGTAACCAACCTTTTTTAGGTTCAAAGAAATCTCCATTCTTTTTCAAAGCATCAACAACTTCCTCAAGTTTTCTTTCTGTAATACCTTTCTCAAAAACTTTTGGTTTCAAATCTTCTTCTATACTAATTGGCCCACCCATTTTCTCTTCGGATAACTGATACAAAATATCTCTTACATCTAAAATCCTTCCTCTGGAAGAAGCACTAATTCCTGTTGTCATCCGATCAATATCAATTTTTCCAGTCTCAGGATCAATACCAATATCATTCATACATCCTCTTAATAACGCAATTGCACGTAAAGCATCATCTTGATCAACAGTCTGTTTCAATTTAATTTTAGCAGAAGCTTCAGCTAATCTAACTACTGCTTCTAACTGTCTCGCAGAAATAGGAATTGGTTTAATAGAAGAATCTCCTTCAGTACCAGTTGCACGTAAACTAACATAAAAATTCTTAATTGTTTCAATAGCTTCCTCAGTTAATTTAGGAAAAATTTTCTGTCTAGTATATGCAATATATTTTCTTAATATTTTCCCATCAATTTCTGGCGGCAAATCTTTGTAAGCATGCGATTCCAAAACTTTTGACGCAATGTTTGCATCCATTTCTCTATTTGGTAAATCTCTCATTACAAAAATTAAATCAAATCTATTAATCAACGCAGGAGGCAAATCAATCTGATTCGGAATCGGTGTAAATGGATCAAATCTTCCCATCTTTGGGTTTGCTGCTGCAAGAATAGAAGTCTGAGTTCGAAGTGTGGCCTGGATATTAGCCTTCGCTACAGAGATATGCTGTTGCTCCATAGCCTCATGCAGTGCTGAAGTATCTTCTTTGGAAATTTTATCCATCTCATCAAGAACTAAAATTCCTTTGTCTGCTAAAACCATCGCACCTGCTTCTAATGCCCACCCTCTAAGAAATTCATCTTTAACAACAGAACAAGTATTATGTACAAGAACTCCATCAACAACAAAATTATGTGAATCATCAATGGTTAAATCATAAACATAATCATAAGGTGTATCAATCATTTCAATATTAACTATCTTCTCCCAAAAGATATCACTCTTAGCAAGAACTTTAATTTCTTTAAAATCAGAACCTTTAACTTTATCAAGAATTTTCAGTAAACCTTCTCTAGAAAAGTTTTTATGCCAACCAAACTTTCTTAATGAATAATTATTCTTTTGGAGCAAACTTTTTAATCGAACAGAAATTCCTGGAACAATATCAATATTTGTATCACTCTTTGTTTTAATTTTCAAAAGTTCTTCTAATTTTTTTTTCTTATTCTGATTCCTCAAAGGAATAAACTCATAAAATTTTTTAAATTCATCTAAACTTCTTATTTCTAAAATATATTTTTTATGTTTTCCTATAATTTTAGAATTTACAGAAGGATTTCTAATCCTCAAAGAAACATGAATATTATATCTCAACAAAACACTCTGAAGCTGTCTTGCAAGTTTTTCAGAACAAGTTGTCAAATCAATACAAGAAGAGCCTTCTCCTTTTTTTCTAACATAAACTGAGCCATCTGTATCATATAATCCAGCAATATAATGAGCCAAAAGATTATTTTTCATATGCAACAAATCTTCAGATAAATAAATTTTATTAGATTTCGGAGACAAAACTAACCCTAATCCAAAAAGAACTTCTCCAAGAATCTTTGAAGAACACCTTGTTTGTTTAGGTCTCATTTTATTTCCTTCAGTAGAATAATAATGTAATCTAAATTGATTCGTTAAGATTTTTTGGAATTCAGAATGTAAATCCTCCAACGAATTTGAAAAACCAATTTCATAAGTAGAATTACTCTTTCTAATATGACCATCACCTGCAACTAACCCTGCAAGATACAAAACTTCATCATTCAAAACTAATGGAAGACTATGATTTTTTCCATTATATAAACTAACCTTAACCACTTTATCATGATAATCTAATCCTACAACATTAGAAATTTTAATCAAATCCCTTAACTTTATATTTCCTCTTGCAAAATCATTAACCCAATGATGATATAATTGATTTTCAGAAATTTTCAAATCTTTGCAAGCTTTTCGTAAAGAACCATATTTCTTAACTAACAAATTAGCAATTTCCTTAACAAAAGGTTTAACATTATGAACAACAGGATTAGAATTAACAAAATCAAGTATATATTTTTTATCTATAACACCACCAATTAAAGTTCTAGGAGTAGCAACATATTCTCCAACCTTTAACTCATTACTCTTCCTCCAATAAGTAAACCCCTCTTCAATAAAAAAAAGACTTGTATTCCCAGTTAATTCTATTTGCTTGCCACTTGAAAGAGTAATCTTAAACATTTTTCTTGGAGCCTCAAGTTTCCAAAGAGCATTAGGTTTTTTAGAATGAATTTTTAATTTATTAGACATACTTTGTATTTTCACATCTGAAATATTTTCTTCTTTCCAAACTCCCGGTTTAAATTCAATATTATTCACTAATCTTTGTTCAACTAAATCTTGTATTTTAGGCATCCCACCAGGATTAGTTAATACAAAACTATTCGGACTCACACACAATCCAGCTCCTGACGCAGATCGTCCTGCAACATACCTCGCTTTCGGAGCAGTCTTTTCTACAAAGGTTAACATCTGACTTTTTCCACAATTATGTGAAACAATCCCATTTGCAATAAACATATGACTTTCAGGAACTTCAAAATCATAAACATCTTTTACTCCAGCAAAATCAATTGAAACAATTTTCTCCCATTCTTGATAACCTTTCCTTTTTCTTTCTCTTTGATTAATTACTTCTTTAACTTTCAATAAAGCATTATTCTTTTTTTCAGAAACAAATCCAATATTCTCGATAAATAAATTCATATCAAAAGCTCTGCGTATACATAAATTATCTTCAATTATTCTAGATTGTATCCCAAAATATAAAAGCAATAATTGAACATCTCTAAGCAATTCACTATATCTTGATTTCAATTGAATAGAAGTTCTTCCTCTGCCATTACCAAATGCACAACCATCAGCTTCAAATAACCATTTCAAAAACGATGCAACAACAGATTTAGGACTTTGAAAAATACTTTGTGGTACTTTTTTTTCAGAAAGAAAACTTAAAGATTGAGCAATATGTTTACTATTAGCTTCAATTAAATGAACTTGTTGAGTAGAAATAATTTGCCTTGTACTTCCATCAACATTTTGAATCATACTAATCTTAGGATCTCTTGAAGAAAAATAAGGCTCTATTTCAAAACAAGTTTTCCATAGATTTGTAATTGGTATAATTAATTCTTTTTCTGCATCACTAACATAACAAGTAATCCTATATCCATTAGGATGCACATTACCATCACCAATAATATATCCATACAATCCTGCAAGTTCAGGAGTAACCTCTTTAGGTAATTTAACATCTTTCAAAAGCCCACTACTTTTTTTTACAAAACTAAAATTAGTTTTCACATAATCCTTAACATTATTTTTAATTTCAGGCATAACACGCAATTCTTCTCTTAAAGTAAAACAATCCGCTCTCTTCCACCCTTCCTTGCTCAACAATGGATGATCCAAAGTACATATCAATTGCTTTCCAGTTTCAGTAACAACTTTCAAAACCAATTTTTGCTCATATTTATGAAACTTTTTTGCATAATCAAATCCTTTCTCATTCACACAAGCCAATTTAACATTAATTTTTTCTAAATGCTTCTTACCTAAATCTTCAATCTTCTTCATTCCAAAATTAGAAGTTGCAACTTGCGAATCCCCAACAATACATCCTGGATCACCAACTAACAATACATGCAAATCTCCTCTAACAATAGTCTGATCTGCTTTAGTCTTTCTAATTCCACCAAATAACTGTAAAAGAATAGCTTCTTTAATTTTATCATGCCCATAAATCGACGGAGAAATACTTGCAACTAATCTCTTATAAATATTTTTATCTTTAGCCAACTTTTTAATTTCAACTTCATCCTCAGGAGTAATATTAATTTCAGTATAATCTTCCTCAACAGGCTCAACAAAATTCCCATTAACTCCTAAATCAAATCTTGTTGAAGTCCCACCAGTTTTAGTTGGCACAGGAATTTCAAACATCAATCCATTAACAATTATCCTAGTCCCTGGTGTCGTTCGCTTCTCCATTTTTGGTTCAACTAAATCTTCTCTTAAAAATATCTGCATTCTTTTAGGTTGTGCCCCACCCTCTAAATTTTCTGGAGACTCTTCAATAACAATTCTTTGAACATCTACTAATTCTTTGGATAATAATCTAAACTTTCCTTTCCTTCCACAAGAACATCTTGAAGGTTCTCTAAAATTTGAATCAACCTGTGGCATTGTAATTGTATTCCCACATGATGGACACTCAAATTTCGCACTTACTGCTTGCGGTCGAACTTCAGAACTCTGCCTAATGATTCCTTCCATTGCAATAAACTTATTCAGATGCTTACTTCTCAAATTTTTAATATAAATTTCCTGAGACTTAGGCAACCCTTTAAACCTCACTCTAAACCCTTTCTTAACATCAAACTGCTCTAAAGCCATCTCAGCAGCCTTCAAAGTCTCTTCTGGCTCCTCTAACAACTGATCAGCTAATTTAGGATCAAATTTCGTCAACTCAAAAAAATCTAAAACCAAAAAATTAAGCCCTTTAGACAGATTTTCATGCAATTGCTTCTGATAACTCTGTTCGACAAATTCCTGAAATTTTTCTATTTGATCAGCTGCATCAATGGTCATAAGCCCAGGAATAGAATTATTGAATATAAAGATTTGTGTTGTTTTTCCGAAAAATATTCAAAGTTTATAAAATAAAAAATAGATTCAAATAGTTATATTTCATAACTTATTTTTAATCATCCTAACTTGATTTTCCTTTAGAAACCCTTTTTTTCTTAACAAATCCAATTTAGCTTTTGAAAGAACTTTAAACCCTGCCTTTTTACAAGCTTTCAAAGAAGCTATATTATCCTTATCAATAGTCGCACTCAAACAATTAAGATTCATTTTTTCCATAATCAAATTAACAATTATTTCAAATAGCCCTTTACTTCTAAACTCTTTTTTAATAATAATTTGCAAAAAGTTTGGTTCAACTACACCTACAATACCAACTTTAGTTTTATTCTCAAATACAGTAAAAAAATTCTCACCTAACAAGATTTTTTCTTTATCAATTAAAGAATTAAAAAAAACCTTATCAAATTTCTTTAAAGATATCATAATTAAACAAAGTTAAATCAAATTAAAAAAGGTTTCTAAACCTCATCTTTCTTTAACTCAATTATACCTTTATAGCTAGTTTTTTCTAAACCTGTAGGAGTATGCTTATTGTAAATTTCAATAAATTTTTCTTCATCTAAATAATATTTTCCACCAGCATTTTTATTTTTATATTTTTTAATAATAATATAAAATGCCTCCAATTGCTTGAAAACACTATCTTTCCTTAATTCCACTAGTTTCTCGGAATTAGAATCAATAAGCAAAAAGAACTCAGTTAAAGTTAAAGGCTGTTTCAAATGTGAAAGTCTTCTTTCTATTGCTTCTGGAGCAATCTTTTCGCAATAAATTTGTCCAGTTAAATATAATATAGCCCTAGCTCTATTCAACTCTTCCCAAGAAGGATTGATAAGAATAGATTGATAACCATTCCAAAGGTTGTCTAATTCTTTTTCAATCTTCTTCACATCCATTAAATAAGTACACTTCATTAATTCTATCATTAGGATAGTAATTCAGTCAAAGTTCGTATTTCACGAGCATCAACAGGATTTCTAAATTCACCCGTTCTAGTTATTAAAATTCCTTGCAGATTTGCATCTCTTGCAGCATCGAGATCACTAAATAAATCACCAACATAAGCATTTCCATTAGTTCTTTTTCCAAAATAGTTTTTCAATACCTCACCTTTTGAAAGCCTTATACCATCATTAGATAAAACCCTATTAGGAACATACCTTTCAAGTCCAGTTCTATTTAATATTTCTAAAGCTAAATTTAAAGCTAAATTTGTAACAATAGATACTTTTGGGAGCCTAGCTAAAGTTTCTGCAGCATCTTCATATGCAAAAGTTTCAGAAATAAATTTTTCTTGAAATCTAATATTATAAGGTTTTAAAATCTCCCAAGGTTTAATTTGTGATTCTTGTCTAATTAATTCCCTTTCAACTAAGTCTTTTCTATCTTCAGTCAAAAAAAGGCTCATAAACATCTCATTAGGTGCTTGTAAACCTTTCTCAGAAAACACTCTATTTAATACATCTCTTATATAAGCTTTATTAGTAAAAACTAATGTTCCGTCCAAATCAAAACAAAGTTCTCTTTCACTCATTTCTTTTCTCCTGTCCCATTCTAAGCCTTAATCCAACGACCTAAAATAAAGATATAAATAAGTGTAGTCCACCAACATGACAACATTTATATATAAAGAAATTACTCAAAAACTATGCTAGATTTAACTAAATTAGGCTTAACTAAATTAGAATACAAAACCTATCTCATTCTTAGACGTTTAGGTAAATCCACACCAGGAATAATAATCAAAGAACTCCAGCTGCATCGAGCTACAGCTTATGATGTTCTTAATCGTTTAATCAAAAAAGGCTTAGTCAGTTACATAACAATAAACAAAAAGCGTTATTTCATTGCAGAAGATCCTTCAAGACTTTTAGATATTCTTACAGAAAAAGAATCAGAATTAGAAACTGAAAAGAAAAAAATAATTAAAGCTATTGAAGAGATTCAAAACTCAGAAAAAATAAAACAACCAAAGGATATTGCAAAAATTTTAACCGGAAAAGAGGGTGTAAAAACATTAATGCAAGATATTCTCAATACTAATCAAAATTTTCTCTCAATGGGTGGAGAGCTTAAGTTCAGAGATATTCTTCCAATATATTCAAAACATTGGGCAAAAGAACGTGAACATAAAAAAATTTTTGGAAAATTAATTTCAAATTATAAAACAAAAGACCAATGGAAAATGAATCATATTCGTTATTTACCCAAAGAATACACACTCCCCACCCCGATTATAATCTATGGTAATAAAATTGCCCTTGTTACACCAGATGAGAACTTCACAACAATTTTAATAGAAAATGAAAAAATTGCACAAGCATATAGGAGTCATTTTAATATCCTCTGGAACATAACGAAAAATAAACGGAGATTACTAAAATGAAAAAAGAAATTGAAACTGCACAATTTTGGGCCAGAGAAACCCATACTCCTTTATTCACATTAACCGACCCAAATAAAATAGAAATACAAAACACTTTAATTTTATACAACGCAGGAACTTCAAATTTTTATTATATAAATCAGAGTGAAAAAATAAGATCTAAAAAAGGATACGAATATTTTAGCAAAGAATCTAATTTCAATAAATATATTCAAGAGACAAAATTAATTATTACCAAAATACAGGCATTCATCAAACCCACACTTAAAAAGAATTACAAAATTTTGACTAATATAGAATTATTTAATGAATTCGAAATAACCGAGAACAAAATTCTTGAATTTTTTCAAATATATTCCCAAACTGAAGCTTACAATTTTAAAAAGTTCGAAAACAATTTCTCAAAATTCAATAAAGATTTTGAAGAAATTGGAAAAATACGCCTAGAAATGAGAAGATTAATTAAACCATTATTTACAATCCTTATTGGGAAAATAATTAAAGAAACTGCCAAAAGAAATAATCTCAATATAGAAGATACATTTTTTTATACTTTAAATGAAATTAAAGATTTATTTTTAAACCAAAAACAAATTTCAAAAGAGATTTTAAATTCCAGAAAAAAAGGTTATTGTATTTTAGTCCAAGAAAATAGATATAAAATCTATACAAACAAAGATTATTCAGAAATTTCAAAAATTATTGAGAACAAATTCTCACCCAAAACTAAAACACTAACTGGTTCAGTAGCGTGCCAAGGCAAAGTCATCGGAATTGCAAGAGTAATAATTCAAAATAAACAAAACCTCAAAAAAGAACTTTCAAAAATCAAGGACGGTGAAATTCTAGTCACAGACATGACCAAGCCGGAAATGATAACCTATTGCAAAAAAACATCAGCAATCGTTACAGATGAAGGTGGAATTCTTTGTCATGCAGCAATAATTAGTAGAGAATTTAATATTCCCTGTATTGTTGGCACCAAAATTGCAACCCAATTAATAAAAACAGGTGATAAAATAGAAGTTGATGCAATTAAAGGTGAAATAAAAAAAATTAATTAAAAAAAATTAATCCAAAGGCTTCACTTCATAAACAAAACAACCAGAATTTGTATTCCAAGGTTGTAAAGGAAAAACACAATATTCTGAAACAGATACTACTTTTCTATTTTCATAAGCATCTTTTAATCTATCATTAAGCTTCTCTAAATCTTCTCCACAATAAGAATCTGGATTTAATCTAAATATTCTAACATTTCCAGTTTCAGTTTGAAGAACTCCTTCTTTTCTTTGATTAAAAATACCTGCCTCACCAAATTCTAAAATATTAACTCTTTGATTTATTCTTTCTGAAGTATGCTTATTCCAAAAATAAATACCACCAGTAACAGTTGCTATAACAAAAAGAGCACATCCCATCTTAACATTATTTTCCAAATACATTTTTTACTCCTATCACCAAATTTTTAAATTTATTTTTCCAATAATTTTTCTTCTAAACCAGAATGTTCTGTAAAAGATTCTGGCTGGGATTTTTTATAATGATCATAACAACTTCCACCATAGACTGCTAAAAACAAACTTCCAAATCCAACAATAAATAAATAATCCATAAGTGTAGGCTTATGATCATAATCACTACCAAAAATCTTATCATCAATCTTTTGCATCATTCTTCAAATTTCTCCTTTAATTATTAAAAAACTGAGATTTATATTCGGAATCTCTAACTTTTCTAACAATATCATAAGTTCCAGCAACAAAACAAGCTATACCAACTATTCCAAAAAGAATATTCTCTAAATTTGGTTTAGAATATTCATTAATTACACCAGGAATAAAAAACAAAGACATACCAACAAAAGTACTAGGAGGTAAATATTTTTCAATCATTTTATCAATCATTTTTATTTATACCCAATCTTAGCAAGTTCTTTTATCAACAGGTCAACAGCTTCATGCAATTTACTTTCAGATCGAGTTCCAGTACAAACAATTTTTCCGTTACTGAATAACAAGAATGTTGCACGAGTTCCAGGAAGTTTATACACAAGGCCAGGAAATTGCTCAGGTTCATATTCAGTGTTTGTTAATTGAACAGCTAAAGCGTTTAAATTCAAATCTAAACCAATAGACCCAGCAGCAACTAAATTTTGCACTGTAAATTTTGGTTGAACTGTAATTTTAACTTTAATCTTTTCAACATTTTTAATAATCATATCAATTGATTCTTTAACAATCTGCATGGACTTTGCTCCAGTACAAACTATTTTTCCAGAACTAAATATCAACGCAGATGTTTTAGGTTCTTTAATTCTCATAACAAGCCCAGGAAACTGTTCTGGATTGTATTCAGTATTAGGTAATGCCTCTGCTAACTTCACTAAAGGAATAGGTCTTTCTAAACTAGAAGTTGCAACAATATTTACGATTTTGATTTCTTTCTTTGCTACCATATTATATCCTCCAAACTCTATTTTACATTTTTTAGTAATCAAAATTCCTTTATAAACCTATTTATAAACAACTTGTCTCTAATTGGAGACTAAACAGAAGAAACATTATTACCAACAACTTTTTCAAGGGAATTAAAAGGATCGGAATTACACATACTTAAATCAACTAATCCTCTCTTAAATGCCTCTTCAAAAAGTTCTAAATTTGACTCAACTTTAAGGCTAAGACTAGCAATTTGTCTTATTAATCTTAAATTCGTATTTCGTAATTCTACAGCTCTACTTCTTGCAGTTTCAATCAGACTATTTCTATCTAATGAATCATATAAAGTACCACAACACTCACAAGAATAATGATTTCCACTAACAATATCACCAGATACAATCAAAACATGATCATCCAATGGACACAAAGCTTGAACACAATCAGGACCAAATTTAGAATCAAAAGTCTTTTTAGGCATTTGGTAAAATTCATCTACTGTACCATCAAAAAAATATACTTCTAATTTTCTCATAACAAATAAAATTATTCATTTATTTATTAATTTTCTCAATCCCCAAAATAAATTTCTTTCCTTTAATATCCCCAACAACTGAAGAACCTTTATCTAAAGTCTCAGCACCAAAATTAATTTCTACAGTTCCACATCTCTCAGCAATCATATTCTTCCAACGTTTTAAATCAACTTCAAATTTCAAATACAACCTAATTCTATCATTCCTATTCAACCCAGCATCTTTTCTCATTGATTGCACTTTTCTCATAATCTCTCTAGCAAATCCTTCTTCTTCTAAATCTTTAGTCATCGTCAAATCCAATTTAACAGAAATTTCTTTACCTTGACTATAATCAATAGTTTTAACATTCAATTGTTTTGAAATCAATCCAACAATTTCTTCATCCAAATTAACATCACAAATAACATCCGCTTTTCCTAAAGGCCATTTCAATCCAACTTGTGCTTTATCTCTTTGTCCTAAACCCAGTTCAATAATTTTCATAACTCCAACAAATTCTTTTTCAATTTCTTCATTAATTAATTTTTCATCATACTTTGGCCAAGTAGTCAAATGTACAGATTCTTCAGAAACAATATCAACACTTCTCAAAGATTGCCAGATACTTTCACAAAACAAAGGACAAATTGTTGCAAACATTTGTATAGCTTTCACATACACATCTTTCAAAGTATTATATACAATTCCAGGACTCTCTAAAGATTTATCACGAGTCATTTTTATATAAACTCTAGAAATATCCAACAACAATTTTTCTAATTCAGTAATAGTTTCATCAAACTTGTATGCTTCAAACAAAAATGTAACCTTCTTAACAGCAGAATTCAACCTAGAAAGAATATATTTTTCTTCTATTCCAAGTTCTCCACTTTCTAAACCTTCAGAATTTTTTAATTGCAATAAATAGTTAGCCATATTCTGAAAGACAATCAAGTTTCTTTGTTTTTGTTTAATAGTCTCCCAATTGAAATTAATATTCTCTCCAGCAGTAGTCTCACAAATATAATATCTCAAAATATCCGAGGAAAATTTATCCACAACTTCATATGGCGAGATAATATTCCCTAATGATTTAGACATTTTCGTGCCCTCAAAATCAAAAATCATCCCATGATTATAAGCTCCTACATAACAAGGCTTCTTGAACATGATTGCAGAACATATTTGCAACATACTAAACCATAATCTAGTTTGCTCAGTAGCTTCTAAGATCAAATCCGCAGGAAAATATTTTTCAAACAAATCCTTTTTGTCCGGATAATACAAACAATTCCATGAAACTGTCCCTGAATCCAACCAAACATCTAATACATCTGGAATTCTTTCAATAATCTTACCACATTTTGAACATTTAATTTTAACTTCATCAATCCATGGCTTATGCAAATCATCAGGCAAATCATCAATAGCTTTTTCTTTTAGTTCATCCTTACTACCAATCACTTCAACATACCCACATGAACATTCCCAAATTGGTGCTGGTGTTCCCCAAAACCTCTGCCTAGTAACTCCATTATCTCTCAAATTTGAAATCCAAGATTCATAACTATCTTTTGAACTCTTTGGTTCCCATTTTATTTTTTTATTATACTCTAAAATTTCTGGGATTAAATCTTCAATCTTCAAAAACCATTGTTCAGTTGTTCTGAATACAATAGGATTATGACATCTCCAACAGTGTGCATACTCATGCTCAACTTCAGTTTCAGTAATCAAACAACCATTATTTTTAAAATATTCAATAAACTTTTTATCATCCTTCTTTGCAACCCAACCATTAAATTTTCCACTAGTCAAAACACCTTTTTCATCTAAAGAATTAAATGCTTCAATATTGTATGCTCTTCCAACTTCATAATCTTCAGGCCCACAACCAGGAGCACAATGAACTAATCCACTTCCAGCAGAAGTATCAACATATTGTTTTGATAATAAAACTGTATGCACATTAGGACACCTTTTTTTCAAATCAGCATACTCTTTTTTCAATTCTTCATGCAATGGATGCTCATAACTTAACCCTTCTAACTTCTCTCCTAAAAAAGTTTCTAAGGTTTCAAATTTATAACCTAATAATCCTGTAATGAAAACAAACGCCAAATCTTTTGCAACTATCCAAACTTCTTTTCCTTTTTCAGTTTCAACCTCAGCTTTAACATAATACAAATCTGGGTTTACCATAACAGCTAAATTATATAAAATCGTCCACGGAGTCGTTGTCCAAATTACTAAATATTCATTTTGTTTCTTATTCACTTTAAATTTTAAAAAAATAGAATCTTCCTTCAGGGTTTCATACTCTAATTCATGCTTTGCTAACGAAGTCTCACAAGAACCACACCAAGACATAACTTTTTTTCCTTTGTATAATCTTTTTTGCTTCCAAGCTTCTTTGAATAACAACCATTCTCCACTAATGAAATCATTTGTGATTGGCATGTACGCATTTTCAAAATCCATCCAGATACCAAGCCTCAATAAATCTAGATTCATTTGTTTTGCTCCATTAAAAGAAAACTCTTTACACCTTATAGCAAACTTATCTAATCCAAAATTAATGATAGCATCCTTATCTTTAAGATTCATATCTTTTTGAACTTTATTTTCTGTAGGCAAACCATGCATATCATACCCAGCTCTATCCCAAACATCATAACCTTTCAATCTAAAGTATCTCATAGCAATATCTTTCATGCTATTATTCCATGCATGCCCAATATGCAATTTACCAGAAGTATAAGGCGGCCCTTGCAAGAAATAAAATTTCTTTCCTTTAGCATTATTTTTCTTTGATTTCAGATAAATATCATTATCTTCCCAAAACTTCAACATATCTTCTTCAATTTTCTTAAAGTCCTGCATATCAACAAAAAACTTCCCAGTTGTTTAAATAATTTGCCCAAAATAGCAACTCTAAAATATATACCAAAAGGTTTATAAAGAATCTTCTTACCTAATTTATATTAGAGGTGATAGGAATTGATAAATGGAAGATATTATAGACAAACCGATGCTGGTTATGCAAATACGACCAGAGTTTTCTGTAGTTTACAAAGCAAATCCTAAACTTAAATTAAAAAAAGAATTTATAAAATCAAAAAAAGAATTCACTGATTATCTTACTAAAACCGCTAAAAACTGGAAAGAAGGAGATTATTTCTTAAGATCTGGTCTTGGTCCATTTGCAGCATTCAACGTTAAAAAAGGCGGAAAAATAACTTTATACAAAGAAAACAAAAATAAAATCCCATACTTATGTTGGGGCGTTTTTAAAAAATGAAATTAAAAAGAAGTTTGGAAAAAATTCTAAAAGCGTCAGTAATATCAACATTATTTCTTGGAGAATGTTATTTTTTAGCTTATAGTAGAGATCCAGTAAATATAAATAATACAGAAATTGTTAATACAGATTTTGGATTTAGATATATAATCCAAGGTCAAACAAGAAAACAGACATTCACATTTTTAATAGAATACCAATGTTCCGAAAATTTAGATGAAAATAAATGTTTTGAAAAAGGAGAAATTTTAGCCTCTTGTCAATGTACCGACCCAAGTGAGATATGTAATGCATTATATAATTCACAATTATCCATCCCTCAAAACTCATGTATTTATTTAGATATGAATTATAGAGAAACAACTCCAATAACTCCAGAAGATAAGGAAATAATTGATAAAATAGCTTTTAAGGCATTAAAATGAAATTATTAAATTTTAATTTTGAAAATATGAAATTGTACCATGTAGTTTTTGCAGGCTTAGGTACTTTAGGTGACATATTAAGCAGAGAAGAATATAATAATCCCAAATTAGAACA
>Ga0208958_1001687_pt1 | contig 21047 bp, 17 predicted proteins | sample RifOxyB1_FD_184032 | JGI IMG/M metagenome (GOLD analysis project Ga0208958, IMG submission 184032) | Soil microbial communities from Rifle, Colorado - Rifle Oxygen_injection B1 (SPAdes) | ecosystem: Environmental > Terrestrial > Deep subsurface > Rock core/Sediment | place: Rifle, Colorado... | reverse complement strand
GAACAGGAACGTCTGGACGTGCACGGCACGCGCTGGGTGTCGATGTACCTGCCGGTGTGGCTGTACTCGTACCACCAGCCCGGCAAGAACGGCGGCCTGCTGCACTACATCGCGGTCAACGGCCGCACCGGCGAAACGATGGGCAGCGTGCCCGTGCAGCACTGGAAGCTGCTGCTGGCCGCGCTGACGGTGGGCACATTCCTGGAGGGCATCGCCCTCGCGATCATCTGGGCGGGCGCATGAGCGACGACAACGGTCTATGGCTGCTGGCACTGGGCCCCGCGGGCGCCAGCGCGCTGTACTGGGCGCTGTACCGCTATTACCGCAACACCGACAAGTCGCACGCCTTCGAGCGCGAGACCGACGTCGTCGCCCAGCCGGTCACCGGCTCGGACCGCAAGATCGACGAGATCCGCGGCACCCAGCGCAGCGGCATCGACGGCGACAACGTCCACGCCTACCGGCAGCGCGTGCAGCGCGTGCGCGGCGACAGCGGCTAACGGGGCCACTTACGGAGGCGGGATACCGCTTGCGTAGGCTGGGTTGGCTCCATCAACCCAGCATCGCGCAATCCTTGAGATCGCAGGATCCCTGCGACACGCAGGTCGGCTTGCCAACCTAGGGGCCGCACTGGATGGACGAAACGCGCCGGGTTTGGCAACCCGGCTTACGACAAGCGCAGCCCCGCATCGCGCCAGCAGCTCCCCGCTAGGACATCTCCAGCTCGGCGCGCGCGGTGGTGCGGTGCGCGGCGCGATACGCCGTCGGCGTGCAGCCCGTCGCCGCCTTGAATGCGCGGTTGAACGGGCCCAGCGAGGCGAAGCCGGCATCGCCGCTGATGTCGAGGATGGTCGCGTCGTCGTCCGCATCGGCCAGCCGCGCGCAGGCATAGGCAATGCGGTGCCGGTTGATCATCTGGTTGAAGTTCTTCTCGCCCAGCCCCTGGGTGATCAGGCGGCTGAGCCGGTGTTCGGCGGTGCCGAGGCGATGGGCGAGATCGGCGACTTTCAGTTCGGGCTCGCGGTACACCTGCAGCGTGTCGAGCTGGCGCTGCAACGCACGCGCCAGCCGCGCATCCTCGTCGCTGAGCGGACCGGGCGTCGCGCGCGGTGTGGGCTGCGACCCGACCGTTGCCACCGGGGCACGGCGGCGGTGCCACAGCGCGGCATGGGTGAACAGGATCATCGCCATCGCGCACAGCGGGATCACCCCGGCACGCACCGAAGCCAGCGACGGCCAGGCGGCGGCCAGCGCCCCCAGCAGCGTGACGGTCAGCACGCAGGTGGCGAACAGCAGCATGAAGGCCACGCGCAGGCGGCGTTCCGCGCGCGGCAGCGACGACCAGCCGCCGAGCAGCGCTTCCAGGAAGGTCAGTGCCAGCAGGGTGGAACTGGCCAGCGTCAGCAGGCTTTCCACGCCCGCCACCCACGGCGACACCGCGCCGTGCGTCCCCAGCGTGCCGCCCCGGTAGGCCGCGATCAGCAGCGCCACGCCGCCGGCCACCAGCACGTGCACGCGGGACACCCCGCCCTCGCCGCGGAACAGCGCCCGCGACACCAGCCAGAAACCGTTGCAGGTCGCACTGCCGCCGATCGCGACCGCCCAGCGCATCCACGCGGGCGCGCCGTCCATCCAGGGCGACATCAGCGACAGCGCCATCGATCCGCTGACCACCGCGAACACGATCTCGGCATCGCGCCGGGTGCGTTGCCCTACCAGCACCAGCAGCGACGCCACCGCCACCGCGACGGCGGCACCGGTGGTGATGGCCTGCCATTCCTGCATGATCGCGCCCTCCTGATGACGGCCGAAGCGTGCACCGGCGCGGCACGGGCCGCCAAGCGCCATCGGTCATGTCCGGCGCCCCGCTGAATGCCGAATCGACACGGGCGATCCGGCTGGCCGAATTCCGAATCGGCAGGACGCAGGCGGGCGTCGCCTTCCATCGTGCGGGCCTTTCCCACCGGAGCCCCGCCATGCCTGTCCCCGTGTCCCTGCCCTTTCCCTCCCGCCTGCTGTCCCGCGGCGCCACCGCCTGGTTCATCGCCGCCACGCTGGGGCAATGGGCGTTCGTGGCCTTCATCGTGCTGTTCTTCGGCGGGCCGGTGCTGGACGGCGATCTGGCACCGCTGAACGCCAAGCCGCACGTCACCGGCTACGTGCCGGGCGATGTGGTGGGCAACCTGCAGTTCGTCGGCCATGCGCTGCTGGCCGGGCTGGTGACCTTCGCCGGGGCGTGGCAGCTGGTGCCCGCACTGCGCCGACGCTGGCCCACGCTGCACCGATGGAACGGGCGGGTGTTCCTGTCGGTGGCGCTGGTGGTCACGCTGACCGGCTTCTATCTGGTCTGGGTGCGCGGCTCGCAGCTGGGGCCGGCCAGCAACCTGTCGATCTCATTGAACGGCCTGCTCATCGTGGTCTTCGCGCTATTGGCCTGGCGCAGTGCGCGGGCCAGGGATTTCGCCGCGCACCGGCGGCACGCGCTGCGCGCGTACCTGCTGGTGAACGGGGTGTGGTTCCTGCGCATCGGCATCATGCTGACCGGTATGGTCCTGGCGCCGCTGGGCATCACGATCGACTACACCGGGGCGCCCTTCATCCTGGTCAGTTTCGGCAGCTGGATGGTGCCGATGGCGGTGCTGGCGCTGTACTTCCGGGCGGAACGCTCGCGCCATGCACAGGTGAAGGTGGCCATGGGCGCCCTGCTCTGCCTGCTCGCGCTGCTCACCCTGACAGGCAGCGCGGCGGCGATCGCTTTCATGTGGTGGCCGGTGTTGTAGGCACGCGGGAACGAAGCGCGGGCTGTCCCCTTCTCCCCGTGCAACGGGGAGAAGGTGCCGAAGGCGGATGAGGGGCGCTTTTCCGTCCGCGCACGTGACGCGCGATGTTCCGGAGATGAGCTTACGCCTGCCTTACAGGCGGCTGTTGAACGGCTCGCTCTTCTGCCTGTTGCTCAACCGGCGCGCGCGCGCCCCGCTCCAGGAAAGCGACTCCTTCAGGTGATCGCGCGTACTCCCGCAGGATGCGATCGGCACCCATCTCATCTCCCGCGGTTACTGCGGCGAGCAATCGGTTGAGGTATGGACTCTCGAAGGTGGGCATCGAGTGTGCCGCCTGGCGCTCTGGTTCGTCCCGGGCGGGACTTAGCCATTCCGGCAGCGCGCCCGCATCGGCACGCAAGGCGGGCGTCCTGGGATCCACGCGCAACAGGGTCTCCTGTCGCCCGTTCTCGTTGATCGTCAGCGTCGTCGTCCCGTCGGCGCTGCGTGTACGCGTCACGTTGTCCGGATCGATGCTGCGCCACTGCCCACCAATGAACGCCTGGCCCTGCCCGTTCTGGTTCCAGTGCACGAAATCATCGCCCGCCACGTAGAAGCCCGCCTGCCGACGGCCGTTGGCCTGAGGCTGCGGATTGCCCTCGGCCATTGATCCGCCGTTATCGAGCGCTTCGATGAACCGACGTGAGGCTTCAGGTGTGAGGAACAGCGACCGCACCGTGTCGTACTCGAAGCCCAGATTTGGATTCCCCGCACTGGGTTGATGCGCGTCGACCGGCCCGATCAACGGATTCGCCAACACGTTGCCCCACGCCCTCGACAACGGACTGTCCGGATCGGCACCCCGCAAGGCATTGAGCACCTCGATGCCGCGCAGCGTGTTGTCCGCCCCACTCTCCAGATAGTCCGCATTGCCGTTCCGCTGGTTCGGCAGAAATCCGTCGATGGTGGTCTTGACGTCGTTAGGCGAGGTCAGCGTACCCGCTTCGATCTGATCCAGCAGCCCCGGCCAGCGGCCCCTGCCGGCCTGGTTCTGCAGCTTCATCATCATGCCCGCGAGTTCGGCCTGCTCGTCGCCGGTGCTGTTGCGGTACAGGTCCGTCCGCTGCAGGCGCTCCAGTGCCGAATCTCGGTTGCCCACCACCTCGTCCGTCGTGGTGACGCCATAGACGTGCTCAGTATCCAGTACGTGCACGAACGTGCGCCCCGCATCGGAGGCCAGGAAGCGATTGATGCGCGCGCGGTCGATGTCCACCGCGTTGTCTGCGCGCATCTCGCGTCCGGTGCGCTGCAGCGACTGCAGCGTGGCGTCGTAGTCATTCTCCCCCAGTTCCAGCATGGCCCGATCCGGATGCGCGCGCGCCCAGGCCTGGTAACTGTCCAGCAAGTCGCGCGCCACGTCGGGATGCTGTCCCAGATCGATCTGCAGTGTACCGAACGAGTAACCGCTGTTGGCGACCGGCTCCATGCGCCCGCCGGCGCCGACGTTGCCGGCAAAGCTCAGGCGGTACGCGACATCACGGCCGGCGATGCTGCCTTCCGAGGTGACGCCGACGGCGAAGTAGGCCGCGGCCTGCAATTCGTTGTCGGTGAGGGGGGTCGGATTGGTCATGATCCCGCTCCTGTGGGTGCAACGTCAGGGTCGCGCGCGAGGCACTCCTGCACCCACGACTGTGCCTGCAAGGCGTCGCGCACCTCGTCTGCCACAGGCACTGCCTCGTAGCCGGCAACGCAGCTGCCATCGGCATGCGTCCTGTCGGAAAGTTTGCCGTCACAGAGCCGCAACGGTTTGTCGATGCGCTGCCAGCCGTCTTCGCATTCGGTGTCGGTCTCGGAACCAGGACGACCGCAGATATGCGTGCGTCGCGCATCGGTGGGCGACGCGGCGCGCGCGATGACTCTGCCGGAAAACTCGTCGCTCGTGGCGATGTAGGACCAGGTACCACAGATGCGGTCGCCCTGTTGCAACAGCACGTAGCGGCTGCATTCATCCGGCGAGGTGGTGCCCTCGCATGCCTCCCATTGCCCCGCAAATGCAGCGCTTGCTTGCGGTGCTTCAAGCACTGCCTCAGATACTGCGGCTACTTCCCGCGCCACGGGTTCCGCGGATGCCTCTGCTTCGTCTCCCGCCGGCCCGGTGCCGACGCCCGTACAGGCCACAAGACCCAGCACCACCAACATCATCGAACTACGCATTCAGAATCCCTCCCGATTGGCGTTGACCGATGCTACGACGCGACTGCATCGCCCACAACCGCAGTCATTCACGGACGTGATGACGTGCTTCAGAAAATGATGACGCGTACCACGCGAGTTACTGCATGCATTTACCACGCCGGGGGGGGTACGTGCTCCGTCGCGGATTGCACGATCTCGCGATATGAGGTCGACGAACACCGGCGCGATATTCCGCCGAGCAACCCTGCGCGGAGGCATCCACACGGCGGGCTAGAGCCCGCCCTACGTCCGCCCTGCGTCACCGCCCGAACAACCTCATCGCATTGCCGCTGCGGATCTTCGCTTTTTCGTCGGCGGTCAGGTCCAGGCGCTCGAACGCCTCCACGGTGGTGTCCAGGCCGATCTGCGGGTAGTCCGAGCCCAGCAGCACGTGGTCCAGGCCGACGTTGCGCAGGGTCCACAGGAATTCCTCTTCCATCGGCGAATCGGCCACCACCAGCACGGTGGCGGAGATGTCGAAGTAGAGGTTGTCGAAGCCGAAGCCATCAGCGGTGCGGGCCAGGGCGAGGATGTTCCAGAAGCGGAAGTTCAGGCCGCCGATGTGGGCGAGGATGAAGTTCGTCTTGGGCACGCGCACCACCAGGTTGAACAGCTTCTCGCTGTCGCCGGGCAGGATGTTGGCGTTGTCCATCAGCACGGTGATGCCGAGTTCGCCGGCACGGCGCGCGAGGGCCTCCACGCGCGGGTCGGCCACGTCGAAGCCCTGCGTGTGGGCGTGGATCTTCAGCACTTTCACGCCGGCGGCCGCCACGCGGGCCAGTTCGGCCAGGGCGGCGTCGCCGTCGTAGGGGTGGACGGTGGCGATGGGCAGTACGTCGGGGTGGGCAGCGGCCAGGGCGATCACCTTGTCGTTGCCGGCGCGGATCTTGGCCAGATCGCCCTGCCGGGCCTGGTGGGGGCCGCCGAACCACATGGCGCCGATGCCGGACAGTTCCAAGCCGGCGGCGTGGACCTTGTCGCGGTATTCGCGCAGGGAGGTTTCACCGTCGCGCAGGTGGACGTGCACGTCGAACACGGGTGTGGCGGCCAGGGCGGTGGGCGGGGCCAGGCAAAGCAGCAGGAACACCGTGCGCAGCATGCGTCGTCTCACAACAAGGGGATGGGCGCATGGTGCCATGGGTGTGCGGGCGAAGGCTCTGACCGTCGTCGGGCCGCGGCCACGCGGCTGCGACATCGGGTTGCACGGGATCGGATTCATCGCCGTCCCGGGTCGCCATGCCCGTCTTGGGGATGTATCGGTGTGGGGATGGACGCGCTGGGCGGTGCGGTGCGCGGGGTTCCCGGGGCAGGCTGGGCTCGGGATGCCCGGCGCCGGTTTTGAGCCTTTTCGGCTGTCGCGAGGACCTTTTTGGGTCTCGCGAGGATCTTTTTGATGGAACGTTGGACCTAAGTGAGAGACGAGAGAGCCTTTTTGGTCGAACGTTGGGCCTTACTGAGAGAAGAGAGACCCTTTTTGGTGGAACGTTGGGCCTTAGTGAGAGATGAGAGACCCTTACTGTGAGAAGAAACACCCTCGGAGGGTCATGCGAGACCCTTTTCGGGTGTCGCGTGGGTGTTTGTGTGAGAAGAGAGGCGCGTCGGCGGCCATGGCAGCCGGATGCCGAGGGTCTCCAGGCATCGCAAGGCGAAAGAAGGTGGGCCGGGGCCCACCCTACGCGATCCGACCCCTGACAGCTGGCGGGCGTAGGGCGGGCGTAGGGCGGGCTCAAGCCCGCCTTGAGGGTCCGGAGCATCGCGCCATACCCCAAGCGGCCACCCTCACCGATCCCCCCTCGCCTCCCGCGCCATCGGTTCAGCGGCCCACTCCATCGGATAGACCCCTGCCGCCACCCATCGCCGGAAAGACGAATACGGCCAATCACCCGCGCGCGCGGTATGCCCGTGCTTCACGGGATTGATATGTAGGTAGTCGAGGTGACGACGCAGATCGTCTTCATCCCGGACCAGATGCTCCCAGTAACGTCGTTGCCAGATGCCCCGCTCGCGACGGGCGATCCGTCGTGGTGAACGGCGTTCGTGGAGTGGCAACGCACGGCTGAAGCCGGATTTGATCTGCGCCCAGCGATTGGCGTTGTCGGCGTCGCCCTCGGGCAGCCGCCACACGCAATGCAGGTGGTCGGGCAACACGACGATCGCCAGCAGATCGAACGGTCGCGCCGCCTTGGCCGCTCGGAATGCATCGCGCAGCAGGTCGATATGCTCGACCAGCAGGCGACGGCGACGCTCCAGCAGGTTCACGGTGAAGAAGTAGGTGCCGCCCGGCACCCATACGCGGCGGTAATTCGACATGCCCACAGCGTGCGCGAGCGCCCACCCGACCACCGTCACCGCAGACCGCACCCGCATGTCGGAGAAGTCCGACCATGCGAGCCACACGCCGGTGGGCCAGGGCCCACCCTACGCCATCACCGCCCGCCGCGCCCCGCTATCCCATCAAGCGTAGGGCGGGCTCAAGCCCGCCTTAAGGGTTACTCCGCACAGATGGGCCCAGGCCCACCCTACGCAACCCATCCTCCGCACCAGCCCGCTCCACCACAGGTAGGGCTGGCTTAAGCCCGCTCTACGTGTTCAGACCGCTTCTGAGAATGTCAGCGCCCCCTCTCTGATGCGCTTTCTCTTGCCGTGCCTCGCACTCTTGTCAATCAACTCAAGCGAGCTCTTCGCCCATCTCAATAAATAGCCGCTCACCGAAACCAATCTTTTGCAGTCTGGCGCACTCGTAGAGGCAGCAATCATCGGTGCTCCATTTACCCCGCTGCGAAGTTGCTGCCTAAGCGATGGGCCATCAATCTCACTAGATTGATAGGGGTACCAAACCCCTCCTTCAAACCGATAGTTAACCGCATTGCGAACCTCGGATAGCCATGAACCATTCTGACGGCTAGATCGAGTCAAGGCTTCCCTCAACAGCTTTAGCTCGGCGCGAGCCATTTTCTTATCATCAGAGGGAAGAGGTGTCCCACCAATATTCGAGTCCAAATTATCGAGAAAACGCAAGAATCCTGCCCAAAACTGAATATGCACCCCGCCCTTCACTCCAGACAAGCTATGAAGACTAAGGGTTGTTGACTTACTTAGTGAAACAACCCCATAGACAACTGACGGGACAAACTTGCTCTTCTCATCTGTACCTCCGAGCCCGTAGAGAAGTGCTCGCTCGTTAATCTCAGCACAAGTGTCAACCTCGACATTGGTAAAAATAAATCCAGCAAGCCTCATGATTGCATTTGCGGCAAAGTACGCAGAATAGTAATAGGAAATAACCTGCCACGCACATCCTTTTGGCTCATCAGCTCGTACCTCTACAGATACAGAGGACTCAAACGCCGCGGCGGACAACGCAATGAAATCATTGACTAGCGAATCAACTAGTGATGCTTGCTCATGAACATCGAAAGTTGCCTTCTTCTGCGTTAGCTTAATGCTCGGCGCCCACCCGCGCTGAATTATCCACTCACGAAACCCTCCTGAGAATTCGGGAGTAGCCCGAAGAACACCAGGGACCCACATAGTTCTGTAAGCAATATCTAGCGACATAATTATAGCGTCAGGTGAGATCGCATTGTCTTTTTCATAGACTCCGCCAACTCAGCTATAGAAGACGGGGGTGAAGAGAACTGTGTTGACTTGAGCCCAAACACAGGCTTCATAACTACGGAAAAATTGTCAGCTGTGTATTTTGAATCAAACTTATCCTGCACCCTCTGAACGATATCTGGAAAGACATCACAGAAAGCGCGAAAAGTAGTCTTCTTTCCAATTGCTGATTCAATCTGCTTTAAACGAAGCCCCGACATCACGGCGTGAAAGTAAGAATTCCATATGTTGTACATGTATTGGACATCCCTGCCTTCAAAAATACCTAGATGAGGTCGCAATCCGGCATTGAACGTAACCCGATCAATCATTCCTTTGGATTTCTTTGTTGAGCTGGTTATGTCCACAAGAGCGCTATTTGGATTCTGGTGAAACAAATCGAAGACTTGACCTAGCCTTGCCTCAATATCGGTTTCCGAGTTGGCCAAGCTCTTAATGGCAAGCAAAAGCTCTTTCGAGACGGGCTTTTGTTTCGTATTTATATCAATGAACAATCTAGCCTCCTGCTCCTTCGTCAAATTGTCGTAGATAACGACAGGAACACGAAAAGCGGTTCGAGCTTTAGAGAAGCCGTACACACGATGCTGCCCATCAATAATCAAGAATGAGTGAGGAGAAAACTTGAAAGCAGCAGTCTTCGACCTATCTACACTCTTAAATCCGGAGTCTTGCTGTGCCGAAAGAACCACGGAACTAGGGATTGTTCCTCCCGAGTCGATGTAGTCCGCAATCTCTTGAGCTCTACCTTCATCCAGGACACGCTGAAATCCCTCCAATGGATCCTCATCTTTTGAGGTTGCAAATGAGCAAGCCGCGAGAACACTTGATGGCATCGTCAACGTGTAAAACCGATGCTCACCTTGTCTAACTAGGCTTATCGCGTACCTAATTTCCTGACCAATGTCGGGAACTTCATCTACGCCTTCGTTGGTAGATTTCGTTGCAGCTGCCATTGCTCCACCTCGGTTCTTTGAGCTCGGTAAGTATCTGACGATGCCCGCGTACGGATCACGCTGCACCTTTGTCCATCCACTGAAGATACGTCAGCGGTTGGCAGTCTCGCACCTGCTTTAATGCTTTCTGAGCATGGAATCCTTCTCGCGGCGGTTGGTGATAGCCATGAACTACGACTCCCGCTAATGTCTCGCCCTCACCCCACGCTCCTCCCCCACCCATGAAGTCCCCCTCCCCCGACGCCCTCACCCCCACATGAGCGACGCGCTAGGCCGCGGTCGCGCTGCGTCGCTGAGTCCGCTGGACAGGGAAGACCGCTACATCAAACGGAACGAGCGCAGCATCGCCTCGCTGGTGAGCCTGCTGGTGCACCTGCTGTTCGTGCTGGCCCTGCTGTATTCCTCCAAGCTGGAACTGGCCCAGACCGAGAGCAGCAGCAGCGGCGGCGCCCGCGTCAAGGTCGACTTCCTGGGCGACGCCACCCAGGACGACACCCAGCCGCCCGTGCCCCCCACCGGCACCAAGACCCCCCGCGAACGCCGAAAACCCCTCAAGCCCCTGGTGACCACCCCCGTCACCTCCCCCGTCGACACCACCCGCGTCACCGAAGCCGAAAACCCCGTCGCCCCCGACGAGGCACAGCCACAGCCCCCGGCCAGCCAACAGGCCATCGCACCGCCCCAGAACCGCCCCCCGTCCAGCCCACCCGCCTGGCGCCGCTCCGCCCGATGGGGTCAACCGCCCGGCATGCTGGCCCAGGACACTGCCCCCGAAAACTACGGCCGCACCGTCGGCACCGGCCAACGCCAAGGCAACCAGCAGGGCAACGCCGCCACCCCCAGCATGGAGGTGGACGGCCACCAGATCTACTACGACCTGCGCAACGAACTGAAAGTCGCCGACTGGCAGGCCCAGGGCATGAAGGAAGTCTCCTTCCCCCTGCCAGGCCGTCGCGAACTGATGGTCTGCGCCCTGGAGATCGTCGCCACCCGCGGCTCCGGTGGCTGCCGCCTGATGCAACCCAACGACCCCGCCCTGGCCACCATCGGCGACGCCCGCGACGTGGTCAACGTGATGCGCATCTACCGCCGCGGCGAACTGATCTGGCGCGGACCGGGGGCGTACCGCTAGTGCTTTTCCCTCTCCCCGCCTGCGGGGAGAGGGAAGCAACCGCTGCCTCCGTGGACTGGATTGGGCGACCCAAGCATCCCGGGCATGCCTGCCGACGAACGGTCCGTTGACCCTTCTTCAAGTCTCAACTCCAGCGACGTGACGGCCCTAGCTTGACGCCACAGCCAGTCAGAGGAGTCATCGCAATGCCCCGCTATTACGTCAATCGCGAGCAGCAGAACAACGGTGACCATGAAGTGCACGTGGACACCTGCGGCTTCTTGCCTTCAAACCGTATCGATCTCGGCATCCACAGCACCTGCCAGGAAGCTGTGAAGAAAGCCAAGACCTATTACGCACAATCCAATGGCTGTTACTGGTGTTCCAGGCCTTGCCACACGTCGTAAACAAGAAACCCGCCGAAAGGCGGGTTTCTCAATCTGACTCGGCAAACCGGCCTACATGTTCCGCCGGTACTCGCCGCCCACGTCGTACAGCGCGTGGCTGATCTGGCCCAGGCTGTGGGTCTTCACCGCCTCGACCAGCGCCTCGAACACGTTGCGGCGCTCGCGGGCGGTACGCTGCAGGTAGGCCAGGCCGTGGCCGTCGTGAATCTCGGGCTCGGCGTGTTCTTCCATCGCCGCGGCGTGGCTGTGGTCGGTCTCGCCTTCCGGCGCCAGCCCGTTACGGCTGGCCTGCCACGCGCGGACGTTGGCGATCTGCTGGGCCTTCTCTTCTTCGGTCGAGCGGATCAGCTCGATCTCGGTGGCGATCTCGCCGCCGTGCTCGCGCGGCAGGAAGGTGTTCACGCCCACCAGCGGCAGACTGCCGTCGTGCTTCTTGTGCTCGTAGTACAGCGACTCTTCCTGGATCTTGCCGCGCTGGTACATGGTGTCCATCGCGCCCAGCACGCCGCCGCGCTCGCTGATGGCCTCGAACTCCTTGTAGACCGCCTCTTCCACGATGTCGGTCAGCTGGTCGACGACGAAGCTGCCCTGCCAGGGGTTCTCGTTGAAGTTCAGCCCCAGCTCCTTGTTGATGATCATCTGGATGGCCACCGCGCGGCGCACGCTTTCTTCCGTCGGCGTGGTGATCGCCTCGTCATAGGCATTGGTGTGCAGGCTGTTGCAGTTGTCGAACAGCGCATACAGCGCCTGCAGCGTGGTGCGGATGTCGTTGAACTGGATTTCCTGCGCGTGCAGCGAGCGGCCCGAAGTCTGGATGTGGTACTTCATCATCTGGCTGCGCTCGTTGGCGCCGTAGCGCTCGCGCATCGCACGCGCCCAGATGCGACGGGCGACGCGGCCGATGACGGTGTACTCCGGGTCCATGCCGTTGCTGAAGAAGAACGACAGGTTGGGCGCGAAGTCGTCGATCTTCATGCCGCGCGCCAGGTAGTACTCCACGATGGTGAAGCCGTTGGACAGGGTGAAGGCGAGCTGGCTGATCGGGTTCGCCCCGGCCTCGGCGATGTGGTAGCCGCTGATGCTCACCGAGTAGAAGTTGCGCACGCCGTTGTCGACGAAGTACTGCTGGATGTCGCCCATCATGCGCAGGGCGAACTCGGTGCTGAAGATGCAGGTGTTCTGCGCCTGATCTTCCTTCAGGATGTCGGCCTGCACGGTGCCGCGCACGGTCGCCAGTGTCTCGGCCTTGATGCGGGCGTAGGTGTCCGCGTCCACCAGCTGGTCGCCGGTGATGCCCAGCAGGCCCAGGCCCAGGCCGTTGTTGGTCGGCGGCAGTTCGCCGTGGTACTGCGGACGAACGCGGCCTTCGAAGAAGGCGTCGATCTTCTTCTGCGCCTCGGCCCAGCGCGCGTCGTCGGCCTTCAGGTACTTCTCCACCTGCTGGTCGATGGCGGTGTTCATGAACATCGCCAGGATGATCGGCGCCGGGCCGTTGATGGTCATCGACACCGAGGTGGTGGGCGCGCACAGGTCGAAGCCGGAGTACAGCTTCTTCATGTCGTCCAGCGTGGGGATGTTGACGCCGGAGTTGCCGATCTTGCCGTAGATGTCCGGACGCGGCGCCGGGTCTTCGCCGTACAGGGTGACGCTGTCGAAGGCGGTGGACAGGCGCGCGGCCGGCTGGCCGACGCTCAGGTAATGGAAGCGGCGGTTGGTGCGCTCCGGCGTGCCCTCGCCCGCGAACATGCGGATGGGGTCCTCGCCGGTACGGCGGTACGGATACACGCCGCCGGTGTACGGATAGCTGCCCGGCAGATTCTCCTTCTGCAGGAACGTCAGCAGTTCGCCCCAGCCCTGGTACGGCGGCGGCGCGATCTTCGGGATCTGCTGGTGGCTGAGCGAGGTGGTGTAGTTGTCGATGCGGATGGTCTTGCCGCGCACCTGGTACTCGTTCACCGGGTCGGTCACCGCCTTGTGGCGGGCCGGCCATTCGCGCAGCAGCTTGAGCGCCTCGGACGACAGCGAATGGATCGCATCGTTGTAGCGCTGGCGCAGGGTCAGCAGCGAGCGGTCGACGATGTGAGCCCCTCTCCCTTCACGGGAGAGGGGTTGGGGAGAGGGTGAGTCCGCGCCCGCCCCCTCTCCCGCCGCACGCGGCGCGGCGACCTCTCCCGCGAGGGGGGAGGTGGTAAGCAATGCGTCCGAGGCATACAACTCCAACGCCTTTGGCAACGCCGGATCTTCCAGATCCTTCAACGCGTTCCAGTAGTGTTGCGCGCGGCTGGCGGTCTCGGCTTCGGTCTCGATGCGGCGATTGATGCCGCGGCCCTGTTCGGCGATCTCGGCCAGGTAGCGCACGCGGCTGCCAGGGATCAGCACCGTGGCGCGCGGCTCCTTCAGCTCCGTGTCGATGGCGGGCGTCCACTTCTCCGCCGGCAGCTGCAGCTTGTCGCGCAGCAGGCGGCACAGGTTGGCGAACATCCAGCTGACGCCGGGGTCGTTGAACTGGCTGGCGATGGTGGGATACACCGGCACGTCGGCGTCCGGCGTCTGGAACGCCACGCGGTTGCGCTTCCACTGCTTGCGCACATCGCGCAGGGCATCTTCTGCGCCGCGCTTGTCGTACTTGTTCAGCACGATCAGCTCGGCGAAGTCGATCATGTCGATCTTCTCCAGCTGGCTGGCCGCGCCGTAGTCGCTGGTCATCACGTACATGGGGAAGTCGACCAGGTCGACGATCTCCGAATCGCTCTGGCCGATGCCGGCGGTCTCCACGATCACCAGGTCGAAGCCCAGCGACTTCAGGAAGGCGATGCAGTCCTTCAGCACGGCGTTGGTCGCCACGTGCTGGCGGCGGGTCGCCATCGAACGCATGTAGATGCGCTCGCTGCGCAGCGCGTTCATGCGGATGCGGTCGCCCAGCAGCGCACCACCGGTGCGGCGGCGGGTGGGATCGACCGAGATCACCGCGATGTGCATCTGCGGGAAGCACGACAGGAAGCGGTTCATCAGCTCGTCGGTGACCGACGACTTGCCGGCGCCGCCGGTGCCGGTGATGCCGATCACGGGCGTTCCGCCCGTGCGGGAATGGGAAACGGGGAATGGGGAATCGGAGCCGGCGGCAGCCCATTGCTTGCGCAGCCTGGCTAGCTCCTGCTCATTGAAAACGCCATCCTCGATGGCGGACATCATGCGGCCGATGGCGGCTTCGTCGTGGAGATCGGGCCTGACGGCGTGCAGGGATTCCCCATTCCCTGTTCCCGATTCCCGCGCGTGCTGCGCACGCGCCACCACGTCCTGGATCATTTCCACCAGGCCCATCTTCATGCCGTCGTTCGGGTGGTAGATGCGCTCCACCCCGTAGGCCTGCAGTTCGGCGATCTCTTCCGGGGTGATGGTGCCGCCGCCGCCGCCGAACACGCGCACGTGGCCGGCGCCGCGTTCCTTCAGCATGTCGACCATGTACTTGAAGTACTCGACATGCCCGCCCTGGTAACTGGACAGCGCGATGCCGTCGGCGTCTTCCTGCAGCGCGGCGCGCACGACATCCTCGACGCTGCGGTTGTGGCCCAGGTGGATCACTTCCGCACCCTCGCCCTGGATCAGCCGCCGCATGATGTTGATGGCGGCGTCGTGCCCGTCGAACAGGCTGGCCGCGGTCACGAAGCGCAGCGGCGTACGGTCGGTCTGGGCGGCGGGAAACTGGCTGGCGGGTGTACTCACGCGTGCTCACTCACGGTACGAATGCAGAAGCGGGATTGTAGCCGCTCGTGCGTGAGCACCTCACCTTTTGCATACCAATGGACCGGGCCATCTCACGATACGGCAGCGTGCGGAACGCCGGTCAGCACAGCCCGAACGGCAGCGCATGCGTGGAAACAACACGCTGCCCGACGGGGTCGCCACGAAGGAAGCGCAGCGACGCGTCGAGCGTTTCCGGCGCGATGGTCACGCGGTGGTGGCCCAGGCCGGTGGTGCTGAGCAGCGTGGCCTGCGGCCAGTAGCGCGCGTAGCGTTCGCCCTCGCACCACGGCACGTCGGTGTCTTCCAGGTCGTGCACGATCAGGCCGGGACGACCGATGCGCGGGGCCGTGGCGTGGGCATGCAGGTCGCCCACGTCATGGGCGGTGAGTTCCTGGTACTCGTCGAACAGGCGCCGGCTGAGGAACTGCGCCAGCCCGACCATGCCACCGAAGCGGCGCGCGGCGTCGAAGGGATCGGCCGCGGGCGCCAGCAGGATTACCCGTTCGGCCTGCAGCCCGCGCGCCATGGCGATGGCGGTCCCTGCCCCGCCCAGCGAATGGCCGACGACGGCGGCCAGCGGGCCGACGTGTTCGCCTACGCGGGCGATCGCGTCGGCGAACATCGGCAGCGTGGCGCGACGGCCGCTGCTGCGGCCATGGGCGGGCTGGTCGAACGTCACCACGGCGTAGCCGGCGCGACGGAGCGGTTCCACCCACGGCAGGAAGCGCAGGCCGAAGCTGGACCAGCCATGGGCCAGCAGGACGGTCGGCTGGCGGGCGGGATCGCCCCACGTATAAGTGGTCAGCCGTTCGCGGCCGAAGACCAGTTCACCCACGCGCGCGCCGCCGGTATCGGCCTGCCTCGCCCGCGTGCGGGCACCGGGCATTGGCGTGCAGAACAGCTGGAACGCGCGGGTCAGCGTGCTGCGCGGGGCGAGCCAGCTGCCGACGGCCAGGCGGACGCTCAGCAGGCGCAGCGCGAGAGGTTTGCGAACGGTCGTGCTATTTTGACGGGCAGTGACAGCGGCCATGGCGGCGGACCTCGGGAGCGTCAGGCGGGGGTGGAGACAGCGGGGGCGCCGTAGGACGCCAGCAGGCGGTCCAGGGAACGGCGGGCAAGCAACGGCGCCTGTTCGGCGTCGTAAAGACGGGCGTCGTGCAGGCCCTGGGCGACGGCGAACAGTTCGAACGCGAGCAGGACCGGGTCGGTTTTCGCCGACAGTTCCCCGGTGTCGATGCACATGCCGATCGCCTTCACCAGCTGCTGGCGCAGCTGCAGCAGCCAGTCGACGACACGATCGTGCAGCAGGCCCGGACGGGCGTCGTATTCGTGTGCGGCCGCTAGGATGACGCAGCCATCCGGGTTGTCGCACACCCAGCGGAACCAGTTCTCCATGATCGCGCGCAGGCGCGGCAGGCCGCGCGGCTGGCCGATGGCCGGGGCGATCACGGCGCGGGCGTACCGGTCGGCCGTCCATTCCAGCACGGTCAACTGCAGGTCCTCGCGCGAGCCGAAGTGGGCGAACACGCCACTCTTGGACATGCCGGCCGCCGTGGCCAGCTCGCCGATGGACAGGCCCTCCAGACCGTGCCGGGCGGCGATGTCGTAGGCCCGGGCGAGGATCATCTCGCGGGTGGCGTTGCCCTTGTGGGTGGCGGCTTGCGGCGTCATGCGGGCAGAAATAGCACGACCGTTCGATTTGCACAACTGCCCACGCGCCGGGAGCGCCGCGCCGCCCTTGTCATGGCGCCCACCGCCGATTGCTTTAAACTGCCGCCCTGCGACGACCACGGCCGTGTTCCGGAAACGTCGCTTTTTTCTTTTCTGACAACCCGTTAGCCGTGAAGGCAAGCCCGCGCCGGCCCCACCCGCGCACCGGAGCCCACCATGATCTTCGAAACCCTCGACACTTCCGGCCACGAACAGGTCATCTTCTGCCACAACCCGGATGCCGGGCTGAAGGCCATCATCGCCATCCACAGCACCGTGCTGGGCCCGGCGCTGGGCGGCGTGCGCATGCGGCCCTATGCCGACAGCGCGCTGGCGCTGAACGACGCGCTGCGGCTGAGCCGCACGATGACCTACAAGAACGCCCTGGCCGGCCTGAACGTGGGCGGCGGCAAGGCCGTGATCATCGGCGACAGCACCGTGGACAAGACCGAGGTGCTGTTCCGCAGCTTCGGCCGTTACGTGGATTCGCTGGGCGGCCGCTACATCACCGCCGAAGACGTCGGGACCGACGTCAACGACATGGAGAACGTCTACCGCGAGACCGAATACGTGGTGGGCGTGCACCAGGTACACGGCGGTTCCGGCGATCCGGCCCCGTTCACCGCCTACGGCGCGCTGCAGGGCCTGATGGCCACGCTGAACCGCAAGTTCGGCAACGAGGAGATCGGCAAGTACAGCTTCGCCGTGCAGGGCCTGGGCCACATCGGCATGGAGTACGTGAAGCTGCTGAAGGAACGCGGCGCCAAGCTGTTCGTCACCGACCTCAATCCGGCGCTGGTCGAACACGCGGTGGAGGAATACGGCGCCGAAGCCGTCAAGCCCGACGAGATCTACGACCTGCCGGTGGACGTGTTCAGCCCGTGCGCGCTGGAATACGCCATCAACGAGCAGACCCTGCCCCGCCTGAAGGCCAAGGTGATCTGCGGCACCGCCAACAACCAGATGTCGCATGTCACCGGCGTGGAAGCGGCCAAGCGCGGCATCCTGTATGCACCCGATTACGCGGTGAACGCCGGCGGCGTGATGAACGTGTCGCTGGAGATCGACGGCTACAACCGCGAGCGCGCCATGCGCATGATGCGGACCATCTACCACACGGTCGGCAGGATCTTCGACCTGGCGGACAAGGAAAACATCGCGCCGCAGTACGCCGCCGACCGCATCGCCGAGGCGCGCATGACCGCGATCGGCAAGCTCAAGCTGCCGCTGGGCCGCACCGCGCCGCGCTTCATGGGGCATCTGCGCGGTGAACACTGACGTACGACGTTCCATCGACAACATGGATTGGCCGCAATAGGAGGGAGGACCGAATGCGACCGGATACCGTCAGCGGGTTTCCGCTGGGCGAAGAACTGGATGCGCTGCGCGAGGCCGTGCAGCGGTTCGCGCAGACCGAGATCGCGCCGCGTGCGGCGCAGATCGACCACGACAACGCGTTCCCGCAGGACCTGTGGCCCAAGCTGGGCGAACTGGGCCTGCTGGGCATCACCGTGGACCCCGAATTCGGCGGCAGCGGCATGGGTTACCTGGCCCATCTGGTGGCGATGGAGGAGATATCGCGCGCCTCGGGCTCGGTGGGCCTGAGCTACGGCGCCCACTCCAACCTGTGCGTCTCCAACCTTTACCTCAACGGCAACGCCACCCAGCGCGCGAAGTACCTGCCCAAGCTGTGCAGTGGCGAATGGAAGGGTGCGCTGGCCATGAGCGAGCCGGGCGCCGGCTCGGATGTGGTCGGCTCGATGAGCTGCCGCGCCGAGCTCAAGGATGGCGTCTGGGTCGCCAACGGCAACAAGATGTGGATCACCAACGGGCCGGAAGCCGATGTGCTGCTGGTCTACATGCGCACCGCCGGCAAGGACGCGGGCAGCAAGTGCATGACCGCCTTCATCGTCGAGCGCGGCATGAAGGGCTTCTCCACCGCGCAGAAGCTGGACAAGCTGGGCATGCGCGGCAGCAACACCTGCGAACTGGTGTTCGATAACTGCGAGATCCCGGCCGAGAACGTGTTGGGCGAGGTCAATCAGGGCGTGCGCGTGCTGATGAGCGGCCTGAACACCGAGCGCCTGGTGTTGAGCGGCGGACCCATCGGCCTGATGCAGGCGGCACTCGACATCACCCTGCCCTATGTGCGCGAACGCAAGCAGTTCGACGCGGCCATCGGCACCTTCGGGCTGATGCAAGGCAAGCTGGCCGACATGTACACCGCCCTGCAGTCCAGCCGCGCCTTCGCCTACCAGGTGGCGCGCGGATTCGACGAAGGCCAGGGCTCGCGCGCCGCGGCGGCCGGCTGCCTGCTGCATGCGTCGGAAGCCGCGGTGCAAGTGACGCTGGAAGCCATCCAGTCCCTGGGCGGCAACGGCTACATCAACGAGTACCCCGCCGGCCGCCTGCTGCGCGACGCCAAGCTGTATGCCATCGGCGCGGGCACCAACGAGATCCGCCGCATGCTGATCGGGCGGGAACTGTTCGACGGCCGGGGATGATCTGGAGGTCGTCGTAGGGCGGGCCCCGGCCCGCCGTTACGTACGTGCGTCCATCGCGAAGGCGGGCTTGGGCCCGCCCTACGCCGGGCCTTGAGCACCCCGCCACCCCGCACGCCGCTCACTCCAGCGCCGGCCACGCGGCGGCATCCAGCGTCTCCCGGTACCCATGCCAACTGGCGTAGGCCAGCCAGGGCATCAGCACGCCCAGGCCCAGCAGCGCGGTGGCGAAGCCGATCGCCGTCAGCACCACCAGTAGCAGGCCCCACACCAGCATCACGCGCTTGTTGCGCATCACGGCATGCACGCTGGAGACGGCTGCCGTCACCATGTCCACGTCGCGGTCGGCGATCATCGGCAATGAGAAGGCGGCAACGGCGAAGGTGAGCGTGGCGAATACCGCGCCGACCGCAGACCCCAACGCGAGGAACTCCCGGAACGCGCCCGGATCCCCGCCGTCGAACGGGAAGAACGCACCGACCATCATGCCGGCGCGCGACCACAGCAGGATGATCACCCCCTGCCCCAGCGCGAACACCCCCGCCTGCCCCAGCACGCGGCGCGCCAGCACGAACGAATCGCGCAGGCGCGGCGTGCGGCCCTGTTCCAGCGCCCGGCTGACGCAGTACAGGCCCACGCAGATCAACGGCGCCACGAACACGAAGCCGGACAGCAGGGTCGCCAGCAACGCGAAGCGCCCCAGCGCATAGGCCAGCCACGAGATGCCTGCGCTGACCAGCACGATCGCCACGCCGAACAGCAGGCTCAGTGCCGGCGCGCGACGCATGTCCCGCCAGCCCGCGCGCAGCCAGCGCCAGGGCGCACCTGCATCCAGGTCGGCGCAGGGCACGACGAAGGGACGCGCCGCCGGGTCTGTCGATGGTCGTTCCGCCATGGTCCCCTCCCGGCACCAGCATACGCCGGCAAGGCCCTGTACCAACGGCCGATTTGCCCGCCCTCGCCCGGGGGCAGGATAATCGGGGCCTCACTCCACGCGGGAAGCCCCCATGTCCGACATCGTCATCGCCGCCGCCAAGCGCACCGCCATCGGCTCGTTCCTCGGCCAGTTCAACGGCGTTCCCACCCCGACGCTGGGCGCCACCGCCATCGCCGCCGCACTGGAGCAGTCCGGCATCCCGGCCGCGGACGTGTCCGAGGTCATCATGGGCTGCGTGCTGCCGGCCAACCTGGGCCAGGCCCCCGCCCGCCAGGCTTCGCGCGCCGCCGGCATCCCGGATGCGGCCGGTGCGACCACTATCAACAAGGTGTGCGGCTCGGGCATGAAAGCGATCATGCTGGGCCATGACCTGATCAAGGCCGGTTCGGCCAGCATCGTGGTCGCCGGTGGCATGGAGTCCATGAGCAATGCCCCGCACATGATTCCCAACTCGCGCACCGGCAACCGCTACGGCAACTTCCAGGCCGTGGACCACATGGCCTGGGACGGCCTGACCAACCCTTACGACGGCCAGGCCATGGGCGTGTTCGCCGAAGCCACCGTGGCCAAGTTCGGTTTCACCCGCGAGGAACAGGACGCCTACGCCATCGAATCGGTCACCCGCGCGCAGGCCGCGCAGGCATCGGGCGCCTTCGACGACGAGATCGTCCCGGTCAAGGTCGCCACCCGCAAGGGTGAGGTGGAGGTGGCCACGGACGAACAGCCGGGCAAGTCCGACGTCGCCAAGATCCCCACCCTGAAACCCGCCTTCAAGAAGGACGGCAGCGTCACCGCCGCCAGTTCGTCCAGCATCTCCGACGGCGCAGCGGCCACCGTGCTGCTGAGCGCCGAGGAGGCCGCCCGGCGCGGCATCCAGCCGCTGGCCCGGATCGTCGGCCACGCCACCTACTCGCAGGCGCCGGAGTGGTTCACCACCGCTCCGGTCGCGGCCATCGACAAGCTGCTCAAGCAGGTCGGCTGGACCGTGGACCAGGTGGACCTGTTCGAGGTCAACGAGGCCTTCGCCGTCGTCGCCATGGCGCCGATCAAGGAGCTGGGCATCCCGCACGCC
>Ga0208958_1001685_pt1 | contig 21051 bp, 25 predicted proteins | sample RifOxyB1_FD_184032 | JGI IMG/M metagenome (GOLD analysis project Ga0208958, IMG submission 184032) | Soil microbial communities from Rifle, Colorado - Rifle Oxygen_injection B1 (SPAdes) | ecosystem: Environmental > Terrestrial > Deep subsurface > Rock core/Sediment | place: Rifle, Colorado... | reverse complement strand
CAGCTATTCCCGTCCCGGAATCAACCGCTAAGCGGCCTCCCGCCACTGCGGCTGGAGCTCCAGAAATTGTTCGCCATGAGTTTGAGTCATAACCTTGTCGGATCGGATCATAATAGAAACTCTTTCGTATAGCTGACATAAGGTTTATTGATTATCTTGTATTGATTAAATTCCGGAGAAAACCCCATATCAGTTTTCCTAAACAAGTACATCCTTGATAGTTGTTTCTTCGGACTCTACTGGCATATTTTCTGCTATTGCCTCAGGAACCACAGCTTTTGGCTTTCTTCCTGGCTTTCTCCCCCGTTTTTTTCCAGAGGTTTTTTCTTTACCAGCGACTAAATTTTTTAAGGTATGCTCCACCATAGATGGAAGCAATTTTTTCGCCATCTCCTCCGCTGACGCCCTAACTAGTTTCTGCATTTCTGGAGACAATTGAGGAAGGTCTCCTTTTGTTTCTCTACTAACCGGTGTACCATATTTCATTTCTATCACTTCATGCGCCGGTTCAGATGACTTGCGATTGGCCACATAAGGATCGACAGGAAGATTTTCAGAAGAAATGAAATCACTATTGAATCCTGGATGCACTAGCATCATATCAACCAATTCTTGCTGTTGAACATCTGCTACTCCATCCTTAAAACGAACTGAGATTGTCGGTTTGGCCGGCACACCTACCATGGGTTGAGCCGATAAACCTGGTCGTAACACGATTAATAGATTCGTGCTTTTGGAAATAAATTTCATATATTTTATTCATAATTAATTAACTTTTTAGATCCCGCCGGGATGGCCCTTTAAGAACCATCCCACAACGAGCGTGATAACTATTCGTAGATACCGATCAATTGAATCTTCCCACCAGTGGCAGTTACCAATGTGCCATCAAAGAAGACAACTAATTCCTCATCTACTCCAGCTGTAATTTTACCTTCTCCAGAAGCCCAGCTTAAGGATGTGGCAGAATTATCAGTGTTTGTGGCGGAATAAATTAAGGTTTCAGTCGCATCTTTTCTCTTGTAAATTTTAAGAGTAGCGGCGGCAGCAGTATTATTGATCATATAATCAATTTGCTGCAGGTGAACTCTATGCCCACTTGGCATATCGAAGTTTGGTTTTAAAGGAGATAAACAAGCAGCCATTGTTAGGGCTACATCCGTATCCACCAATAAATCGTAACAAGCTACGCCATTTTCGTCTGATCCGACAGTTGTATTGGCATTTGTAATAAAGAAATCATCTGGATCTTCGCTTCTAAGCGCATCCACAACAACCGCTTCAAAAATACCATCAGCATTGATATTGTCACAAAGTCCGCCCAAAGTGGCGTTTGACGCTGTGTCAAAATCATATGTATCTATACCACCATCAGATGTTGTAAGAACAACATTTGTGGCTTGAGTCACAGCAACTGTAGTTACTGTCCCCGTACCAACATATCTAAGGCGCAAACCAATTGCCTCGTCTATCAAAACCCGTCTGACAACGCCCTTTGCCAGTAAACTTTTAACCTCTAAAGAATCTCGTGAAGCCATATTTTTGTAATTTAAGTTTGTTAATTAAGAAGTCAATCACCCGTGACTCTATCGGGCTCCTTGCGGAGACTTTTTTGATTTATCGTCCCAAAAAAGTGTAGGACTAGGCATCCAAACTAGAATGCCAATTAAAAATTATTCATATAATCCGATAACTCTCACATAGACAGTCGCTGCATCGGCTACGGTACCATCAAAGAATACAATCAACTCTTCATCAACACCACCTGTAATTTTAGCATTACCGGAAGCAAATGTGACTGAAGTCGCTGTTCCATCACCAACATTGGTGGCAGAATAAATCAACGTTTCGATTGTTCCATTTCTCTTGTAAATTTTCAATGTAGCAGCCGCTTCTGTATTATCTACACTGTAATCTATTTGTTTCAAATGAACTCTGTGCCCTTCCGGCATATCAAAGTTAGGACTTAACGGAGATAAGCAAACTGCCATTGTAGCAGCAGCGCTTGTATCTATTTTTAAGTCATAACAAACTACGTCATTTTCATCTTTTGTAGACGCTAAGTCTGCACTTGCCACAAAGAAATCATCCGGATCTTCACTGCGAAGCGCATCCATAACTACTGATTCCCATCTTCCTGTTGCATTAATCGCATCCGAAAGAGCTCCTAATGTGGAATAACTACCTGCGCCATCAAATAAAAATGTATCTGTGACGGCGGCAGTCGTAAGAATAAGACTGTCGGCTTGGACAATCGCAACTGTAGTTACAGTGCTTGTCCCAATATATCTTAGTCGTAAACCAATAGCATTGTCTAAAAGGACTTGTCTAACAACCCCCTTGGCCAAAAGTGAACGAACTTTTAATGAATCTACTGAAGCCATATTTTTGTAATTTAAGTTTGTTAATTAAGAAGTCAATCACCCGTGACTATGTCGGGCCCCAAAGAGGGGGCTCCCCTGATTTATTGTCCCAGGGGAGCGTAGGACTATCCACCCAAACTAGAATGGAAAACTAAACTAGGCAGTTACACCTTTCAGCAAAGCGTGTCTCGGAGCTTGTTTGCGTTCTAGACCAGCTTCTGTGATGTATTGGTCGATTTCACCGTCTACATCATTGGCTTGAATGTTTAATTCAAGTTTTGTGTCTCTACCATCCATATATCTGTATCGGAAGCATTCCATGTCTAGAAGATAGGCGCAACCTGCGAAATCTTCTACAAACAAAGGATTATGCACGATATTGATTGTTCCGAAAGCAGTCTGCCATTCAGAAATCTTGACACCATAAGTAGTGTCTCCAGTCTTGGTTACAATCTGACCTCTGGCAATTTCATTAATCGCTTGGAGAACTAGACCACCGGCAAACAACACTTTTGTTGTATTCCCATAGGTAAATCCTTCTCTTAAGAAGGTATTTAGATCCGGCGCTGTCAATGGACCACCTTGGTTCTGGACATAAGAACTTCCACTTGTGATAAATTCATCCACACCTCCAGTAGCTCGGCGAGCATATGTAGAAGTTTCTGACAATTTTTGTCCAAACCAGAACGCTCTTTCAATGTCGAGAGCATGTTCTGTACCCTTTTTCGCTCTTTGGTAAGGAAGATCCTTGCCACCATAAAGACCAGCCGCTTTTTCTGTTCCAGAAACTGAAATAGAAGTCTTGAAGATCTGTGTATAGTTAGAGCAAGATGTTGAGCGAGTTGTATTGACATTTCTCGCACCTGAATTTTCTGAATTTACATTACCGATGATAAATAAACCATCGCCTGCCGCAATTGTCGCAGCTGCTGTATCACCATAAGAATTAGTGATAGTAATTGTATTCGCACCCGCAATCGCAGTTACTAAATAGTTTTCGCCTGTTCGGGAATTTCTCACAACATCATTGATTGTGAAAATATAAGCCGAACTTGAACCAGCTCCAGTCACGACGCAAGTTCCAGCAGAAGCCGCTTGAGCTGTAGCAGCTCTTGCATAACGACCACCATAGACGTCTTCAAACCATTTAAATTCCGGATTTGTTGTTACCGCTTTCATGATGCTTGATCCTGTCCAAGCCTTTCCATCCCAAACTTTTCCAACATTGGTCAAGAGGGATACTAACGGATGTTTATTCTTTTTGTTATCATGGCATTTTACTTGCCATTTCTCCATGTCTCCATGAAGGTCAGACTATATCTTCATCCAATTTAATTGGATGTTTAGCGTGTAGTCGTTGAGGCTATTATACATCGTTCTTTTTTACGCTTAATTGTAAAAAATAACTTTGAATTAAAGAATGATTGTGGATTAATATGAAATCTACAAAACCATTTTCCATCTTTTGTCTGTAATCGCTCTATCTTATTGCATTTTACAGAAAAACTATTTAATAATTCACGAAATTCACCTATCCAACCATCCATCACACCACCAATACCAATTCTATATTGATATTGTTCACTATTTGGACGTTTAGTTTTTGATATCCATCCATCACCATCCATAATCCCTGCAATAAACCATCGTTTTAAACCATCATTAGCTTTCCAAATATTAAATGGTAAATGATGTTTTTTATTGGTAATATTTTCAAACCATGGAGCCAAATCACCTATACCGACCTTAATTACATATCTAGGATTCTTATTCCATCCGGTTATCTCATATCTTTTTCTAACATACGACTTTGTTTTTGGAATAATCGTTTTTAGATAATTATGAGTAGATGTAACAAAATCCTCATCAATAGCTTGTAATTGAAAGTTCTTTTCAGTGATTGATCCATCCGTCAAATAAACACCCAATAGATAGGCCAATTCTTTATTTAATGTATAATCTTGCCTGCTGATTGTCTTTAAATTCATATTTTTACACTATGGTAATGAATTAGTTATTATACTGACATTGTAGGATAAAATTTGTATTTTGTCAAGTACGCAAGAGTTTCCAGCATATAGCTAAATTATTTCTAAACTTTATTTAATTTTTAAAGAACAATTTACTTTTTTTGCTTATTATCCTAAATCCTTTTACTATTATTTCAATATTACTATTGACTAACCCAATAAACTTTAGGTTCTAGCAAAAAGATTTTATCAACCGCATCTATAATCAAACGCCCTTCAGCGCTAGATACAGCTGTATCCCTTGCTCCGCCATCTGTGATCACGGTTGTACTGCGATCATGAGTCGGTTCTGTGTAATAAGGATAATTAGCCATAATATTCTGTTAAATTTTAATTAGAACTCTTAGTTACCGAGGAACGAATTTGGGTTTGGTCGTCCTGCGATATACTTGTCGACGATAGGAGTTCCGTCTGAAGTAAACTGGGCTGTCTGGCCACCACCAGAGGCGTTAGCCATAACTTCTTTTGCCCTTTCGGCTGCCGCTTCCTCCGCAGCTTTCTGTGCATTCTTTTCTGACATCTGACCTTTTACCGCATAATAGGCGACCTCAATGTCGGTCACACCATTATGTTTATCTAGCCATTTGTCAATTTCGTCTGCATACTCCGGAAAGTCTTTGGTTTTTTCAATAAACTTTTGCGAATACTCCTGGAAACTTTCCAGGTCTGCCTTTTCTTCAAATTCCTTGCGGAATTTAGAAACCTCTTTCTCAACAAGCTTAGTTACGGTTTCTGGGGTGGCTAAATCAAAAGCCTTTTCTCCCATTTTTTCCTTAACCTTTTCCTGAGCTTGTTGGACTACTGCGGCATCTCGCACATCAACCCTACCCTCCAAAACAGCTTTGGCAATCTCTTTGTCGACTTTTCCATCGACTATTGCCTGGACTAATTCCGGGGCTTGATCAAGTTTATCGAGTAACGGCGCTATATTTTGAAAAAACGTGCGATACTCACCCAGCTCTTGTCCCTGAGACCCAAGTCGGGTTTCTAGGTCAGCATAGGCTTTTTCATCGATACCCTTTTTTTCGCCTCCCGTCTTATTCGTCTCCCCTACTGGCGGAGTCTTTCCAAGACTATTAATGTCGTTGGGATTTGGAGTAGGAACGATTGGGCTACCCGCCGGAGCGGACCCTGTTTTTGGGGTTTCCATAATATTATTCATATTTAATTATTTATAAACTCAAACTATTTTTTCTTTCCACAGCCGCCACTTCCATCTTTCTCAGCTTTTCTTCTGGCTGTTAATTTTTCCGCTATGGATAAAAGGCTGGATTTCTTTTTACCAGTTTTCTTGCGGCCCTTTAAAGCGGCTATAATTCCTAATGCTTTTGCATTCATATAATTAATTATTATTATAACAGAGTACCGAATTGATTAAATTTTTCCCTCCGGACTCTCATTAGTATTCTCTTCTTCGACCTCTTGTTTAGAAGAATTTAAATCAATAATGTAATTTTCTATATCGCATAATCCCGCCATCGCTCCTTGAGACCAAGAAATTATATGTGGATTTTCTGTAGGATTTGTCGAGCGAAGCGTAGCATCTAAAAGCGGAGTCCGCATGCTGGTATATTTCAATAAAGCAATCCATTCACGAGAACTTACCATTGCTTTTAAGGTTGATTCCATTTCCTTGGCGCTCATTTCCGACATCTTATCCACTATCTCTTTTGTAAAGTAAGAACGGACATTTGAGACTGCCTGTTCTGCCTGCTTTGGTTCATCGATTTTTTTCTTATTCATATTATTTTTTTAATTTAATTAATATCTTACGGTTGTTGGAGGTAATGGGGGCATCTTGGGAATTGCAATTCCTGGGCCTCCTGCACCAGTAGCGCCTTTTTGCGCTTGGATGTCCTGCAACATTTTGCGAATATCATCACTTGAACCACCACTAGAAGCAGCCGCAGACATAGCTTCTGCACCCGGATCTACCTGGTCTGGAGAAATTCCATTCAAAGTATCCCACTCTTTGGCATAATTCTTATAAGCACTAACAGCATCTTTAATGCCATTAATCATCTCATGCATACTTCTTCCCGGTTTATTAAGAAGATTGGTAATCAATTTTTGCAAGAGTTGTCGTTTAAGACCCTCACCTTTTCCCATACTCATTGGAGGAGTTGCTGGTTCCGCTGGCATTCCACCGCCAATTGGCATTCCTTCGCCCATGGGCATTTCACCTCCCATTGGCATTCCACCTCCCGATTCTTGATTCATGTCCATAAAATTTTTATTAATATATTAAAAATATAACACAGTGCTATTTTTTACCCTGCAAACTAAACGCCCGATTTAAAATATTCGATTGCATACTCGTAGTATTTTGAGAAGGGACATTGGTGTCAACTCTTCCACCAATTTTTCTATTATGCCCAGCGATATTAGGAATCACGGAACTTCTGCTCTTATCAGCCACTGGTACTCCTGCCACCGTTGGAGGAATTCCTCCCCCAGTCAATAGATTTATCGGATTAGCAAATTGCGAATAATTACTCCCACCACTATTATAAGTTTCTCCTGTCCGCCTTAAATGGCTAACCACATTGCGCAAAGCTGAACGAGGAATTAAACTTTGGAAACCCGGACCACCCATTCCACCCCCCGGAATTGGTCCACCTGGTAAACCTGGTTGCATGCTTCCCGCTAATCCTGGTGGCATTCCCGCTGGCAATGCTGTCATAACTCCTGCTGGAGGCGTAGCTCCTGCTGATGATGTAACAACTGGTTTTCCATCAGGTCCTATTTGTGGCAATGGCATTCCATCCGGCCCAGTTGGGGTTCCGGCGGCAATGTCTTCTTGAGCTTTTGTCACACCATCCAATGACCATCCCCAATCGGCAATAACCCTAGAAGTAAGTTTCTGAGGATCAATAAACGGTAAATTAATAAGCAATTGATAAAGATCCATATCCTGCTTCTTTTTAACCTCATCCTGTCCGGCAATTGACGGAAGCACTTTGGCCCGATAATCAAAAAAACCCATTAAATCATCTTTTTCAATAAGTGGATATTCCGGTTGACCCTTTTCACCAATAATCCGAATCGTCATCTTTTCGGTAAATAATTGACGTGTCAAGTCCATCCAATATCTAAAAACATCAGAATAGGCATCACCTAAATGATTAACAAACATGCGTACCCGCTCGAGAGTGGATTCACGCAAATGGCGAACCTCTGTTGCACTACTAGTTCCACCACTGCCAATACCTTGAGAAAAATCATCTACCCCGGAAGCATATTGCATATCGGCCTTTAAAAGTTCTTCTTCCTTGTAGGCTGAGGGTTTAATATCACTAAATTGGATTTCCCTAACCCCATTGGGATCAATAGAATAAATAATTCCAAATGGTCTAGTCACCAGTTCATCCTTGTTAACATTGGCCAATGGATTAACAATCCACATTTTATGTATAGAAAGAGTAGCGGCGTCTAACCGCTGATTTTTCACTAAATTGAGCATAATTTGAGGACTTTCTAAAATCAAGGGAAGGCCATAACCCTCAAATTCACCAGGGATTTTCAAATAAGCAGCGTCAATAAAGGGAGATTCTTTGAAATCCATGGGGATTGGTATGGAGCCATCTTTAAAAATCGGGACATTACTTCCACCCACAATCACCGCATAAGCATCATCAAACGGTCTCCACCACTCAAAGACCTCATACATTTTTAATAAATCGTCTTGAGTATTATTATATTTATCAGCCCCAGAAGTGCTGTTTTCCGCTGCTGAAGATTTGGTGGTATATTGATGAACAGTTCTGACTTGTTGCCTAATTGCCGCATAATCAGTTAAATCTCCTCCGGCAGAAGCAAGAGCCATCTCTAATCTTTTTTTATCCGCCATAGGATATCGGCGACGAATTTCTGATTCTGGCAAAACTAAACGTTTAAACCAATACTGTTTGAGTTTGCGAGCAGTATTGTGCCAATCATACCAAAGATTATAGTTATCCACCCACTCACACATTGGGCCATCAAAAAAAGTTCTTTTTTCCTCCTTCCAGACATATTTCTTGCTGGCGATATCTTTACTTCTTAAAAATCTAAGAGTCCGGACATCCTTTTTCCAACTCACCTGCAAGTATCCGTTTCCATAAACAAGGGCAGACCGGACAAAATCTTCATTTGTAGAATCCATTCCTGCCCGCTCCCAGTGATAATCCATCAACTTTTCTTGCTTCTCCGCCCTAGTTTGATCATCTTCATTGCGACCCATGGCTGTAAACTCCGGTCTGGCGTCAACGATACGTGGGACCATAGTTTCTACGGCCGACTGAATATAGGGTATTTGAACGTTCGATTGCCACTTTTTTATTTCCCGTTGTCTGTCGCCACCATAAGCAATATAAAGCTTATACGACCGATCTAGGCGTGGTTTAATAACCGAAAGAAAGTAATTTCTTGCGTCATCACGCTGAATTGAAAAAAGCCGAAGAAGTTCTTCTTCTTTTTTCCCAAAATCACGTGGGGAATATGTATTTCCGTATCTTTGCATGATAAAAGTATAGCAAAGTCCCTATTTTTCTTTAAATTTTGTAAAATTAATAAGAAAATGAGGTCGGAAGTTGTTTTTCGTAGTCAATTTGATCAAGTTTACCTCCAAAAAGAACTTTAAAAGCCTGTAGGCATATCGCACAGGCCATAATTCCATCATCATGAAAAGAAGATTGGGTGGTCATATTGCCGTCATCATCAAAAACAAAGGTTAACATCTCATCTAGGGTGTTTTCGGTATGAATTATAAAACTGTCATCAGATAGCGACTCCCGCAAATCATCAATCATAAGTGGTTTGGTCACACGAGTCGTTTTCCAGCCTAAACGGTCACTATAGCTCGTACCCATAACATCCATTTTTGTAACAGGACGGAAATAAAGTTTCGGATATAGTTTATTTTTAAGAGCAGTTACTGTAGTCAGCCCGTGATTGTTAATTTCCACAGTAACAAGAGCATCATTAAAAAACCTTCCCCATTTGTCAATAAGATGGCCAAATTTTTCAGGAACCAGGTATCCTCTCCAGAAAGCCACCTCTTCTCCCGATTTCCTATCAAAAATAGTAAAAACCGAATAATCTCCTCCAATTATACCCTCCGCTACATCAGCCCCTAGAACATATTGCCTGCCAGCTTTTGGTTGAAAATACACAACCGTACCATCCGGATCCTTTGTCACAACTGATTCAATCCCCTCATCGTCTTTGACCTTTTGATCAACCTTATAAACACCCTTACGTAATTTCTTAATGAGAAAGGATGAGAACACTGGACGACCTGAGGATAAAAATTCCAAACCATATTCCTGAGCAAATCTCATTGGATCGTTGATGCGCCTACGAATAACATCAATTTCCTCCTGGGTGTATCCCCACCACCAACCGTATTTTTGCTTTGCATAACCATTATCTCCCATCCACATTCGATGATAAGTATTTCCCATCCCATTGGGCGTACTTTCAATAATAATCTTCCCACCAGCTGGGACAGCATTTTCGATCGCCAACATTTTTTCGCCGGCTTTCTCGATAAAGGCCAATTCTGTGATCAAAACCGCAAAAAGGGTATACCCACGACCTACATTTTCTGAAGATGGAAGAACTAATATCTTCGAATCAATAGCGGGAAATGAAATTTCATATTTACTATTGTAGCGAATCTGAGGTTTAATAGACTCAGGTGTTGTCCTATAAAATGTTTTAACCTTATCAAGAAGTTCAGCTGTTAAGTCGGAATTATAACCAATCAATGCCACATTTATTCCCGGTGTTGTTATGGCCATATGATATAAATAACCAGCTACTGCCGTTGAAATTCCTAATTGCCGAGCCTTAAGAATCATCACCCTTGAATTGTAATTTAACGCATTAAAAAGATCAATTTGAGCGGGATTTAAAATAAAAGGCATTAATCCTGGATTTTTTCCCTTGATTTTTACAAACGACTCTAAATAAAATTTAGGATCTAAAAGTTTTTCTATTGATAAATAATCCCTATTCATATATTTTCTTTTTATTCCCATGTGTTTCTGTTTTTTTATGACAATCCAAACAAAGAGTTCTGCCATTATTAATATCCCATAATTCAAAACACTTCATTGCATTTTCAAATGTAAAAATATTATTTTTTTTCATTATTATTGAGAATGGTTTTATGTGATCAGCATTTAATTTTCCTCCAACTACCGGGCACAAAGTACATTTATACTTATCTCTATTAAAAATACTTTCTCTCCATATTTTATATTTCAAACTCTTCCTTATTCTTTCATTAAAAATAGATATTCCACCCCTCCATCCTGGAGAATTTTTTCCCATCCTCATTTCACTCATTTTTTTACGAGACAATATGGAATGATGCCTACCCGTACTAGATATTCTTAATTTTTCTTTTGTTTCACTGGATAATTTTTTACCCAAATTAACAAGTCTCATTTTATTACGAGTTTCCATTGTAACCACCTTCCCCATATGACCGGCACTTATTTTTTTACGTGTTTCAATAGACCTTGGTTTTCCCAAAAGTTTTTCACGTCTTTTTTGAATAGTGCTTTCAAGCTGATGAAAACCCAAACTATATTTATTACCCAAGGCTTTTAACCGCATCTTCATTCTGGTCTCAAGCGAAACGGATTTAATTCTTTTATATATTCCACTTGGCATAAATTTTATTTACTATCATAAATACTAGAAGTTAATTCTTCTTCATTTTCCTGAGCAATTCTCTCAGACTCAGGAATTTCTGGAATTTTCACCTCATACTTTATTGGACCTTCAATTTTTAATACATCATCTTTCTTCTCTTCTTCAATTTTCTTAAGCAAGACCTCTTCCCACGTTCCGGTTGTTGCAACCCCAGAATCATCATATTTTTCCATTCCCACAGATTTCAAAAGCGTTTGATACGCCTTTAATCGAGTATCATCTTTCTCCGCACAATCAGCAAGACCTTTAATCCCACCAGCAATGTAATCAAAAGAAATTCCCGCCCTTGACAAGGCCTCGTGATATTCTTTTCTCATGGCCAACTTATCCAATGTCCGATAAACTTCTGCCACGCTCTTGACCCCAATCATCTCCCTTAATTTTTTAGGATCTTGTGTGATCTGCAACGCCTTTAATAAAAACATTTGTTGAGCCGTGTTCTGAGCACCCTTCTTATGATTATTAGTATTATAGACCACTGGGCGCAATCTTATTTTCTGTGTATTCTCACTCATTTTTTTGTATCAAATTTATATTTATCATTTTCCCAAAACTTTTTTAAACTATTTTTTTTAACATGAAACCAATGAATATTCCCACCCACAATACTATAGACATCCCGTCCTACATCCATATTGTAACAAAGAAACCAATTAGTCGCCCAGTTTATAAATTCCGCATAAGACATCTGTCTTCGCTCAGCTTCTTCTAATAACTCCAATCGATTATCCATTTGATAAACAAAAACCAAGAAATCCAAAGTAATATGTTTATAAGGATATTGATACTTTTCTGGATTCTTAAATGGATTATTTAATAAAAAGTCTGGAAAAAAATCTATCAAATAGGTTGATATAGGCGTAAAGCAAAAACTAGCCGTAAGCACACGATGACTCATGCCCACAGCTATTTTGGTAAATTTTCCGAAAGAAAGTTCACCCCAATGCCCATTTCCCATCCTTTTTTTTCGACGAACACCCCTAACTGTTATCTGTTGTTCAAGCCAAACTTCTTTTACCACCGAATTAAAAAAGGCCAAATGAGCCTCTTTATAAAAAGACCTAAAATTTATAATTAATTCATCTAATGATCCATCTGCTGATCCCAAATATTTTCTATATTTTTCCCAATCTTCCATATCGCAGATATCCTCATTAACCTTGAGGTATTGTTTCATCTGGAGCTATATTATTCATATTATTTTCCGGCATCCCCTCTTGTGGCATCATAGCATTTGGATCTTGTGCTGCCCCCATAGAACCACCCTCGGGTGTCCCCAACAAGGCATCCATCGCCTTTTCAAACATGACTGCCAATTCAGGATTATTCTCCTGCAATTTCATTATAAATGCGGCTACGGATTCTCGACTGGAAAGATCCACTCCAGCCATTTGAAGTTTTTCAAAAACTTGTTTTAGCAAATCCTGTCTCAATGCCTCATTTTTATTACCGGCAGCAAATTTGGTCGCATCTAAGGAACTTATTTCTCCTTTAACCTTGCTTATCATTTCCAAAAGAGCCTGTCGTTGTTCTTCAGAAATTGGTTGTCCCCCAACGCCGGACATATCTTGAGGTGGCATTTGAGAATCACTTATTTGTGGTTGAATTTGATCCATATATTTTATTTTATTTATTAACAAAAGTTGTATTGACGGGTGATTGTAATGGAACCCCAGTCGCCCTCAAAAGAGATCTGGTGGTCCGGGCCATTGGGTCCTCTTTGACTGACTTTCCTAGCTGATTTTTACCCCTCACAGCATTTGCCAAATCACGATATCGATAAGATGGAATTAGCGGGGTTATTCCAGGGGCTATAGCTCCCCCTAATACTCCGGTATAAGCCGCAATGTTTGGCACAAACGCTTCTCCAAAAGTACGCAATCCATATCCAGTCTTACTGAGAATATTGGCATCGATTGGATATAATGGTTGACCAAATTGGCCTTGCGGTCGAATTGCTTCTCCAAGAATTAGTGGTATAATAAAATAATTAGATATTATAGTTCCTATGGGATCCCCTAACACTGGAGATGATTGAATTAATTGCGCAATTTTCTCACGAGTTGAATTTCCATAATTAGTTTGAGATGGGGTAAATATGTTCAAAGAATAATAGGGAATTGCACTTGACAAATTCATATAATTTGGATTTTTATCAAAAAATGGAATTCGATACATCCCCTGTTTTTGCAAATAACTATAAAATTCATTGTACGGTCTTCCATCCGGACCTATTGAATTATCATATATCGCTTTCTTCTCTAATGCGGTTTTTGTTCCCCCAAAATCATTCATGGCCAACGTCACCTTATTGAAGGCCGATGGATTATATGCTAAAGTTTGACCTGTTTTTAGCGACATACCATACATAAAAGAAATAAAGGGAGATCTCAATAATGGAAAATTTCTCATCACCTTAACCGCTGCCGGCATGGCGGCATAATTCAAGTACATTATATTGGCCAATTCCAGAGCGTTATTGGGCGATAAACGATATAAAACCTGACTAGTAAATTCATGATCCGATTCTGCGGCATGCAACATTTTTGCATAAGGATCGGTTTTAATATTTGAATACTTGCTTAAGGTCTCTACGTCAATATCAACCAATTTAGATATACGTCGCAATTCATTCATTGTATATCCATCTCTAGTTGCAATAACAAATGTTGTCATCTTAAAAGTTTGGTCGACCTTTTCATAACCCTCGGGCATTTTATTAAAAATATAATCAAGAACTTTATATGTTAAATTATTAGGATTATCTTTCGCCCTTTGCGCCATATTTGCAAACATTTCCGCATTAACTTTTGAAGTTATCAATTCTTGACCCAATAAACCTCCACCCATTTCAGAACTAGAAAGACTTTCAATCCCACCACCTCCCTCTCTTAAAGATTCTTTTATCTTAGCCTTAGTCATAGCCAAACCAGATTTATTTGAAAGAGTCGCTTCCTTTTCTTTCATTTCTAAATTCATTAACTCCGCCTTCTTTAAATCTCTTTGCATTGCAACCTCCGTTAAGACATCACCAACCTCTTTTGAATCTAGTGATTTACCACCAAGTATTCCAGCATCCCGACCGTACATAGAAAGCCTAGTAGCAGCATATTCCCTTAACCCCGGTTTTCCAGAAATAGGATCTCCAATATAATCATGACGACCAATTAAATTCGCATATGCAGTAGGATTTTCAGCCATATGTCTACGAACCACATCCCCCCCTTTAGTTTCACCACCCGCTCCGAAAAACAAATCATCAAATAATGCCGCTTTACCAGATTTATTCCGATATAATCCCCATGATTGAGTTAATCTTCTAAGAAAACCTGGACCAATACTCGCTCCAGCCATATGGGTCATCAATATATTTCCTACAATAGCGTTCGTCCAGGCGGAGGGGGAAGCGGCCACCTTAGCCACCTTAAAAATAGCCATTCCTCTCTCATACCAATCCATAGTTTGCTTTCCAATCTCATATGCTTTTCCTCCATTTCTATCTAATCTTATAGTATAATCACGAATACTTTTTAACATATTATCAAACCATTTGACACCAGTTTGGTCCAAAGCCCCAGAGGTCATTATCTTCTCCAATTCATCCATGGAAATCGGACTCCCAACTTTTTCTGAAGCTAATCTCCTGGCATTTTCTATTGGGTCCCCAGAAACAAAAATTCCATCCACATCCTTTAAAACAGATTCTGCATCATCAACCCCTTTAATCATATCATCAGATGCTTGCATAACCCGCTCTTTCATACTAATAGCATCTAAACTTTCCATTTTTTTGGCTACTTCTTCACTGGAGACCAGATTTTTTGTTACATCAGCTTCAAGTCTAACTGGTATTACCTTTTTAGCCGCCAGGGTTGCTTTAGCCTGCTCCTCCACTTTTTTCATAAATGGCTCAATGGATTCACCCTTATTATATGCAATTACAGCCCCCTTCACGTTTTCAATTTTAGGCGCCAATGACCGAGTAACGATATCTTTATAACGAGATTGCCGAATCCAATCCACCGGATCATATATAAAATTTTGTAAAAAATTCTTTGCTCCGGGGGTTGCCTCTACCGCCTTATCAAAAACCGTATTTAACCCAACTCTAAAAGCCCCCAATAAATTCTTATCTTTATTACGGATTATACTTGCGGCGTCTATCCCGCTTAATTTTTCCCAATCATCGGTTGCCTTAATAGCGGTCTCTCCTAATTTTTCAAAAGCCTTGGTTTTTTTAACAAAGGGGATGAATCTACTCGCAGTGGCGGCTTTTTCCAATAACCCAGACTTAGCCGCAATAGAAACGCTTTTAGCAATATTTTCTCCAGTTTTTACCCCCTTAAAAATACCCATACCAATTCTAGGTATAAGAGCACTAGTCCCCATGGTTGCCCAATTTACCGGATCCATAGCAATGTCAAGAGCAAATCCTAATGGAGCGGCGACTGACCACGGGACACTTGAGTTCTTTAGAACATCTCCAAAGGTATTTTTATTCCGCACCATATTGTCCGCAATATCCTGATAAAGAGAACCTGTCCCTTGACCGACAACATGCTTTGCAGCGCCCACAATTCCATAAAGTGGCCGCAACGCAAAATCCAATGTCTTACCAAAGACACCCTGTGTAGCAGGTTCTTCTTGGGCCGAGACCGGAGCCTTTGGGCCATACCATGTGGCGTTTATTTTATCATCCTTCAATTTCTGTATTTCTCCCTGAATACGTTGAAGAGACGATTGATTGGCAACATCAAAGGTAGTAGGCACTCCCACTCCACCAAGTGCGGTAGGAGAAGATTTTAATTTTTCCCAAGCCGTTTTTTCCTCTTCTTTTTTACTAGAAATCTGTTTATTCAGATTTGGGATGTCATTTATAGTTGTAGCCATACCATAAGTATATCAATGTCCCATTTTATTCCAAAGTTTGACCCAAAACCTTCTCTCGTGAGTCTAATTTTCCTTCAAGACCACTTTTTTCACTTAATTTTGTAAAATATTTTCTCCAAGTATCTTTTGCATAAAATTTTATCATATATTTTCCCGTAATTATTCCATGAAATTTCCCAGCCCACCCAATTCTATCCTTTTGCAACACCAGGGCAAAATCTCCTATATGTGGAAGCCTGACAACCCCATTTTTTCTCAATTCTGCGGTTAAAACCCGCACTAAGCCCATATAAAAATCCTTAACGGTTTTAACGTCAATATAATTATTTTGTTCCGAAAGAAGTTGAAAGAAGTGATCCTCATTTAGAACGCCTTTTTTCACTAATGCGCTTAAATTTATCCTAGGCGTATAAGGCATACTATAATTATCTTAAAAATACGGCTGAATATACTAATTATACTGATTAGAATGTTTTAATGCTGGAAAAATCTCCCTGATCATTTGATATAGTAGAATTTACCCCCCCAGCTACCAGATTATTGGTCCCTGCTGTATATGTGGCGTATGTTCCATTAGTTAGATTTGTGGTAGTAGTAAAGGAACCCCCACACCACACCTCATACTGTTTCCACCAAGGATATTGATAATAGGGTTTATCGACATACCTTATTGTCTCAATAAGTTCAGTTCGTGTTCCCTTAGAAAGTTTTTCCACCAACTCCCTAAGAAACTTTATCTCAGATTTGAGATTTTCACCCCCCCCCGTTTCTTCTATTTCCGAGTTGAATAATATTTTTTTAGCTTCTTCTTTGGTAATTAATTTTTTATCCATGAGTGATAACACTTCATCGACTGACGGTAATTTACCCAACCGCCATTTAAGACTCGTCTTCTTCGTCATAAAATTATTGCAACTCAGCCGTATTTTTAAATCCCCGATTATATAAAAGAACTTTTGAACCATATGTATCTGTTTTTTTATGACATTTAACACATAAGGTTACACCATTATTTATATCAAACCTATCCTCGGGGAATAATGAAAAAGGTTTGAGATGATGTGCATTTAATTTTATCCCACTCTTATCACATACTTGACAGGTATAATTATCTCGTTTAAGAACATCTGCTCTCCATAATTTATATTCAATGTTTTTCCTAATAATTCTATTTTTTTCAGTTATTCCTCCCTGCCAATTATGGTTCTTTTCCCCCATACTGGCATCAGATATTTTTTTTCTATGATCAATAGAAAGTTTCAATCCTTCACACCACACCCGCCGTCCCTTTTTAACATAATGATAATATTTATGCCAACAATGAGTTTTACGATATTCTCTGTGATACGCATTCATCTTATCCTTATTTTTTATTCTCCACTTTATTAGGTATTCTTTTCTTTTTTGATTCATAAGGACATATAATATTTATAACTTAATTATATGTTCTTTTGTAGTAAAAGTCAATCGTATTTTTCAAAAAACTATTTTTTAATATTCATACTATTGGCAGCAGGAATACTTTGTACCTGCACATACGTTTCTAAATCAACTTTTATTTTTGCAACCTACACTAGCCTACTAGTGAAGAGATGGGACTTATCTTTAGAAAAGACTCTTTGTCCTAAAAGACGTAATTACTCACTTGTCTCGAGATAAGATTGTAATCCTTTTGTAGTCTTTGGCTCGCTTAGTTTATTTGGAGCCTCTTGCCGCTATGGTCAATGTAATCATTGAGCCGTATACCACCCTACTGGCCACCTATTTGACTTTCAAGTGTGCTTTACCCACTAGCAATGAGTTATTCAGCCATGCCATGAGTATAAATACTAAAATCAAAGAACAATTTCAGCTTATACTCAAATTCTCTTTTTGTCAAGTGATTAAGTTTTAATTCTAAAACGCTCTATAAGTGCCTGTAAAACTGCAACCATTTCTAGGCTACCCGCCACCTCAGCCTTAATAAGGTTAATACTATTACCGTCTGTCGCAATAACAATTTCCCTCATTTTTATTTCTGGTGTTTTTTTTGGTTCAACTTTTTCTTGAGTTGATTCTTTTTCATTTGGTTCCATATTTTTTATTTAATAATTATTTAACCTAAATTACTTTTATCTTTTTTCTCATACTTTTCTAAAAGCGCAATGATAGCATCTCTTCCCTCATCACTTTCCCACCAATCAGCGTTCTCACAATGTCCATCGGGTCTATTTTGCCACTTAAACATCCAATCTACAAATCTCTCCAGCCAAGAGCCCGGGTAGTTTCTTCCCAGCCTGGCGGAAATGGTCATATCGGGATCGCCACCAAAAAGAGTATTAATAAATTGATCAAAACTTATAAAAATATTAATTAGGTATTTTTTTAACATCCTTTTTATATATTGATTTAAAGGCCTCTCTATTTAAAGCTACCGCAACTATTTTAGCTAATAATTTTTCTCTTTCTCCACCGCAAAATCTTATATATTTAAGTAAATCAGACATAGCAACTAGCTCTTCTTTGGTAAAATTATAATCAATTCCATTCATTATAATAATTTTTTAAGTTCTTTTATTTCAGTCTCAATTAAAGAAACCCTTTCTCTTGATGATGTAAGCATAAACTCTAATTTTTCTATCTGCTTAGAAATATCAATTAAATTAATTTTAGTCTTTAGTGTTTCAACTTTATAATCTATGTTATTTTCTTTTATAAATTCAACCGTTCTCATAAGTTTTATTTAAAAATTATCCATTCCAAACATTATTTAATATCAACTCATTAGTATCCCCCGATATGGCCGTTATTATCCCACCATTAATATCAATGGTTTTATATAATTGTCTTAAATCTCTTTCACTACCATCCCACGCCGCCCAAACGTCGGTTACGATTTGTAAATTAGAGGAATCATCTCCCCCAGCCCCGTTAGAAAAATACTGATTTGCATAACAGGCTGACCAATAATTTCCTGAGGTACCTAATGTATGTCCTCCGTTATCGTATGGTCTAAATGAACCCCCATAAGCCCCGTAATGTTTTGTCCCACCAATGGAAAGAAAAACATTGTCATCTGCGTCAATTATAGTATCGTCTGTGGAAATAGTTATATATCCCTTAACTTCATTTGCCGCATTTACAAACTCCAGAGCACCACTCGCACCCTCCAGAGCACCACTCGCACCATTTAACACTACCCTAGCAGTTCCAGCTGCTGCTGTTTGAATAGTTCCTCCAGTAATTGTTCCTCCCGACACACTTAAAACTCCCGCTTGACTAACCCTAAAATAAGCAGAAGCAGAACTATATAATCCAATACCAGTTGGTCCAATAAAAACACCATTGACTGTTGTTCCATTATAAGCCGTCATTCCATTATAATTTATATAACCAGTATTTATTACCCAACCTCCAGTTCCACCTATATATCCCGTATTAGCTGTAATTACTCCAGTTATAGTTGCAGAAGTTGCGGTTAAAGCCCCAGCCTCCGTCACTCTAAACTCAGCGCTTCCTGGAGTTGCGTCCCCTGCCCAAAATCTTATATCATCTCCAGCAGTGACGGCGGATGACATCCCTACCACACCAGCCACATCTTTGATTGAGGTGGCATCTATCACCCATCCACCAATCGAGCCAGAACTGGAAGTCAACACCCCCGCTTCAGTGACTTTAAACGGAGCAGATGCGGGAACCGCATTTCCAGCCCAGAATCGTATATCATCACCCACTGTAACTTCCGAAGACATCCCCACTGCACCAGCCACATCCATCAGGGAAGTGGCTCCAATGACCCATCCCCCAATAGCGCCAGTAGTAGCGGTTATATTACCCTTGACCTGCAATCCATTGGTCGGGTCATATTTTAAATATTTATCAGTTTCACCAATGGCTATCCCATATAAATCAGTAGAATAACCCAGAAAACCATTTAAATTTCCCAACCTAAGCCGGGTATTAATGGAGTTCCAGGGCGACCCAGTGTGGTCATAAACAGACAGATATGGAGCTGAAGAATCTGAAGCGGTCATATAAACGCCACCCTGTCCTGATTGCCCATAATCTATCACGGCTGAACCCTTTTTCCAGGTCGGATTAGCATCTGCCCCATAATTACCAGACAAATCCCGGGCCACGACATAAGTCGGGGCCTGAGATATATCCATTACCCGCATCCACTCATCATTAGAAGTCGTCCCATTAACCTCCTTGATCCTTAAAATATCATTGGCAGAAAGGGTGACTGTCCCTTTTATGGTCAAAGTGGAATTATCATTGGCAGTCATGTCCGCATCCAACACATCTCCATTGGGCGCCACCACAAAACTTCCGGCAATAACATTGACTATATCTTTTTGAAAAACCGCTGTCCGGAAAATCCCCCGGCAAGCAATATTCCCCACTTCCAGCAAATCACTGTCTAAATGGAAGCCGGTTCCAAAAGCCCCGGAAACATAGTTATTACTTTCTATTTCCTTGTCAACCCCATCAATCACAATTGGTTCATCCGCACCGACCAAAATCCTGCCAGCCTGGGTTATTTGAATATTAGGATCTCCATCGGGACCAGAGGCAAAAGAAACTGTGCCACTTGACAAGATGGTTTTATTTCCACTAGCAGTGGCCGAAAGGTCAGTATCTCCAATGGTAAATCCGCCAATAAGTCCGCTTAAAGCCTCAATTTCACCGCTAATATAAACATCACAAAACTCAGCATAACCCGTCTGACCTTCAATATTAAAACCAACCTTTTTTGGTTTCCAGTTTTCCGACCGGATGAAATTCCTAATCCAAACATCCCCAACATTACCGTCATTCTTGATGGACATCTGCTCCACCCCACCATTATCACCACTATTAGCAGCTGTTCCCCCGCCAGAAGCAGGAGTATTGACCCCACTATTCGCCACACTTTGGGCATTTTGAATAGCCGTAGGAAGACCTCCTCCGGGCTGGGAATCTCTTTCAAGAAACTGATTATAAGGCCGATCTATATTTTCATAAGTTTCCTGTGTAGCCATACAGACATAATATCAAAGTCCTCTTATCTCCGCCCTCTTTCTTCCGGATACAAATCCAAA
>Ga0208958_1001681_pt1 | contig 21103 bp, 20 predicted proteins | sample RifOxyB1_FD_184032 | JGI IMG/M metagenome (GOLD analysis project Ga0208958, IMG submission 184032) | Soil microbial communities from Rifle, Colorado - Rifle Oxygen_injection B1 (SPAdes) | ecosystem: Environmental > Terrestrial > Deep subsurface > Rock core/Sediment | place: Rifle, Colorado... | reverse complement strand
CCGGCTGATTGTTATGACCCTTCTGAGTATGAGCAGGGCTACGAAGACGGGTACGGCCCCGGTTACGACGAGGGCGTTCCGGATGGAGAGGAGCAGGGGGACGAAGACGGCACACGGATCGGCTACGATGACGGGTTCGAAGACGGTGAGGATGAGGGCTACAACGACGGCTACTCGGACGGCTTTGATGACGGTTATCAAAGTTACACGGGTGTGATGATGAAACCGCTTTGGACTTCACGCACGGCGAGTTCGAGGTCACTCTACGATCGAGGTTATCAGGACGGAAAAAGGGATTCTCAGATTCTCATGGGTGGAGGAATTCTAAAATGAAAGCTCTATTAATCGCGATCATCAGTATGCAGTTGATTTTTGCGCCGATTCCCAAGGAGGCTCGCGCCGCGGCCCAGGCGCCGCAAGTCGCCGAGAGTACGGCTGTCTTTCGATTGATTCGGCAGGAAGTCTTGAAGAATCCCGCTTTCTACTACGGAGAAGCGGATCTGACGGCAGATCAGGCGACCGAAAACAAAGCGATCGCGCTTGAAGGAATTCAGGAAATCCTCACAAAACTCGAGGACAGTTCCTATTCCTTGGACAGTATTCGAGAGCAGATCGCGCGACAAACGGTGCTGGAAGAGCAAGCCCAGTTGATCGAGCTGCGCTACATCATTGCCAGCATGCCTTCCGAGACTCTCGATCAGCTTTTTCACCAGGCGATGAGCAAGGGCCTGTACGGTCAGGAGTTGAGGCAGGAATACGAGTCAGCCTACACGGCGGATGAGAAGCGAAATATCGTTTTCGGTATGGCGCAAGGCGATCTTTACGAGACAAAATCCCTCACACTGAAGCGGCTTGGCCTTTTGGATCGTGACGCTTTAATCAAGGAACTCCGAATGTCGCGGTCGCTCTTGAATACAAAAGGGCGCGATACCTGGAAGATCGTGCTTGTTGTCGTACTCGCGGTCGCGGCGGCCGGCTTTGTCAGCTGGGCTGTCGTTTCGGCGACACAGAAACACTATGATCAGAAGACCAGAAGGGCCGAAGAAGAGGAACAACGAAGAGAGAATGAACTGAGGGAGGAATGGCAGAATCGTGAGGATCAGATTCGGGCCACCTTTGACGAAAGAGCCAGGCTTCGTGATGAGGGCTACGTCTGGACCGTTTGTGCAACGACACAAAGAGCGAAAACCGTGGCCTGTTCCTATGACTTTCTGACTCATTCGGGAACTGAAACGTGTCTTACCCGATGCTTGAAGAATCCGACGACCGGAGAAGAAAGGCAGCGGGAGACGTCCTGTACCTCCGCTTTTATTCCGAGTAACTGTACTTTCAAGAATCCGTACCAAGGCGGGTTGGATGATGGTTTCAATCAGGGATACAACGATGGGTTCTCGACCGGTTACGACCGTGTTTATCGCGAAGCATACAACGACTATTACAACCGTGGTTATGACAACGGCTACATCAGTGGCTATGATTCAGGATATAATGAGGGCTTTACCGATGGTCTGAATGAGGCCGAGTATGATGATCGAGCAAACGATGCATCCTCTGGGTCGAATTCTGATTCCAGCTCAGGCTCGTCGGGCTCAGGAAGCTCGGGAGACTCAGGAAGCTCGGGAGACTCAGGAAGCTCGGGAGACTCAGGTTCGGGCTCTGATTCCGGCGATTCCTGGGATTGGGGTGATTCCGGTGATTGGGACTGGGGTGATTCCGGTTCAGGATCGAGCGGCGATGATTACGGCGATGGCAGCTGGGACTATAAACCTCGCCCCGGTTCTAGGCCGCAGACCGATAGCGCTGGGCTTGGCTACAAAGCTGGCTACCGGGAAGGCTATGCATTTGCCACGATGACGCGTGTTGGGCAGTAGGTAGTACCGTGCCTTTACTCGTATCCGAGCTCCGCTAAGCGTTCTTCGGTCAGTCCGAAGAGGTGACCGATTTCGTGAATGAGGGTGATCCGGATCTGTCGCCTGAGTTCGCGGCGACTTGAGCCGGCGAGCCGGACGATGGGACCGCGAAAGAGGTGAATCCGCGGCGTGTCCGGTTGATCGCTCATCGAACTTTTTTCGTTGAGCGGGATGCCCCAATGAAGGCCGCACAGATCCGGTTCTGAGCTGAGTGGAAGGTTCATTTCCTTGAGCAGGTCAGGCCAGGGCTCGTCATCCACTATGATCGGTACCTCGTCCACCATGCGGCGGACTTCCGGCGTAAGCTTTTCAATTGCGTCCCGGAGAAGGTCGTCGAATTCGTCGCGGCGAGACTTTCGATCTTTGTTCATCCGTAGGACTTTAACATGTGCTTTGGGTTTCAGCCCGCACTATCAGGCTACAATTTCGCGGTCGGTTAGGGCTGATGAATCTGACGCGGAGGGTCCTTCGGGTCCGGCGGGTCCGGTGATTCTGTGAAAAAAGGAAGCCCGTGACCGTGGCAAGGGGCCGTTCGCGCCGGTAGAGTACGGTTGAAATATGGAATCTGTTCAATATCGAAATAGAGTTGGTACGCGCTCTTGAGGAAAGTCAATTGTTCCGCACTCGCTTCCCGAAAAACCTCGGAGTTCCTTACGAAAAAATATTCAAGGAGTTCTGCTGTCATCACCGGATCGGGAGTGCATCCGAGCCTCCAGTTTGGAAATGTCATTCGCGGGTAATCGTTTTTAAAAATGAACTGATAGAGGTTTCGACGGGCTGGGGCGCGACCAAACTGATTCCGCATCCAATCCTTTAAGACGAGGCAATCCGTGCTGATATGAATCGCCGGAGCATTTTCCGCGAATTGATATCGGACTGCCTTGCCGTTTTGACGAAAGTTAAACACCGCGCGGTAAAAATCCAGGGCCCTCGGATGGACTGTCGCGCACAGCATGGTGCAATTCATGAAGTGCGTCGCATAACGAAAAAGATATTTCATCAGCCCGAGCGCGGTTGCATGCCGCCGCCGATATTCGGGATGAATCGCGAGCGCGGAGATCTCGCACATTCGATACCCGAGATCACGATAGCGGTTGTTTTCTCGTCGATAAACGTCGTCTGATGGAAATCGCAATCCTGAATCCTTGATCACGCTTACGGTACCCACGGCCCGCGCTCCATCAAGGGCCACGATTGTCGCGGTATCAGGGGAGGCCTGATAGATGTTGCATCGGAAGCGGCTGGGGTGGGGTTTCATTAAGCCTTGCGCAACATAGAGGTCGTGCAAAAGCCGAAAGGCGCCCTCCAGCTCTTCGCGCGTGCTCGCGATGTGAATAGCGAGTCGTCCATTCCGCGGTGGAACCTCCAGCCTGCGACGGATCATGGTTTGCCTTAAACTGAAAGGCAGATACTGCCAGATTGGGTGTCCCACTGACTTGATCAATGGTAGTGGAATCGCCTGGCAGTCACAAAAGAAACAAATCGGCCAGCTTCTCGAAATTTGGCCGCCCGGTAAAATGTCTCGGCGTTTATCGGCGATTATTGGAGAGTTCGGACGAATCCATCAGGCTTTCTTAAGAAAACAGGTTTTGAGGACGAGCGTGCTGCCGTCGATGCGACACTCGATGTTCTCCGGGTCGTCAATGAGATGGATTTTCTTGACGAGGGTGCCGCGTTTCAGGTCACTCGAACCGCCTTTAACTTTCAGGTCCTTGATAACGAGAACCGAATCCCCTTCAGCGAGCGGAGTGCCGTTGCTGTCCTTGACGACGACGCTTTCGGTCGTTTGGGCCCGTTCAAGGAAGGCGAGGATCGTTCGAAGCCACGCACGGGCTTCGTCGGCATCGCCAAACCAGCGATTGGCCTCGCTACCGAGTTCTTCGGTGGGAAATTCCGGGTCCGCGATTAACATTTTCGCCTGGGACAGGATCTTTTCCTGATGTTCGCGCGAGGAGGCGGCGATGAAGGAAGAGGTGATTTGCTCATCTGTTTCCGGATCGGCATCCAGGAAGTAGGTTGACAGAAAAGCATGCAGTTCAGGGGTGCGTTTCAGCTTCATAAGTGGCTCCGGCTTCTCGATTGTATTTCAATTCAGTACCTAAATCCAGTGGTGATGTCAGGGTGCTAATTCGAGGACGATGAACGAGTAGGGTTCCACGATGGGGAGAGTGAGGCTCGCGGCTTTTCCATGCCTGCCCTGCGCATCGGAGGTCAGCGAGGCTTTTTGTGAAAGTGCTTTTCTCAAACGCGCGGCTCCGCCGAACTCCTGATCGTGATTGTCGAGGACCAGTTTGAACTTTGCCGGGCGTTCGACGCCGAATCCGTAATCCAGGAGTTGACGATCACTGAGATTCACCAAGGCGTAAACATGCTTTCCCGATTGAGGATCGAACCGGTGGAGGCTGAGGACCTTATTCTGGTGGTCCACGTGATTCTCGATCGATCGACGCAGATACCGGGGCGCGAAAGCGGGTTCGGTTTTGTAGTAGGCCGAGAGTGATTTAAAGAAGCGGGAATTACGGATCACATCGTCTCGCGTGCGGGCGGCCCATTCCACGGCCGGCTGATCATCGAAATTGCCTTTCTGCAGGAGTCTCACGGGAGGCGTATCGACATAATAGGAACCCGAAAACATCGAAAGCCCGCCAAAGCTCTGTATTTTGCGAATAGACGTTTCACGACCCAGGTTTTGGGTGAGATCATGAGGATAGGCACCCATGCCCGGCGCATATTTCAGGGAGGCTTCGTCCTGGTTCGTGAGCGCGAACATGTTGTGAAATTCGTGGTGATTGAATGGCGCGTGCAGGGCAGTATGAAGTTCGCCCATATCGATTTCCGAAATAGGACGGACCAGATTGTTGCGGATGAAGAGAGTATATTCCGCCTGGGTCGTGAAATCGATTCCAAGCCCGCCAAGGTCCGAGGCGCGGCTCAGACCCGGATAGTGATGAAAGACCTCAGCCTCGATCACGACTTCAGGTTTGTACTTGCGAATTTCTCCCGTCAGCTCGCGCAGGAACTCCCGGCCGCCTTTGCGCTGGATGATCCCGTCGAGATGGTCGAGCCGAAGAGAATCCAGATTGTATTCTTTGAGCATTGTGAGGACGCCCTCGATGAGGTGACGGCGGACAAACGGGTTCGCGAAATCAAAATAGACCGTTCCCCATTCTGTCTGTTCCGCTCCATAGAGCATTGAGCCATCCGCTTTGCGCCACCCGAGGGCACCCGTTCCCGCTACTGAACGAATGCCCCAGTTCCCGCTCGTAGGAACATGTGCCGCGACGACATCGGCCTGGACGGCGATACCGGCCCGATGAAAGGCGTCGACCATCTGCCGGAATTCGTCCGGGGTTCCGAATTTTGAATTCACCCCGTATTGATTAATGACCAGATAGTGAAACCGCCAGCCCGATCCGTCGATACTCGGGCCGAACGGATTGAACCTCACTGAATTGTACTGGCCTTCATGTTTGAGCCAATCGATGATTCCTGATTCGGCGATGAAGCGGTACGTGTCGCCGATTTTTGCCGGACCGTTTCGTCCGCGATACGGCCATTTGGCTGGAAATCCCCAGAGATCGAGTTGGGCCGAAACGATCGGCTTATCCCGCAAACTAATCGCGGACGCTTTGAAGCGGTACCCGCCGGGCCTGTCAAAATCCCAAAAAACCGAGTTCAGGTGGTGCTCTTCGCGGCCGGTGAGTTTTTGAAACAGCGAGGGCGTGGTGATGGTGCTGGAAGCTGGATCGAAAACCTCTTGTCCGTTAACGACGAGGCGATACTGCATCCCGTGTTTAAGCGCCCGAATTTCGCCTTCGTAGTAGGGCGTGTCGGGAATGGGCCGGAGCCGATCGGCCGCGGTCAGGTTTTTTCCCCAGTCGTTAAAGTCGGCGATGATGTGAATATTCGCCCTTGGATGATCAACGAGAACACGAATTTTGCCGCGAACCGCTTCGCCTCGACTGTTCCTCTGCGTTACCTGGATTCGCTGTTTCGGCTGAAAGTCGGCGAGCGGTCGTTCAGCGGTTCGGAGTCCCGCGCGAAAGGCTTCCTGTTCAGCCATGCCGGGTTCGAGGTGGGGACGGGAAAGTTCATGGAGCAGCCGTCGAACGCAATCGGTTTGCGGCTTCGCTTCTGCGCATGAGGCCTCGGGTCGCAAAGACAAAGAAAGACCCGCGACCGTTAGAAACATGATGAGTTTCTTTCGAAAACTGCACTGTTTCATATCATGATTATACCAGAAAAACAGTTGGAATATCGATGGCTTAAATTAGATTGGTTTTATTGGCTTTTCTCGATCGACCCTTATTCACTAGTCTGAACGCGCCAGGCTTTTTGCGCGGCTAGTCCTCAATCAACAGCTTGTTCGGTAGCTCGTTGATGTTTTCATGGTGAGCAGGGAAGTGCTGAGTCAGGATTTTTCCGCATTTCAGAATGGCAGCGCGCAACCCATCAGCGAGCTTTTTTTGCCGGATCTGATTCGTGAGTTCTTTGACGATTTCGTCCCATGTCCCGGCTGGCGCTTTCGCGTTGATTCCGCTGTCGGCGAGAATTTCCACCCGGTGCTCGAGGAGTGAAACGAAGATCAGTATTCCGGTTCGTTCGCGGGTGGCATTCAGGTTGTTCAAATGGAAAGCCTCCCATGCCCGCTGGTGAACCTCTTCATCGATCAGGGAATCGGAAAGGAAGAAACGTTGAACACTGCTGATGTTCGCGATTCCATGGCCGAACAAAAGGCCCGGCAATTGGACGACGAGGTACCAGAGCGGGTTGAGTGACGGATTGAGGCCATAGAGAATTGCCGCCGAGAGGAGGGCGCACGCAAAACCGATCGACCAGCGCGCGCCAGGGTACGTATCACTTCGTCGAACCACGATCGGGACAATCTCCCCCAGGGTCGATTTTTCAGCCTGGAGAAGAGTACTTTCGATCAGGGCCTTTTTGTCATCGCTGATGAGTGATTTTGAACGCATAACAGGTTTTCTCCTTACCATCTGCCGCTCGCGCCACCGCCCGAAAAACCTCCGCCGCCTCCTCCACCGAAGCCGCCACCGCCGAAGCCTCCGCCTCTTCCAAAGCCTCCCCAGCCACCCGAACCATGCCTGCGCCCGTGTGATCCGAAGACTCCGCCTAAAAGCATGCCGCTCAAGAACCCGCCCAGGCCTCTTCGCCTGCCTCGGCCTGAGAGGCGTGGCAGAATGAAGAAGAACAGGATCATCAAGAATAGAAAAGAGGCCAAGGGCGACCGTTGACGATGCTGCGGCGATCTGGCCGACGTAGCGACAGGGACTCCCTGGAGTGTGCCGCCCAGGCGGTTTGCCACGGCATTCATTCCCGAAACCAATCCGGCACTATATTGCCCCTCTTTAAAGAAGGGCAGCATGACGTCGCGAACTATTCTTCCGGTGAGGACATCAGGCAGCGGGCCTTCTAAACCCTGTCCAACTTCAATTCGAACCTGGCGGTCCTCATCAGAAAAGAGAAGTAAAACTCCGTCGTCCCGTTTTTGATCCCCGAGCTTCCAACGATCGGTCACTTTGATTGAATATGCCTCGATCGGCTCACCCGCGAGAGTCGGGACAGTGAATATTTGAAGCTGAGGGCCGTGCTGCCGTTGAAATTGAAGGAGACTTGCCGAGAGCTGCTGCTCCTCGCCCGGAGTAAAAACATCCGCCAGATCGACGACTGGACCGGTATGCGGGGGAACATCGAGCCCATGCGCCTGAAACGTTGAAAGCAGCATCAGAATACCGAAGAACAGTGCGCGACGCATGCTCATTTGAATTGAACCTTCGGGGCGTTTTCGATGGACTTGGGGTCATCCACGGTAAACTGCGGTTTTTTCTGGTAATGAAGGATAAGAGAATTCGTCCAGGAGGTGGGCGGCACCGTCACCAGATTATTGAACCTTTGAACGGACTCGATGTAGCGCTGTCTCGCGATTGTGACTCGATTTTCGGTCCCCTCGAGCTGTACGGAGAGGTCACGAAAATTTTCGTTCGCTTTCAGATCCGGATATTTCTCGACCACGACCATGAGCCGTGACAGGGCGGAGCTCAAGCCTGCCTGGGCTTGGGAAAACTTTCTCATGCTTTCCTCGTTCAGGTCGCCGACATTCACGTTCGTTTGCGTCGCGCGGGCGCGCGCGCTCACCACGGCTTCAAGAGTGTCTCGTTCATGGGACGCGTAGCGTTTCACTACCTCCACCAGGTTGGGAATGAGATCCGCTCTGCGTTTATACTGGTTCAGCACCTCTGACCAGGATGCTTCGACCGCGTTTTGCGCTTGCGGTATGCTTTGGATGCCGCATCCCGTGTTGCTCGAAAGGGTGAGAGATAGAAGCAGTAAAACAGGAATTTTGTTCAGCGTCATGGCGCTAGGTTTATCAAGTTTTACGCCAGATTTAGGCATGAACCGCTCAATCGAGGATCTAACGCGAAATAGGGCGTGACGCGAAGATCCTTTGCAGAAAGGTTGCCATTTCATTCCACGATTTCGTGTCGGCCTCCGCGTTGTAGGCGATCGGGATGCCGTATTTCTTGCCCACTTCCGTCGCTTTCGGATTCGTGAAAGCGTGGGAAGCGCCGGGATAAGAAAGGAAAGTGAGGTCCGCGTTCGCCTTTTGCATTTCTTCTTTGAACTCGATGACCTCTTGCGGTTTGACCATCTGGTCCGAGTCGCCGTGGACCACCAGGAGCTTCGGCTGAATCGGTGTCTTCGCTTCGAGTTTTGACGACAGTGTGCCGTGAAAGCTGACGACGCCGACAAGGTTTTGATTTTTGGGCAACCTATTCGCGCGGGCCAGATTGAGCACCTGACCACCGCCGAAGCAGTAACCGATCGCGGCAATTTTCGAGAGATCGAGCGAAGCAGGAGCTTTTTTGGCTGCCGCCGGGGCAGTCGCTATGAATTTCTTAAGACGATTCACCCCGAGCATCGGTTGTTTTGTGAACTGAGCGGCCAGGGCTTGTGCCTCCTGGGGGGTTGAGACGGACTTCGCCCCACCATAGAGATCGACGGCAAGCGCCGCGTATCCGAGTTCATCGGTAATTCGTTGCGCTCTATTCGCGGGGAATTCATTTTTCCCCCACCATTCGTGCACGACGACCACGAGAGGAAGCGAACCGGTGGGCGCGTCAGGCAAATAGAGGTCGCCCTTCAGGGTACTCTCCCCATCTTTCACGGTCACCGGAACAGCTTGAGCCGCGAAAACGTCCGAAGAAATGGTTATCGCGCTTGCGAACAGCAGATATGTTACAAAGGTTATCATTGTTTTCCCTCAGTTCTCTGAACGCACAAGCAAGAATCGGGCATAATTCGGCGGCACAATGGTTGCACAAATTCCGTGAGCGTCGCGAACGTATGCAAAAAAGAGGGCAAACATGAACATTTTCGAAAGTCTCAAAAAGGATCATCAGGATGTAAAAGCGCTTTTCGAGCGAATTTCCATGGCACGGGGGCGTGCCGCCGCCACGGGCAAACGCACTTTCGATTCGCTTGCAGAAATGCTCGAAGTTCATATGTTGGCGGAGGAAAAGATTTTCTATTCCGAGCTCAGGCAGCATGACGAAACGCGCGTGAGCGCGGTCGAGGCGCTGGAAGAGCATCGAATCGGCAAGCTCCTGTTGAACGAGCTGAAAAGCGGAAATCAGGCCTCCGAACAGTGGCAAGGGAAGTTCAAGGCATTTCGCAGTATCGTGGAGCACCACATCGAGGAGGAAGAAGAGGAGATTTTCGAGAAATCGGAAGAACTCTTCGAAAATTCGGAGCTGGAGGAAATGGGTCAACACTTCCTCCAGGAAAAGCAACGAATCCTGGGGGCGCCCGCCAAAGGCAAGGCGATGAGTAGCCGAAGAAGTGCTCCGGCCCGCCGTTCCAAACCGGAGGCAAAGCGACGCAGGGCCCGCGCCGCGTAGCTGTGTCCCTCCCGAAACGGCTTGAACACGGTCATTCGCCAGAGCAGATCCGGCAACGGCTTTCCACTCGGCAGGAGTTGAATTATCTCAGGGATTGGATCTACGGTTCCATAGACGGTGCCGTAACGACCTTCGCCATCGTCTCAGGCGTCGTGGGCGCGAATCTGCCGCCGAAGGTCATTATCGTTCTTGGGTTTGCCAATCTCGTTGCAGACGGGTTCTCCATGGCGGCCAGCAATTACCTGGGAACTAAAGCTGAGCGCGATGAGTACCGGCAAATCGAGGCACACGAAAGACGGCAGATACAGGAGGAGCCGCGAGGAGAGCGCGAGGAGGTTCGGCAGATTCTCGCCAATAAGGGGTTCGCTGGCGAAGTGCTGGAAAAGTCGACCGCGATCTATACGAGTGACAGTCAGAAATGGGAAGACCTGATGCTCACCGAGGAATATGGATTGCCGCGGTCTTATCGATCACCATGGAAGGCCGCGTTCAGCACTTTTGCCGCTTTCCTGCTTTGCGGCTTTGTCCCGCTTCTTCCGTATGTTCTGCCATTGGGCAGTGCCCAGTTCGTGTCGGGCGCGCTCCTGACGGGCTCAGTGTTTTTCCTGATCGGTTCATTGAAAAGCCGGTGGTCACTCAAACCTTGGTGGATTTCAGGCTTCGAGACCTTGGGCATCGGATCGGCGGCGGCGGCTTTGGCTTTCGGTGTGGGTGCGCTGTTTCGGGTATGAAACCGGATGATTCAAGGCCTATTTATTCTGCAATTGCTCAAGGAGTCCCTTCAAATACTTCGGCTGATATTTCTGGTTCTGGATCGAGCAGTACAGTGACCACTCCTTCTTTGTTTTGAGTGGCAGAATGGAAAATTCGGAAGAGGGGACCTTGTACAGTAAATGCCGGGGCACTACCGCAATTCCGGCTCCCCGTTTTACCAGATTCAAAATCGCGGTAATCGAGTTGACCTGCAGAATTTTTTCACTTCGTTTTTTGAAGGTCTGAAACATGAAGTCATCTTCACTGAAAACGACCCACCTTTCCCGGTAGATTTCTGACAAGGCGATCGGATGTTTGCTGATGAGCGCGATATCCTCGGGAAAGAGCCGAATCGAGGTGACCGTGTCGGTTTGTATGTTCTGGGAAGTGAAAATCAGATCATAGAGGCCATCTTTCATTTCCTGGATGAGCTGGCGCGGCGTGGCGACTTTGATCTGGAAATTGCAGTCGATCTTTTGCAGGTATTGCGACACATGGTTGACGAACCATTCCTCGAGGACCCCATGAAGTATCCCGATTCGGATCGTGGGCTGGCGGTCTCCGCTGAACAGTTCACTCGTCAGGTTCTCGAAATGTGTCGCGGACAAATAGAGCTCTCGTCCTTTCGAAGTCAGGTGAACATGATGAGGCGATCTGACGACGAGCTGGGTGCCGAGCGACGCCTCAAACAATCTGATTTGGCGACTGATGGCGGATTGAGCAATTCCGAGTTCCTGCGACGCGCGAGAGAAACTGAGGTGCTTCGCGACGCTGATGAAGGAGCGGAGATAACGATAATCCATGCGGTGGATTATATCAGAATTAGATCGCGGCAGGCTAATTATTATAATTTAAATTCTGCCTTCGAACCGGTAGTCAGGTGCAATGAATACCCGCGAACTTGTAGTTGTTTTCGTTTTTTTCCTGATGACCGCTCCGCTCGCGCGGGCGGGACAGATTGTTTCGCGATTGGACGCAGCCCTCACCAATGCGGGCTTCGAGCGGGTCAGTCAGTCTTTTGATACGCTTTCTTCCCGGGTGAGCTTGGGTGACTTGGATTACAGCTCTTCCGGGGTTGAGCGCCTGAAGGTCAATGACGGCATTGTTCTGTCCGTAGCGAATGCTGGCCTTGTTCTCGTCGATCAAAAATTGCCTTTTGTGGAGTTCTCGAGTGTTTCCGACGCGCACGAAGCCTATCCTTTAATGAAGCAATATGCCTGTCACAGCGGCTACGTGAATGAGTTTTGCGGGGGGTTCACTGAAGTTTTGCGCGACTCGCTGTCCGCGCAATCGGGAATCCAGGTGTTCGTCGCGAATGCGGTTGAGGGGCGGATGAGCTATGGATTCGTGCTCATCCATGATTCCGTAAACCGGGAGCTGCTTCTCCTGTTCTCGGGTTTCTACATGGGTTATTAGTTCGGCAGCGACTCAATCGCCCAGGGTTCCGTTATCGAGGGAAACGGGAACGAAGAGATATGCTGGTGTCCCCCGATACGAAATAAGATTCGAGCCGCTGGCGTAAAGGGACGTTCCGACGACGGTCAGAGACGCCACTTTGGTGCTAAAGCCGTTCGCGGTCGCACCCACCGGACTGAAGGTGGTATCAATCTCGCCGCTCGTGAGATCCAACTTCGCCAAAGCGTTCGCTGAATTCACGACTCCTTTGTAAGAAATGAACTCACCTCCGACGTAAAGAGATGTTCCATTCACCAGAAGGGAAAACACAAAATAATTAAACCCGTTCGTCGTAGCCCCGACCGGACTGAAGGTGGTATCAATGTCACCACTGGTCAGATCGAGCTTGGCCAAGTACTTCGCGGAATTCGCCACGCCCTTGTACGCGGTGAACTGGCCTCCAACGTACAGGGACGAGCCACTGGTCGCCAATGCGTACACAGTCGAACCAAATCCGTTTGCGTTAACCCCCACGGGGCTAAACGTCGTGTCGATCGCACCTGTGGTCAGATCCAATTTCGCGATACGGGATGCGGAGTTCGCTACTGCCTTGTAAGCGGTAAAAGTCCCGGCCGCATAGATTGAACTCCCAGCTGCTACGAGCGCGTTGACGGCGCTATCAAAACCATTTGCTCCGGCCGGACTGAAAACCGTATCAAGATCGCCCGTTGTGAGATCGAGTTTTGCGATATACCTGGCTGAATTCGCCACGCCTTTGTAGGCGGTGAAGAGCCCACCCACGTAAAGTGATGTTCCGCTCACCGTAAGCGCATTCACGGCGCTGCCAAATCCGTTGGCGCCAACCCCAACCGGTGAGAACGTGGTATCTATGGCACCCGTCGCGAGATCCAGTTTAGCCAAGTTGTTCGCGGAATTCGCGACTCCCTTGTACGCGCTGAACAGCCCGCCGACATAGAGTGAAGTCCCGTTTGCGACGAGCGCTTTGACTTCTCCATTGAAACCATTGTCTGCGGGCGGATTGAAAGTCGTATCGAGTGTCCACGTCGAAGGATTGACCTTCGCGAGGCGATTTGCGATCTGGCCCGCATACCCGATAAAACCGCCTCCGACATAAAGAGTCGTTCCAGCAAAGGTGAGCGCAATGACGTTTCCGTTAAAACCTTTCGCGCCACTTGCCGGCCCGAAACTGGTGTCCATGGCTCCGGTCGTGAGATCTAGCTTCGCGATACGTCTCGCCGAATCCGGTACCCCTCGGTATGTGCTAAAATAGCCTCCAACATAAAGCGAGGTCTCGTTTACCACAAATGCATAGACAGAACTGTTAAAGCCATTCGCGCCTACGCCAACCGGGCTAAAGGCAGTGTCAATTTCGCCGGTCGTCAGATCGAGCTTGGCGAGGTTGCTCGCGGAGTTCGCGACCCCCTTGTAACTCGCGAACGCCCCTCCGACATACAGGGAAGTTCCCGCCACCGCGAGCACATTTACTGTGCTACCAAAGCCGTTCGCGTTCACTCCGACCGGTGAGAATGTCGTGTCGATCTCCCCGCTCGTGATGTCGAGTTTGGCGAGATTGTTCGCGGAATTCGCCACACCTTTGTAAGCGGTGAAAGCGCCGCCAACGTAGAGAAAGGTCCCATTCACGATAAGCGCGTTGACGCTACCCCCGAAGCCGTTGGAGGCAGGAGGACTAAAGGTGGTGTCGAGTTCTCCCGACGCGAGGTCGAGCTTCGCAATCCGGTTCGCAGAACCCGCGACCCCTTTGTAAGCGGTAAACGCGCCGCCGACATAAATCGACGTCCCGTTCACGGCAAGAGCGCTGACGGTGCCTCCAAAGCCATTCGAGGCAGGAGGACTAAAGGTGGTGTCGAGTTCTCCGGTCACAAGATCAAGCTTCGCGACCCGGTTTGCGGAACCCGCCACGCCTCTGTACGCGGTGAAAGCGCCCCCAACATAAAGGGACGTCCCGCTGATGGCTAACGCATTCACGGTACTGCTAAAGCCATTCGAAGCTGGAGGGCTGAAGTTGGTATCGAGCGCGCAGGTCGAAGCGTCGAGCTTGGCGATGTAGTCTGTCGGCTGCCCCTGGTAGTAATGAAATGATCCTCCTACATAGATCGAGGAGCCACTGACCACGATTGCCCTCACATCATTGTCAAACCCCGATTTCAAATCACAAGAGATGAGGGGTTTACCCGTTGTATCCAATGTCATCATTCTAGGAGCATTAAGCGGATTGATCGCGGTGAAATTCCCTCCGATATACAAGGAAGTTCCATCGTAGATCGCGGCATTCACCTGTCCGTTTGTACGGATCCGAACCGTTTCGATGGACGCGTTCCCCGAATTTCCGTTCGAATCGGAGACTCTTAACGTGGAAGTGCCCTTCGCGTTCGGCGCGGTAAAAATGCCTGAGACAGAGCCAACCGAGCCCAGCCCCGAAATGATGGAATACGTGAGATTCGTCCCGCCCGGACTTTGGAACTGATAGGGATAATCCGATCCGGCTGTCGCGGTGAGTGAGGCCGGACTGATCGGAATCGGAGAACTGGTGCTAACGGGCTCCGGGTTCGGCGAAGACAGGCTTACAATTGGGAGCTCCGTGCCGCATGCCGCGAACAGGAAGAAATAGCCGGCAGCTAAAAATGTTTTTTGAAGCGGCGCAAACAGGCGGTCACTAGACTTTTTCATAAAATCTCACCGAGGGTTACTTAGGTATTTTGATAATTCTTACACCTTTTCGGAAGAAGCCGTCCATTTCATGACAGAAATGGAGTACTTTTTTGTCGCCCTTTTCGAAGCGCCATTGTGGCTTCAACTCCTGACAAACTCGATGTGTTTAAAGTCTGCCAGAGGACGGTATCCCACTTTTTGATAGATGCTATTGGATGTCGAATTCGCCAAATCAGTGAATAAGATGCACTTTTTCCCGAGGTTTACAAATTGTTGGCTGACGGCGGCTACGAGTGCAGAGGCATATCCATGTCCACGAAAATTCTTGGGAGTATAAACAGGGGCAATCCAGCGTCTTGCGTCCGTTTCGCGAGTTGATCCGACAAGAGAAACCCGCTCATGATCTTCCCAGAGGTAATAAAAATTTCTCGAGATGCCATCACGGAGCCTCTGTCGAAGCTCCTCCAGCGAAGGCACCGGGTCATGAGGAACCGCTTCTGCAATGAACTCGAGGTTCCATTGCATGATCAAGTCTTCATCAGATGGAACTGCGACTCGCCAATCACCGGAAGGTTTGCGAGGAGGAGACACGGTTTCGAGCGCAAAAAGACGTAGATTGGTAATGAGCTTCGTCTTGCATTGTTTGGAATCGGCCCACTCGGATGCAAACGCATCGATAGTCGGCAAAGGTCCGGTTGCACCCGGTAGTGATGCAGTTTGTTGGCTAAGTTCAGCGGCAAACTTTGCTGCAATCGCTTTCGATGCTTTTGACAGAACCATGGGTCGAAAAGCATCGGTTTGTAACCCAGCGATGAGGAGCTTTCCGTCGGGTGAATGCCCCCTCACCAATAAAGCAGCATTCTTTCCCAAAGCGTGGGTTCGATCGGCGAGGCTCAGAATCAATGAATGAATCGTCGGATCCTCGCTTAAGGTTGGCGAAACAACCTTAAGAAAATGCGGAATGTCGGTATCGAAATGGATCGTCAACATGGAACGGGTTTCTCACGGGAATAGCGATTCCGCAATCATCTCCGAGCGTCCCGTTTTTATTTGGCCATTCGTGATTCGGTTGCGCGAGACGATCAGCGCAACTTACAGTGCATCGTGAGTGTCTGCTTTTGTTCTGTTTCATTCAGCGCGCTTTCAACTTAAACTGGATGTAGAGAACACGATTGAAACCAACTCTTTTCTTCGGCCTATTTTGCTTTTTCACTCTCGCCGCAGCCGTCTTCGGAACGGGACGGCCCGCGTTCGCCGATGGGAACTGCGTCACCCGATTTCTCGTCGAGATGTCCGCTCGACATACAGATCCCAAAAGGGCTCCCGTTCTCATTAACACCAAGATGAACTTCGAAAATACGGATTGGATCACGGAAACGGTCCGGACAGTTCGCAATGATTATTTCGTGTCGGCAAAGACGCCTTCAGAATTTCAGAGCTACTTAAAGAATTACATTTCGGCGACCCGAAGTTTCGATCAGGATTTTCGGTCCGGAAGTGTTTCCGCCAATTTGCGAAACGTTCTTAAGAAGCAGCATTCGGTCATGGTTCACGGCGAAGATGGCACATCGCTTTACCAGGGGACGACCCGCAAGACTGGAACGATCACGTCGGGTCGTTTCGTCTCGGAAACCGGGAACGTCATCAGCACGGCGACGATTGACTTGAAGGTGGGGCGCGGTTGGAATCAGAGCCGAATGGCGCCTCCGGTCGGCTTGCCGGGGCCGTTCCCGGAACATGGTGAAATCTGGAACCTGTGGTTCAACGAAATCGCCGAAAGCGCGAAGGCTAAGGGCCTCAACCCAGAGGACGTCATGCCCAAGAATTTCGGGTTCAAGGGGGGCGTTGGACATCGATATCCGGCTTTCTTCCATCAGCATTTGTACATCAATCGGATGGCCGAGATCATGGGGCATATCGAGAATTGCCTGCTACGAACACATCCATCGACTCCGCTGAACGACGTTCTCGTTCTTCTCGCTGATTATTATCAGGTCGGGATCAATGCGCATCTTTTCGAGCGCGTGAATAATTCCCTTTTGATGAATCAGATGAACTATTTTTTGCATTACATCGGGCTTCGCGGAATTTCTCACGGCTCGCTCGACTACTTGGCTCTTTATAAGGTTCCCGAGGATTTTCGCGGGATATTCATCAAAGCTGTTATCGAAAGAAATCCCGGCATAGGGCGGTAGGAATCGAAATTTTCAAGATTCAGGACGTGGAGACCTCTCAAAGACAAAATGTACAGTCCACTTTTCCAGAAATCGGGTATCGTCATATGCATGAAAAAGTATTGGAGCTTTCTTCTGCTTGTTTCGCTTCCGGCGATCGGCGTTTTTTTCTATTTCGCTTTCCTGAGATCTCCTTCGGATGAAGAGGTCACCAAAAGCCTGGAAAAAATGATTCCCGGTCTCGAGAAAAACGGCGTGGTCGTCTATCGAAAGCAGGATTGGTGTCAAGTCATCGAGTATGAGGGAAAAGCGTATTCAAATAACGATGTGAACACCTGTACGTTTGTGACGAAGCTCCGTCCCGAACGATTCACTTTTGAAGCATGGGCGAAACTCGAGGAAGTTGCTGCCACTCTGTCGTCATCCCCTGTGAAAATCGTGTCGCTCGTTCAGACCCGGAAAGCGAAGGGGAGATTCAGTTACGTTGAGTTCCATCTGGATTGCGACCTTTGCAGGACAAGATACGTGTACAGTCCTGAGTACAAGTCGACTCCGGCCGATATTCCCGAAGAGCTTCTGCATTATCGCATCAACGCGAACTGGTATAGAGTGGAAGAAGACTGGAACTAGACGCTTTGGATCTTCCTGGGCAAGTCCGTGCGCGCGTCCTGTTAGCGAATCATCCGTCATACGGTAGGAATCGCCCTTATTTCCGATTCTCCTTCGCGGCAGGTTGTGCCGCCGGACGATTGGGCAGCCCCATCAGGGCGCGGTTCAGAGGAGAGGCCCATTCCTCATTAGAAACTTTTTCGCGATTCCGGACGTAGCGCTTCGAAATGATCTGAAAAATCGATTCTTTTCCCGATGAATGCCAGATGTCCTCGTTCGATGTTCCGGGAATTCCCGAAGCCGGAAGGAGCGAGATTTCTTTCGAGCCTCCTGCCGCGTTTTGCGCTCCGGTAAGTGTTCCAAAACCGAAAGAAAGGGGTTCCCCAGATCGTCCTGAAGAAGCGGTCGCGCCGCTCCCGCCCGAGACGTAGCCCGGGTTGTCGGCTCCGCCCAGGAGCTGGATTTTTCCATCCCGGATATCCTTGTCGGCCTGGTTCATGAGTCCGGCAAATCCGGCGGGCATTCCTCCCATCGACGCGAGTAAGTTTCCCGGAGATTGGGTTTTAAGACGCTGTCCGATATCCGCGACGGAGAGCCCCTTCTTTTCCAATTCCGCCGGGATTTGCGAGTAATTGGGCATTTTGTCGAGGAGCGGGGCACTGGACGCGGTCGCCGCGCCCGATTGTGAGGGGGTATTTCTCAGGATCGCGTCGGCCGCGGTTTCGGGGCGAGTGCTTTCTCCACCGCTATTTCGCGCAAAATAGGAAGCTCCGTCAGAACCACCACCCCTGGCCGGAGTGATATTCGTAGGTTGATCTCCCGTTGCGACCCCCAGGGCGGGGCCGAGGAGGGATTCGACGGCCTGGCATTCTTTGTCGGCGTTTCTGACACTTCGGCTCGAGCTATACCACTTCAGCCCCGCCAAAATAGCTGCAATTGAACCCGAGACGCAGGGGTTGAGCGCGTAGGATGTTGTGGCCATGTTCGAGCCGACGGCCGCGGAGCCGGCGGCACCGGCCAAGGTTTCGGTCCCGATCGCAACGGCGGCGGTGATTCCGGCGGCGCTCACGATTCCGCCCGCGATCGCGTCCATGGCTTTTCCGATTGCCATCGAATAAGCCACGTCGGCGAGGGTGGCCGCCGTGACTCCGACAAAGCATCCCACGGGGGCTCCGGCAAAGGGGTAAGCGCACGCGAAAAGGCAGACCGCGGCGATCGAGGTATAAACGATCGACATGGTTTGTTGCGCACTGCCGGCCTCCTCAAATCCGACAAGTGCGGCACAGTGAGGAGGTACTTGAGCCCAGCTGCTTTGAAATCGGGCCGGGCAACATTCAGAGTCCTGAAGGGCGCAATCCAACCCCGACGCAAGCACGGCCTCGCAGGAGTTCTTGACGGATTGAAAGTGGTTGCACTGATCCTGGCATCCGCTTGGGATTTTGATGGGCTCTACGGAAGGTGAAGTACTGGGCCCGACGGCGGTTGGGCTAGGCCAGTTGTAAGCAAAGCCGGGCTGCGCGGAACCGAGAGCGACAACGAGACTCAGAAGCACACTTGGGATTTTTAGGAACATAGGAAGCCCCCTGGGACGAGTGTATCGTGCAACTATTCTAGTTTATGGTGAGGCTTCTTCCGTCGGTTGTCAAACCCGGCGGATCTTGTGCTATGGTCAAGCCGCTTGGAGGAACTTTATGCGTTTAGCCCTGATTGGTGCCGTTCTCCTGTCATCCGTTCCCGCTTTCGCGACCCATGAAAGTTCGGGTATCCGCGTATACAATATGGGGGCTTGCCCTATCTGGGCCAATTCGTCTGACGGATTTGGATTTGTCTGCGCCTCGATGCCGTCGACGGTGACGTTGCCTGATGCCTACTCGGTTGCCGATGAGATTCGCGCGTTAAAGGGACGTATCGCGGAACTCGAAAACCGCATCGCCGAGCTCGAAAAGCCGAAGCAGTAAAAGCTCTGCGCTGCCGATATAAGCTATCGGGCAGAGGGTCCGAGGAAGATTCGATCAAAGCTTCGGCTGTGATGAACCCATCTCCGCAATAATCTTCGCAACAGCAATCCGTCGCTGCTTGACGAAACGAGACGACTCCGCTTCGCGAATCCACCGGAATCGATCGGAGAGCCGGCGCACCTTATCCTGCACAAGACTCGGAAAGTGATGTTTTAACGCCTCGAGGACACAAAACGCGACCAGGATTTCCCGAGTAAGCGGGGCACCTTCGGCCGTTTCCAAGATCGAAATGGCGTTTTCAACGGAGGCAGGTAACATCTAATCTCAGGATACCAAGCGCGATGGAAAAAACAAAATCCGAGAAGATTCTGGACGAGCTCTGTCAAAATATTGGCGGAGAATGGCTTTTGATAGGTGGTACTTTGATCCAACTTCAATATGATGGTGAGCGCTCCACCGAAGATATCGACCTCGTTCACATTTCCCATGCAGAAAAGAGCAAGGAATTTCTTCAAAATGAACTCTTTCGTTTTGTCCAGCGGTGTTGGGGCATCGGTCCTGAACATATCAATCTCTCCGAGGAATTTTTTGTTCATGAGCTTGCCGGGTGGCAAGCTGAGCTGGTTCCGCTCAAGGATGGGCCAAAAGGCCGGATTTTCCAACCTTCTCTGACTCTTCTGATAGCGCTGAAAGCTCGTCGCGGTTCTGAACTGGACCTTCAGGACATCCAGACCGCGATCAAAAAACAGGGCCTGCGTGCGTTGGATGAAACTAAACTCGAACGGTGGGTTCCAGAGACGAAGCTCAAACAACTCAAAAAGCTGTTAGACCTTTCCCGTTAAAATCGCGACGTCGCGTTTTTTGCCGATCAGCAAAGCCGGATCCGTGTTGGCTCCGTCCTCCTCAACATCGGTGAGAACTCGGCCATCCTCGAAAACGCCACGATCCGGCCCTGTGCGTATCTGCTGTCTTTCAAGCCGTAAAGAGGATCTCCAACGCACAGGAGCGCATCATCTCGCAATGGGTGAATCTCGCACAACGAAGAGGGGCGGAAATGACCTCGGAGTTCCCGATGCGATGAAATGAGCCGCGGAAAACCGCGCCCGGTTCGATATCGATTCGGCGCTCGGGGTGAAGTTGCCCCGGTTCGAGCGGGCCGGTTTAGAGTTGTTGGCCCATCCGGGTGTTCATTGTAAAGCTCCTGCAGTCCAAGGTTGACTGCGCACTCGTCCGGCAAAGTCATCCTGGAATAGATTGAGAGACTCCGCGATTCCTCGCGCTGGACTGTCGAGCAATGGATTATATGCCGCAGGAATTGGTGAGCCGATTGGGCCTGCTAGCAACGGATTGGCGAAAGCCGAGTTCGCGTCGCCGCCAGTTGCCGATTTCCATCCCGCGATATCATAGAGTGTTCCATGATAGGAAAGCGATGCCGCATCCGTTGCATGCCAGAAGATGTTTCGATCGAAACGAAGTCGATCGGGAACCCCTTCGTTAATCGCGTCCACCTGAATCAAGCGTGTATTTGGGAATCTTCCATGAATTATGTTGTTTGTGATCAGATTATTTTCGTTTCTGCCATGATTGGTCCCATAAGCGATGCCGAAGGCGTGATTTGCACCGGGAACAACGGTTGACGCATTGTAGACGTCGTAGTTCGGCAGGATTATCGTGTTGTTGTGGACGCTGTGGTTTCG
>Ga0208958_1001672_pt1 | contig 21192 bp, 20 predicted proteins | sample RifOxyB1_FD_184032 | JGI IMG/M metagenome (GOLD analysis project Ga0208958, IMG submission 184032) | Soil microbial communities from Rifle, Colorado - Rifle Oxygen_injection B1 (SPAdes) | ecosystem: Environmental > Terrestrial > Deep subsurface > Rock core/Sediment | place: Rifle, Colorado... | reverse complement strand
AGTTTTAAGGTTAGATTATTTATAACACTTTACAATTACGGATCTCATTACCATGAGGAGCTTTGAAAGAATCAAATACTGCTTTATCAATGGAATATGTTAATGAATAATTGTTAAGATTATAGGTTACAGAGCCGCCGTATTCAGAGGAAAGCATTAATGTCGCTGGTCCTTCCGTAATAAATTCACCGTTGGTAAAATCGTTTTTAACCTTGATTTTCATATAGGTGAGATCTGCTTTATTCGAAATTTCTATTAAGTAATTGTAACACTTAATCGTTGTAGTATTTTTAATAACGTATCCATTCATTGGTGAATTAAAATCATCGTTAGCAATGGCAAAGGGAATAATTAAAATGAAGGCAATTATCAATGCTGAAAGTTTCATGAAAAATCTCCTCGATTTAAAATTTATTCACCTATGTCTATTTGGTTTCCATTAGTCCGTCAAATAGAATTACCTGACCCTAAAATGTTTTCAAAGAATAATCCCAATATGAGGTTCAACCTGAATTATGATATCGATAAAAAATACAGGCGCTACTGTGCATAGCGTTGTGTGTATATTTCTCTAAATTTGTTCACGATCTTTTACAGGGCGGGGTATTACTAAGTGCCAACTATGGAAGTTGGCACCTTATATGAAATTGGTTTTACGGAGTGGTTAAGAAAAACTGGCTAAAGGGCCTGGTTGAGTTTGTCAGGATAATGTTTCTCATTTGATCATACATATTTTCATTGGTGGCTTCAGGTAAAAAACCTCCGTGGGTGGGGTCATCCCAAGACTTTGGGCGTCCGTAAGCATAGTTCCAAAGCCATTCGGCTTTATTCCGACCAGGAATGGAAACCTTCTGACCAACACCTTTAATCGGATAGGTTTCATTAATGTTTACTTCGAAAGTTTCAGGGAAGAATTTTTGCAGGGTTTTATGATACATGAAAGCTTTTCTGACATTTAAAGTAATGGGCTTTCCAGTGGCATCACTCACAATGGTGACGTCTTCACCCTTTCGGCTTTCCGCATAGAGTTTATAGCGTTCACGAAGCTCATGAAGCTTTTGTTTAAGATCAATTAAGAGTTGATTTGGGTCTAACAAATAATCGTTGCCAGTGGCGGTGAAATAATTACCAGATAAGATTTGGTTTCTGTTCTCATCATGAAATCTCTTACAGTTGTTTTCCATGTATTCATTGGAATTGTTTTCAATCGCATAAGGATAAGCAATGCTACAGCCATATCCTTCCAAATCATTTTGGGCAGCAATCATAAAATGATTAAAAGATTGGGCCAATATTTTATTGGTTTGCTCTTCGGGGTATCTAGCTTTCAAAAAATGAGGATACTTTATTAAGGTGCCATATATTTCTTTTCGAGTAAGGATATTGGGTAAAGACTGAATCGTGACAATTTGTCTCATTTTGGATTCAAGGGAGTTGATGGCACTTTTAATTAAAATAGTTCTCATAATATTGGGAACGTCATCAAAATTATAACAGCTGGCGTATTTAGCTCCACCAACAATTCTAGACAACCCAGAAATAATATAATTTAAATAAGGTTTAATAAAATATTTTTCATTTTCATAGGGATCTAGAAAGCGAATTTTGTCATCTTTTCCAATCCATAAGGCCTTGTCAATTTTAAATTGAATGGCTTCAGGGTCCTTGATACTACTTTTTAGCTTAATAAGTTCATTTAAAACATGTTTTTCAAAAACTGGAGATATCTCCATTAAAGCTGCTTGCAATTCACTTACCGTATGAAACATTGTTTTTTTAGGATCTTGGGGGGCTTCGGTCAAGTAATGAAAGAGGGTTTTAATGTGAGGGCCATAAACATAGCGATTATGATAAAAACGTCTTAAATAATAAAGGGTAGATAGGTGAGTGATATCGGTTTTTTCCACCAGTCCTCTAAGTCTCCAAATAATACCTTCGAGATAGGGTAGCGGTTTGACCATGTGATAAAACATTTGGACTGCTGGAAAATCAGGATAGGACTTACCTTGCTCCATGATGAATGCATAAGTTGAAAGGAGGTCCTGTCTTGATTTGATCGCTACCACTTTTTTGGTGATATCGTTAATTACTCCTTGCTGGTTTTCATTAATCTGAGCAATGAAACGAGACGATGAAACTTTTTTATAGGGAGCATAATTGGCCTTATGATAAAGGTGAACCGTGAGCGCTCCTGCAATAAAAATAAAAATCGATATGATAATTTTATAATCTTTCACACAAACCCCTTTTCAATATTTGATATGAAAATAATTCCTTCTCATAAAGTATTTTATAGGATTAAGAAAATTAGTTAAACTGGGTAAAAAGGGTTCGGTAGTGATGAATAATTTTATAATGAAAGTATTAGTTCTTTGTCCGGGTATTCTAGTTCTATTTATTTGTGTTAATCTTTTAAAAAATATTGCGCCTTTTGAGATACAAAAACTGCTTCCCAAGGATCATCACGTAAGATTAGCTTATGAAGATTATGCTAAAAAGTATAACGATGAAAACCAGATATTTTTACTACTGAGTAAAGATCGCCCGATGAAGGGCGAAGAAATTGCAAAGGTAGCCGACAGCCTTGGTCGGGTAATCCGATATACCAAACCGCCTACGGATGTTCTTTCGATTGGTAATGCTAAATATGTAAAATTTGAAGACGGTGGTTTTTATCTGGAAAAATTTATTCAAGATTCCCAGATCTCCCTTGAAGCTAGAGAAAAGTTAAAGACAAAGGTATGGAATAAGACCCTGGTTAATGCTGATTTTTCCACTTTGATTTTTACTTTTCAACTGGATAGTCGTTTAAAAGAAAAAGAGCGAGTACCATATGTTAAAACGATCATTAATAAAGTAAAAAAGTGGAATGAGAAAAACGGTGATTATGACTTGCATTTTATTGGTACGGAGGTGGCAAACTATCATTTCACTCAAGAAATGATTAAAAATCAAACGATCATTACACCTATTTTATTATTAATGTTAGGCCTTTTTTTCTATTATTTATTTCATTCATTTATAACAGTATTTTTTACTTATTACATAATGTTTCTGGGGTATGCCGCTACCATCGTCGTAATAATTTTAAATGAAGGAGGTATCGGTCCCTATAGCTCTTTTGCTTTATTTTTTGTTTTAATAGTTTCAACTTCCGATTTAATGCATTTTTTTAATACTTTCAATTACAAAAAAGGTGATCTTAATAACGCTGTTAAGGTTTTGTTCAAACCATGTTTTCTCACAAGTCTTACTACCTGCATTGGATTTGCATCCCTGGTATTTAATGAAAACGTGCCAGTTCGTTATTTTGGACTTTATTGCTCTTTTGGAACTGCGGTTTGTTTTCTTCTAACCTTTTATTTTTTACCATATCTTATGAAGGTTTTTGAAGTTCGCAGCAAAAATGTAGTAACCAAAAGGCTTTTTAACACCGAATCCATCTGGTTATTTATAAAACAAAGAGCAAAAAGTATTATTATATGTTTTGCCGTAGTTGCGGTAGTATTTGGTTATTTTTCTAGAAATATTGAAATTAATGATAATCTCTATAAAAAATTTCTCCCGGCCCATCCACTTTCGCTGGCAGTAGATGCTTTCTCAAATTATTTTAATTTTGTAGGTTCGGTTGATATTCTTATAAGACCAAAAAATAAAGATGAAAAAATATTAAACTTAGTTGAAACGATACGGGAGTTTGAAGCAGATCTTGAAAAAATACCGACTACCTCTCATCTTAAATCTTATCCACAAATGATAAAATTAGTGGAAGAAGAAATAAAAGCAAGTGATGAAAAAGTAGATGTTAAAAAGATCAAAGTCCTTTCACAAAGTTTTCATGATTTACTTCATGACTATGGGGCCTTGGGAGAGGTGTATAATGAACGTCACCAGGAAATGAGGATTATGCTTTTTTTAAACACTCTTCATTCCGAAAAATTAGAGGAAACCTTGATGCAAATCAGGAAGCTGGCTTCAGATAAAAAATATTTTGACATTCTAGAAATAGAGCCCAACGGATTTGCGGTCATTCGAAGTTATATTAACAATAACGTTATCAGGGATTTTATAAAGTCATTTGGCGCGTCTCTTGTTTTAATCTTTATAGTATTTTGGATTTTACTTCGATCCTGCAGATGGGCACTCGTGGCCATGCTTCCTAACTTATTTCCCATTTTAACTATATCAGGTCTTATGGGGATTTTTAGAATTCCTTTGGAGAGTAATTTAGTCATTTTGGTTTGTATTACCATAGGGATTGCGGTGGATGATACTATTCATTTTTTAACCAATATCACCAGAGAATTGAAGCTGAATCATAATTTAAAGCAAGCGGTAATCTCTTCTCTTGATGAGATGGCAAAAGCATTAATTGGCACAACGGCAGTACTAGTTTTTTCTTTCCCGTGCTTTTTTTTGGCTGATTTGAAGTTATTTATTCAAGTGGGAATTTTTATTGCAATTTCTTTACTGGTTGCTTTAATTGCAGATCTAATCTTGCTTCCGGCATTAATTTTGACATTTTTAAATAAGGAGAAAAACTCATGAGTATATATCTTTTAAAAACTAAATTCCAAAATTTGCTCAGACCTATAGTCAGGTTAATATTTTTATCAAAGATGACTCCGAATATGTTAACGGTACTAACTTGCATATTATCTTTAGCGGTAGCTCTTCTAGTTTATCTTGGAGGTGGAAATTTCTATATATTGATTCCAGTTTTTATGTTTATAAGAATGGCCTCAAATGCCATGGATGGGATGCTGGCCAAGGAATATAATATGATTACGCCACTTGGAGCAATATTAAATGAAATGACTGATGTCATTTCAGATGGTGCGTTGTACTTATCTTTTATGGCCGCTTCATTTATAAATCCCACTATATTAGTAAGTGTGATTTTAGCAGCGCTACTAACTGAATATGCCGGGCTGTGTGCACTTTGTGTGGGAAGTAAAAGAAGATTTGACGGACCGATGGGGAAAAGTGATCGGGCCTTTGTTTTTGGATTATTGGGACTACTTATATTTCTTGGCTACACCGCCTATTTAAACCATATTTTACTGTTAACTTTGGTCTTGAGTTTGATAACAATATTAGTTCGAGTCAAACGTGCTCTTAATCAGTAGCATGTCCGACGGAAATGACACCTACTCCAAGCATAATCAAGGCAACTCCTACATATTGCCAGTTAGATATAGATTCTTTTTCAATGTGATATGCGATAAGACCTCCCCAGATATAAGTGGTGGCATAGACAGGGTAGATCACAAACAAACGACCACCATTTCTAAAAGCTGCAATAAATAACACTAATACTAGCGTAAAAGAAATAAGCCCCATCCAAATTGCCCAATTTTTAAACAAACTAATTTCAAAAATATTTTTTGCACCCACCTTATAAAAATATTGGGCACCAGCTCCTAAGACAGCGGCAATGAGAGAATAAATAATGGGTAAAGTTTGTTTTTCCATCTTAGATTGCTTTTAGCATTCCCATGGTATAAGGTTCAATATCAATTTCAACGTATTCAAAATTGGAAAATCCACACTCTTGAAGCCAGGTTTTTAATATGTCTGTTGAGTATACTCGTCCTTCTACGGTGCGTATGGAGAGTCCCATTTCGTATAAAGATTTTGGTAATTTCCCATTTTTATGCGTACCAAAAACATCAAATATTTGAAGCTCGCCATTATTTCCAAGGGATTTTTTGATTTTTTTGAAAAGTGATTTATTGCCTTCGGGAGTTTCAATATGAGTCACGTTGCCTAAAATAGCAATATCGAAATAAGCTTCAGGACAAGCAACCACATGATAATTGCCTTCGATATAGGTTACCTTATTTGATATTTTAAAATGATGAGCACTGTGTTTGGCTACTTCTAAAACTTTGGGCCAATCTACCAAGGTAGCCTTAGCTTTAGGATTCATCAGCAGGTGAGCAAAGCTCCAAACACCAGAACCCGCTCCCAGATCAATAATATTAATATCACCAAGCGGGTGGTTGCGATAATAATGTTTGGCCGCAAAGTCAGCTGATGGCATCATCATCCATTCCAGAGATTTGACTTGCTTTTGATATTCATATTCACTGTCAGAGGCCTGGTCCATACGTTTAAATGGAATTCCTTGTTTTAGTAAAATAGGTAGATGTTTCCAATAATCTGAGCTTAAATTTTGATAGTCTCCACTTAAAAGTTTCATAACCGGGGAGAGTTGATAGAGTTCATGGTTTTTTTCCAAGATATTGATAGCTACCAGGCAATTTAAAAACAACTCGGTAGCATGGTGATGGAGATTGAGTTCGATTGAGAGATCCTGGCTTGTTAATTGTCCTTTTTTAAAAAAAGGAATAAGGATTCCCATTTCATTTGCCGTATGGAAAATATAAGCTCCTCCATTCATTGTCATCAGAGAGAAATAATTTTTAAGTTGTTCAAGATATTGTTGGTCCACTTTTATCCTTCCTTTATTTTTTTATTTGGGCCTTACTGATGGTAAAAATCCCCCAATCATCAATCCACATTTTTTCCTTCATTGCTCCATTCAGTTGAAATAGTTGATCTAGTTCTAGCTGAGTTCTTCTGCGCATTACCCATCTGTTATTGTCACGATTATTTAAAGTCTGGGAAATAAGTTCTAGTTGAGGGTGCCACGGTTGACCAGAATAAATAACGTAACTGTTATCATCGATGATACTGGTAATACCAGAGATGGCCTTTTCCACCAGATCATTATCACTAAAAAGTTCAAATAGTCCGGACACAATAACAATATTGGGACGAAATTCTTGTTTTTGGTAGCTACTGGGTTCAAAGGCATCAGCTAGTAAAAATTCTGCATTGTTAAGTCCCAACTCTTGGGCAATTGCCTTGCTTGAATTGATATTTTTAATATCGTGATCTCGGATTAAAACTTTCAGGTCAGACTGGTGATGTTCCTTGGCTATTTCCAGAAGATAGCGACCAGGGCCGGATGCAATATCCATAATTCTTACCGGTTTGTTTTGTTTATTGATATCACTAATGGCAGAATTTATTGCAGCTTTGATATTAATTTTTCGCTGCCTTATTCCTTTCCAGCCTATAGAATTTAGATAGCCAGCATCAATCAACTTACCAAGCAACGTAAAGCCACTTGGTTTATTTTTGTAAACGTAATCAAGCGATAATCCTGAATCAAAACCTGTATTGATTCCGATTCGAATCCCGTTGCTGAGTAAACCAAGGGTATGCATTAAAAAACGTAAAAGTAGATAATAAAACTCTATGTAAATTGGGCGTTGTTGGTTTAATAGAGTTTGATATTCGTTAAAGGTAAAGCCACTTTTATGAGATTCTTTAAGACTACGATACGGCTGCTCAATTTCAAAACATTCCTTGATAAATTCACAGGATCTTTTAAAAGGAATATGGCGCTCTTTTTCATATAAAACACCATGATAAAAATCTTCTAGGATTATGTGTTCTTTTTTAACTGAACTTAAATGATCAAAGAAATATTTTTGTGGTTCATTGTAAACAACATAATCGCTACCCGCAGAAAACACTAAAGTAGGAGTTTCGATTGCTCCTGCATCTTTTACAATCCGAGATGAAAAATCAAAAAGCCCCACTAGTATATTGACAGCTATTTGGGGGGTTATTAATTTATCTTGATCATATAATTTTGCTTGCTCCTTATCATGAGTTAAGAATTTCGATTTTACGTAGCTAGTAATGAAAGCGGGATGCTTGATTGCATTTAGAATTCTAAGTCCCAAAAGAGCAAGGGGAATGTAGAGTTTTATTTTGAATGCCGGAGCTGCCAGAATCATGCCTTTTATAGGAGGAGCAAAATCATGCACCCAGGTGCTGGCGATAACAGCACCTACACTATTAGCAACAATAAACATATTTTGAATAGGAATGTCATATTTTTTAGATATAAAACTTACAAAACTATCCAGATCTTTTATGAGATCACTAAAATGAGGAGCATATCCTCTTTGGCCTTCATTTCTTCCATGACCTCTGCTATCATGGCCAAAGGCCCAGCAATCATTGGCTTGCATGCCGTCTATAAGATCATGTAAGCGTCCCGAATGCTCATGTCCTCTATGAATCACAATCAAAGCTTTTTTACTTGAAGTATCGGTGACTGGTTCCCAGGCTCGGTAAAAAAGCTCTGTATTATCAAAACTAGTAAAAGTAGCTTCATGGACTTTTTTTGACATGTTCACTCCGTAATTTAAGGATGGATTCTATTCCTTCTTCGACAAATTGGTGTTAAGATTTAAAATAAAATTAGGATAACACCATATGAAAATTTTTCCATTACTTAACCAAGAAGTAGCTACAACTCTCTTTTTGATAGTTTGTGTGCTGATTGTGATAACTTTAGGGTTTGGGACAGTTTATTATTTAAAACCCAGCAAAATGATCAAATCGCTTTTGGAAAAAACTTATTCATGGTGGATTATAATAGTTTTTTTTGTATTGATGACTTGTATTTCTAAAGAGTTTTTTTATATATCTTTTGGGCTCTTATCATTTGTGGCTTACCGAGAACTTATCAGTAAAATGGACATCCCTCTTAAAAAAAGAAGAACACTGCTTTGGACATATTGTGCCATTCCGCTGCAATTTTATTTTTCTTATTCAGGAAATTTTCTGCTCTTTTTAACGTTTATTCCGGTGGGAATGCTTTTTTTTATACCATTTAGATCAATTCTTGGTGGTGATTCCAAAGATAGCATTAGGTCTTTTTCAGTTTTACATTGGGGTTTAATGCTTACGGTATTTGGATTTAGTCATATTACATATTTTTATTCTCTTCCGGAAATTCCTGATCATTATGCTGGAAATCTAGGTACTTTACTTTTTCTGGTTTTTTTAACTGAGGTCAATGACGTTTTTCAGTTTATATGCGGAAAGCTTTTTGGTCGAAGAAAAATAGCACCGCAAATTAGTCCCAATAAAACTACGGAAGGTTTTATTGGAGGACTTGTTTTGACTTGTATCATTAGTTATTTTATACAAAACCTAGTAGCACTTAACACTTGGCAAACTCTGGTAGCTGCTTTTGTGATTTCGATTTCGGGATTTATTGGAGATTTAAATATGTCATCAATCAAGAGAGATTTGGGGCTTAAGGATATGGGGAGTCTCATACCCGGTCATGGTGGAATTTTAGATCGACTTGATTCGCTACTCTTTAGTTGCGTTACTTTCTTTTATCTTTATTATTATTGGATACATGTCTAAATATGAAAAAAATATTTTATTTTATTCTCTATCGTTTGATACTTAGATCTTTTTTAAAGATTTTTGTCGGAGTTAATTTTGAAATTAATAATGCTTTTAAAAAAGCAAGCCAATGTATAATAGTAGCAAACCACAATAGTCATATCGATACCGTCGCTATTTTAGCTAGCTTGCCATTTCATATGTTGGATAAAGTACATCCCGTGGCAGCGATAGATTATTTTGGAAAAAATAAAATATCATCTTTTTTTTCTGAATTTTTTGTTAATGCTTTGCTTGTAGAACGTAAGTCAAAAGAAGAAGTGGAAGAAAAAAGCTCCAAGGCAATTGATAAGATGATTGCCTATCTTGATAAGGGAGAATCTCTTCTTATTTTTCCGGAAGGAACGAGGGGCGAGGCGGGTAGGAATGAAAAATTCAAGAAAGGAATTGCGGTGCTGCTTACATTAAGGCCTAAAATACCTTTTATACCAATTTATTTAAAAGATACGGGCAACGCCCTCCCAAAGGGTGATGGCATGTTGGTTCCTTACGATTCGTATGTTTTTGTTGGATCTTTAACTTGGATAAATCCCCAAAGTTCAATTGAAGAAATTTTAAAGTTAGTTGAATCTTCAATTTTTCGATTGCAAAGTAGAAGTGGGCAAGTCTAAAAATGCGTATTGAACATTTGATAATGTTTTATATGCATAAGTTTGCTTTTCATCTTTAAAACTCTTTAAGGATGCAATTGATAAGACCAAGAGTATTGCTAATAATAATTCTTTCATAGTAATTCCTATGTTGTTTAAATAGAGCAAATAATATGCCAGGATTTTAGATTAATTGGTCAATGAAAACGCTTAAAAATTAAGAAAGAAGATTTGTTGGTATGTCTAAGTTTAGTACATTTGCTCAAATTCTGGTGATGGTCAAATTAGAAAAGCCACTCATTTTCTTGAGATAACATATTGAAATCATTCAGCATTGAGTCTTAATTCTAAGATTTAACACTTTCTTTTTATTATGTAACGAATCAACGTTGGTTTACACACATGATGTCACTTAGAAAATATTTTAAACATTTATTAAGGATTTTATGAAATCACTATTAGTTTTGTCGCTTTTGTTTTCCAGTTTTGTTTTTGCTGCCAGTCCAAGTTATAAAGGGTCAAGCCCATTGGAGGTTTGGTCAATAATCAATCAAGATCGATACATTGAGCTACCCTCTCAAACCATAAGCTATAGAGATCTTTTTGCAGGTGGCGTGAGCCTGATTAAAAGAAGTGCTCTGAGAACACTTGCCGTTCGAGATGATATTCTACCAGAATTTCAAAAACTTGCTCATCCCCATGGAGTTTGTTTAAAAGGAGAGTGGTTGATCACGCAAGATAATCCCTATTCAGGGCTTTTTAGAAAAAATAGTCAGGCCATTATTATAGCTCGTGCTTCTGTGGCTATGAACAAAACGAAAGTAGGTAACCTAAGAGGTTTTGGATTTGCAGGAAAACTATATCCTACAACTAATGAGCAAGAAATAGTTGAGACTGCCAACTTTTTTTTAGTTGATGATTTAGGTGGCACACGCGCGAAACATTACACTGATGTGGAGATGACTAATGAACCGAAAGTTAGTGTAACGCTAGCAACGCTTGCAAATTTGAAATACGCACTTACGCTTGCCACTACTTTTAAAAAAGCGGATGCTAATCCAACTATTCGTCAGGTTTATGAGGTCGCTGATTCAACCAAGGACGTTAGCGAACCGACGATTAGTCCTAAGTGGATGATGGTCAAAGCTGCCTCTTCGCAACCCAAGGTTGATGAAGCAGATTTTCGAGATGAACTTAATCGTTCAGTAGATCAAGGTGGATTGCTTTTTGATATATACGTTGCCAATACCCAAAGCAACCAAGTGAAGAATTGGAGTAAAATTGGTCAAATATCATTTAATGAATCAGTCGCTTCCAAGGCCTGTGATCATCAGCTTCACTTTCATCATCCCAAATGGAGAAGTGATTTAGAATGAATAGGAAGAACTTATTACGATATAAAATACTGTACTTTAAAAGTTCAATTTCTTTTTATGGATAAGCTGGAGCAAAAAATCCCATCAATTATCGAATAAAATCTGCCACAAATGCATTAATTGGTCGGTTGCGAATGTCGTCAGGAGTGCCATTTTGTACAATCATGCCCTTATCCATTACGGCAATTTGATCGCTAATCGCAAATGCTTCAGCCTGATCATGGGTGACATACACACAGGTGATTCCGACTTGAGTTTGGATGGATCGAATATCTACGCGCATTTTCTCTCGAAGTTTTGCATCTAAATTGGAAAGGGGTTCATCTAAAAGAAGCACTTTGGGTTTCATCACCAACCCACGGGCCAAAGCGACTCGTTGCTGTTGCCCACCGCTTAGTGTATTAGGAAAACGCTTATCCATTCCTTCAAGTTGAACAGTTTTTAATATTTCAGCAACTCTTTCTTTGATTTCATCTTTGGGAAGCTTTCTAATTTTTAGAGGATAGGCAATATTGTCAAAAACATTCATATGCGGCCAGACCGCATAACTTTGAAAGACCATCCCAGCGCATCGACGTTCCGGGGCAATAAATATTTTATTGGTTGGATCAGAGACAATCTCATCTCCGATTTGAATGGTGCCTTTTTCATTGCGCTCAAGGCCTGCGATCATTCTAAGGCAAGTCGTTTTTCCGCAGCCTGAAGGGCCCAGTAGCGAAAAAAGTTTTCCGTTTGGAATTTCAAAAGAAACACCAGCTACTACTCTAGAGATCCCATAATATTTTTCTACATGTGAAAATGTGATAGCACTCATAGACCGTACTTTCCTTTGGAAATTAGTTTTACTGTATAGTTGATAATGGCAATGACCAAGACAATGAACAAGGCCAAAACAGCTGCTCCGCCACCACTTATATCCGAATACTCCTGTAATTGAAAAAGAAGGGTTCCCAGCGTTTCAAGGCCTGGTCCGGTCAATAAAATGGTCATTGTCAGTTCGCTAAAGGTGGGCATAAAAACCAGAAAAAAAGATGCAACTAAGGAGGGAGTTAACATGGGAATCCATATTGTTTTAATAGTTGTCCACCAATTAGCTCCCGAGATACGTGCAGCTTCATGCAAGCAATCATGAATCTGTTTTAGACCATCGCCAGTTGTTCTAACCGCAAAATTTAAATATTTAGCAACGTAGGCCAGGGCAATCAAGGTTAAAGTATTATAAAGAGAGATTGGAATACCTAGGAAATTACCACTAAAAGTAATAATTAGAGCTAGAGCAATAACCGTACCAGGCGTGGCGTAGGGAAATGCTACTATGACAGATATAAGGGATCTGCCTTTAATTTTGGTTTTTTGTTCCAGATAGGATAGGAATAATCCAAGGATGGTGGCAATACTTGCAGAAACCAATCCGAGTTTCAGGGAATTCATGAGCGCTCTGGGGGTTTCTTCAACTTCAGAAAATATTCTAATAAAATTATCAATTGTAAAATTATTTAAGGAAATTTCTCCTTGAAGTTTACTAAAAGCGCTTATAGCTATGGCGGTAAGGGGTAAAAAAAGAAGTAAAAAAAGAATCAAACAAATAATAGTAAACAAAGGCCACTTGTAAATACCCAGAGCAATCAAGCTAGGTCTGGCAGTTTTACCACTAACAACTTGAAATTTATTTCTAAGCATTAGGGCGTTTAAAATAAGCACGATGATTGCCATTCCAAGTAAGAGAAGACTTAAGGTTGCACCAGAGTATATGCCATTGATGGTGCCCATCTTTTGCAGTGTAAAGATTTTAGTAGTTATCATATAGATTCGGGCAGGGTTTCCAATCAGGGCCGGAATGCCAAAACTGGCGGCAGATGCGAGGATGACTAAAAGAATACCACTTAAAAATGATGGAAAAACTAGCGGAAGAGAAATATGAAAAAAAACTTTCAATGGACTTGCTCCTGATAAGCGAGCGGCTTCTTCCAAAGATGAATCCATGCAATCCAAGGCGGACAGCATGGAGAGTAATATATAGGTATAAAAAAAACTGCTCATGGCCCAAATCAGACCAGCGTATGAATAAATGTTGAGCAGAGAAAATCCTAAAAGTTTATTGATAATTCCAGTTTGTGGGTTGGCCAGATAAATCCAAGCAATGGCGCTGATAAACGGTGGAATGGCGTAGGGGAGACAAAAAAGTGATCGCAGAGTTTTTTTACCAGGTAAATCAGTGCGGGTTAACGGCCAACTTAAGATAAGAGCAATGAGTGTACTTAATAGTACCGTACCTAAACTTATAATAAGAGTGTTGGCAACTGCCGTCAGTGTGGAAGAGTTAGTAAAAAGATCAATCATGGAAACATTTTCAAAGTTAAAGAATGTTTTTCCGACGAGTACACCAAACGGATATACACATATTATGAAAAGAAAAACTAGAGCGATGCCAAGGATGAGTATTTGCATTATTCAAACATGATTTTGGTAAATTGCTCTTTTAAGCTATTTCGCTCTGTCATGGTTTTTTTAAGAAATTCATCACTCCATTTAAAAGAAGAATTGCGCAGTTCTTCTAGCAACGGGGCCCCTTCTGGGGCCGGGTATCCGGGGAGAGGGGAATACATAAAGGATCGAATCGCCGCATCTTGACCTTTTTTCGTATACATCCAATCTATGAAGCGTTCTTTTAATTCACTAGGACCTTCTTTTTTAACAACGGCCATGATGTTGGCGTTAAAGATGACACCATCCTTGGGATAGACTGTTACCAAGCGCTTATCTTGTTTTACTAAACGGAGAACATTTTCCAGCAGAACCTGGCCAACTGCTCTTTCGCCATTTTGTAATCTTCTGATAACGCCGCTATTTCCTCCTTCGGAAATAGTATTATTTTTTCTAAGCGCTTTAATATGATCCCAGCCATATTTTTCTACTAGAAAGGCCAAAGTGGTGAAACTAGTTCCAGATGCTAGCGGGCTACCAGTGGTATATTTGTCTTTCCATTTTGCCTCCACCATTTCACTAAAAGTTTTCGGAGCATCCTGTTCATTTTTAATCATTTCATTGTTGTAGCAAAGAACCATAATGGGAAGAGCGTAAGCTGCATAAAAGTTTTGTGAATTTCTTAGATCGCTTGGAATATTGGCTGCATTAGTAGACTGGTAAGCATGAAGCTTTCCGCTGGTGGCGAGATCTTCATACCAAAAGCGATCAGAGGAAATGAGTATGTCAGCTTTAATTGAGCCACTCATTAATTCGGCATTTACTTTAGCAGCAATTTCTTCGGAGCCAGCTTGGTACCAATTAAATTTAACTCCGGGAAAATCTTTTTCTAATTCGCGTGTCAGATCAGCTACCGTATCTTTGTACATTGAGGTGTAAATCCAAAGTGCTTGTTCGTCATTCTTGGAGGAGATGCAGCCACTTATAAACAAAAGTACTAAGAATAATCTCATCATTAAAACTCCTTACAAAAAATGCTTTGAATGACAAACATAATCTATACAATTAGACCTTGTTTCGGCCAGAGAAAACCTCACCTTTAATGTTAGAAATGAGTTTGCGCCAAGACGCACAACGAAATAATTTTTTGAATTACTGATTTTGCCCAAATAATTTATCGACAAAAAAATGGTAAACTTTTGGTTAAAGATTTTACTTGGTAGCAATATATAAATCACAGAACCAAGTTTCAGACCTCTTATGATAAAAAATATCGAAGAGAATTTAAAATATTCTTGAGCTAGGTAAATGTTTTTAATATAAATAAAAAAGGGTTTTCAATTATTTACCACTTTTAATCCAGTATAGCATTTTTCGATATTATGATAAAATATCCTTCATGTACGCAAAAAAGTTCCTAATACTTATATTCTCTTTCTTTTTACTATCCTGCCCCTCTTATACTCAAACATCATTTATAACTTTTCGTGATTGCCTTTCATCAGTATTAAACGAAAAAGCATTTTCATCTTTTACTAATCAACTCAGACAAATTAAATCAGGGCAATATCAAGTTTTAGTCCAATCTAAGACTCATATCTATAAAATTAAAACCTTTAATACCTTAGAAGAAGCACAAGTTGAGCTATCAAAACAAAAATTTATTATCAATTGGGAACAATTTATTAAAGAAAATACCGTTGGATATCGTCATGCAATTGAATCGTTGAACACCGTTCTTTCAAAATTCAATAAAGATTACCTTATTGATTATAGAATTAAAGATGCTACCAAGCTAAAAAATAAAATTTTTGATAAAATTCAAAAATCTGGATCTTTTGATCTAAACGAAATATCAGATCTTTTGGGAATACGAATTATAGTTAACAATAATTCTGACAAAAATACTATGGCAGCTCTTTTTTATGAACATAATAGAAAAAATAATCGTTTTTTAAATCGACAAGCTCATAAGAAAGAAGGTGGATATATCGCTTTTCACATCGGACTTGTCGGTACTAATAACAAACCATTTGAATTGCAAATTTTAACTAAACGGATGAAGGCATGGGATTCTTGGCATCATGATTTAATTTATAAATCTCCCTATTCCAAAGACAGCATCGAATACCTTAATTTAAAAAGATATGGAAGGGCAGTATCTGATTACATACAATCCCTTGATGACAATTTAACTTTACCTCTCGCTTTTCCTAATTACAAAAGTTTTGGAATAAAAGAAAACCATGCTTTTTCAAAAGAAAATCTTGATATCTAATTCAATAATATTTTCAAATCCATAACAAATTGTATGGTTGATTTAACTACCGATACTTTATTTTATTACAACCAGACCCATGATTTCCTTCATCTTAAGCATTTTTCCTTCAGCAAGGACGCTGGCAATATCATTAAAAACCAAACTTCGATTGGGATTATTAAAGATAAGTTTTGCCTCCAAAGATTCTATACATGAATCCTTGGTAATATACATCTCAATGTCCTCAACGTTAATACTATTGCCAACTCCGGTAACTTCGCCAAGTTCGATGAGTTCTCTTCCAGAAACCGTGAGATCATGGAGAGTAATATTATTTCTCTCTAAAACTTGCAAAGCAGCTCCGGCCCCGGTCAGTTCGCCGGAAAAAGAATTTGCCGCAAATATCAAAAAAGCTGTGATAATTATTTTTTTCATTGGAGTACTCCGTGGTTATTTTCATATGTTAGGGTGTCACTCATATTTAGTGTAAAGTAAGGAATATCACCTTCGTAGAAGGGACAATTCATTATTTCGTAGATCTTTTTAACGGCTTCTTTTTGAATTTCCTTGATCTTTTTTATACCGTCCTCATTCAGTGACTCTGAAAGGGAATAAAAAAGATTTTTTCCCTTGGCCACTTCTTCTGGCTTGTAAAAATCTATCAATTCAGGGAGTAATTTTTTGGCAATTTTGATATCGAGGCTAAAATTTTTATCTTTTGCATGAATCGCTTCATCTTTTTCAAAAATAAGTCCGAGATTTAAGAGGGAGTTCAATCTTTTTTCACCGAGCATCCCGAATAACTCAACGATTTTTATCTTGGTTGTCCCTTTTTTATTGGCGGCAAGCTTATAGATAAAATAATTAACTCGATCAGAGAGAATTTCGTTAAGATCGACGTCATACTTGTGATCAAGTTTTTCTGTGATGAAAAGACCGTAGCACTCACGAAGCATATCTCCGATAGATCCTTCAACCAGGGACAAGAGTTTCGATAGTTCACGCTCCTTATAAAGTGTGCTGACAATGCTCAGAACTGTGTGTGGTGCCGGGTCACCTTTTAAATCATTATTTAAAATTCTTCTGATGGTGGTTGCTCCAACGCCCGATTTTTGTGCTAATCCGTTAATGCTCATATTCGGGAAGCGTTCAAAGTATATGGCGACCATGTCTTTCAATTGTTCACAAAGTGTCATCAGAAATTCCTCTAATGTGACTACCCTAATTGCAAACATAGCAAAGACACCTTTGGGTTTCAAACCCAGATTGTAAAAATGACATCAAAACACGTCGTCTGTAATATTATTTTAAATAACCAAGTTAAAAGATCACTTCGTGCTCCAATTCATCCAAACTTGGGGACAAATTGACACTTTCTAATACTTCACGCTTGATATTCCTATTATGCGGACGTGGGCGTGGTCCTGGTCCTGGTCCTGGTATTGGATCCTCGCATGATGCTGTTTTTATCTTTAGCTTGAGACTTCCACTCATATCAGCGGAATCCATTATAAGCATCGCACTTGCTTCAGTATTTTTTCCCATTGACCTAGCTACCAGAACATTTTGAAGGACAAACACTATTTTTTTCTCATCTCGTTTAAAATCTCTTCTTACACAATTGGATTTCACATCTAGATTTTGTACTTTGCTGATAACCCAGTTATCCATGACAGGGCCAATCCATGTCTTGTTTTCAATTGCCCTGCCATTATTACCTCTCCCTTTTATCCCTTCCCATTTGAGCATTTCGCTTCTAAAGCTTCCTCTGGTCTTTTCATCAAGAACTGTTGATCCTCTAAAATCGATCGAGGCCTTCAGACTCTCAACTTTCTGTCCAACAGGGATACTGGCAGTAATTTCCATACGGCATATCTTATGATCCATCTGACGATCCATTTTATGGGGGCGTCTTCCGTTTTCAATAGGGGCCTCATCATTGTCATTGATGGCATTTGCCTGGGGAACTTCGGCCGTGAATCTATCGAAAAGAATCGACATGGATTGCTGATCTGGACTCATTATCACTGAAGCTGTCCCTTGCGGACAACCCGTCCCTCTAAGGTTAACACGTTCAAAGTTAAAAACATCTTCTGCCAATGTTTCAATCGATAAAAATAAAATCAATGCTGCAAATAATTTCATTGTCATATTTTATCTCCTCTAAAATTCCTTATAAAGGATTTGATTTTTTAAGTTGTATAGAAAATGTCATCTTTAATAAAGGAGTTTTTCGCGTTTTAAATTCTTTTTAAACCACGTGGCGCAGTTGTGCCCGATGAGTATCCACCTGGCGCACTTTGATTACACTTTCGATTTTTTTACTTTTATTTTTTTAACAAAAAATTTAATTTAAATCTATCGAAACGAATTTTTAGGAAGAAATTTTGTTTTTGCTAATTAGAGATACAACAAAACTAAAGGAGTTTGTATGAAAAAAATCGCATTGAACATTTTAGCAATTGTACTATTTTCAGCAACTGCATACGCAGACGGAATCTGGCTAGGTCAACCAGGATACGGCGGAAATGGCTGTCCTCAAGGGACTGCCTCAGCAACCTTGTCACCTGATCAAACATCACTCTCCATCATTTTTGACCAGTTTGTAGCAGAAGCGGGCGGCATGACAGGCAAAAGTATGGACAGGAAAACTTGTAGTATAGCTGTTCCTGTGCATGTACCGCAAGGATATAGCATATCCATTATCGCTGTAGACTACAGAGGATTTAACTCTCTACCTACAGGGGCCAATTCCAAATTCACATCTGAATATTTCTTTGCAGGACAAAGAGGCCCGATGTTTTCGAGAGATTTCTACGGCCATCTTGAAAATGAATATATTTTCAACAATACGCTGGGGCTTGTTGGACTGGTATGGTCAGCTTGCGGTGCTGATGTCAATTTGCGCGTTAACACAAGTATGATGGTCAGAACCAATCGAATGCGTGCTCAGGCCATGTCAACCGTTGATTCTGCTGACTTCAATGCCGGACTCGTTTACCACGTTCAATGGAAAAAGTGCTATTAGAAATATATTAGGTTAAGTACGCGAAGGATTATCAGAAATCCACTATCTATGATGAAGGCCTCGAGAGAGGCCTTCTGTTTTTTTAAAAGAAAATTTACTTGATTTCATTAATCTTTCTAATGATTTGATGCTCATTTTTTCTTCTATTGTAGATTATTTTAAATTCATCAGGATTTTTAATGAATTTATTATTTATACTTTCTACAATTTAAAGTTTTTGAATTTAGATAGCTATAAAAAACTTCGGAGTGTTTAATTACTGAGAGATTCAATTTTTAAGGCATATTTACAAGCAAGGTTGATATCATCGTTGCCCCCCCGATGTTTGAAAAGTACCCCCTAATGTTTCTTAAAAAAATTTAATAGTTCAATCTCATAATCAATTCCGCTTCCATCACTAATACCATCTGGCCAGCAAAAATGGTTTCGGGTAGCAACTTTTTTATGGCAGAGATTGGCTTTGAGGCAATTATTTTTTTTATTTCCAGAATCATCAATAATAGTCCAAAAAGTGTTTTTGTTTTTCATTTTATTCTTTAAATTGCTTATCCATGTGGTGGCCTGGTTACCAGGAGTCATATTCCATTTATTTTTTATAAAAAAATCAAATTGGTTTTGATCACACGCAATTAAATCGCAATTGCGGGAAATTAACAAATAGGGAAGTTGGGTTTCAGGATAGGGTTCTTGTTTGCAAGAAGGACTTTGGATGGAAGAGATATTCTCAAGCGGGTCTCCGCCACTATAGACCGCTACTGCGGTTACTTTAGGAGAGGGGGGACGACTTCGATTGATTCCGTAAAATGTAGCAAAACGCGCACCATTGGACCAACCGGTGAGATAGATTTGTTTGGGGTTGACTATTTTCAATTCGGTAACCATATGATCGATTAGATAATCTAAAAAGAGTACATCAGGGTTAGTTGCCAAATTACGGTGGTAAGAATCGAATTTGCTTCCGTCTTGAGCATCGACAGTTGGCCAGTGGAGGTTTCTCCCTTGGACGGAAATTAAAATAAAACCTTTTGCCTTACCGTCGCTACTGAAATCATAATCTATTGCTTTTTTTCTAAGACTGGTGAAATCATAAATATTATCTGCTGATCCACCTGATCCAGGGATATAGATTATAAGTGGTTTTTTAATTTTTTCAGAAGTATCTTTTGGGATAAACGCGCACCAATAGCGGGGAATTCCTTGAGGATCTATCCATTTTTTAGCAGGTCCATCGTTAAATACTCCTCTGCCCCCTTGTGAAACGCCCAGAAAATGCTTCTTTTTGCTAGGCCATTTGGTTTTACAATCGGGAACATCACTGATTTCGGAGATTGTTTTTCTTCCATGGAATCGGTAGGTGACAAGCGGACGATTACAAATATTTTGTGGCGAACAAACTTCTATTGGCTTGATTAAACCCATTGTTGAATTGCATTCGGATGGATTAATGCTGGCAAGAATTTTAAGAGGTAATACCAGATTAAAAATGGTTGATAAGCAAGTGATAAAAAAAAAGGTTCTTTTCATATAGCGACTATGGTTTAAATTAGTATAATGGAATCATTTACCTAAAGCTATGTTTATACCCTAAATCAGCTAATAAAGTTTATATGATATCTATTCAATAAGTTTTCAATCATTACTTTTTTTTTGCGGCTAAAACGATGGGAGATTTCTTGAGAAGTTTTGGTAGGAGACATATCGAAAGATTACAGGATCACTTGTTTAAGATGGCGCTTGCGCTCAGAATGGTATTTTCAGAGGATAAAAAATTTATTTTAACGATGGATTCCATTTCTCATGAACGTTGTGGATAACAACAGGAAGGTGTTTTCTATAATTATAAAAATTATTGGTGTAGGGATTTGCAAAATAGATTGAAGTAAATGCTGATGGACAACAAGCCACGGGGAGAAGACGAGAATGGAATCAGTCTATAGTCTATAAAGCTGAGGATGCGTTTATTAATTGAAGAGAAAATTGTTACCAAGTAAATTCATTTTTAGAAGTAACCTTGACCATAAAAAAAGGCTATTATTGGGTACATATTTCTAAAGTTTCTCTATTAATTTCAAGTAGTTATACACTTTTTATGATATTTTTATGGTTTAAATGTATAATGGTTGTATTGTGATTTTTAACTTAATGAGGGTAAATATGAAACCCCTATCAATAATAATCGCTTCTTCATCCATTTTATTACTTGCCGGTTGTGTTCCTGAATCCAAT
>Ga0208958_1001667_pt1 | contig 21227 bp, 29 predicted proteins | sample RifOxyB1_FD_184032 | JGI IMG/M metagenome (GOLD analysis project Ga0208958, IMG submission 184032) | Soil microbial communities from Rifle, Colorado - Rifle Oxygen_injection B1 (SPAdes) | ecosystem: Environmental > Terrestrial > Deep subsurface > Rock core/Sediment | place: Rifle, Colorado... | reverse complement strand
TTTTAGTTTCCTATAAAAACCAAGATTTAATAATCTACAAAAATGGAAAAATAATAGGCAATAACTTCAAAAAAGACATAATTAACTTAATTTACGAAAATGGTTAAAGTATTCATAGAAAGAAAGGATAAAACAGAAGAAATAAGTGCATCTACAGTCATGGATTTATTAAAAAAATTAAACATTAATCCAGAAACAGTTTTAACAGTTAGAAATAATGAATTATTGAACTTAAATGATAAATTAGAAAAAAAGGATAATATCAAATTATTAAATGTGATTTCAGGCGGATGAATAAAATACAACTTCCTAATAGCAATGTATTTCTCTCTAATTCAGATTATATCAAATACTTTGAAAAAAAAACAATAAAAACAATCTACAAATACAAATTAATAGAAAAAAATGATAAAGTAGTAGTAGCTTTCTCAGGCGGTAAAGATTCAACAACAGTTTTATACATTTTAAGCAAATTAAAAGAAAAATTAAAATTTCAATTAGAAGCAATTTCAATAGATGAAGGCATTAAAGGTTATAGAGAAATTACATTAAAAGCAGCAAAAAAGTTCTGCAAAGAAAACAAGATTAAACTTCATATTTTCTCATATAAACAAGAATTTAATCTAACATTAGACCAGATGATTAAAAAAACAAATACCTCTCCTTGCAATATTTGTGGCACTTTCAGGAGATATTTATTAAATAAATATTCAGTAAAATTAAATTTTACTAAACTAGCAACAGGACATAATTTAGATGATGAAGCTCAAAGCATTTTAATGAATTTATTCAAGAATAATACAGCAATAAATGCAAGATTAGGTCCAATAACAGGAATAGTAAAAAGCAATAAATTCATTCCAAGAATAAAACCATTATATTTAATGTCTCAAAAAGAGGTAGCAATATACGCTTTCTTAAAAGGATTTAGGATAGAACATATAGAATGTCCAAATGCAATTTACTCATATAGAAACGATATTCAATCATTCTTAAATGACTTTGAAGCAAAATATCCAGGAACAAAAAATTCATTAGTCAATTCTTTCCTAGAAACATTGCCTTTGTTAAAAGAAAAATACAAAAAAATTAGTGAATTAAAGTTCTGTAAAATCTGCAAAGAACCTTCTTCTAAAGAAGTTTGTAACTCTTGTTTATTATTAAAAGAAATTAATTAAGAATATCTCTTCCTTAATTCATTTATAGATTTAAACTTAATTCCTTTTTGATTTTCAGTTTTTCTAATTTTTTCTATAAATTCCGGTCTTAAATCAGGTTCATTCTCTTCTTCTATATATTTCTCTACTACAATTTGTATTGCTTCTCCCTTATCTTTCAAGCCATATTTAGCTTTAACAACATTCAATACTCTGTTTGTATTTTCATCAATTTCAACTAGTGCTTGTACCATTTTATTTCACCTTAGTTTAACTAAGTCAGACTTATTTATAAGTTTTTTGGTTTAAAAGAAGTTTGCAATTCTTGTTTGTTATTAAAAGAAATAAAAAAAATAAAATTATTGAGTTAATGGTTCCCAACTACTATTAGAATTAGAATAATCCAAACTAGGCCACATCCATCTTTCCCAACCCGTTCTTGCATGCTCTTCAGAAGCATCCCATAGATTTTCCATGCTTATTTCTAATGGATTAATTCTTTCGTCTTGTATTTTAGCATTTAATTCAGGAGCTAATAAACTATCAATCTGAGCAGGGGTATAGCCTGGAGCTTTTCTTTGAATGTCTCTTCTTGAATAATTTAAAAGTTCTCTTTTCAAAACAGTTCCATCACCTATAATTTGATTATAAACTGTTCTTGTTAAATCAATTGGACCTACTCGAAATAATGCAACTAATGCAGCAACACCCGCAATACTCATTAAACATCCAGTTCTATATACTACTTTATCTACCATCTTAATCCTCCTAAATATTAAAATTATTATATAAAAAATCTTAAAAACATATCGATTTCTAATGTTCTTTTTTACCTTAGGTTTTTTCCAATTGTTTTCTTTACAAAGAAAAGCTAAATCTCTATAACTTCATAATCCTTTAGAACATGAATTTTATTTTCTTTGTAGCCCATTTCCAAAGCTAACTCTTTTACAGGCAAAGTAACATCAAAACCACCATGAGAAGGAATAATATGCTCTGGTTTAAGTAAATCAATCATATCTCTATGGTCTTCTTGTGCAGCATGCCCGGAAACATGAACTTGCTTAAACATCCTAACACCTTTTTCCTTTAATATTCCTTCCAAATGGGCCCTGTTATCTATAGTCTCAGGAGAAGGAATTGTTCTACAGGAAAATATTACCATATCTCTTGGACTAAATTCAAATCCCATTTCACCTTCAGCCATTCTTGTTAATACAGAAGCAGGTTCTCCTTGATTACCAGTAACAACTAAAACATATCTGTCCCTGTTTCTTTGAATCTCTTTTAATTTTCTTTTCATCTCCCCTCTTACCCCTATAATTTCAACATCTTTGCTGAATTTAACCAGGTCAATATTTTCAGCAGCAGTTGTATATTTTTCCAGGCTTCTTCCCATAAATACCACTTTTCTCTTAATCATCTGGCTAATCTCAATTATACTCTTTAATCTTGCAATATGACTTGAAAAAGTAGTTATTATTACACACGAGCCATCTAAATTTTCATTTAGCATAACATCTTTTAATAACTCTCGAGCAACACTTTCAGAAGGTGTTTTTCCTTCAACTTTTGAATTTAAAGAATCCATTATTAGTAATTTTATATTGCTTATCTCTTTTAATCTGTCATAATTTGGTTTTTTCCCAATAGTAGGATGATTATCAAACTTATAATCATTGCAATAAACAACTTTTCCTTCAGAAGTATGTAGTACTCCTAAACATGTTTCAGGTATAGAATGAGTCATATGAATAAATTCTAATTTGAATTCATCTAATTTTACACTAGAATTATTATGCAATATATTAACTTTTAATTTAACATTTTTATCCTCATTTAAACTTTTCATAATCTCAGCAGTGTATCTTGTAGCAAATATAGGGCAATTATATTTTTTAGCCAAATAAGGAACAGCTCCAATATGGTCTAAATGTCCATGATTTAATACAATACCAATAACATTTTTACCTTTTAATTGAGAATCATCAGGAATAGCACCAATTTTTACTAATTCTTCAGCAGGCAGTAAATGAGCATCTCCTTCTTCATATCTTAAAATAGCAGGTAAATATAATCCTATATCAAATATAACAACCTTATTATTGACTTCTATAGCAGTCATATTTTTCCCAACTTCAGAATACCCACCTATTGCATAAACTTTCACTTGTACGTCACTTTTTTAATTTATTAAAGCTTTATATATCTTCCTCTTCTTTTTGCAGGTTCGTGAAGGCTGGAGCCCTTACTTAGCGTAGGTTTTCTTTCTTTAAGAAAGAAAAAGTACTAAAAGTCTAGTTTGTCTCCAATAAAAGTATGCTTGGAAGCACCTTTTTTCATTTCAATAACATACTTAGCAGGTTTACTAGGAACAATTAAAGGAGTAAACATCTTTATTCCTTTTATCTTGTCAACAACTTCTTTTTTCTCATTGCACCAAACAACATCTATACTAAAGAACACAAAGAACATATGAATAGTAGTCTCCATTACACCTTCATTATCAGCTACTAAAATTATAGCTTCCCCTTTTCTTAATGGCCTTGAAAACATCAATCCTTTAGTCTTATGAAAAAAGTCAGTGTAAATCTTTACTTTGTCAGCTATGACTATGTCATTCTCTTTGTTAATTAATAGTCCTTTCATTAATTTTAAAGTAAATTTAAACTTTAAAAGGTTTTTCTTTTAAGTCATCTGTCTTAATATCACTAAGTCATTTGTCTTAATAAAATCAAAAAGTTTTTAAAGTCATTTGTCTTAATATTTAAAGTCATTTGTCTTAAAATGAAAAACGAAGAAATAATGAAAGAAGTTTTAGAAGAACAATTAAAAGAAAAAATAAATTTATTTTTAGAACTAAAAAAGAAGGTGGAAAATGCATAAGGCATACGCTTCTTATTTTGTATCTTATCTTTTAAGCAATTTCAAAGATATTGAAAATATAAAAAAAATCATCTTATTCGGCTCAGTAGCAAGAAATGAAGCATCTAAAGATTCAGATATAGACTTATTTGTGGAAATTAAAAAAGAAAGCAAGAAATTCTCAGAAGAGCTTCAAAAAACTATAGAAGATTTTTATAAAAGCAGAGAAGCTTTAATTTTTAAAACAAAAGGAATAGACAATAAAATAAATATTATTACAGGAAATATTGACAATTGGAAGGACTTAAAGAAAAGTATTGAAAGCACAGGTATATTATTATATGGAAAGTATCTTCCAAGTAAGGTTGAAGGTTTAAAATATTCCATAATTGCATGGGATAACATTAAGCTTAACAGAGGTGCTTTTTTGAATAAACTTTATGGCTTTAAAGTAAATAACAAGCATTATTCTGGCCTAATAGAGCAGTTTAATGGAAAAAAGCTAGGTAAAAGTTCAATCATGATTCCAATAGAGCATACAGAAGATATTTTTAAATTAATAAAACATTACAAAGTAAATGCAAGGATAATTGAAGTTTATTATTAGTTTGTTTTTAAGTTTTAATCAAAAAAAAGAATTAAAATAAAAGAAAAAGGAACTTATTCTACTGTTCCTGAAAAACTTAATGTTGTAGTATGTGATTGTCCGCCAATAGGGGTATATGTTACAACAGCAGATCCTGCAAATTTCTTATTTGCACCTGTAAATGGGCAAGTATAAGTTTTTAATCCGATGGTTGTAGTACTTATCACATTATCTGGTGTTGGTCCTACAGTACATGTTTTAGTAACTCCATCTTCAGTTAAAGTTACAGAACCAAATGCAGGCATTGTAGCTGTAGTAGTTCCTGTTGAACCTACACTTAAAATTAAACTAGTACCTGTTGCTTTTACATCAGTACAAGTTATTGGAGCAGATGCACTACAAACATTATTTGTCTTTGGATTAAACACTCCTAAATAAAACAATGCTCCTAAAGCAATTAGAACTACTAATATAGCCCAACCATAAGTCATTAAATACTCCATGGCTGATTGTGCTTTTTTATTATTCATTAATTACCACCTCTCGTTTTTTTCTTTTTGTTTTTCTTTTCCGAAGTCTTCAGTTTTGCTGAAGGTTAGAAGATTTTATCTTCTTTATTTTCTTTCGTAAAGAAAAGCTTATTATAATATCTTTTACTAACTAATTTTCTTTATAAACATTTCTAAGTTCAAGAAACCATTTAATAGTAATTAATTTAAGCGCCAATATCAGCAAACAATCCAGCCATAGCCATAGAAATAAGCAAATACAAAATCATTGAAATAGCAATATAAATTGGAATATTCTTAAAACCTTCTTTTATTGTTCCTGTTTTTACAGAAGATACAATCATAGCAGCAAAAGTAGCAGTAATAACTAAAGAAGATGCAGCAAATCTTTTGAAATCAGTAACATTTATTCCTCCGCCCATTGAATTAATAGGAATCTGTGTTTTAACAGAAGCAATTGAGCTTAAATCTAAATTTTTAGTTAATTCGCTCATAATAACAATTATTTTCTGAGAAAGTGCAAATAAGAGTGGAGCAGCTACTAAAGCAGCAAATAAAATAAATATTGAATAAGAAGCAACAGAAGAAGCAACTTCTTTTTTAATAATCTGGTTTTCTTTTACACTCCATGAAATTTTATTAATAAGTTCAGAAACCTCTCCTCCAGAGTCCATTCCCTCTAATAAAAGTACAAATGTTTTCTTTAAAACATCAGAATCGTATTTTTCAGTAAATTCAATTAAAGCATCATTTAATCTTTCTCCTGACATTGTTTTTTTAACAACAATCTCCATTTCTTCAGCTAAAACTCCAAATCTTTTTCTAACAGCATACCACAATGCCTGGTCAATTGTCATTCCAGCACTTACATTAGCAGAAACTAATAACAAATAATCACTTAACAATTCTTCAATTTGTTTTTTCCTTGAATTTTTTTTAACAACAACATACATATAAATTAAAATAAGTAAAAAAGCAAACACTCCAAATATAGAAGTTAAAAAATAAATTATCAAATCAAGAACAGGGCTTGTAGAACCTTTCAAAACTTCAAAAATTAATAATAAAGCAGCAAAAACAACTACCCCTAAACCCAAGCTAAAGAAAAACAATCTTTTAATAACAGTATCAATGCCTGTTTTAATTCCAGCTAAAATAAACTGGTGTCTTATTTTCTCTATCCTATTTTTACTTAAAAATATCCTTTCAACAGTACTACTCAATTTCAACACCCGGCCTTGAGCTTCTTATTATTGATAAAAACATGAACTGCATGAATAAAATAAACATCATTATTAAAAACAAAGTTCCAACAAAAGGAGGTTCTGCTTTAATAAACTCTAATTTTATATTTCCAACAAACCCGCCTAATAAAGCAAGCATAGCAATTCCCAATGAAGGAAAAATAACAGCCATAATCAGATAAAACATTATTAATGGATTTAATTTCTTCCCATAATTCTGAATAGCAATCATTTGTTCTTTTGAAATTTGTTCAATAATTGCTTTTAATGCAATAGTAACATCTCCGCCAGTCTTTAAAGAATTATTAATCTGCCACATTATCTTCCTGAAATTATCAGCAGGTGTTATTTCTAAAACTTCATCTATGGCCTTATCAATAGGCATCCCAATCTCTAGTCTTTCTAAAATCTCATTGAAATGCTTTCCAATATATTTGTAGCTTTTTGAAGCATTTCTCATAGCTTCAAATAACGGAACACCAGCACTTAATTCAACCAATAAAAATCTTCCAGCATAAATAATTTCTCTGTCAATCTCATTTATCTTGGTTTTGATAATTGTTTTTGGCATATTCATAAAATAAAAAAACATGACAAAATATATAACAGGTAAACTAATAGCTAATAATACTAAACTTTTTTCAAATTTTAATAACATTAAAGTTAAGACTATATTCAATCCAACAGTAACCATTAAAGATTTTTTTAAGCAATCAGCAATAAAATCTTCAGGTGTAACTTTTAGGTTAGCTTGCGCTAATAAAGTTCTCAAATCCGGAAAATTCCTAGTTAATCTCTGACTAAGCATTTTTACCTATGAACTTTAGCAAGTTCTCTTTGCTTGTATAATATGTTGCCATTACTTTTCCTATTCCATCTACCTCATTAATATTTTTCTTGGCTAACCACGCAAGTACTTCTGCTTTTTCTTTTAATTGCTGGCTTATTTCCTGGGGTGTTAAACCAGTTTGTAATTCCAAGTCAGGCATTAATTTAATTGAACGATTAGCATTCAATAATTTGTCTGATTTAAAATCAAATTGCATTAAAACATTTGCCTTAGATTCAGAAGTAATTTCAGCTAATTGAAAAACTCTTCTTATTCCTGTTCTTCTGTTTCTGTACATAACAATATTCATGGAAATAGCAGGCAATAATATTTTAGGCACATCTATTGGAGGATTAGTCAACCTGTTAATAGTCTCTTCAGCATTATTTGCATGAAAAGTTGCATAAACAGAATGACCAGTATGCATTGCCTCAAATAATGTTTCAGCTTCCCTCTTTCTTCTTATTTCTCCTACAACTATTCTGTCAGGTCTCATCCTTAATGAATTAACAATTAAATCAAGCATTGAAATTTCACCTTTTCCTTCAACATTAGGCAATCTGGTTACCATAGGAATCCAGTGCAAATATTTAGGTAATTTAATTTCAGGAGTATCTTCAACAGAAATTATTCTCTGGTTTGGTGGGAAAAAACTACATACAGCGTTTAGAATGGTCGTCTTTCCTGTCGCCGTACCACCACTTATAAGTGATGACATTTCAAATTCAACAGCAGTCCAGATTAAAGAAGCAGCACTTAACCCAATTGCTCTGTTATTAATCAAATCAGTCATAGTAACAGGTTTAACAGCAAACTTCCTTAATGTTATAGTGCTTCCTTTTAATGAAATAGGATGCAATGTAGCATTTGCCCTGTCTCCTGTTTCTAACTGGGCATCTAATAATGGTGTTAATGAAGAAATGCTTCTTCCTGCTTTTCTTCCAATAATAGCAGCATAATTTTTAATCATCTCATCATTTTTAAGAAAAATATTCGTTTTCAACCATCCATGTTTATGGTGATAAACCCAGGCAGGTTCTTCTGCATTATTAATAACAATCTCTTCTAGATTTGCATCATCTAATAATAATTCAATTTTTCCCAGGCCAAAACTTTTATGCATTAAATAAGTTGTAAAAAAATCAGTGCTTTTATCATCTAAATCAGGAAAATATCTTTTTATCAGGCTAATAATAACATCCTTAAACTTCTCTTTTATTATTTCATATCTTTTAGGATTAGTTATATCAGCTACTCCTAAATCAACCTTGTCTATAAGCTCAAATCTTATTTTATCCAGAATAAGTTCTGTATTAGCGCTTATTTGAGAAATCTTAACTTCATAGATTAGTACAAACTCATTAGGATCCGAATTAATATTAATTTCTACAGGTATATTATCAGAGTAAAACTGATAACTCTCTTTTACAACCATCTTTTTTATTTTTTCTTTTCTTTAGTTCTTGCTTAAGCTTCTTTCCAGGAAGCTTATTCCTAAAGAAAAGCTTACACCTCTTTTATTTAAAATTTAAATTTCTTTAACCTTTTTCCTGAATATCTCGTGTTTTTTCAGTAAATCATCTATTTCTTCTTTGCTTATTGCATTTTTACTTACTAATTCAATTGCTTTTTTTAATGTTTTTTCCAGGTAAAACTTTTGAGCATATAATATATCACGAACATCTGCATTTTTCCCATTTGTAAGTATTTTTTTAATGTCTGCTTCATTTTTTATGCCGCTTTTAGATTTAATCTTTTGTTTTTGCACAAATTCCAAGCAGCCTTTTAATTGTTCAATAAGTTTGTTTATTTCATCCTTGTTTAATCCATTTGCACCCTTTGCAATTAAAAAAGGAGTAGTAAACTTGTATTCAATTTCCAAAATTCCTTCTTGCTCTAAAAATGAAGCCCACTCGCTTAAAATAGTTTCAGGAATTTTTAATTTAACAGCAGCATCATTCAATGAAACTTTTTTGTTTTCTTTTACAAATTTAACTAAAGAATCTACTGCAGTTGTTATACTCTCTTGGGGCATATTAATTCTACTTTTACTTCCTATATAAATTTTGCTTATTAAGACTTTTCTTTGAAGAAGGCTTATCCACTACACATATTATAATATCTTTATCATTTTCTTCTTTTTTAAGAACAAATTTAGCCTTTTTTATATTCTTTTCAACTTCCCTTAAATTAGTCTTGTATTTCATCTTCCATTCTGCTTTTCTTTTACCTTAGGTTTCCATTCTGCTTTTCTTTTACCTTAGGTTTTCTTTTCGCAAAAGAAAAACTAAAATTGAATCATTTTTAGATTTTCATTAAACACTTCAACTGCTTTTGGGCTTACACTCATGAAATTTGCTTTTCCACATTCTTCGCATATAACTTCAACTATATTGAAATGTACTCTTGCCTCGCATCCATTAGAAACAAGTTTCTGCCTTAAATCAAGGTCAAGTTCGCTTTTGCATTGTATGCATATTATTTTCATCTTGCTTTTCTTTTTGCCTTCTTTTCCCCCAGGCTTTTCTTTTCCCGTAGGTTTTCTTCATTCTGCTTTTCTTTTCCCGTAGGTTTTCTTTTCTCAAAAGAAAAACTACATATATAACATTTTAGTTAAACAATAATCAACCAAAAGGTTTATTTACTCTTTTTCCAGCTCAACCATTCCATGAACCAGGAATCAACACGGGACCTAGTAATCAAGATATTATCAACAGATTTTCCATTAACAACTAAACAGATTTATGCAAAATTAAGAGCAGAGTATCATTACAATCATTCCTACCAGTCAGTTCATAAATTAATAAACAAGCTCCATAATGAAAATATTTTAGAAAAACAGGAAAAGAAATATTTGATTAACTTATCTTGGATAGATAAAACATCTAAAATAATAAAATCAATAGAGGACAATTATTTTTCAAAAAAAGATTCTACTCCTATCAAACCAGAAGGTAACATAAAAACATTATTTTTCAAGTCATTGGCAGAAGCTGAAAAGTTCAGGAAAGAAATGCAATACTCTTACCTGTCCAAGCAGCAAAGCTTTCCTTATTGCAGCCAGTCCTCTCATTTAAGATCACCTGTTGTTTTTTCAGAAAAATCAATCAGGGTATTAAATGCAATTAAATTAACAAAAGTAAAGTGCTATTTAATTGTAAAAAACTCTACAGTCATAGATAACTGGTGTGCAAATTATTACAGGAATATGTTTGTAAAAATAAAAACCGGTGTTGATTTTTCAGACAATTCAGACATTTATGTTATGGATGATTTGGTTATGCAGGTTTTTTTTCCAGACAGTTTAAAGAGAGATATAGAATTATTTTATTCAAAAACAAAAAATATCTCTAAACTAAATGTTGTTGAATTCCATAAAAAATTCTATGAATCAAAAAATGATATTAAAGTTTTATTGTTCAAAAATTCTGAAATAGCAGAGCAATTAAGAAATTATATTTTATCATTCTTTGAAGAAACAAGCACTGTTTCATTTTTTGATGTAGATGGTACTTTAGTAAAAGGTTTCTCATTGTCAGATTTCGTAAAATTCCTATATGATAAAAAATATACAAGCAAAGAAAATTATGATAAATTCATGCATCCTTTATCCTTGTATCATTCTTCAAAACTTTCTTATGAAGCAATGGCTAAATTAATCTTAAAAGAATATGGAAATATAATCAAGGGAAAAACAGTTTCTGAGATTAAAGAATTAGTTCAATTATTTATAAAATCAGAAAAATTTGAACTTTATCCTTATTCAATTGAATTAATAAATAAAATGAATTCATTAGGAAAAACAATAGCAGTAACCGGTTCTCCCTATCATTTAGCTCATGGTTTAAACAATCTCTTTAATTTTAACAAAGTAGCAGGCACAACTTATGAACTAAAAGACCATGTTTTCACAGGCAAAGTAAAAAAAGACATGAGCATAGCAGTAAAAAAGAAAAAATTCATTAAAGATTATATTAAAACCCATTCCTTTAATTTGAAAAAATCATTTGCATTTGGAGACACAGAACACGACATCCCTTTGTTTGAATCAGTCTCAAATCCAATATATCTAAATCCAAATAAAGAATTAAAAGAATACATGTCTAAAAAGAAAATTCCGGCTTGTTATAATGTTTTAGATTACATTAACAAGAAAATTGAGTCTTTGGAATAATTAAGTAACTAAGTAACATAATCTTATGTAACTAAGTAGCGAAAGATTTATATACTAAGTAACATAAGACATTCTATGAAAATTGAAAGTCATTTAGAAAATTTAAATGAAAGCATAAGGGAAATAGAAGAAGCCGTAAAGTTCGGATTAACTGAAAAACAAAGAACTTTGGGTTTTCATACTTCAGCAGCTTCAATAGATATTTTGGAAATTATTTTGCATAAAGAAAACAAAATTGACCCTGGTTTTATCTTAAAGCACGATTGGTTTAATGCAGACAGGAAAATAAAAGAAAAAATTCCATTTGATTTTTCAAGAAAAGAAGAAATAATTTCTTTAATAAAATCTATAGAAAATTCAAGAAATAATTTTTGTTATGGGAAAAGGCAGTCAGAAGAATCTTTAGAAACATTAATAAAAACTTTTAATAAATTAAAAGAAATCTTTATAGAGGTAACAAAATATGAACTCTAATCTTATATCTTATGCAATGGATTTTGTTTCTTTTTTAATGCAAAATCTAAAAGGAGCAGATAAAATAAAAAATATCATCTTATTCGGCTCAGTATCAAGAAATGAAGCATCTAAAGATTCAGACATAGACTTATTTATTGAAACAGATGAAAAATTAGAAGAAAAAATAAATAAAATAAAAGAAGATTTTTACAATAGCATAAAAGCAAAGAAATACTGGGCTCTTTTCAACATAAAAAATGAAATAAACTGCTCAGTCGGAAAATTAGAAGATTGGAAAGAACTGGAAAGAAGCATTATTTTTAATGGAATCAATTTGTATGGAAAATATTCTGGAAAAATAAAAACAGAGCCTTATTACCTTTTCACAATTTCACAAACAAAAAACAGGAACAAAAATATTTCTTTATGGAGAAAATTATATGGTTACAAGCAAAAAGTAAATAACAAATCTTATGACTCAAAAGGATTAATTAAAGAATATGATGGAAAAAAATTATCAAGAGCAACATTTATTGTTCCTTCAAAATATTCTTCAAATATTATAAAAATATTAAAGGAAAATAAGGTCCAATATGAGTTAATTCCTTTATTTAAGGAATAAGTTTAAATATTACCTTTTATTATTAAAAATATGCTTGATCCAATAGCATTCGCAGCATTATTAGGTGGTTTAGGGGGATTAACAAGAAGTCTTCTTGGTTTACTCAAAGCAATCTCTCAAAAACAGCAATTAATCTTCTCTTATTGGTGCATAACCATAATAGCAGCAGTTATTGTAGGCATATTTACAGGAATAATTTTTGATTATGATTACAGGTTAAGTTTACTAGCAGGCTACGCAGGCACAGATGTTCTAGAATCTATTTACAAGTCCTTTAAAGTTGAGAAGATGTATGTTGTAAAGAAGTAGGTAAAACTTCTTCATGAACAAAAGGTATTGCTACCCTTAATATTCTTGTTGTAGTATCCGGGCCTTCTGCTTCTTTATATTCAGTATTACCCCTTAATATTGCTACACTTTCAAGATAACCAGATATTTCAAAATAACCAAGATAAGCTTGTGTAAATCCTATATGTCCATCATAAAATTCTAAGAATAGCTGATCTAATGTCACTAAATCACCTCTTCTTCTTTCAACTTCATCAATAAATCCAGTTATTTTCCTTGCTTTTTGTTTGCAGGGTTCAAGATATTCTTTATCTAGAGCTGGATTTGACCATTTAACTCCTTCTTCAAGTTTTTTAGCTACGCAATCTACATAACCAAAAAACATTTCTGCTGTTCTTTTCATTTGTTCTTTTCTTAAAATATCAATAAAACTTCCATTTCTAATCTCAGCAGCAAGAAGTATATCTTCAATATTATTAGAAGCATCTAACATAGCAACAGTGATTATGACAACCTTTCTTTCAACATCAGGAGTATAAAATCTTTCAAATTTAGAAGCATACCATATTCCTATTCCATTCAAAACATTGTCCCTATACTCCAGCATGTATTCTAATAAAAGAAAGAATTTAAAAGAGTTTTTAAGAATCAAAAAACAAAAAACAAACCTTTTTAAATTACTCAAGATTAGTAAAAACATGGCAAGCAACATTGGGGTTAATGCACTGTACTGTGCTGGTTGTGTTCATTTACAATAGTTCTAACTCTATCTTTTTAAACTCCAAATTTGTACAAAATAATGCTTATGACGGTAATGGTATAATGGTTATTATACGGGTCTGTGGAACCCGTGATCCGAGTCCGATTCTCGGTTACCGTCCTTTTTCATATTCAGACAAAACTCTGAAAGGAGAATTAAAATGAAAAACATACAAACAAATAGACCTTTGGAGGATAATGTACAGCAAAGTACTGGTTTAGTTCACAGCCCCTGGTGATTTATTAATATTAGACTTAGACGGAACAATCTATAATTTTGAGGGTAATAATGGTTTTTCTTCATCAAGATTCTATGATGAAATTAAAAGAAGAGCTTACAGATTTCTAGCAAATTCTTTAAAAATATCTTTAGAAGAAGCAGAATTAGTTTATCAAAAACTCAACCAGGATTTCTCAGGAGAAATAAGTCTAGGTATTGAATCAAGATTTGGAGTAAGCAGATACAAATATTTCCCAGCAGTTTGGAACATTAATCCAAAAGATTTTATTGAAAAAAGAAACATGCTTCCTTTAATGAGACAGTTTAGTCAAAGAATTGTTTTTTTAACAAGTGCACCTAAAGTTTGGGCTGAATCTGTTTTAGAATATCTTGGTTTGCCTCAGTATAGATATGACATTTTTACAGGAGAACCAGACATAAGAAAACCTAATCCTTTGGCATTTCAGCAAGTCTGTGATTTTTATAATGTTCTGCCTGAAAATTGCATTTCAGTTGGAGACCAAATAAGAACAGACATTTTGCCAGCTAAATCTTTAGGCATGAAAACAGTTTTAGTAGGAAGTAAATCAGATGAAGCTGATTTTTGCATAGACACAATCGAACAATTGCCAGAACTAGTTAGGAGGAAAAAATGAGAAATATCATAATAGATACAGACCCAGGACATGATGACGCAATGGCTTTAATGTTAGCTATAAAATCAAACAAATTCAATATCAAAGCCATTACAACAGTTGCAGGAAATAGCACAATAGAAAATACAACAAGAAATGCCAGATTTATCTTAAATCTATTGGGAAGGGAAGATATTCCTGTTTACTCAGGAGAATCAAAACCATTAGCAAGAGAACTTATACAAGCAGTTGTACACGGAAAAAGCGGGCTTGAAGGAATAGACCCAACAAATGAAGCAAATCTAACAAATAATGCAGTGGAAAAAATCATTGAAACAGTAAACAACGAAAATATAACCTTAGTAACCTTAGGTCCTTTAACCAATATAGCTAAAGCTATCCAAAAAAATCCAGAAGTAATGAAGAAAGTTGAAGAAATTGTAATGATGGGCGGAGCAATAAAAGTTCCAGGAAATAAGAACAGAGTAGCTGAATTTAACATATTTGTAGACCCAGAAGCAGCAGACATTGTTTTTGAATTTCCAATTAAAAAAACATTAGTTCCTTTAGATGCATGCAATAAAATAGAAATGACACTTGAAGATTTTGAAAAAATAGACAAAGGAAAAATAAAGGAAGCTATACTAAAAATGGTTAAACCTTATATTAGAAATATAAAATCTAATGAAGGCGTTGAAGCTGCATTAATGTATGATCCATTAACAGTTTATTACTTAATAAATCCCCAAGTTTGTGAAGTAAAAGATTATAATATTAAAATAGAAACAAAAGGTAATTTAACAAGAGGAATGACTGTTGCTGATTTAAGACTAAAGCCAGAAGACAAGCCAAATGTTACAGTTATAGAATACATTTCAAAAGAAGATTTTGTAAAAGACTTTTTTGATATTCTGTCTAAGCCAGAAATGAATTTTGAGAGGTTAAAATGCCAGTAAATCTATTAAGGGATCTTTTAAAGATCCCCTCTTCTTCTGGAAATGAAAAAGAACTTGGTATTTACTTAGTTAAAATATTAAGAAAGAATTTTCAAGTAAAAATTCAAAAAGTAAAAAATAACTTTAATATTTTAGCTTTTGTAGGAAAACCAGATTTAATCTTAACAACACACTTAGACACAGTTCCCGAGCAATTAGAAATCAAAGAAGATAATAATTTTTTCTACGGAAGAGGAGCTTGTGATGCAAAAGGAGCAATGTCTTCAATGATAATTGCAGCAGAAAAAGCAAAAGAAAAAGGATTAACAAACTTTGGACTATTGTTTGATGTTCAAGAAGAATCTGATTTTTCAGGAATAAAGAAAGCAATTAATTTGGTTAATCCAAAATATGTTATTGTTGGAGAACCTACAAATTTCAAGATAATAAAAGGCCAAAAAGGATTGCTAGGAATTAAAGTGATATGTAAAGGAAAATCAGCTCATGGCTCCACGCCTGAAAAAGGTATTTCTGCAATTAGTAATTTAATAAATATTTTATCTGAAATAAATAAACTTAGTTTTCCAGAGTCATCTCTAGGAAAAACAACAATAAATATAGGGAAGATTAATGGTGGAACAGCATCAAATGTGGTTCCTGATTATGCAGAAGCAACTATAGAATTAAGAACAACAATAACTAATAAAAAAATATTAAAAATTATTTATGCAAAAATATCTAAAAGCAATATTAATTTATTATATAGTTTTGAGCCTGTTATTAACAAATCTGATTTTATCAAAGATTATGAAAAAATAACAGTTCCTTATTTTACAGAAATGTACTTCTGGAATAAAAAGTCAAAAACAGTAGTTTTTGGACCAGGAAATCCAGACTACGCTCACTCTAACAATGAAAAAATAAAGAAATCTGAATTAATAAAAGCTAGTAAAGAGTATTATAATATAATAAGCACATTATCTTTAAATACTAAAAAATATAGCAAAGGAGTAGAAAATGGAAACAGTAAAAGGCTTTAGAGATTTTATTGGAGAAGAAGCAGAGAAAAGAGAATATGTAAAAGAAGTTCTTGTTAAAAATTTCAAATTATACGGCTTTGAGCCAGCAGAAACACCTATTGTAGAATATCGTGAATTTGTTCAAGGCAGTAATTCAAATGATGAAGCTGTTTCAGATATTTTCAAATTAAAAGACAAAGGCAATAGAGATTTAGCATTAAGATACGAATTTACATTTCAATTAAAAAGATTAATGCAGGCTCAAAAGCTTCCATATAAAAGATATTCAATAGGACCTGTTTTCAGAGATGAACCTGTTTCAGGCAATAGATTAAGGCAGTTTACTCAATGTGACATAGATATAGTAAGCTCTTCTTTAAGAGATGAAGCAGAAATTCTTGCAATAACTAAAAGAATCTTAGATGAGTTAAATGTTCCCTTTACAATCTATTTCAACAATAGAAAACTATTAAATGAAATTCTAGAAAAAGAAAACATAAAAAAATATGATTTTGAAAATGTAATAAGAGAAATAGATAAATTAGATAAATTAACAGAAGAAGAAATTAAAACTAATTTAAAAAAATACAATGCAGAAAAAATATTATTAGTTTTAAAGAAAAATGACTTTGAACAATATGAAAATTACAAGGAAATCTTGCAATTAAAAGAATATGCTAAATTCTATGATTTAAAACTAGAATTCTCTCCGATATTAGCAAGAGGTTTGTCTTATTACAATGGAACTGTTTTTGAAGTAAAAACAAAAGAAATGAAAGAAACAATTACAGCAGGCGGTTCTTATATTTTTAATAATGTTCAATCTACAGGTATTTCATTTGGTTTAGAAAGATTATGTTCTTTAGTTAAATTAAAAGAACAACAAGATAAATACTTAGTTTTGTCAATAGCACAAGATGAAAAAGCAATTGAATTAGCTGAAAAACTAAGAAGTAAAGGAAAAATAGTTTATTTCTTGTCAGGCAAGGTTTCAAAAGCATTGGAATATGCTAATGTCAAAAAAATAAACAAAGTAATTTTCTTAGGCGAAGAAGAAGTCAAAAAGAAGAAATTAAAATTAAAAGACATGACAACAGGCAAGGAAGAACTTGTTTCTTTAACTAAAGTTTTAAAATAATTATTTTTTTAACTTTTCAGCTAACTTTTTTATTTGTTTGTCATCTGCTCTTGGACCTTCTATAGAAGAAATATAACCTTCATATGTTTCAAAGTAATCTTCTTTTTTAGACAAATATTGCTTCCAAATACCTTTCTTCATATGTCCAGTACCATGCATAGGTACTAATTTAATATGGCTATGGTCAACACCAGTTCCTTCCATGATTAAACCAACTCTTCCAACATCATCAAAATGTTTCATAAGAACTTTTGATACTTTTTTTGCAGCAATAACAAATTCCTTTAAATCTTCATCAGGCATTGCTAAAACATCACTGGAATAATGTTTTTTAGTAGTTAAAACAGTAAAACCTTCTACATTAGGAAATATTGAAAGAAATGCAATAAATTTATCATCTTCCCAAAATATTCCAGGAGTTGATATTTTGCCTTTAATTATCTCGCAAAAGATGCAATTACCTTCTTTTGTTGATGAGTCATATTCTACCATTTTTTTTATTAACTAACCAGATTTAAATATTTTTGGAATTTTGTAAATCTTTAAGAAATTTCAACTGAACCTTTCTATAATTATTTTCTTCACCTTTCTCAATTATTTCAATTACTTTACTTAAAGCTATTAATTTCTCTCCTTTCCATGAATCTTCTTTTTTATTTATTTTCACAAACTTTTCTATTTTTCCACTAAAGAAATGCATTTCCTCACCCCTAAATTGCTTATATCTTTCTTTTTGTCTTTCTGTTTTAGCCCAATTTTCATCATAATCAAATTTTAAAACACCTAAGTTTTTCTCAATTTCAACAATTGCTCCTGTTTCTTCAAGCACTTCTCTTTTCATTGCTTCTTCAGGCATCTCATTCTCAACACCGCCGCCAGGGAATATTAAATAACCTTTTCCAGAATCATAAGCAAGAATATTTTTTTTATTATCAAAGAAGTACCCTTCTGTATTTTTACGATATTCTCTCAAATGTCTATCACAATTAAACTCTTCAACTAAGACTTTATCTTTATCAATATTAAATGTAGAAACAGAAGTATTATTGTACAAATTCTTATTTATCTCTTCCAAACCTTTATTTAATAATTTCATAAAAAATAGTTTATTTACTGTTGCATGAGCTACAATTATAGTATCTTTGCCAGAATTAATTATTTTGTTTAAAACTTTTAAAACTCTTAGTTCAACTTCTTCATAACTTTCTCCATTAGGAATCTTATAATAAAACTTATTTCTTTCTCTTTCTTCAGAATATTTCTTATATTTAGCAGTTATCTCTTCTTTAGTTAAACCTTCAAAAATCCCAAAATTCATTTCTTTTAATTCATTTTCAATAACAAGTTTAGCATTAGGATGATATTTTTTAATTGCATTAGCAGTTTCTAATGCTCTTTTTAATGGACTAGTATAAATATACTCAATTTTATGCTCTTTAAGCCTCAAAGCTAATTTTTTTACCTGTTCTTTTCCTTCTTTAGACAATGGAATATCAATAGAACCCTGAAGTATATTTCTTTTATTACCCTCTGTCTGTCCATGCCTCGTAATTATTAACTTCATAATATTAACAATAACAAAGAATATTTAAATTTGCTTAAAACTAAACTCTTTCATGTAATAATAAGTAATACTCTTATCAATTACCTCTTTAATGCCCAATTTAGTCAATATTTTCTTAATATGCTCTTTATGAACATCTTCATCTTTATCAGAAATAATCTCTAATTCAACAGCAGGTTTATACCCTTTAATATCTTCAATATTAATTAAGCAATTATCTAATTTATATGTAATCCTTTTCTTATCTACAATGCAAAATATCTTAAATCCAATAGCATCTAAAATATTTTTAGTTTCATCAAAGTTCTCAACTTTTGTCTCATGCTCATGAAATACATTATGGTCATCTTCTTTTCCTAACACCTTGCAATTTAATTCAATAATCTCCTTATTCTCATTAATAGCTTTCCTTATTCTTAATCCATAAGAACCCACTTCTTTCATTCCAACAGATTCAAATGACCTAGCAGATTTCACACAAAACCAATAATATGTTTTTTCTCCAAATAAACAGCTTTTAGTTTCTTTACTTTTTCTTCAAAGTCATTAATATTCTTTATGAAAGCTCTTACTTCTATTTCCATAAAAATAAGTAAATATCAAAATTTATAATTCTATCTATAGAAATCTATTTTAACTTAATTTTTTATATTTTCTAGTTCTCTTTTTAAAAGAAAAGAGGTATACCTTAAAAATATCTGTTATTTATAAGATTTAAGATTTATATTTGGGGCTAAACGATTATCATTAAAATTATAAACATCTAATTTAAACCTAAATGATGAGATTACCCATACAAACTGAAGGTATTATTTTTAGATTAAGAGATAATCAGCCTGAATTTTTAATTTTGAAAAGAAATGAATCTCTAGGAGGATTTTGGCAACCAGTTACTGGGGGTTTTGAAGAAGGAGATAAATCTTTAATACAATCTTGTAAACGAGAAATAGAAGAAGAAACTTCTATTAGGCCTATAGATTTTATAAAAGAGTATCCTCTAGTTCGTATGTATCAATATCTGTCTAAAGAAAAATCTGGCGATTTATGGGTTACTGAATATGTATTTGGATTTGAAGTAAAAACCTCAACCGTTATTATTATTGGGGAAGAACATGATGAATTTAGATGGTGTTTTTTTGAAGAAGCGATTAGATTATTAAATTATGAAGAAAATAAAAATGCATTGATAACTCTTAGAGGAATAATCGACCAAAATTATAGGTTATAACTATGCAGTTACTGTTCTATAATACTCTCCAATTGATGCTGAGAATCTATCTCTTAAATAAGGATTAGGAGCAATTGTTCTTAATCTGTTTATTTCAAAATTAGAACTCGTAATAATTTCAAATTTTTTACCACTTTCACCTATCATTTTCAAGAGATGCTTATTGAACTCATTAATAAATTGTGGATTTGACCATTCTCCATGATTTGCAAATTTTTCAGTAATTCTTGCAGTAATTATATTTGGATCTTCGGTTAAAACAAATATATAATCTTGATAATTTGAAGGATCATCTATTTCTGGTTGATATTTCTCTAATAGTCTAGGTAAAAATCTTCTTCTATTTAATACATCTAAAGCAATGGTATAAGCCAAAGATGAAAAAAAAGTTCTATCAAAAAGTAATAATTCACCAGTAGAACTATCTAATCCTTTCGAATTTCTTCTTAAATTATATAATGTAGCTCTGAAAAACCATTCTTGAATTTCAAAGGGATCAGTTAAATCTTGTGGAATTTGATTAATTTCAGGTGCATAGGGGATCCCTTTTTCATGAAAAATATGATCTAACAAAGTTGTTTTTCCTACACATGAACATCCTTCAAATCCTATTTTTATCATAATTATATTAGTTTAAAAAGATTTAAAAATATATGTTATTTAAGAGTAGTATATGTCCATTCATATTAATTCTAGAACCATTCAAGATTTTATTTTAGAAGATGATAAAATTATTATAGAAGAATGTAAAAGTTATAGTATCTTATTTAGATATTTAGAAAAATATGTAAACAAAAACTATTTTTCTATTAAAAAAAGAATTAATAAAAGAGATTATCAAGTATTAGATTTAAACAAAAATATAATTCTTTGTAAAAACAAAAAAAATGAGTCTAAAACTATTCTTCAAATAGGATATCCTTTCCCAATAATTGAGAAAATTCTTAAAAATGATCTATTTGATGATGGTGAAATTAGAATTTGTTTACATAAAAAAAG
>Ga0208958_1001663_pt1 | contig 21251 bp, 30 predicted proteins | sample RifOxyB1_FD_184032 | JGI IMG/M metagenome (GOLD analysis project Ga0208958, IMG submission 184032) | Soil microbial communities from Rifle, Colorado - Rifle Oxygen_injection B1 (SPAdes) | ecosystem: Environmental > Terrestrial > Deep subsurface > Rock core/Sediment | place: Rifle, Colorado... | reverse complement strand
GGACAATATCGCGGACATGAAATATGGTACCGGGATGAGTGAAAAATAGGGTTAAAATCTTTACTCTCACCCTGGAAATAATGATATCTTCAAGAATCATACCACTCCTTCCGGGCAGGAAAAGCGGTCACTCGTATGAAATCGGTGTGCCCGTTGGCAACATTTCTATCCAAATAGCCCCCCGGTTAAAGCTAATCTCTTTACCTGCCGAGTCATAGAACTTCGTCCGTGCACTGCGGTTTTCTTTTTTCCAGTTAATTTTAATATTTTTCCCGTCCTGGAATAACAGCCCCGTTCCTGAACCGATGTTTGCATACAGTAAGTGCGCGTGCTCATCTACCGGGCCGGTTTCAACGGCAAACTGGATGATAATATTTTTGGCGGCAAGCTGCTCTTTCGTCTCCAAATCCGTATGCGGCTGCCCACCGTTAAACCTTTTGTAGCTGTTGGTAGCCGCGTCATATACCCATTTCACGGAATAATCGCTGTACCCTTTCCATGCGGTGAACGATGCCGAAAATGACGCTCCGCGCTCCGCCTCTTTGGCATCATCTTTAAATTTCCATGAGGAAAAATTTTTATCCCATGCTATGCCGCTTGCATCCACGTTCGTCCATCCGCGTTCCGATGCAATTTTTAAAAGCTTATCCGTCACGCATACCATCGTGTGTTCCGTCGCAACTGGGTGACCCAGACGATCCGGGTTTCTATAACACGTAGGGAACGATATGCCGAACTGATCCATGTCCTTAATTTTGTACTGATCTATTTGGCACAGCGCCTTCGCTCGTGTATCAACCGTGGGATCGTCACAGACGCCGGCACCACCTACGTGATTATACGTTGCATCATATTCCAAAACCCATGGAAGATAATAAGTGCGGGCGCTACGAACCGGCGCAAGGTTCATGCTTTGCGCCGCAATGCCGCAATAAAATACTGCCATAAACCGTGTAATACCGCCTTCAGCAACCGCTTCATATACCACATCTGCGTAGGATAAGCCCGACTGCGGACGTGATTCCGCATGGTTTTCTATCATCACCGCAAGCGGCCGGCGCTTCTTCCAAATTTCTTCTTCCTGCTTGGTATATAGTTTACCGTTCAACGGACACGCTTGTGTCCGGGGAATAGACGGGTCAATGACAAAATGCTGCTGCGTACCGCTTATATTAGAAACCGGCGAAGTTGTAGCTGCAGATTTTTTCCCGACAACGGTAAATGCGGCAAAAGACAATCCGGTCGAAATAAGATATAACGCGAGGCCAATGAGACCTGTAATGATGTATTGTTGTTTATGCATGATGTTCTCCTTCAAATGGTTTTGCTTTTTGTACTGCTGACGATTCTTCTTTGGAAAGCGCAAGTTCTCTGCCTTTCCCGCCCGTTACCTCTTTGACATACCACCGGTGCCCGGTACGCGCGTACAATGATGTCATCACAAGCCCGTTGTTGTGCCCGTCCAGGAGTGCCAATGTAAAACTTTGACTTCCCCCTGTGTCGGAAAAGGGATTAAACCGTACCAGTCCCACACGCTGAATATGTAAACGTCCGTCTTTTTTAATCTCTTCAAGTGTTTTATAGAGATCATCCGTCTCTCCCCGTAATTTTTTTTGTGTTGACAAAATCTGTTCCAGCGCCTCCCCACTCGTTACCTTTTTCAATCGCCGCACTGTCCAGATCACCCATGCTGTCAATCCTAACACCCAAACAAGAATAATGACGACAAAAATTATCGATCCATTGAACACCATTGGTATTCATTATACTAGATTTTTATCACTTTGTTGTCAATGAGTTTTCTACCCTGAGCTTGCCGAAGGGTTGACAAGGCTGCCACGCTCGTGCTACGCTCAGGCTCGCGAGGCTAAGTATGCCTAAAAAATCAAAACGGCAAAAAATTATTGCAGATTTACGCAGACACGCACGGCAAACACAATCGCTTCACGTTACTCCCGCCCCGGTTGCTGCTCAACCATCCGGATCGACATTCCAGTTCCGGGCCACCATATCCCAACATATAGGCGAAAACCCCATCGATATTAACGCGGCTGAGCTCACTGCAATCAAACGGGATTTGGGTAAAACTCTGCTGCTGTCAGCCTGTGCAATCGGCGCTGAACTTGGTTTGTATTGGTTGAGGTAAAAGACGAAAGGAGGTGAAATAGAACTATGGCAAGCATGTATTGTGTCAAATGTCGCGCAAAGCGCGAAGATCCGAAAGCCGTGAAAGTTACGATGAAAAACGGTAAACCCGCAATGAAAGGAAAGTGTCCGGTCTGCGGAACAGGAATGTACAAAATCGGCGGCTAAAGTTTTTACTTAAGTGGAAACTGTCCAAAATAAAACCCCGACACAAGTCGGGGTTTTATGATATACTTATAGGGTACCTTGGAATCCGAATTCTCGCCCGCCTCTCAGCCCGTAAGGGCAGTGAGGGCGGGAGGAAAGTCCAGACAGCAGAATGCAGGGGATCCCGCGTAAGCGGGAACGGGTAACCGCTGGTGTCCCGACCCCGAAAGGGGTCAGGAACGATTCCTGAACTGACAGGTTGAGAGAGCCACAGAGACTAATCATTTCCCTGTAGCCTGACGGCTATGGGAGATGGGTGAAAAGAGGCAATCCCACCCGCTGCAACCGGCGAACGTCCCGCCATTATTACGCATTCAAGATTTCGCGCAAGCGGAAGCGGGACAAAGTTTACGGGCATTAGAGAAATGAGAATTTTGAAACAGAATCTGGCTTATGAGATTCCCGGGTACACAAAACATCCCTCGTTATGAGGGATTTTTTGTTTGTAGAAATGCCGCCCAAAGAACCTCAAAAACCAGCAGTATCGGGACTGCAAGAATTGCTCCTGCTACGCCACCGAGCCTTCCGCCCACCATAAGTGCTAGGATGGTAATAAGCGGTGACAGTCCGACGCTCCGCTTCATAACCATCGGAACAAATATGTTGTTTTCCAGCTGTTGAATAATGAGATAGAGCGCGGCTGTGCTGAGCGCCAAAAGAGGAGAAATAGAAAGCGCCACGAGAACTGCAGGGATAAATGCCAGAAACGGACCTATATTGGGAATAATTTCCAGTAACCCGGCGATAATAGCCAGGGGGAGGGCAAAATCAACATGTAAGAGGGTTAGTCCGATATAGCTACACGCTCCGATAAATGTCATGAGCAGCAATTCGCCTCTCACCCAAGCGCCCAGCCTGCGCTCAATACTAAGCAATAATTCTCCTGCCCTTTTACCCATTGTCGATCCCAGGAGATCAGTGAGTATTGTATGAGCGTTTTTGCGCTCATAGATAAAATAAAACGTAAGCACGAGAACGGTAAGCGTTGCCACCAGGTTTGAAAAAATACTGAGTGTTACTGAAAGAACATTCTCGGAGATCGGCCCGATCTGCTCAAATACCGTCTGCAAGTTTATCGTCCAATAGGGCAACACCCTTGCGACAACTCCCGGAAGCGTCTGCACCAGTGTAGTCGTTTGCGCAACAAGCATGGGAACGATGCTGCCGAACGATATGCCCAAAAACCCGATCATAAAAACGTATATCAAAAATACGCTTACCGGGCGGGGTATTTTGTATTTATCCAACCATGACACGATGGGGAAAATTGCGGTCATGATCAAAAATGCGATAAACAGGAAAAATAAAATGTCTCGGATTTGAAGAATCAGCCAAATCGCGGCCAAAAGAGCCAGGGTAAAAATGACGGTCCGTTCTGAAATCTCTATTTTTCTATGCATGGCAAGTTAAGTATACCATTTGCGAACAAGCAACTCTATATCATCAGCGCATGTTTCTGAGCGGATATCAAACCAGTGAATATCGGTCTGCTTCTTAAACCATGTCAGCTGACGGCGTGCGTAGGCATGCTCATTCAACCCGATTGCGGTCATTGAGGGCAATTCCTTTTTATATGTTTTTAAGAGCGACATAATTTCTTCTTTCATCCCCTGCCGTAACCGTTTTTTTAAACGTTCATCGATACGTGTATCCAGTACCGATAGCGAAGCCGAAAGTCCGATTATAAGATAATCAAACGCCTGCAGATCTGCCGGCCGGCGAGGCTGGAATTTTTTAATTTCAATTTTCCGTATAAGACGCCGCGGGTTATTCCAGTCTGAATCATTTATGTCTCCCCGTGTCACCATTTTTTGAAGATCACTAACAGACAGCTTATATAATTTTTTGCGTAACGCTTTGTTCGGCGGTATGTCAATTGTTTCAAACGGATGCAGTAATGCGTTAATATATAATCCTGTACCGCCGACGATAATCGGCAATTTTCCCCGTTTGATAATATCGGCGATTGCCGTGCGCGCAAGCCGCACCCAATGGCTCACACTAAACTCTTCATCGGGGGCAACCACGTCATAAAGCCAAATGGGGACATCCGGCCTGTCTTTACCACTCGCAAGATCCATGCCCCGGTATACTTGACGGGAGTCGGCAGATATAAGTTCTCCGTTGAATACGCGCGCAAACTGGGCAGCAAGCGCAGTTTTACCGGTTGCCGTGGGTCCGCAAATCACGAGTATCTTATTCATAGGTGCCGTTTTGTAAATTAGTTTTATTAATGAGCTCCTCCAATATGTTCCACCGGCGTTTCTTTTCAGCATGCGGCACGTTATCTTTGTACACCTTGTGTGCAGCCGTCATAGGACGATCTGAATAAATGGAAATATACGCTTTGGTAAACCCGACCTCTTTGGCCAATCTCACGGTATTTTCAAACTGTTTTTTTGTCTCTCCGCAAAAACCAACAATGATATCCGTCGAAATTGTCACCCCCGAAATTTCTTTTCGGAGTTTACCGACTAATGCAATATATCCTTCACGTGTATACCACCTGTTCATGCGCTTTAGCACCGTATTGTCCCCTGACTGCACCGGTAAATGAATGTGCCGCGAGATATTTTTGTTCCGGGCTATAACATCAATAAGCTCATCGGAAAAATCCCACGGATTGCTAGAAATAAAGTCAATGTTCCTTAAGCCTTTTATCTTACAAACTTCTTCAAGAAGTGCCGGAAACAGCGTAGGAATCCGCAGGCGCCCTAAATGTTTTACATATGTAGGTTTTATCGTATTATTTTTTAAGTCCGATCCGTATGAGTTTACGTTTTGACCAATCAACGTCACTCGCGCATATCCTTTGCATTCCCGAAGGATATCTTCAAACGGCCGGCTGACTTCCCTACCGCGGGTAAAGGGGACCACGCAATACGAACAAAAATTATTGCATCCGTTGGTGATGGGAACCAACGCATGCATTTTATCTGTCCGGATGGGCATGTAATCAAATCCCACTTCTTCTATAGGTAAAAATTCATCAACTGTCGGCAGTTTTTTCTTTAGCTCCCGAAGCATGTTGCCGGACTTCTCCCGTACAGCCATTCCTACCATGCATCCGGTTAATACAATTTTTTTATTTTTTAGATTATGGATGAGTCCATATACCCGGTGCGCCGCGGATTCCCTGATCATGCACGTGTTGATAATCACAACGTCGGTGTCCTCAACGGATTTTGCTTTTGTGTCCCCGCGTGATTGGTAGTACGCGGCGACACGTTCACTGTCGGCCTGGTTGGCAGCGCAGCCGAATGTAACGATGAAATACTTCATGAAGCGTATTTTACGCCTTAGAGGATAAACTTCTCAATAACCGTCGCAACGCCGTCTTCCTCAACCGGCGGCGCAATAAAATCAGCGATCGCTTTGAGTTCCGGCACGGCATTGCCCATGGCAATCTTGAGTCCGCAGGCCATCAGAAGCGGAAAGTCGTTATAACTATCTCCAACTCCAATAAGCTCATTCCGCTGTAAATTAAGCTTCTCTGCTATCCGCACTATTCCATGAAGTTTTGTTCCTTGAGGGCTGGTAATTCCGATGCTCATATATTTTGTATTCCAGTCCGGCACTTTGTGTGGAATAATTGTTGGTATTTTTTCAAACTCAAAAAATATCCTGTCTATGATACTCGGATCTATTTGTTTGATATAAACGGACAATACATGTTTAGGCTTATGAATTCCGTCATATTCATGTCCTCCTTGTTCATTTTCAAGCTGCATTGTTAAATGATATTTTTTTACAATTGCATATACGGAGGGAATAGCCGAAGTGGGAAACGGATCGATATGCAATACTTTTTTATGTGCGGTATCGTAAAGTATCGGGCCTCCGCTTAATATCGAAAAACCCGATAGTGATAGGTGGTCTATAACATTATTTACATATACCAATGAACGGCCTGTAACCAGACATACGGGAATACGGGTTGATGCCTTTTTTATCGCTGCTGTCACCCGTGGGGACGGAAGATTCTCTAGTCCATGGACGACCGTCGTTCCGTCAACATCCAGGAAGAGGGCTTTATACTTCATGAGGAATTATTCTTTACCGACGATTACCTGTACGTCGGCAGATGCACTTGCATCCAGGTCGCTGGCGACTGTGCCGAGGGAATATGTATCTTTCAAATCCGACTTCAGATTGTTCACTGCATCCGTCATCGTATCTTTCCCGTGAATTTCTGTCGTGGTATAGGTATACTCATCCGTATTGCCGGTAGAATCTACGGTGTATCCTTTGTCTTCCAAAAACTTCTTCATTTTGGACGCTGCCCCCGGAGTCCCGCCGCCGTTTAATACCTGAATTTTTATTGAAGCTTTATCAACAGGTGCCGGAGTCGGGGTGGGAGTCGGGGTAGGTGCGGGCGTAGGTGTCGGAGTAGGTCTGGCAAACAAGGATGAAACCGATGAGCCTTTTTTGGCAATGGCAAATAGTATGCTGCCTGTAAGAAGGGCAACAACAATCGTCACTACCGCCCATACGATCAGTGATTTTTTGGCATCCTGTTTATGCATGGATATTTCCGGCATTACGGCAGGCTCCCTGTTCTGGGTATACAACTCTTCAACGACGGATTTTCTTTCTTCTTGCGCCTCTGATTCTGTAACAATGCCGGGCGCCTCTTCTGACGGAGCCACTTCTTCCTCAATCACTTCTTCCTCAACAACTTCCACAACCTGGGTCACCGTGGGGCGTTTTTCTTCGATGGGCTTTTCTTCAACCGGTTGAACTTCTGCGTGTGCCGGCTCTGCTACTGCGGATATTTTTTTGCCTGAAGAAGTTTTTTTCCTACGTGCTGGCATACTGTAAGTGTACCACATTCGTTCAAATTGTCACGTTATAAAAGAATCCCCCGCCGGTGAGGCGGGGGTCTCTATTTAGTGTTGTTCGCGGTAGTTTACCGGACAACTTTTTTCAATGCTTTTCCAGCGGTAAACCCTGGAGTCTTGCGTGCCGGGATATTGATCGGGGCACCAGTCTGAGGATTTCTGCCGGTTCTACTTTTCCGTGATCGGACCATGAAGGTACCAAATCCGGTAACCACTACTTTATCGCCTTTTTTAAGTGCGTCCGTAATGGATCCAAATACTGCGGCGACGGATTCACGTGCTGCTTTTGCTGTAAGACTAGCTTTCTTTGCAACGACTTCGACGAGATCTGCTTTTGTCATAGTGTGGTATTCACCTCCTTCGGGCAGAGGGATAGAACAAGAAAAAAATTTTCAGGGCCCGCTGTGGCGGGCTTCACGAGGCAATGTAAAGAATTCGGCACGCCCTGTCAATATATCAATTTTTTCAGATTGATAGAATAAGCTGGATGTGATCCAATATCACTTACGCATCATTACAACAACCATTTGTTCCGAATCTTCATCATATAAAAATAGTTGCCATCCTGACGCAACACTTAATTTAAAAAAATTCTCTAACATAGGATAAAAATCTTTATAAAATACATGCATCTGATAAGGAAATAATTGAGTTAAATTCTGAACAATAGTTTTAGTTGATAAAACATCCTCAGGATCCTTTCTATCTTCCGGACCGATACGGTTTGATAAAATTGCAGGAAGAGCATTCCATGTACTTAAAACTGGAGCCTTTGATGAAAATTCCTGAATGATGGGAAAAACAGATTCGGGCTTAGCACAGTTTCCATATCTGGTAAATGCCCCGGGCTCGATTATTTCCATGTTGATATCTAACCCAATGTAAGGACCGCCATAGGATGCTGCTTTTAGGAGATTCTTCAGGACAGGTCGCGATCCTGTGGCGCCTTCAATAATGAGATCAGGTTTAAAAGATACAACCCGTGCGACTGATTCATGTAACCCACCCTCTATGGTCTCAAAATGAATTGGGGCCTCTACACTTCCCATATATAATACTATTTATTTTGCTATCTCCGTTGCCCTAAGCTCCCGGATGACGGAAATTTTTATTTGTCCGGGATAGGTCAATTTTTCTTCCACTTCCTTTTTAATTTCCTGTGCCATCAGAACCGCGGATGCATCATCCACAGCCCCCGGATCTACAATCACACGGATTTCGCGTCCCGCCTGAAATGCAAATGCTTCCATGACGCCTTTGTGCGCCTTCGCGATATCCTCAAGCTCCGCAAGCCGTTTAATATATTCCTCCACATTTTCATTACGTGCTCCGGGGCGGCTGCCGGAAATCGCATCGGAAATATATACAAGCATGGATTCGATAGATGTAAACGGCGTATCTTCATGATGCTGTGCCACACAGTCGATTACTTTCTGCGGCATCCCATATTTTTTCAGAAGCTCGACTCCCAGCTCGATATGCGTGCCTTCACGGTCCATAATCACTTTACCGATATCATGGAGGAGACACCCGAGGCGAACCACATTAACATCGGCCTTCACTTCCTGGGCAAGGGCGATACCAATCTTGGTCTCCTCCAGTGTATGGGCGATCATGTTTTGCCCGTAGGAGAAGCGGTATTTAAACCGTCCCAGATGGGCAACAATCGGCGCCGGTAGATTGTATACGCCTACCGCATGACATAATTTCTGACCCTCTTCAAACATAATGCGCTCGATTTCTTTGCGCACCTGCACAACCAACTCTTCTATCCGTCCGGGTTGTACCCGTCCGTCCCGCAACAGCCGCTCAAGAGTGACCCGCGCCACCTCTCTGCGTACCGGATCAAAACAGGATAACCGGATTACTCCCTCTTCATCCAAATCCACATCTACCCCTGTTGCCGTCTCAAATGCGCGGATATTGCGGCCTTCTTTACCGATAATCCTGCCTTTCATTTCTTCGTCGGGAATTTTCACAACCGATACGGTATATTCCGCAACATATTCCGTCGCACCGTGTTTCATCGCATCCACGAGAATCTCTTTGGCCTTTTCCTCCGCTTCTTCATGAGCGCGGTCAGCCGACTCCCGTACTTCACGCGCGAGATCTTCTTTCAGGGCGTCTGCCATTTCCTGCATGATAACCGTGCGTGCTTCATCACGGGTCAGATGTGCTACTTTTTCAAGCTTGGCAATATGCTCGGTTTTGATTTTTTCAATCTCTGCTGCTTTTTTCTCTGTCTGAAGTTCAATTTGTTTAAACCGGACGTCGCGATCTTCAAGTGCTCCCTCTTTGCGTTCGATATCGATAAGTTTTCGCCTCGCCTCTTCTTCTGCATCACGACGGATTTTCAAAGCTTCGTCTTTGGCTTCTATGATAAGTTCCCGTGCCTTTGCCTCTGCCATTTTGACAACCGCCTCATTATCCACGGAAACAACTTGAGCCTTAGGCGCCGCAGGAACCGGTTTTGACGGCTGAGGCTGTTGTTTAATCTGGGGCGCTGCATGCGAAACGCCGCCTGTCTTTTTGTTTTTTACCAACCCGGAAAGGGTTTTAAGTACGTCAAACATAGGTAATCCTTTCTATGAAACAATTGATAATTCAGGGAATGGAAAAAGCAGCAAAAAAACCGCATTTATGCGGCGAACGGTGTAGACATGTAGGGAAACTTATCAAAATACATAATCCACCAGAATTGCTATTCCAATCTCCAAATAATCAAAAATACTAATGGGTATTGTACTCTTAATCCGCGCCTCCGTCAATGAGTTTGCCGATAGTCGCGCCGTCAAAACCGCGCCTGCCCAGGTAGTCATAGATCTTCTTCCTGCGGGCCATATTGGGTAGTTTGCTCCAGAGAGGCATCTTCCTTGCCACAGCCTGCCTGGCGGCTGCCAGGAGGCTCTCAGAGCCTCTGGAGGCCAAAGCTGAGGCTATCACCTCATCCGCCACCCCTTTGGCTTTAAGCTCCATGGTAATGACCCGGTTTCCCTTGGGCCTGAAGGCCGTCCGCTGCTGGACCCACCAGGAAGCAAACTTTTCATCATCCGCATATCCCAGCTCCCGCATCCGCAGAATAACTTTCTCAATGTCTTGGTGATTCGGCTTCTTCAGCAAAAACTCCCGAAGCTCGTGTTCGCTTCTGGGCCGGAAGGAAACAAATCTGATGGCAGCATTTATCAGTCGTTCGTAATATGGGTTATCCATTAGTCGGGGTGACTCGACTTGAACGAGCAGCCTTTCGCACCCCATGCGAATGCGCTAGCCAATTGCGCCACACCCCGATTGATTGCTTGTATTCTATCATCTTTTATGTAAAAATGGGATGAATTCTTCAGGCTTGCCCACAAGAAAGGAACTATATGCCAGTCGATGCAAAAGTTCAAGCAATTAAACTCGCGATGGAACAAATCGAGAAACAATACGGCAAAGGTTCCATCATGAAACTCGGAGAAAAGAGTGCACACATGGCAATTGATGTCATCCCGACCGGCATACTTCCTCTGGATTTGGCCCTGGGCGTCGGCGGACTCCCCCGCGGGAGAATAGTTGAAATCTACGGACCCGAAGCATCCGGAAAAACAACTGTCTGTTTATCAACGATTGCGGAGGCGCAAAAGGGTGGCGGCACCGCAGCATTTATTGATGCGGAACACGCACTTGATCCGCAGTGGGCGGAAATTCTGGGCGTAAAACTTGATGATCTCCTTATTTCCCAACCGGACACCGGCGAGCAGGCGCTTGAAATTGCCGAAACGCTTATCCGTTCAGGCGGCGTGGACATTATCGTCATCGATTCAGTAGCCGCTCTGGTGCCAAGGGCAGAAATCGAAGGAGAAATGGGAGACAGTATGATGGGAGTCCACGCGCGCCTTATGTCCCAGGCACTGCGGAAACTCACTGCGGTTATTTCCCGGAGTAAAGCAGTTGTCATATTCACCAATCAACTGCGCCAAAAAATCGGCGTGATGTTCGGCAACCCGGAAACCACAACCGGCGGCATGGCACTGAAATTTTATTCCAGCGTCCGCATGGATTCACGGAAAATCGAATCACTGAAAGACGGCGATAAAGTGATCGGCAGCCGTCACCGCGTGCGGGTTGTGAAAAACAAAGTCTCTCCCCCGTTCCGGTTTGCGGAGTTTGATGTGATGCATGACGGCGTATCGCAGGAAGGCGGGCTTATCGACGTGGGACTGGAGTTTAATATCCTGACGAAATCCGGTGCGTTTCTGAAATACGGAACTCAGATGCTCGGTCAGGGACGTGAAGCAGCAAAACTCTATCTCAAAGAAAATTCCAAAGTGGTGAAAGAAATCACCGACGCGATTTGGAAAGTGGTCAAAGAAGGCCGCGCCGCAACCAAAGTCGCCATGGGAGTGGAAGAGGAAGAATAAGACATTTAACAAAAGGTAAGAGGATAACATGAAGGTCTCATACGATTTTTTGTGTCTGGATGAACACGACTCTCCTAATCTCTCTGAGTTATATGCTAAATCCAGAGCAGAAATAAAAGGCGCCCCGACAAGAAGACATTTTGGTATTTGCGGCGTGATAATCCACGGAGCTGACTATCCCGAAGTTAATGTAACTGGTAGAAGAATCCAATATAGGTGCTTTGCAGGAAATTATATCCCCTTTCATTATAGTGAAATATTAAATAACTCTGGAAAATTTGCTTATTTAGGAACGAATAAAAACAAAAGGCGAAGTCTTATAGATAACCTAAATAATTATTTATCGCATGTCAAACCTCATATCATTGCATGTTTTGTTGATAAGCATCAATTGGCATTAGATTTTGGAATTTTTCCCGATAATAAATTAGCGCAAATTAGAAGAATTAAACCCAACATGAGTCGTCCATCTCAACCAAGAAATATAAATTTGTATGTATTTACACTTAAAGTCATTCTCGGTAAATTTTATAACTATCTAAAAGAGGGACGAAAGCGGGGTTTAATTATCGCTGAAGCAAGAGGAGAAAAAGAAGATAAGGAGTTATTGGATGCATTTTATAATTTCCAAAGATCTGGCGCGGGATCTCTTAGTGGAAACGAATTAAGGCAATATATAACAGATTTGTTAATAATTAGAAAATCTCAAAACCACCTCGGGCTCCAAATTGCGGACCTAATCACTTATCCCGTATATGATTACTTCGTTCCGAATCACAATACACGGACTGACCATTTTATAACCAAACAATTCCTTGAACGAAAAATATTAAGCTTGGATATTATTCCATCTATCCCCCAACAAAAAAGGAGCTGACGCTCCCTTTTGCGAACGAAATACTTCGTTCCCAATACCTATTATATAACGTTATTTAATTACGTCAAGAACTACCGTTTCGGAGATTGCTTGCGAGCACGGGCCTTGCCTGCGTAGCCGGCTTTCCTCCGCTGCTTGGCACGCGGATCGCGGGTTAAGAATCCCCGTTTTTTGAGGATGGGTCTGAATTTTTCGTTATCTACCAGACACAGCGCGCGGGACATCCCGTGGATTGTAGCAGTCAGTTGTCCGTCAAGTCCGCCGCCGGTTGTCACCACGGACACGGCAAATCTGCTCAGGGTGTTGGTCGTCCGGAACGGCTCCATATACTTTTTCTTGTAGACTTCTCCGGGAAAAAATTTCTCGACCGGCTTGCCGTTTACGATGATGCCGCCTTTTTCAACAATTATATTTTTAATAGTAAGAGGCTCGTCCTTCACGACATACAAACGGACGCGCGCAGATGCCGTTTTGCGCCGTCCCACTGCTTCGTAATATGACGGTTCTTTGGGTGCCGTAACTACCTCTTCTTTTTCTTTTTTATCTTCGGTTTTTTGTTTATCCATAGTTATGTATTAAATTTATCTTTATACGGATGGTCTGCTTCCGGATAAATCCAAAGACGGGTCACAAGTCTTGCTCTCAATTTATTTTTCGGGAGCATCCCCCACACCGCATGCCGGATGGGTTCGGTCGGCTTTTCCATTTTCACCTGCCACAGCGCTTTCTGCTTAAGTCCGCCCGGATGACCCGAATAATTCCCGTATAGCTTTTCTTTATCTTTTCTTCCCGTGACGGTAAAATGTGCTGCGTTGATAACAACCACGTGGTCACCGCAGTCCATATTCCGGACGTAATTTTTTTTAGATTTACCCATAAGCCTGGTTGCTATCTCCGTGGCGATGCGCCCGAGCGTTTTTCCTTTTACATCAATCAGATGCCAGGTGCGCGTCATCTCTGATATTTTTGTTGATGTCGTCATATTATTTTAGTTTCTTAACGGTCTTAAGTTTCTTTGGCGGCTTGGGAGCCTCTTGAATTTTATCATCGACAAACTGCAAAAATACTTCTTCTGTTGCGTCACCGAGCCGTTTACCAAGTCTGACGATGCGGGTGAATCCGCTTGTCCTGCCGGCAAACCGGGTTTTTGCATCCGCGTTCAACAGTTTTTCTATATCTTTACTCGCAAGTATTTTTTCTACCTCCTTAACTGACCCCTTCTTTGCAAGTGTCACCAACTTTTCCACATACGACTGAACAGCCTTGGCTTTGGCGAGCGTTGTACGGATAGAGCTATGGATAACCAGATCCCGCGCCAAACCCTGCAGAAGACGCCTGCGCTCATTTTTGGTTCGTGATAATTTTCGACCAAATACAGAATGCCGCATATATTATACCGCTAGTGCTACACCCTTTTCGCGGAGTTTTTCCTCCACAACCATAATGGATTTCGCACCCAGATTTTTAATTTTCATAAGTTCTACGCGCGGCGTACCCAACAGCTGACCGATTGTCTCTATGCCACTGTTTGCAAGTGCATTCACAATGCGCGTCGGGATATCCAGCTCTTCGATGCGCATTTTCAAAACTTCATCCGAAACCGTCGGTGTCAAGGCAACATCCTCAACCGCGCCGACTGTTTTGGGTTCATACACCTGTATAAAGTATGAAACAAGCGTTTTTGCTGCAGACTTAAGTGCATCAAGCGCGTTTATCGTACCGTCTGTCCAGATCTCCATAACCAGACGGTCTAAATTTGTCATACGACCGACACGCGTGGCGTCCACCCGATAATTGACCCGCACGACCGGGGAAAAAAGCGAATCCACGGACATGACGCCTACTTCATTGTAGTGCCGTTCATCAGCCGATACGTATCCCATACCTTTTTCGGCGGTCAATGTGACTTCAAGACTCGCCTTTTTATCAGAAATATGCGCCAATATTAAATCACGATTCACGATGGTAACCCCCGCGGGAGCTTCGATATCTGCCGCTGTCACCTCTCCCGGGCCTTTCTTGGAAATGGTCATCGTTGCCGGTTCATCCGACTCGATGGTCAGACGTACTTTTTTCAGATTCATCAAAAACTCTACAACATCTTCTTTCATGCCAGGCAGAGCCGAAAATTTATGCTTGACGCCCTCAATCTTTGCAGACACAATGGCGCTTCCGGAAAGAGAAGACAGTAAGACACGGCGAAGACTATTTCCGAGTGTTTGTCCGTACCCCTGCTCAAGCGGCTCAATACTGAATTTTCCGAACCCCAGCCGTTCTTCCTCAGTTTTAATTTGAAAATTTGAATCTACCATATATACTCCTTTCCTAACGTGAATAATGTTCTACTATTAATTGCTCACTGATATCTTCTGTCACATCGGGTCGCATCGGCAACCGAACGACTTTCGCAACCGGCCCTTTCCGCTCCAACCACTCCGGATATTTTCCGGTGGTATCTCCGAGAAGCTTTTTTACGGCAGGAATCTCGAGTCCTTTGGTTTTATACGTTACAATCTGGTCTTTCTCAACTAAACAGGAAGGAATGGTTACTTTTTTCCCGTCCACGAGGACGTGGCCGTGCGTCACAAACTGTCTTGCGGATGCGCGCGTCGGCGCCAAGCCCGCGCGATACAGTACATTATCCAGTCGCCGCTCCATGAATTCCAGCATTTTTTCTCCTGTGTTACCGCGCCATTTACGGGCGAGCTCAAAATTTTTGCGGAACTGTCGCTCCAGAACCCCATACATTCGTTTCACTTTTTGTTTTTCACGAAGCTGACTCCCGAATCCGGATATTTTGCGCCTTCCTTTGGCACCATGCTGGCCCGGGGGAATATTTGCACGCCGCAGATATGCCGCATGTGACTTGCTGCCGACAGTTTTGAGGCCAAGGTCAATACCCTCACGCCTGGATAATCTATTTTTTGGTCCTGTATATCGTGCCATATATTTTTATACTCTTCGTTTCTTTTTTGCCCGAACGCCATTGTGTGGCATAGGAGTCACATCAGCAATAAGCGAAATCCCCAACCCGACAGCTTTCAAACCGCGAAGCGCAGCATCACGGCCTGCCCCCGGCCCTTTAATGTAGACTTCTACCTCACGAAGGCCTTGGTCCTGAGCCTTACGTGCAACTGCCTCAACTGCAGTCGTTGCAGCGTAGGGGGTAGACTTGCGTGCCCCTTTAAAACCAGCCATGCCGGATGAACCCCAACAAAGAGTATTCCCTGATTCGTCGGTAATCGTTACTATCGTATTGTTGAATGTCGCGGTAATAAATACCTTGCCTTTTTCGACAATCCGAGTTGTTTTTTTAGTAGCCATATTACTTTTTCGCCTCCGCGGCCGGCGCAGCAGTAGACTCTGTCTTTATACGATCATCTTTCTTAAGTGCACCGACCGTAAGCCTCTTCCCCCGCTTTGTACGCGCGTTTGAACGAGTCCGTTGTCCGCGCACCGGAAGTTTCTTGGCATGGCGGATACCGCGATATGACCGGATTTCTATCAATCTTTTGATATTGTCGGAAACTGATTTCCGCAAATCTCCTTCAACCATGTAGCCCTTCTCAAGTACTTTAGCAATGCGGTTAACGTCTTCGTCCGTCAGCGTCTTAACCCGTTTGGCCCCGTCCATCTGTGCTTCTTCAAGAATTCTCACCACGTTACTGCGGCCTACTCCGTAAAGATAGGTCAATGCAATATCAAGTCTTTTTTCGTTTGGTAGATCAACACCTGCTATACGAGCCATAGTTATCCTTGCCTCTGTTTATGTTTAGGATTTTCGCAAATAATATAGACCCTGCCATGACGGCGGACTATTTTGCACTTATCACACATGATTTTGACACTCGCTCGAACTTTCATAGCTTGTCCCGCTTTGCGGGATTATTTAACCCTATATGTAATTCTTCCTTTTGTCGAATCGTACGGCGTCACTTCCACTTTCACTCTGTCTCCGGGCATAATGCGGATAAAATTGAGCCGCATCTTGCCGGACAAATGACAAAGAATTATATGACCATTGGGCAACTTGACACGAAATAGAGTATTGGGCAGACATTCAGCTACCTCGCCCTCTATTTCAATATTGCCTTGATGCGCCATAGTACCTCAAAAACAACAAGAAAAATCCCTCTTTGAATCGAGGTTCCTGTCTATACATGGTATTGTACCCTAATTATCCGGTTTGGTCAATATTATCGGGCCGTCCCCGGTTATTGCGATCGAATGCTCAAAAACTGAAGCCGGTGACCGGTCACGGGTGGCAAGGGTCCATCCGTCATCATTCTCATACACGATTTCTCCGCGTCCCATTGCATAAATCGGTTCGATAGCGATAGTCATCCCTTCCTGTAGTGGCAAAGTGTTTGCGACCGATCCGCGCAGATAATTCGGCACCTGAGGCTCCTCATGAAGCTGACGCCCAACTCCGTGACCCACCAGGGATTTGACTACACTATACCCCGCACTCTCAATCGTTTCCTGAACGACTTTTGATATATCTCCGATTCTGTTGCCGATTCTCGCCTGCCCAATCGCTTTTTCCAGTGCCTCTCTCCCGGTAGTCAGGAACTCTTCGTTCTTTTTTGATGCCCCTATAATCTTCGTTCCTGCCGTATCCGTATGAAACCCTTTATATAAAAGTCCTATGTCTATGGTTAGAATATCTTCGTCTTTCAATACATACTGCGTCGGGATTCCATGAACAACAACCTCGTTTACACAAAGACACGTTGCCCACCTGTATCCGGGGACTGTTGCAAATGACGCAACGGCTCCGACTTTTTCTATCAGCTCATTAGCGCGTTTTTCTATATCCGTCAAAACTACACCCGGCGCGGAATATTCAAGCAGGGTTTCAAGAATGCTGCCAAGTTTCTTTCCCCCTTCACGCATGATGGCAATTTCTTCACGAGTTTTGATATCAATCATAAAAGGTTCCGCCGTTTAAGCTCCTGTATTATCGCATCCACAACCTGTTCCTGTGTCATATCGGTTGTATCCAATTCCCATGCGTCAGGAAGTTTTTGTAACGGGTCAGCAGCACGGCTTGTATCCTGCGTATCACGTATTTTCGTCTCATCGATTTCCTGCGCCAGGGTTTTAGTCGGATCTTTTGTCTTGTATTGATTCCACCTTCTCCTCGCACGTTCTTCTAAGCTGGCGGTTAAATATATTTTTAACTGAGCTTGCGGTAGTACCCGAAGCCCGATATCGCGTCCTTCCATAACGACACTTTTTCCTCTGGCCAACTCTTGTTGCCGTGCAACCATGAATTTGCGCACCTGCGGAATTGTACTGACATCCGATGAGCCCTGGCTCATAGCGGGGGTAAATAATTTATCCGTAACGTCTGTGTTCCCGACCCATACGGCAAACCCGTGGGATCCGTCTTTGGCAGGAGGCCGCAAATCAATTGAATACTTCGCCAGCAATGGGTAAACATTGGGAGCATCCTTAAACGATACGCCTTCCTGTACACAAATCCAGGCAAGCGCCCGGTACATGGCACCGGTGTATAGATAGGTAAGACCTAATTCTTTTGCTAAACGGCCGGAGATGTCACTTTTCCCCGAACTAACCGGTCCGTCAATGGCAATCTGTAACGGGTTATCCATTTTTTTGGATGTTGTGCATGATGGCCGCGTGTACGTCTTCAATCGACTGATCTGCGTTAACTTCAACAAGCACTCCGCTTGCGCGATAATAATCCAGGACATCCTTTTCCCCTTCTTTGTACATCGCAAGCCGTGTTTTGATGCGTTCCGGCGTATCGCCTGTTTCTATGCTTCCGGAGTGAAGCGGCCGCGCCCGTTTGGCAAGCCTTGCAATGGATTCTGTTTCACTCAGATTGAGATAAATCACTTTCTCCACTTTATACCCGTATTTATCAATTTTGTCATCCAAAAACTTTGCCTGTTCGACATTTCGGGGAAACCCGTCCATAATCCATCCGCCGCGGGCATCCTCTTCTTTAAGTCTCCACTTCCACAGTACAAACATTTCGCTGTCTGCCACATATTTGCCCTCAATAAGCGCCTGACGACAGACCTCTCCGATAATCCCTTTATCATTTGCCGCTGCGTCGCGCACGAGGTCTCCCGATGTGAGTATCGGTAAATGTAATGCATCCGCGAGTAGCTTTGCCTGCGTACCCTTCCCCGATCCTTCCGGTCCGTAAAATACGATATGCATAAATAAATCCTCCTACTCCTTCAAAAATCCTTCATAGTTACGCATGACAAGTTGTGCCTCGAGAGATTTTACCGTCTCCAATACCACCGACACGACGATGAGGACTCCTGTCCCGCCGACCAGAAGGGTTGAAATACCGGTAATTTGCCGTGCGATTGACGGCATAATGGCGATGGTTCCCAAAAATAGCGCGCCTGCCAGAGTAATACGGGTTAAAATATAGTTCAGATAGCTTGCCGTTGCAGCGCCGGGACGAATACCGGGAATAAATCCTCCGTATTTTTGAATTTCCTCTGCAATTTTTTTAGGGTTAAAGGTAATTGCCGTATAAAAGTACGTAAATCCGAGAACGAGCAGGAAATAAATAACGTTATATGACAGCGCGTTCGGATTGAATGCGTTTGCCAAAAAACGACCGAGATTGGCAAGCACCGGATTCGGGAGCTGCTGGAGAAACCCTCCGACAAGAGACGGGAGAAGGACGAGTGACACGGCGAAAATGATAGGGATGACTCCTGCCTGATTTACCCGGAGCGGCAAATATGACGTATTTCCTCCGTATACTTTATTCCCCCGGATACGCCGCGCATAGTGGACCGTGATACGACGCACGGCTTCATTGACAAATACCGTCGCGGCTATCACAAAAAACGCAAGTACCGCAAACACGATCATATTCGTGACCCCTTCGGCGGTTACGGTGGTTGCCGCCTGCCCGAATGACACCGGCAAACGACCGACTATTCCTGCGAAAATAAGAAGTGATATACCGTTTCCTATACCGTATTCGGTAATAAGTTCACCAAACCACATAGCAAGCAGGGTGCCTGCTGTCATGGTCAGGACCATACTCAGAATCGCAAGCGGATTGAGGGTTGATATGATATTTTGATTCCGGAGAAGTGCAATCATGCCGATAGACTGAACCACAGCAAGCGGCACGGTGATAAAACGCGTATATTGATTTATTTTTTCCCTGCCGTATTCGCCTTCTTTCTGAAGTTCTTCGAGTTTCGGAAAAACGATCGTTAACAGCTGAAGAATAATGGATGCATTGATATACGGGTTCAATCCCAATGCCATAACGGAAAAATTTACCAGTGTGCCGCCTGAAAAAATATCCAGAAGTCCTAAAAATTGATTTTGGGAAAATAGTGCCGCGAGTTTACCGGTATCTACGGCGGGAATCGGGATGTGGGCAAATAACCGGAAAGCGATGAATATTGCAGCTGTCAGAAGAATCTTCCGTCTGAGCAGCGGAGCTTTCCAAGCATTGATTAGCGGAGATAATAGATTATCCATGATGCGAACGGGGAACATTCACCGTTAGCGTTTCTTTCACTGTGCCCTTGCCTAAAATTTTTACTTTTGTGATCCCGTTATGTATCATATGATATTTTTTCAGAGTTTCCAATGTTATTGTGGTCCCGTCCGGAAGTTTATTTATCTTTTCAATGGAAATTGGAAATGCTTTTTCTTTCCTGCTTTTATTTCTGTCTTTTCCCCGAAGAAGAGGCAACCGTTTAATAAGCGGCAGTTGTCCCCCTTCAAATCCCATGCGGATTTTCCCGCGCGCGCGTTGGCCTTTGGTCCCGCGGCCTGAGGTTTTCACCTTGCCGCTGCCGTGCCCGCGGCCCAGCCGTTTTTTCTTCGGTGTCACTATTTTTTTCGTCTGAAATATATGTTCTTTCATATGCGTTACCGTTTATTCATTATTTTCAACGTTTTCAATGCTTCCATGGTCGCGTACACATTGGATGCCTGATTTTTACTCCCGAGAATTTTCGACACGATATCGCGGATGCCGGCTGCTTCCACAACCGCCCGGACAGCGCCCCCTGCGATAACTCCTGTTCCCGGAGGTGCCGGCTTAAGCATAACCCGTGCGGCACCGCGTTTCACCCGCACTTCATAGGGGATCGTTGTACCCTTCATGACAACAGTAATCATATGTCGCGATGCATAACTAACTGCCTTTTTTACTGAGGATGAAACATCCGGAGCGCCTCCGAGTCCGACACCCACACGTCCTTTCTTGTCCCCGACAACCGCAAGAACAGAGAAGCCGATTTTGTTGCCCCCTTTGGTCTTTTTGGAAACCCGGTTAACCTGAACGATTTTTTCTTCAAGTCCGCTTGTATTTTGCCGGTCTGGTCTCATATTTTTAGTCCTCCTTCACGTGCTCCGTCGGCAATCTCTTTCACCGTTCCATGAAATCTATATCCGCTTCGATCAAAAACAACCGTTGTTATTTTTCTTTGAGCAGCTACCTTTGCAATCGCCAGACCGAGCTCTTTCCCGGATGCTTTTGATTTACCCTTCACATTCACGCTTGCCAGTGTGACACCTTTTGTGTCATCAATAATTTGAGCACTCACCGACGTATTAGATTTATAGACACTCAATCTCGGCCGGGCTGCCGTCCCGGTAACTTTTGCCCGGATGCGCGCTTTTCGTTTTTGACGTAAATCGAATTTTGATTTCATATATTATTTAGCTCCCGGCGCTCCTCCTACTGCTTTGGCTGCTTTACCGGCTTTCTTACGAATGTGTTCTCCCTGATATTTAATACCTTTCCCCTTGTAC
>Ga0208958_1001661_pt1 | contig 21257 bp, 21 predicted proteins | sample RifOxyB1_FD_184032 | JGI IMG/M metagenome (GOLD analysis project Ga0208958, IMG submission 184032) | Soil microbial communities from Rifle, Colorado - Rifle Oxygen_injection B1 (SPAdes) | ecosystem: Environmental > Terrestrial > Deep subsurface > Rock core/Sediment | place: Rifle, Colorado... | reverse complement strand
TCATTAAATCTTCCGAAACTGGCAGATTGAATCCTGCTAGCAACAATAATCCGAATATTGCGTAAGGAGCAATATGAATATTTTGCTGAACAAACAGTATAAATTCATCCATGAAAAACCTTGGGTTGTTTTACTAAAAAGACAGTCTAAGAATATAGTAGTTTTAAAAAAAAGGCCCACAAAATTGCAGGCCCTTTAATTGGAATATAAAATTTATTATCCATGTTTTTGAAAATAACTTTTTGATCCTTGAGGGTCTGCTTTCATAGTATCTTGGCCTTTGGACCAATTCGCTGGACATACCTCGCCATTTTTAGCGACATACTGAAAAGCTTCAATCAATCTAAGGATTTCATCTACATTTCTTCCTACCCCTAGATTATTAATAGTTGAGTGCTGAATAACATTTTGGTCATCTATTATAAAGAGTCCTCGAAGGGCCACTCCTTCATCTTCAATTAAAACTCCGTAATCTCTGGATATTTTTTTATTAAAATCACTTAATAGGGGATATTTCACATTTCCAATCCCACCTTCAGCTCTGCTTTGTTTAGTCCAGGCAAGGTGAGAGAATATACTATCAGTAGATACTCCAATAATTTCGGTTTTGAGTTCTTTAAATTGATCAACTTTATCAGAAAAAGCCGTTATTTCGGTTGGACATACAAAAGTAAAATCAAGAGGATAAAAAAACAATACTTTCCATTTACTCTTCATATCACTGAGAGATAATTGCTTAAACTCGCCATTTACTAATGCTTGGGCCATAAATTCCGGGGCCTTGTTACCAACCAATCTACCTTTGTTAACACATTCATTCGTCATATTTGTCTCCTTTGTAATCGTAATACATGATTAACTGTAGATAAGTGGAACATTGGCCGGTTTGTTACAAAAAAAATAATAAAACATTTTTGGTCAACTAACTGATTTTTTTTTATTAACATGCTATTATTTCTAAAGTAATTTCAATATGTTGTCGAAATGCAAACAACGAGTGAGTTGTAAGGAAAGCTAGGAGAGATGGTTAATGAAAGAAGTTATGAATTACATTCCCAATCCAATAGTCATTGAACAAACCGCCAGGGGCGAGCGGCAATATGATATTTATTCCAGGCTGCTAATAGATAGGATTATTTTTTTGGGTTCTCCTATTAATGATGTGGTGGCTAACTTGATTATTGCTCAAATGCTTTTTTTAGAGCAGTCAGATGCTGAGGCTCCTATTAATTTTTATATCAACAGTCCGGGCGGTAGCGTGTATGCTGGGCTTGCCATGTATGACATTATGAATTTGATTTCTTGTCCAGTTTATACGACCTGTATTGGGCTCGCGGCATCTATGGGATCACTGCTTCTATGTGCCGGTACCAAGGGATTTAGATATTCATTACCTCATAGTAGGATTATGCTTCACCAACCAATGGGAGGAGCTGGAGGACAGTGTTCTGATATTCAAATTCAAGCGAATGAGATTTTGGATTTAAAGAAAAAACTGAATGCCATTTACGCTAAACACTCCGGGAAGGATTTAGCATATATTGAAAAACAGACTGATCGTGATAATTTTTTATCACCGGAGATGGCAAAAGAATTTGGTTTAATTGATTCAATTATTAAACAAAGAAAAAAAAATAAATGTGTTTTAATATGTAGGAACTTTTAAAGAAGGTAAGATTGAATGAATAGGGAAAAAGGAACTCACCAAGCGACGCTACATTGTAATTTCTGTGGAAAGTCTCAAAAAGAGGTCAATAAATTGATCGCAGGTCCTGGATGCTATATATGCGATGAATGCGTTGAACTGTGCAATGATATTATATATGAAGATTCTGTAAAAACTAGTACCAAAGTGGCCATTGATAAAGTTCCAAAACCTCATGAAATCAAGGCTCACTTAGATCAATATGTTATTGGACAAGAAAGAGCTAAAAAAATTATTTCAGTGGCAGTACATAATCATTATAAAAGAATATCTCATGGCGAGAAAATAAAAAATTCTCGTACTAAAAACGAAGAAGTGGAATTGCACAAATCAAATATATTGTTGGCAGGACCAACCGGCAGTGGAAAGACTTTGTTAGCTCAATCCCTTGCTAGATTTTTAAATGTGCCTTTTGCCATAGCTGATGCAACTTCTTTGACCGAAGCTGGTTACGTGGGAGAGGATGTCGAAAATATCATTTTAAATTTATTGCAAAACTGTGACTATGATATCGCTCGTGCGGAACGCGGGATTGTTTATATTGATGAGATAGATAAAATTGCTAGAAAATCAGAAAATCCTTCCATTACTCGAGATGTTTCCGGTGAAGGAGTTCAGCAAGCATTATTAAAAATTATTGAAGGAACCATCGCCTCCGTTCCTCCTAAAGGTGGGAGAAAACATCCTCAGCAGGAGTTTTTACAAGTAAACACTAAAAACATTCTTTTTATTTGTGCTGGAGCTTTTGTCGGACTTGATAAGATAATTGAAAAACGCTTGACCAAAAGACCAATGGGTCTTGTGGTAGAAGTTAAATCTACCGAGAAATCAATTGTTGAAAAATTAGGTGGTATAGAACCGGAAGATTTATATAGATTTGGACTAATCCCTGAATTTGTTGGAAGGTTACCGGTCAACGCTATGTTGGATGAATTAGATGAAGAAGCTTTGCTTAAGATATTGACTGAGCCTAAAAACGCTATTACCAAGCAATATATCAAACTTTTTGAATATGACGGAATCGAGCTTGAGTTTGAAACTGAGGCCCTAAAAGAAGTAGCTAAAATAGCTTTGGAAAAGAAAACGGGAGCACGAGGATTAAGAGCGATTTTGGAGCAAACCATGTTGGATGTTATGTATGATATCCCCTCTAATGATCAAGTTTGTAAAGTATTGGTGACTTATGATTCGATCGTGGGAAAAGGTGGGCCCATCCTTGTTGAAGGTGAAAGAATTTTAAAATCCAGAGTTAAGTCAACTGATCCACAAATTGAAGATAAAAAAAATGCTTCTTAAAAACATGTACCTTTTTACACTATGCGTGAGATCTATCTAGCTGAAAATTAAGGGATATTTTTTAAATAAAAAAAACCTAGGAAATTATATCCTCAGCTTTTTTTTTGATCCTAATTCAAATTTCAGTCATAATTATTATTAAGGAATCAAAATTTGATTTGTCAGGAAGACAAAGAATTTTGGTTGATTTTGCCAAGGCTGGGACAGGAGGTTACATGCCGGACAATAAGAATGCTGTTTTCAAGTTACCGCTTCTACCACTAAGAGATTTAATCATATTTCCCCATATGGTTATTCCACTTTTTGTAGGTAGGGAAAAATCAATTTCGGCACTTGAAGAAGCCGTAAAAAGCAATAACGAACTTTTCTTGGTAACCCAAAAAGATGCAACGATTTTAAATCCTGAAAGAAAAGACGTTTATGATGTAGGGACGGTAGTAAATCTTATTCAGATGCTGAGGCTACCTGATAATACCGTGAAAGTTTTAATTGAAGGTAAGTATCGGGCCAAGATTGTAGAATTTATTGATGCCAGCAGCGGATATGAAGCCCGGTTGGAGAGTTGCCAGAGCGAAGTTTGTGAGGTTGGAGTTAATGTTGAAGCAACCGTTAGAAGTATTAAAGGAATTTTTGAACAATATGTAAAAATCAATAAAAGAATTCCTCCAGAACTTTTAATGAGCATTTCATCAATCATGGATCCTTCTAGATTGGCGGATATTATTGTCGCTCATTTAAATATGAAGATTCCGGAAAAACAACAAATATTAGAAGCAGTCAATGTGGAAGATCGGCTTAATCTTCTTCTGGAAAAAATGCAAGGTGAAATTGAAATTATCAACGTTGAAAAACGCATTCGCAACAGGGTTAAAACCCAAATGGAGAAATCTCAAAAAGAATATTATTTAAATGAGCAAATGAATGCTATTCAAAAAGAATTAGGTCAAAAAGACGACGGCAAAAATGAAATCCAAGAGATGGAAGAAAAGCTTGCTAAAAAATTAATGCCTGAAGAGGCCAAAGATAAGACACAAAAAGAAATTAAGAAACTAAAGTCCATGTCGCCAATGTCTGCAGAATCTGCCGTGGTTAGAAACTATATTGATTGGATGCTGTGTCTGCCGTGGAGTGAAGTCACGGTGGATGATAATAGTGTTGCTAAATGTCGTGAGATCCTAGATCGCGATCATTACGGTCTTCGCGATGTTAAAGATCGAATTATCGAGTATCTAGCGGTTAGAAATCTCCTGGAAAAAGGCGAAGGCAAAGGGACTATCTTATGTCTAGCAGGTCCTCCCGGTGTTGGTAAAACATCCGTGGGAAGATCCTTGGCGGAAGCGATGGGAAGAAATTTTGCGCGGATTTCCCTGGGCGGAGTTAGAGACGAAGCTGAAATTAGAGGTCATAGAAAAACTTACGTCGGTGCCATGCCTGGGAAAATCATCAATGCTTTAAAGAAAGCAAAATCTTCTAACCCACTTATCCTCTTGGATGAGATTGATAAGATGTCGAGTGATTTTAGAGGAGATCCTGCCAGCGCGATGTTGGAAGTATTGGATCCGGAACAAAATAGAAACTTTGTAGATCATTACATAGAGTGTGAGTACGATTTATCCAATGTTATGTTTGTTATGACGGCCAATGATATTCATAAAATTCCTGGGCCACTTAAAGATAGAATGGAAATTATCTCTATCCCCGGTTACACACCGTTTGAAAAATTACAAATTGGTAAAGAGTATTTGATTAATAAAGCCATTATTAATAATGGACTTAAAAAATTTAATTTTAATTTAAACGATAAGGCGATTACTTCCATCATTACTAATTACACCAGAGAAGCTGGGGTAAGAGAGCTGGAGCGTTTAATTAATACGATCGCCAGAAAAATTGCTACTGAAGTAGTGACGAAAGAAATTAAAGCAGGTAGAGAATTTAAAGTAGCTCAAAAGCAACTTAAAAAGTTTCTAGGCCCAAGCAAATTTGAAGGTAAAGATATCGAGGCTGAATCACAAGTGGGGCTGGTAAATGGTCTTGCTTGGACTTCGGTTGGTGGTGAACTTTTACATATCGAAGTGGTAACTTTCCCTGGAAAAGGTAATTTACAAATTACTGGAAAACTAGGTGAAGTGATGCAAGAATCTGCCAAAGCTGCGCTTTCATACGTAAGGTCGATAAGTGACCGGTTGGGAATTGATAATAAGTGGTACCATGAACATGATATTCATATTCACGTTCCGGAAGGCGCGACTCCAAAAGATGGACCAAGTGCCGGCATCACTTTAGTTACTGCCCTTGCTTCGGCCATTACCGGCTTAAAAGTTAATGCTAACGTGGCGATGACGGGAGAGGTAACTATCAGAGGAAGAGTACTTCCCATTGGCGGACTAAAAGAAAAATTACTGGCAGCCAAGCAGGCTGGAGTTAAAATTGTTATAATACCAAAGAAAAATGTTAAGGATTTGGTTGAAATTCCCGTAGAAATCAAGTCGGGGCTGGAAATTATTCCATGCGAAGAAGCACACGAAGTTTTAAAACATGCTCTAAGTCTCGGACACCCAGAGCAATTTATGAAAGTAGTGGAGCTTAAAGTTTTGGAAAGTAAAGAAGACTTGGACGTTGCTAATTAAACTTAACTTTTCTTTACTAAGAAAAACATTTTTTTTGTTGTAAAATTAAAAGAAATGTTTTGAAAAAGGAAGTTTCCATGCAAACAGAACGGGATTTTCTCCACGATCTAGCTTCACCACTTTCCACCATATCTTTAAATTTAGATTTTGCAATAAGGCAGTATCGAGATAAGTTAGAGGATGAAGCTTTTTGGAAACATATCGAAGTAGCCAAAGAACAAGTTAGGCGTTTAATCGAAATGGCTGATAAAAGGCATCTTGAAGTCAGAAGTCAAAATGCTAAAACGTACTAACCGAATTATACTGGTTCAATGGATGATTTTTTAAATTTGTTCTTCATGACTATATTCTAATAAGTCACCAGGGGTGCATTCCAATGCTTCACAGATTTTTCCAAGCGTTGAAAATCTGATGGCCTTAGCCTTATCTTGTTTTAAGATCGATAAATTTTGAATACTGATTCCGATTATTTCAGAAAGTTCAGTGAGTTTCATTTTCTTTTTAACCAGCATCATATCGAGATTAGTTTGGATTGGCATAATGGCTTCTGTGTTATTACATGATCTCAAACCAACATTTTAGGGATTGTTGTCCAAGATAGAATTTAAAAAATAAATGTATAAAAAAATGAATGAGTTGCTTCATTAAAAATCTTCCTAATTTGATTTTTTTTATTTCCTGTTTACATTTACAACACAAATATCGTGATAATCAACAATAAATTAATGATAAACGTTGACAATATAACGAATTTCGATAAATATTGTGTGTCGGTAACCCCGAATTGTTCAATTTGACAGAATAAAGAATTGCATTTAATCTCTCAAAAAACATCTTACGGGCGTTTAGCTCAGCTGGGAGAGCGCTACCCTTACAAGGTAGATGTCAGAGGTTCGATCCCTCTAACGCCCACCAAAATTTTAGAATATAGGACCTCTTCGAGGTCCTTTTTTTTGACCTTTCCCAGTATAAATCGTTCTAAAAGATACTGAGATTGAGGGAAGATTTTCCTTTCAGACAATTGTGTGAAAGGCAATCCGTAATCATGTACAATGATGGTACATTATGAAAGATCAAAGACTAGGTAAATTTATTAGTTTCAAAATTATTTTGCCAGCAATTATTCTTCTGTATGTAATTTTTAGTGCTTTGTTTTTTTATCGATTCTGGATTAACAGCCACCACGATACCTCCCAAAAAGCTCTGCAAGCGACCTATACCATGGCGATAGGCATAGATGGAGAGATGTTTACTAAGCTTAGAGGTATTCCGGAAGATGTGGGGACAGTGCACTTTGAGAGTGTAAAAAAAAGGTTAATGCATTTGTTGACGGTCTACCCCGATGTTAAATTCATATATTTATATATAGAAAAAGAAGGTAAATTAATATTTACCGTCGATTCAGAACCCCCTGAATCCAAGGATTACACACCACCTGGTACCGAATATACTGAAGCTGATCCTGAGTATTTTAGGCCTTTCAAAGAAGGGAAAGCCATTATAACTAAACCGGTAACCGACAGGTGGGGAACTTGGGTATCAATTCTAGTGCCAATAAAAGATAAAAAAACTAAACAAGTTAAAGCTGTCCTAGGCGTGGATTACCCTGCCAGTAAATGGATGAACGAAGCAATTAAGCATACCGTTCAATTATTTATAATTTTATTGGTGTTTTTTCTTCTATTAATAACTATCTTTCGATTGGTCGTAAGTATTCATGCCAGGAAAACCAAAGAGACCATGTTGCAGCAAAAAGAACAGTCTTATCGAGAATTGTTTGATGGGAATCGCGATGGTCTGGTTATGGTGGATATGGAGGGAAGTTTCTTGGATGTTAATCCGGCATTTTGCCAAATGTTAGGTTACAGCTTGGCGGAGCTTAAGGAGTTGGAAGATTTTTTCAAGATCACTCCAAAACGGTGGTGGGAATTTGAAAGAGAGGAAATTTTGAAAAATCGGCTGCTTAAACAGGGGTATTCCGGGGTCTATGAAAAAGAATATATAAGAAAAGATGGGACGATTTTTCCAGTCGAATTGCAAGCATATGCGATCCAGGATGGAGATGGCAGTATGAGTTCGTTGTGGGCGGTAGCTCGTGATATTACCGAGAGAAAGAAAATGGAGCAACATACTCTTAAAACACAACGATTGGAATCAATTGGGATTTTGGCCGGGGGAATTGCTCATGATTTTAATAATTTACTTGGTGGAATTTTTGGTTATATAGAATTGGCAAAAAAAAATGTTAATGAAAAGAAATTTGATAATGTTCTAAAATATTTGTCTAAGTTGATGACTATGTTCTACCGAGCGAAGGATTTGTCACAACAACTCCTCACTTTTTCAAAAGGTGGGCATCCAGTTTCTAAAAATCAGTCGCTAATACCAATCCTCAAGCATTCTTCAGAATTTTCCTTAAGTGGATCAAATGTTAAACGAAATATTTCAGTGCCGGATGATTTATGGGATGTATGCGTGGATGAAAATCAAATTGGGCAGGTTATCGATAATATAGTGATAAATGCGAAGCAAGCAATGCCAGACGGGGGAGAAATTACGGTCATGGCAAGGAATGTGCCACATGGAGAAACTCTCCCACTAGGGCTTAAAGCTCGTCCGTATGTTTGCTTTTCCATTGCAGATAATGGGATTGGAATTTCCGCAGAAAATTTAACTAAAATTTTTGATCCATTTTTTACTACCAAGCCAAAGGGAAGTGGGCTGGGACTGGCCACTGTTTATTCTATTATAAAAAGACACGAAGGTGAAATAGAAGTTAAATCCCAACCTAATTTGGGAACGACTTTTATCATTTATCTTCCCGCTTCTACAAAGCGAGAAAAAAGTGAGCCTAATATTATGAACGAAGAATTTAAATACCGCGGTAATGTTTTAATTATGGATGATGAAGAGGATTTGTTGGATTTATTTTCGTGTAATTTGGAGGAAATAGGTTGCACGGTTACTTGTGCTCGTAACGGCGAAGAAGCGGTTGAACTATTTTCAAAGGCAAAAGTGAAACTTCAGCCATTTACGCTGGTAATTTTGGATTTGACGATTCCAGGAGGAATTGGGGGAAAAGAAGTCATTAAACATTTGAGAAAAATAGATGAATCTTTTATTGCAATTGTTTCTAGCGGTTATTCAGAAGATACGGTGATGGCAAAACCTCTTGAACATGGATTTAATGATGCAATTGCTAAGCCTTATAATAGAAAAGATTTGGTTGAAGTGTTAATGCGAAATCGTTTGAAATAAATTCTCCGGGTTATTCAACAAAACGATAACCTTGGCAGACAGCATCGTCAATTGACTTAAAAAACAGGCGTGCCCAAATGGGAACTAGGTCATGCGCTGTAGGTGAAAAAAGTTCGTGGGTGAAATAGTTACCAATATAATTAGAGGGAGTAAGTTGATTATGTTGTGACCTGAATTCATATGGGGCCATTGCTTCTTTGGTTATATATTTAGTGCGTTTATTATTGAAGGATTCGCGGGCAGCCATGAGATATACTCGCACCATATTTTCATCAAAAGGATAAATAAAATAAGGGGCAGCATAACCCGCACGTATCATTTCTAAATTAATGTCTAGGTTGTGATAAAAAATTTGTCCTAAAACCCTTTTGCGATTAGGGCCTTCTTTAAATTTCTCACCGGTTACTACCATAACTTCACACCCAATAGGAATGAGGGTTGCTAGATAATTTCGGGCATTATCGGCAATGATACCTTGGCTATGACCATTGAAATCTATCTCGGGAGTGTCAATTCCGTTCATACGAATAGTATATTTGATCCCATCTCGTCCCAGCAGATTCAAAGTATCTCCGTCGTGAATTGAGAGTACCGTTGCGTAAAATGCTGGTTGGGCGAACGTGAAAGTAGCAAAAAATACCGCTAAAAATAATGTAAATTTAATCATGGCGCTCTTTTATCTCAAAAAAGTTGATGATCATAGATGTATGGTAATTTATACCAACTGGTGAACAACTATAAGTACAGTTTATCTAGGGTTTGACCGCTTCAATCATGACGGATTGAACATAATCTTCAATTTTACTTCCCGGGAGCCAGTTTTTGATAAATTCTCGACTTTCATCTTTAGGGGTTAGTCGGATTTTGTTAAAACCAGCTGTGCTTAAAAATATTTTTATTTCATCTAGTGTGCTAGCTCCTGAGATACAACCGGTATAAGCTTCGATCTTTTGCTCCACTTCTTTGGGAAGTTCACAAGTCTTGATGACATCAGATATGGCCAGTCGTCCGCCTTTTTTTAAAACCCGAAATGCTTCTTTGAATACGCTGAGCTTATCGGTTGACAAATTAATCACACAATTTGAAATAATAACATCCACGACAGCGTCAGCAACGGGAAGATGTTCAATTTCTCCTAGGCGAAATTCCACGTTGGAATAATTTCCTTTCTTGGCATTTTTTTGCGCTAAATTGATCATTTCAGGGGTCATATCAATCCCGATTACTTGTCCTTTTTTTCCCACCTCATTGGCCGCAATAAAGCAATCAAATCCTCCACCACTTCCCAAATCTAAAACTGTTTCGCCTTTCTTTAAGGAGGCAAAGATTTGCGGATTACCACATCCCAGTCCCATATTGGAACCTTCGGGAATATTTTCGACATCTTCTTTAGAATAGCCAAGATCAAGGGAGGCTTTTTTAGAATCTATTTTGGTCGATCCACAACAAGAAGAAGAGCAGCCACAACTTTTTGTACTGGTAGCGATTTGTGAGTATGCTTTTTTAACTTCTGCTTTAATTTTTTCTTTGGAATCTAATTTAGAGCTATTAAAAAGATAGCTTAATCTTGTGACTAGTTCGTCTCGCACTTTTATAAAAGACTTAAGATCCTTAGAGGGGTCAGGAAGTGCCCAATGCAAACGAACTGCTTTTCCTGAAAATACGGGGCAGATTTCTTCTGAACATAAAGTAATGACAACGTCAATTTGATGAAGATTGATTGAATCTATGCTTTTGGATTGATGCAAGCTTATGTCAATGCCAATTTCCTTAAGGGCCTCTATCGCTAGGGGATTCACTTGAGATGGTCTTGACCCGGCGGAGGATATTTTGACTGATGCGGGCGCCAGCGCTTTGGCGATTCCTTCTGCCATCTGACTGCGTCCTGAATTGGCAACACATAAAAAAAGTATATGTTTGGGATTGATTTTTTTGAGTTCATCTGCTTCATTTTTCCATTTCATATAAAATACTTCCTTTTAAACCAAAGAGAAACGTTTACTAATCCAATGAGTACGGGAACTTCGACCAGTGGCCCGATGACTGTTGCAAAAGCGGCACCATGATTGATACCGAAAGTGGCTATTGCTACTGCGATAGCTAATTCAAAATTATTAGATGCAGCGGTGAATGACAAGGTTGCTGTATTCTTGTAATTTGCTCCCAATTGTTTGCTAATAAAAAACGACAAAATAAACATGATAACAAAATAAAAAAGAAGTGGTATCGCAATACGAACAACATCCAAAGGCAGCTCTACGATATATTCGCCTTTGAGGGAGAACATCAAAATTATGGTAAATAAAAGTGCGATTAAGGTTATCGGGCTTATTCTTGAAATAAATACTGATTGATACCAATCTCTTCCCTTGGATTTGATGAGAATGATTCGAGAAAAAATACCAGCAATAAATGGAATACCTAGATAAATGAATACACTTTGAGCAATTTCACCGATGGTAATATTGACAACGACCCCGGTTAATCCAAGCCATGTGGGTAAAATCGTAATAAATAGGTAAGCATATAACGAGAAAAATAAAACTTGGAAAATTGAATTGAAGGCCACTAAACCCGCACAATATTCAGTATCACCTTCCGCCAGATCGTTCCACACAATAACCATTGCAATACAACGTGCCAAACCAATCATGATAAGACCAATCATATATTCCGGCTTATCGCTTAAAAATAAAACGGCTAGACCAAACATTAATAAGGGACCTATAATCCAGTTTTGAATAAGTGATAAAAAAAGTACTTTTTTGTTTTTAAAGACTTTTCCCATTTCTTCATATTTTACTTTTGCAAGAGGGGGATACATCATTAGAATCAATCCAATAGCGATAGGTATAGAAGTTGTGCCAATATTAAATTGATTTAAAAAAGAAACAGTACTGGGTACTAGGTAACCAAGACTAATTCCAAATCCCATCGCCATAAAAATCCATAGCGTAAGAAACCTATCTAAAAATCTCAGATGCTTTTTCATGGCATACACCTTTTATTCCATACCTTAAACATTCGAAATCAAAACTCTTAGTCTTTTGAGTCCGTTTAAATTAATACAATAACAAACCGAGGTTCCTTCAATCTCTCCTCGGATAAGACCAGCTTCTTTTAAAATTTTTAAATGTTGAGACACGGTGGATTGTGCTAGGCCATCAACATGTTCAACAATTTCCCCACAAATGCAGCTTTGCTTTTGGGATAAGACTCTTAAAATGTGTACTCTCACAGGGTGCCCTAACGCTTTTGCCAGAGTAGCTAATTCTGCGTCTGCAGCCCGCACAGCTGCTATATCGTCACTAGACGATTCGGAACAACAATTATACTTATTTTTATTAGTTACCATGATTTATGTTTATCGTAATATGACGATAAAGTCAATTGGGTTTTTGATCAACTAAATTTAGCTTGATTTGCTATTTATTTTTATGCAAAGTAAGCTTACCTAATAAAAAAACATACTAACCGGGACATTGATTATGAAAGAATTTCTTCACACCATGATTAGAGTATTTGACCTGGAAAAAAGTCTGGCTTTTTATTCAATGCTAGGCCTTAAAGAAGTTCGTCGGGTTCAAAATGAAGAATATAAATTTACCTTGGTATTTTTAAAAGCACCGAACTCAGAAGCTTTGCTAGAGTTGACTTATAATTGGGAGCAAAGTAAACCTTATCGAACCGGTCGCGCTTTTGGCCACTTAGCATTTAGTGTAGAAAATATTTATGATTACTGCGCATATCTGCAAAGTCATAACGTGACTATTTTAAGACCCCCGCGAGATGGATACATGGCATTTATAAAATCTCCCGATGGCATATCTATTGAGTTATTACAAATTGGAAAGCGTCTTGTTCCCATGGAACCATGGGCAAGTATGAAAGATACTGGGACGTGGTAGGGGTACTTAATATGTCGTCGTTGTCAGTCATTGATCTTTATAAAAACTATTCAAGAAAAAATCAATCAGTTTTGGAAGCTGTTAGAGGAATTTCTTTTGATGTAAAACCTGGAGAATGTTTTGGGTTACTTGGTCCTAATGGTGCCGGCAAATCAACGACCATGAAATGTGTAACTGGCTTTTATCACCCTTCCAAAGGATCAATTAAAGTACTAGGTCTTGATATTACCTTAAATTTAAGAGATGCCCGTATGAAACTGGGCGTGTGCCATCAAGACGATACGCTTGATACTGATTTTGCAATGCTCGATCAACTTTTACAGTTTGCTTCCTTTTTTCGTATTGATAAAAAAGAAGCACTCCTACGTGCAGAAAGACTGTTAAAAAGATTTGATCTTTTTGATAGGAAAAAAGATTTGGTAGAATCGCTTTCTGGAGGACTGCGCCGAAGGTTGCAAGTCGCGAGAAGTTTAATCAACAACCCCGAACTGTTAGTTTTGGATGAACCAACGACTGGACTAGATCCTGAATCCAGAAGGTCCCTTTGGGAAATCCTTTGTGAAGAGAGAAAAAAAGGTATGGCCATCTTGCTTTCCACCCATTACATGGATGAAGCCCAACGGTTATGTGATCGTGTTGCTATAATATATAAAGGAAAGATTGTCGCCTGTGATAATCCCCAAAAATTAATCAGCGACGTGACACATGATAAATTGATTAGAGAAGAGATTCGTCCAGGTATTACGATAGAAAGACCATCTAATTTGGAAGATGTTTATCTTTTACTCACTGGGGTAAGTCTGGCAGCAGATTTATCCGAAGGAGTGTAAACATGTCCAGATTGATGATTTCGCTTGGCTCGATCTATTTAGTTTGGAAAAGATACGCCTACGTTTATAGAAAGAACATGGCCTTTGCTGCAATTACCACTTTTGTCGAACCGTTTTTATATTTGGCATCATTTGGTTTTGGATTGGGATCAGTGATTGGAACCATTGATGTTGGTGAAATCCAAGTGTCGTATCGGGCCTTTGTGCTAGCTGGAATTGTGGGGCAAACGATCCTCTTTCAAAGTTTCTTTGAAGCCGCTTACGGTAGTTTTGTTAGAATGTATTACCAAAAAATATTCCAGGCCATTGCCGTAACTCCCGTCACTATTGAGGAAGTTTTATGGGGAGAAATTATTTGGGATTCCAGTCGTTCATCCACCTCGGCAGTAGCGGTTATGTTAATAGGTGTAGCAATTGGAGATTTTTCCATTACTGGAGTTTTATGTGCGATCCCCATTTGTTTTATTTTTGGGATGATCTTTGCAAGTCTTGGATTATTGGTTTCAGCGAAATCGCAAAGTATAGATAGTATAAGTTATCCTCAATATCTTTTTATCATTCCCATGTTTCTTTTTTCGGGAGTCTTTTTTCCATTAACTAACTTGCCAAGCCTAATTCATAAAATTATTTTTATACTTCCTTTGACTTCGGTATTGTCTGTCCTTAGAACATTGGTTTTAGGCTTTACTTTCGAGTGGTGGGCACCCATAATAATTGGGGGCTGGGGTATTATTCTTATTCCGCTTGCCAGAAAGGCCATGATTAAAAGATTAGTAGCTTAAATAAAAAAATGAGTAATTTATCGACAATTATATAAAAGTCTATTGTATAATATAGATGTCGGTTACTACTTAAAGGAAAATATAATGATCCCAGATAATATATGTTTTGAAGCGATAACTGCGCTTGATTTCCCCTGTTATGTGATTGATGCCAGTAATTATGAAGTTATCTTGGCCAATCCACTTGCCACCCATTGGGGTGTTAGGAAAGAAAAAAAATGTTATGAATTAACTCACAAGCGCACTACCCCTTGTGATAACCTCGAGCACCCATGTCCCTTAAAAGAAGTTCTGCGGACTAAAAAACCTTTTAGAGTAAAACATATTCATGAAACCATTGACGGTAAAAAAGGAATCTTTGAAGTTCATGGATGCCCTATTATGAATAGTATGGGTAATGTAACTTATATGGTGGAATGCTCAATCGATATCACTGAACAGGAATTGTTGCGACAAAATTTAACGGATACTGAAAACAAATTTTTTGAAGTCGAAAAAATGGCCACCATGGGTGAACTTACTGCATCCATTGGGCACGAAATCAACAATCCTATAACGATCTTAAAGGGCTATGCCACCTTAATGAAAGATAACAAAATCAGTATTGAGGAAGGATTGAAAGCCCAAGAAAAAACTATAGATCGCATTGTTCAATTACTTCAAGGATTAAAAACGCTATCCAAAGTTGATGTAAATACGGATGAGTTGGTGGATATAAATGAAACCATTAGTAATAGCTTGAAGCTGATTTTACCCCTTTTTAAAAAAGAAAATATTGTTATTCAAGCTGATTTGCAAACTGATTTGCCTTTAATTAGAGGAAGTGTTGGCGCATTTCAACAGATACTGCTTAACCTATTTTCCAATGCGAAGGATGCTATGAGTGGGCGAGAGAAGAAAAATATATTAATCAGTACTGCATCTAAACAGCAGGAAGTGATCTTTAGGTTTTCTGATGATGGTCCGGGTATAGCACCAGAACATATGAATAAAATATTTGATGCATATTTTACCACAAAAGCAGTAGGTAAAGGCTCAGGTATCGGATTACGGGTGGTAAGAGATTTGACTAGAAAATTAAAAGGAGAAGTACAAGTTGAGTCTTCACCTGAAAAAGGTGCTGCGTTCATTTTTAATTTTCGTTTGCCCTAGTTCATTGTCAAAGTTAATCTTGCTTAACTAATTTTATTCCATCTTCGGTTTTTTCCACGCGACCGGCCTTAAAAAGTACAGTAAAAGCTTTTTTAAATGCCAGTTTGCTAATTCCAAACATTTGGTAAATCTCTTCGGGAGAGCTATAGGTGGTTATAGGTAAAAACCCATCTGATTCTTTTAGGGCATCAAGGATAAAATCTGTATTTTCTCTTACAGCTTTCATGCCAATAGGATTAAGCGAAACGTCGACCAGTTTGTCTGGACGAATTTTTTTTACGTATCCATTCGTTTTTTTACCGAGATCTACTTCGGTAAAAATTTCATTATGATAAATGATTCCGGAGTATTTATCTTCAATGATGACTTTAAATCCCAGGGGTGTTTTTTGGAAAGGGAGGATTTCCACTGTTTGTTTTTCATAAAGTTCAATATTTTTAGTTTCAAGAAAATTTCCAAATTTTTGGGTGGCAAAGATGCGGTTGGTTCCTGGTTCAAGGCAAATGCGAACCAGATAAGATGAACCGAGACTGATTTCTTCTTTCCTTTGATTTCCTGGCAGCAAAAGATCCTTGGAAATACCCCAATCAAAAAAATAACCAAAGTCAGTTTCTGCCTTAGCTTTTAAGTAGGCAAAGGAGTCAACTTCGGCGTAAGGAATTTCAGAAGTGGCTAAAGGCTTGCCTTGATTATCGCTGTAAATAAAAACTTCCAGTTGGCTTCCTACGGTAATATCAGATGGCGCAACCGAGCCTGGCAAAAAAATGGAATCATTTTCCTCGTTAGAAAGTTGGTAACCGGAATTAGTTTCCTTTGAAACAATGAGAGTTTGAATTTTTCCAATATTTATCATGTAGCACCTTTTATATTTTATACACGTAGAAATTATCTGTATATCTATCATAAATATTTTAAATTAGGCTAGTTAGTAAGAATTAAGTAATGATAATTGATTGAAGTGAATAAATATCAATACTTGTCTGTTATTGAATTGAACCCAATTTCAAAATTAGGAATTAATCTCAAACAAGACATTTTTTTTATCTAAATAATCACCTTGAAATAAATTAAGAAATCATAATGTTCATTTTAATGATTTCCAATACCTTTTAATCACATATTTTTCGAAGCCCATCTTTTCATAAAAACCTTCTCGGCCACAAGGAACAAGCAAATCATCACAGCCATTTTCCTTTGCCCAAATTTCAAACCTGTCTAACAACGCTTTGCCAAGTCCCTTGCCCTGATACTCATTGTGGACGATAATCTCTTCAATGATTCCACATTTTGATTCAAAATCGACTTCAAGCCTAGATGAACCAAGAAAAAAGCCGATCACATTGTCATTATCAAAAGCAATTGCTTTATAATATTTTCTGTCACGAAGGCATCGCTCTATTACTTTGATAAGTCCTGATCCAACATCATTTTTGTATAATACCTGTAAAAGTGGCATTATCTTTTCTAGATCATCTAATTGAGCATTTCTAATTATGTATTCCACGTTTCCCCTCTCGCCTAAGTACTCCATTTACCCATTGTATCATACTGATTTTTTCTAAAAAAACCCACACATAATGTATTAAATCTGCCATGGGGGGAGTGATTATAAACCAGTCGGAGTTGATAAAGCATATTGATGGTATTTTAAATTCAACTAAGTGACCTGTTAATTTTACTTCTTTAACAATTGAAATATATTTATATTCGCATAGTTTATGTTTAGAACATAAAGAAGTAAGCCTCTTTATATCTTCTGGCGTATTATAAGGAAGTTAACTTGATAGACATGCCGGTTTAAGTTTTTTAATCATGAACATTGTTTAATTTTTATGCTTGGTATTGCTTCATTCAAAATATTCTAATTTTTATTAACTGGATCAAAATAATGGGGAGATTCTCACCTAACATTTCAAAATCATCCTATTTACTTCAAGTAAATATAAACTGATACATAAGAAGGTCTTTAAGCTGTCAGAAAATAGAGCTTATTGTTGCTTTTAACCCCATAGTTGTAGACCAGTTAGGGCTTAAATCAAACGAGGTTCCTGTTAAAGGAACCTCGTATAAGAATTATCTACTTAAGTTTATAATTTTTAGCGTCTTCTTGGTCCATTCTGACCGCCTGAACCGCTTTGTGATCCACCAGTTCTAATCATGCTTCCACTGCCGTCTGCTGATCCTCCTTGTCCACTAATCCTTTGCTGTTCTTTGGTTTTTTCACGATCTTGTAATCTTTGTTGAATAAGTTTAGCGCTAGCATCTTTCTTTTGTTGTTTCTGAAGATTTTTTTCCTCGTCATTTATAAATTTTTCAATGTCGTTCTTTGAATATCCATTACGAATTTTTAACTGATTTTTAGTTTGATATTGATATTCTTTGCCTTGACCTTCTGCTTGGTTAACTTTGTTTTTGTTTTGTATTTGATTGGCAATTTGTTTCTCACTGCCTTGGTTAACCTGCTGAGTTTTTTGCTGCTGTGCTAGTTGAGTATCAAATTTAGTTAAATCTTCGCTAGTAGCAATAACAATTTCATCTGCTAAAGTTTGCAATATTAAAGTGGAAGCCAACAATAAAATTATCTTTTTCATAATACCTCCTAACCATTTAACATGGTTTATGTATGTTTCCCGTTAAAACTGACGTGCAGTTTTTTAGAAAATAATAATTTGTCAAATTTATCATAAAAATTAACTATAATAACCTTTGGACCAGCTTTTTTTCCTATGACCACAAAAGGTAGGGCATTATTTTGAACCGTTGTTTCCCAATTTAAAATCAATGATCGTTGGTTGGAAATATCTGCATAGTTCTTAGAATAAAATTGTATGTTAGTCGGTAGAGTGACTTTGGCATAAGCAATTTGAGTGGAAATTTCATCTAATTGATTGATTTCTACTTTAACCAACATGGGAATTCCGGCTTGTGCTAGAAAAATATCTGAAGAAAAAAAATGAACTTTCCAAATTACCACTAACAAGATTGCTACGATTGGGACGATTAACTTTTTGATTCCCCAAAAGGAAGTTACTCTATTAGCGAAATACTCTCTATATCGAGCCAAAATACGAGTTTGCATATAGACTGGTGGATTCAAATATTCTTCTTTTAAATTGGTTTGGAATATTTCTTTTACATTTTTTTCTAATTTATTTTCCAAGCGTGTGTTCATTTGTATCCCCCATGTTTAAACAACGAATGAGCTATTGGATTCGTTTTTTATTTTTTTATATTTTCAATAAAAAATTTGCGAGCCTTGTGAAGTCGGGATCTTAGAGCATCTTCAGTAAGTCCAATAATTTCAGATGCTTCCCGGTATGTGTATCCTTCGCTATCTACTAATATCAAGGCTATGCGATATTTGGGGTCAATTTTTTGAAGGATTTCGATTAGTTCCAATTTTCCTTCACAGGTTTCTGAAGCATTTCCTTCATCATCAGAAATATCTTCTAAGTCTATGTAGGGTTTATTTTGGTGATTTCGAGTAAAATCAATATAATGGTTTTTAGCGGTTTTAAATAACCAATTATATAATTTGGTTTCATTTTCAAAGTCTTTTAGATGTTCAATGGCTTTTATATATACATCTTGACAGACATCTTGTGCTAAATGCATATCTCCACATAAGTACATACAAAATCCAAAAAACTTTTTCTGAGTATTTTGAATAATTTGTGAGAATGCCTCTTCATTTCCTTTTTGAGCTTGTTTTATAATATCTTTAAAATTATTTTGCCAGTCCATAAACTAAATTAACTCCCAGTTTACGCCTGCAGAAAGTATCTTTTCATCATAATTTCGATTATCGATATCTCCACTTTCTAGATTAGAGTCATTTTTAATATAATTCATTCGTATAAATAATTGAGTCTTGGGAGTAGGGTAGTATGATGGTGTTAGGTGAACTGATAATTGCTTGTCTTTGCGCCATTCATTCCTAGGAATTACAGCAGGTGTGTAGCTTTTATTATACAAGGATGCGGATCCTTCCAAATTAAATTTAGGTGATACTAACCAGACGATATTCATAAAGGGCCCAAATGCGTCATAACTTCCTGGGAGCGTACCATTTGTTAAAGTTTGATTGTTTAATTTCTCTTTAAATAAGGAATAGTAAAATTCAAAGAGGTAGTTTGAATTGATATATCTTATACCTGTGTTTACTCCCTTATAGTATCCGGTAGCGTAGTCAAAATCAGAAGACCATGGTGTATATGTGACATAGGATAATCTTGTTTTGCTTTCCCAACCAGTTGCAAATTTAAAGACATAATCCAATGCAATTCCTGGTTTGGTTAAATATTTAACTCTTTCGAGAAATTGAAAAATATAGGATGGCTCAATTGTTAAAATCCATTTGCTTCTTTCATACTTTAAAGGTAACCCAATATAATTGCTCATTAATTGTTCTGATGGTAAGTCAAAGACTTCTTTCCACTCAAAGGAATAGGTTAACATGGAAAATAAACGTTTATGCTTTATTAATTGAAAACCTGTGCTCATTGACACAGTCGAAAATATTTTATCTTCAGGAATAGAAGTTGTTTCGAAGTAATTACTATTATATCCCATCTCGGTAATTAAATTTATCCAGTTATGATTAAATACCTGTTGCTTAGTTAGTCCCTTTAAAATGAGAAGAAAATTTTCAATCTTTCTTTTAGTTTCAGTATCAGAGTTTAGGTTGTTCGCACTTTCGAGAGCATATTTTGCATCATTATATTTTTTTAATTTTATTAATAATATACCTTGTATAAATAAAGCATCGACTGTGGGAAAAATGTCTACTGAAAGATTGATAAAATGTATTGCTTTTGAATAATTGTTATTTTTTTGAGCTAAAAGAGCTTCGCCTACATAAATTGAAGAGAGTTCTTGTTTTACCTGATCTTCAAGTGCCGGTGGTAAAGACTGTTGCTTAAGTTCTGTTAATATTGCTACAGCATTTGCCTTTTCTCCATGCTGTATATTACTTTTAGCGGTATATAGCTTAGCTGGTAAAAATAAATTGCTATGATTTGAAACATGTTGATAGGCATTTATTGCTGCAACATAATTTCCTAGCATATAATATGCATTGCCTTGATTAAACCAATAAAGGCTGTTGCTAGGATTTTGTTGAATAAGTTGATTAAGATTATTTATGGCGTTGAGAAAATCTTTATTTTTTAACTGTTTGATCACTTGAGAAAAAACTTTATTTTCATCAATTGCTGAAAAACATTGTGAATTACTTAACCAACCCAATATTGTTGATATTAGGATTATTGATAAGCATCTTTTACTCATAGATTAGAATAACCTCAAATCTGATAAGTTTTTAAAAGTAAAACCTTTGTAGAATAATAATAAGGTCATTTAAGTATTTTTTCTACAAAATAGGCACACATAATACTTAAATATTATTAACTGGCCTACTATGGTGGTTTTGAACACCCATTATTCAGATGTAGTTTAAAAAAATGCTCAACATAAATTAATGAAATACAAGGATAATAACTATTTGATTGAAATTTAGGTATGACCAAGTAGTACACTATTATGAAATTCTATATAAATGTCCAAATGGTCTTTTAATCTCATCGGGTTTTTGGTCGTACACCAGGTTTTTCTTATCAACCTATTGATGTTTGCCCTAAGCATGGCGCAACTATGATTGAGTGTAAATAAAGGATCAAAGTGCTTTTTCTTAAGCT
>Ga0208958_1001660_pt1 | contig 21271 bp, 17 predicted proteins | sample RifOxyB1_FD_184032 | JGI IMG/M metagenome (GOLD analysis project Ga0208958, IMG submission 184032) | Soil microbial communities from Rifle, Colorado - Rifle Oxygen_injection B1 (SPAdes) | ecosystem: Environmental > Terrestrial > Deep subsurface > Rock core/Sediment | place: Rifle, Colorado... | reverse complement strand
GTTAGGGTAAATTCGTCAGGATTTCAATAATTCCCATGGGAATCAATAGCTTAAGTTCGCACTTTTAGGCCTAAGTCTTTGAGAATACGTGGATTGTCAGTCGAGACACTCGGGGTCGCGGGGCGAGTGCCGGGATACGAGGCTCGGGTCAGCTTTCCTCCTGAAGTCGACACGCGAGAGATCCGATCAGATATCGATGAAGTCTGCTTTAAGATCGATCAAACGACTGATCTGGTTCGTGGCGCTTTCGGCAGCCGGGCTCACGCCATCTCCGTCGTACGCCCAGAAAACCGCGATTCCGGGGTGCCTCACCCAAGGACTCGAAAAACTCATCGCCCCCGAGAAGGAACTCGAAACAAAAATTCGCGCACACCTTAAACAACTCGGTGTCCACGATCCCAAGCGCCGGGGAGAGATCGTCTCTTTCAGCAGCCAGCTTGAATCGCTCTTTTCTCAAATCCGGACTCCAGACGACGCCTTAAGGATCTGGCGGATGATCGAGCGTTTGTCCCAAATCGAATACACAAAAAACTTCGGAAGCTGGAGCTCCTCAGCCGATTATCTGAGGGAACTTCTCTCAGATCTGGCTCGTTTCGATTCCGTTGAACCCATTCTGCGGATCCGCCATCATTTCAGCGCGGAACAACGGGGAGAGTTCCTCCGGCTTCTTGATCGCGTCCCCGCCGGTTTTGATACCCAAGATAGAACTCTCTGGAACAATTTCGTCGCATCCCATCGAATGCTCTTCGAACCGGATTCGATTTTTGAATACGTCGCTCGAATCAGCGGCCGTGAATCGCTGGCCAGAAACTTCGCCGAAGAACATGAAATGCAGAACTTCTCAAAAGGCACGCTTACCGCCATTCAGAATCTTCCGGAAGAAACACGACTGAGAGCGAAGGCAGTGGCGTTCAAGCAGTATCGCGATACCCAAGCCCTCGCCGAGTTCGAGCAGTTCCAGAACGAAGCTAAGCGCGAAAGGAGAAACTGGGAGACCCTGTACCGCGCGCTCACCGAGCCCGAGTTCCAGGTATTCTTCCGAGGATTTCAAGGCCGTGCCAGTATCCGATGGAGTGAACTCGCTCCTCAGGTCGAAGCCTATTGGAAATCAATCGGACTCGGCGGGAACGCCTATTCATTCAAAGATGTCTATTCAGCAGCTCGAACCATTCAGCAAAGCTCGATCGGTGCAAGTTTGAAAGGTGAGGATCTTCTTCTTTATGGGAGTTTTCCAAATGGAAAAGCTGTCCCTCGCTCATCCGACCTGGACCTCCACCCGAGCAGGGGCTTGATGAAAAAGTATGTTGAGCTATTTAAAGACAAGCACACTCAAGAGGGAACCTTCGCCAAAATCCCCGAGCGTCGCTGGGATCGCAACAAACCGCCCGTGGCCGCTCACAAGATTTCCAAACAGCTCGTCGAGCTCGAACGGGAACTCGCGAGAACTCTTCGGGTCCACGAATATGAGCCCGGCAGCTTCATGACCATGGTGCTCACACGGCCCACGCCTCCTCAAGAAGCACACCCCGAATTCTGGGCACGAGAGATGATCAACCAATACAATCCTCTCTCGGTCCGCGTCACCAAAACGAAAATTTATCTCGAAGTTTACGACGCCTACAAATCAAAGATCCTTCAGCAAATCGAGATTTTGCCGTAGAGGCAGACGTAAGCGGGTCACCCGGAACTCATTGTTGTTTGCCAGTTTGGCATGAGCGTGATTTTTTATCTTTGGTTGGTTTCTTTGCTGCCGAATCAGAAGTCCAGGCTAATAGCAAATGCAAAGCTAATAAGACCCAGACGAGTACAAAGAATTTCCAATATTCACGATTCATTGAGAGCAACTGAAGAAAAGTGATTGCGCCAACCGCCAATATGATGCCGTTACTCGCGCCCCTCATGAGATCGGTTTTATCATGTCACCCGCCACGGGTTTCATTTGTTTTTATAACCAAGCCGGATCGCCATGACGTAAGCCGTGTCGAAGTCCGACCTGATGATCACCTCATCGCCGGCTTGCGCGACGTAATCGCAGTCGGTGGGAGTTGCCATAAGAACTCCCTGCGGCGGGACGTTTTCACGACTCATGAACCAGTCGACCGCCTGTCCCTTGCGCGCCAAGCCGATGCTCAGCTTCGCTCCGCCTTTCGAACCGGTCCCGCCATCCTCGTTGGTGACGCCATCCGGATGCGTGTCGCCGAGGGCAACATCCAGTCCAATAAACCGCTTACCGGCATCGAGCGGAATATGAAGCCCGTCTGCTTCCATCCGCCATCCCGAAGGAAGTTTAGGCTGTGCGCCGCCCCCATTCAGCTGAAGAGCGCCGGGAAATTTGCCGCCAAACATCTGTCCGCCTCCGTACTTCCGCCCGGCCGCGCTTTCGGGATCACCGATCTCGGTTCCTGAAGAAAAGACCCGATCCACAAGTTCATCCGGTTTTTGCCCGAGAACTTTGAGCGCGAGTTGGTTCACTATCACCGGATCCTTTCCGAGAGAGACCATGCGAAGCGCGTCAGGATAGAGCGGACCCGTCGAACGGACGTCGGATACCACGGAGAGATGGCCTTTTTTCTGCCATTCATAAAGATTTTCGACTTCGATCCCGCCACCGATTTCAGCGAATTTCGCGCCCTTTTCCCCGCTTGCCGAGCCCCCCCAATAGCGCCAAGCATCAGCTTCGGGAAGACGCGAGGAGTGAATCTGAACCGAGGTCAAGCCCGGCTCGGAATCTCGATCCCCGCGATTCAAATTTCGATTCGAAGGAGTCGAATGGTCTTGCCGATGGCCCAGAATGACAAAGTTCACCGGACGCGTACGAAACTCCTCAGGAACGTGAAAGTAAAGAGACTCTCCGGGGTTCAGCACCCTCGGATTAAACTTGTAATAAACTCCCGTGCAGGTCTTTTTTACGGGGCGAACAAAAAAACGTTGCGGATTACCGCCATATTTTCGATCAGCGCGGGCGAGGTCGCGAAGTTCCGCTTCGGGGTCAGTCACGAGGAGCTTCACCTGTTTCGTGAGTTCCGCACTGGCATTCACCGCTTTCTGCGGGTTCTCCCCTTTTTGACACTGAGTCGAAGAATCGTTGGCATAAGCTGATCCCGCAAGAAGAACCGCGCTCAGAAACCAGAATGGGTGTTTCATCATGAAGAGATTATCGCATTCCATTCTATGGCATTCCATTTTCTTAAAGGCCCGAAAGGACGGTCAATAATTTGACGAAGCCCCCCCTTTTCTTATTCCAAACACCTTTATAGTGCGCAAGGAACTCGGTAAAATGACCGAATGAAAGTTTCCGTCATCAAGTTCGTCACCCCCGCTTTCTCCGGGTTCGCGCTCCCGAGGAGCACGGTCCGGTCTCTTATGATCATCTCGCTGATTTGGGGCTTTGCGCCGCACGCGATCGCCGCGCCAATCCCGACCCCCACCACGAGCTTTCTCCAAACTTTGCAAGGCCCCACCCCGACGCCCAGTCTGAGCCCCGGCGGCTGGTCTGGGACGTATTTTATGCCCGGCGAGCGAACCTACTACCTACTGGACGTCGAGAAGGTTTTTTATCGTGAGCTGAAGCCCGGCGAAACGCTTTCCAAAGATGACTCGCCTCGCGCGATCACGATCGAGAGCCGTACCTTTGTTTTGGCCAAAGGCGCCGAAAAGCTATTCGATGAAATCGCGAGTGTCCCTGATCACTCGATCCATTTTGTCGCCGACTCCCAGAGTCTTGGCTCGCAGCTCGTCGGTCACTTCCAAAATTTCACGGCAACCAAGGCGGCTTCTGGGGAACCCGCGTTCAATTCCGTCCACTCACTCGAGTTCGTATCACAAGGGCTTCTGCAGGAATTCGAGAACTTCCCATTTCCCCCTCGCCCCGGAGCCAATTTTCCGAATTCAGGACTCATCATCCTGACCGAATTGTCTCGGATCGAGACGAAAGTTCGTCCGGGACTTGAGCCGTGGGTTTGCCAGCCTACGAATTCCCCGAAAAAAATCAATGATCTTCGCGTCGCGACGACCAAGGCGGTCGACGCATTTCACTACGGTTCGCAAAGTCTGGCCCAAAGCTGTCGCGAAATGCTGAAAATCGAACCCGCACGACGAGTCAAGGCCGCTCAAAAACTCGACGCTGAGCCTTGGGTCCCTTTTCTCAAACGTAAAGATGACGCCAGAAAAAAAACCCTGCAATTCGCAACCCAATGCTCCCAAAAAATGAGCTGTGGCTGGAATCGGTACGCGAGTCTTCAACAACTCGGACAAGATCTCCAGAGGATCTTTTCTGTTATCGATTACTCGTTCTGGAACTACTCGAGTCAGCTCCAACGTTTCGAGACTGAAGCGGTCATGAAGGAGCAGGACACCGTTTTTAAAAAAGAGCTCGCTCAGGAGAAGGAGAAACTTCTCCGGCTCGTCGACGAGCTCCAGTGCAAAGAAATGGGTCAGCTCGCTCAGAAACTTCCAGCTCAAAAAGATGCCGTAAAAAAACGACTGACTGAAATTCTCGATGAAGTTCGGGACGCGAAGGATTCGAGCTGGCGGCAACTTTCGCCAATTCTGTCAAAAACGGCAACTCAAGCCGTGCAAGGGAAAGAGCATGCTCCCGGCGACGAGCTCCTCAGGTATATCGATAACGACCCGACTGTTCAGGAACTATTCCGGGTCTGGGAGGTCTTTCCGGATCAGGTTCTCGCCAAAGTCATCGAAACGAGCCCTCACCGAAAGGGGCAAACCCAACACCTCTACCGCGAGTATCCGAAAGCCCTTACCGAGGCAATCTGGCAGAGGATCAGGAATATCAGCCAATCATCGGCAATTAACGATTCAGAAAACGATTCTTCCCTCTGGCAAGCGTTCTTTCGAAGTCTCCAGAGCCATCTCCGCACTGAACTCGATTGTCAGGGCAAAGCCGTATCCAATTCGGATCGCGAAAAATGCGTCAAGAATTGGTTGAGCTCTCTTCCCACGATGCTCCATCGTGGGCTGTTCGACCGCGTGCTCGAAGAAAAGAGATACTCAAGCCGAAATCAGCTCAAAACAGTTGAGAACCTTGCTCTTCGGAGCGCCGGCGTTTCCCGCGCGTTCAAATTCCTCTTCCGGATGAAGTGACTTCGCCCGAGCCAGGGATTCAGAAAGTTCCTCCTCCGCTTGCCCAAGCGAGTAGCTCGAATCGAGGAGAAAACGCTTTGATTCGGGCTCATAGCGAAGCAGTCCCGATTCCTTCACCAGAAAGCGAGAATAGGAGCCCCCCTTCAGAGTGGCCTCGGCGATCAGGAATTTTTCGGTCTCCGGGGCGGGCAGATCCACTCCGGAGGTGAGATGGATTTTGTCGTCAGCATCGACGATGTACTGCGAGGGAGTCCCGGATCGGATCCTTCGGAGCGCATCCGAATCGAGTTCCTTGAGGTCAAGAGGGAGATTCTCGAATTGTGGCGGCACATAGGTCGGTTCAGTCAGCTCCTGGAGCCGCTTCATGATACACGCCCGCTCCTCCCCTGCCGTGGGCACGGAGAGAAATATTCCGACGATGCATAAGATGGCGCACAACTGCCAGGCGGCCCACATCAGTCACTTATCGTCTTCGTCATCAGGCAGCTTAAAAGCGCGATCTAAAACAGAGAAAAAATTAAAAAAGCGTCAAAACCTTGACTTCCCCGTTGCATTTGTCCGGGGCACCACTGAATCCTCAATAACTCCGGAATAGTGTTTCTGATGATCAAGCAAAATTATTGAACTCGCCGGACAGTCGCACAAGACACACTGCTTTATTCTCTTAATCCGCGTAGACTGGAATCTAACGGTAATTTCGAGGAACGTTCGGGGGGGTACTATGAAAATCCGATTTATTTTTGCGTCTTGTCTCTATGCGGGACTTTCTATTGGTCTGAGTTCGAGTGCTTGGGCGACGTACAGTCTTCCTGAGTCACGCACTATCCAGTGGGCGGGAAATGTCGGCGTTCTCAATGACATTCCAGCCCGAACCACGATTTGCGCCACACTGACGCCATCGGACGGGAGCGACGACACGGCGAGAATTCAAAATGCCCTGAATAGCTGTCCCGTCGGACAGGTCGTGAAATTAAGTGCGGGCACCTTCAATGTATCTCCTCCCATTGTGATCAATAGGGGGGTCTCGCTTCGTGGCGCGGGCATGGGCACCACAATTCTTAAGGGCTACAGCGGGAGTTCATCATCGGCTTTTCTCATCATGGGGAATACAACTGGAAGAGCGAGCACGAGTACCGCGATTGACCTTATCGCTGGTTTGACGAAGGGATCGAAAAACATCACCACCTCGGTGGCGCACAACTGGAGTGTTGGGGAACTGATCCTCATCGATCAACTCAATGATCCTACCGCAAATCCTCCCGTGGATGAGTGGGGCAGCAACAATGCTCCGTGTACCTGGTGCGGCCGCCCGACTCCCACGCCGACTCCGACCGACAGGCCGAACAGAATGCGTTCTCTAGGACAAATCGCGAGAGTGGTTTCCGTTCCGACCGCCAACACGGCGGTGCTCGATATTCCGCTCTATCTGAATTACAATTACGCGCTTTATCCGCAGGCAGCCAAAGTCGTGAACGCCGTCTCGGATGTCGGCGTCGAAGACGTGACTCTGGATAATATGGCCAGCGGTAATGCGAATCAAAAGGATGATTACGGAACAGTCGTCATGAGAGCGACCGCGAACTCGTGGCTCCTCAGAGTCGAGATTCTCGGGACTTACCAGACCGCCTTGAAATTGTACGGAACCTATCGGAACACGGTCCGTGGCTGCAAATTGCATGAACGGATCGCGTCGGCACCGACCAATGCCGGCGTTTATGCACTCTGGATCAACCCGTACGCCTCAGCAAATCTGATCGAAAACAATCAGATGTATAATTTCACGACCGGGATCATGCTGAACGGCCCCACCTCGGGAAACGTCATCTCCTATAACTACATTACGAATCTCTACAATCCTTCAGCGGCAAACTATAATCTCTCGGTGTACGGTTCCCACGGCGCCCACCCGTACATGAACCTGTTCGAAGGGAATTACACCGAAGGCCGAATCCGCGCCGATGAGGTTTGGGGAACCTCCAGCCATCATGTCTACTTCAGAAATCGGAACAGTCTCACCCCGGGCCGGATTAACGCCCCTTGGGACGTCGACGTCCACTCCGGCCAGCAATACTACAGCTTTGTCGGAAACGTACTCGGGACCGCCGGAGTTGAAAGTATCTACCAGTACGAAAATGAGAACATATCCAGCTCACAACCTTCGATTTTCCGTTTCGGGTATAACAGCGATGGCGATGGAGCGGCATTGAACAACGATCCGGCAGTTCTCTCTACCGTACTTCGTCACAGCAACTGGGACGCGGTGAGCAACAGGACAGTTCTTAACGATAGCCCCGATACCACCCTGAATAGCAGCGATGGTGTCCTGCCCGCCTCGCTTTACTTGACCTCGAAACCGGCATGGATGGGTTCCGCAGTTCCGTGGCCGCCGATCGGCCCGGATGTTTCGCCGATGTTCCCGGCCGCCCCCGGGGCCGGCAACGGAACACCGTTTGGCGGTGGCGTTGTTCCTGTCTCGGACTCATTCGCAATCGTAGCCGGAGGCTCGGCTTTTACGGATGCTTCGGGCGTAAGCTATGAGGCCGACGCATACTTCTCGGGCGGAACGATCGCCACCAAAGCGGTCGAAATCAGCGGGACCGTGGATGATTATCTTTATCAACACGAACGGTATGGCGATTTTTCTTATACTTTCGCGATCGCCAATGGGAACTACAACGTCTTTCTTAAATTTGCTGAAACCTACTGGACCGCAGCGGGCCAGCGCGTCTTTCATGTGAATGTGAACGGGGCATCCGCGATCACCAATCTCGATATCTTCTCGAAAGTCGGCCCGAACGCCGCTTACGATGTCGTTGTGCCGGTGGCGGTGACCAATGGAACGATCAAGATCGATTTCGTTTCGATCGTCGATAACGCCAAGGTAGGTGCGATCCGAGTTGTACCGGTTTCGGTAACTCCAACTCCAACTCCAACTCCAACTCCAACTCCGACTCCGACTCCAACTCCGACTCCGACTCCGACGCCAACGCCAACGCCAACTCCGGCTCCAACGACCTTTGCTGTCGTCGCAGGTGGCTCGGCTTTCACTGATTCCTCAGGCATCAGTTATGGAGCAGATTCCATGTTTACCGGGGGAAATGTCGCGAGCGGCACGACAAGCATCAGCGGAACCATTGATGACTACTTGTATCAGCACGAACGTTACGGGAACTTTTCGTATACTGTCCCGATCGCGAACGGCAGCTACAACATCGTCTTGAAATTTTCTGAAAATTACTGGACAGCATCCGGCAGACGCGTTTTTAACGTGGTCGTGAACGGAACGACCGCAATCAGCAATCTTGATATCTTTTCGAAAGTCGGGGCGACTACAGCGTACGACGTAACGATACCTGTTCAGGTCACGAACGGAGTGGTCAAGATCGATTTCGTTACCGTTGTCGATAATGCCAAAGTCGGTGCAATACGGATCGCCCCGGCAAGCGCACCGACACCGACACCGACACCGACACCGACACCGACACCGACTCCGACTCCGACTCCGCCTGCTGCCAGTTACACACTGAACGCTTCTGTTGGAACAGGCGGCACTATTTCGCCTTCTGGAAATGTCACGGTTCCGGCCGGAGCGAGCAAGACATTCACAATCGCGGCTTTCAAAAAATATAGAATCGCGGCTGTTTTCGTGGATGGCGTCTCGAAGGGAGCGATCAGTTCCTATACGTTCAGTAACGTATCGGCGAATCACACGATTCGAGCGACATTCGCGCCCAGATAGACGTTGAGGGCCTGAAAGGCCCCTGAGTAGCTCCGCGTTTTGATATCCGATATCGCGTTCGGGCCGCATCTTGGCGCCCGAATCCGCAGACCATATCAAAGTACGGAATATTGAGGTTTTCTAAGCTGTGGAAAACCTGGATTAAATTAACTTGATTTAAGCGGTCGGGCTTTGGTGGTACCATTGAGATATCAGGAGCGGAACGTTTATGGACACCAAAGACACCCGTCATTTGCTGTCAGGTCTATTCACTTGGGGGATACTCATCTCTGCCATCTTGTCCGGGTGTCATCCCATCATCATTGCGGAGATCGACAACATCACCACCGTCAAAAACGATGCGGATGCAACACTGACCCTAACAGCCGAGCCCACACCCACGCCTACCGCGCCTGCCGGCCCTCCCCCAACGAAAGTTCTCCTCAACACCCCTCCTGGTTCCATCACCGTCGACAGCTGTACGGCACTCAGCGTTTCGCTGACGGATGACTCCGGAACCGTTCAAAACGTCACGAGCAACGTGGAAATCACGCCGAGCATTTCTGTTCCGCTCGTGGGCGATTTCTTCAGTGACTCGAGCTGCCTCACGAAAGTGGTGGGCGCCTGGAGAACCGTGACAACGGGCAACTCCCTCAACGCGAGCCCTCTCTACTTCAGGAGCTATTATTACCAGACGGGAGCTCAGATCACCGTGGCCGGAACCGGGCTCACTTCGGTGACCCACGGTTTCGCTACGGTTCCGCCCGACCCTTTGACAACAGGCCAAACCATCACGATGGCCTTTAACGGATTCGTCGCCTGCGCGAATTCCGGTCCGAATGCCTCGGTTCAGTGCTGGGGTGCGGGAAATACGGTTCCCTTCGGCGACAACGATTCCGCGACGACAGCACGGCTGAGCCCAACCGCGATCGTGGGAATTCCCGATCCGGTCATCCATTTGAGCGTGGCGAATGATCATATGTGCGCGGTGACGAATATATATGCAGGCTATTGCTGGGGAGCGAATGCGAGTTATCAACTCGGGGACGGTACAAATGCCGCCACAAACATCGCGATTCATGTCACGGTCGTTCCCGACAACATCAAAGAGCTGAATGCTTATTCTGGCACCACCTGCGCTCTCCTGAATGACGGCACAGTCAAGTGCTGGGGCGCCAATAACTACGGCCAACTGGCGAACGGGACCACCTCCGGGACGCCTACAGCCACCGCGACCGATACCGGACTGACAGATGCCGTTCACCTGAACAATCCAGGTTTTAATGGCATTTGTGCCGTTCTCCGCGATCACACAGCGAAGTGCTGGGGTTATAACCCAGCCGGAAGTCCTCTGGGCTGGAGCGCGCCCGCGACTAACGTGACGACACCCACTCAGCTGCTCGATTTCAACAACATCGACCGGATCAGCTCCGACTCGCTCTCGCAATGTCTCCTCCTGACTGACAAGAGCGTCGTTTGCCTGGGCTCCAACGCGAGTCAGATTTTGGGGACGCCCAACCCGCCGCTCACCCAAACCGATTCAAGCACGCCCTTTATCAGCCCGGCGCTTCCCGCTGGCGGCGCCGATTCCCTTTACATGGGGAGCTCTTCGGCCGCCTGTATCATCAACAGCGGTAATCCGTATTGCTGGGGGCCTGAGGTCGCGGGCTACACGGGGACGCCTCACGTCGCCACGGCTGTCCCGGACCTTCCGGCGGGCGGCGTTCGGAAAATCGTCGTGGGAGGTTGGCCGACGATTCGCTGGCGCTGCGCACTCCTGTCGGGAACACCAGGTTCCGGCGATCCGAAAGTCCAGTGCTGGGGAGCAAACGGAATGAATGGCTCCGGTCTCTACGGCGTCGGAATTGGCGTCACGGGAGCGGTCGCTAGCCCCACGACGGTTTCAAGCTGGTGACTGAATTGAACGGCGGAATGAACCCGCCGGGGTTCGGAACGTGAGCCGAAAGCTCAAAGACTCAGACGAGACACTCTAATTCCGGACGCAGTCGATACTGTTGGGTTTCAAACGAGTTCCGCCCTCGACCATTTCGAAATCCCCAGGCTGTACCGCCTCCAGATCCCGAGAGCCATTCAAAAGCGTCGACCATTTCGCTGTGCTGTTTCGGTCCGATTGCGCGGTGAGCGCGATGTTGCCCCCGTCGGAAAGGATCATTCCATATTCTTGAAGAGCTCGGGCGATCACTTTCGCGCCCGCGCTCGGCAAGGTGTCGACCGGGTAGCTGGCCCGTAAGCGAAAGCGCGCGCCGTAGGGGACGCCGTTCGTCGTGGCCCAACCAACGCAATTGCTCGGACCGGTGCAGTGGGTCGCGGGACGAACATACGTGCGGCACTGAATCCGGTTGTTCGGGAGAATAAAACGGATCGCATGCCTGATTGCGCCGGACGCCACCTCGTCCGCGCTGAAGAGCATGGGCGCGATCGGAAAGCCCGCGGCATCGGCACTGGTGCAGACGTCGCCTCGAAGGTTTGTCGGATACGACTTGTCAAAAGGCCAGATCGCGAGCGAGCCATTGCTCTGGAATTGGCTGCTACTCGCGCTCGACACATAGGATTCCAGAAGTTCGCGTTTTTCCCGATCGACCACGAGGTAATGGCAATCGCCACCGTCGCAGATCCGCCCTCCCGAGCTTTCAAACCCCGCGGTCCCGGAGGGGGCCATGGGGACCGCAGAAGGCACGTCACTATCCGGCAGATACATCCCGCCATTCAGAAACGGGACACGAATCGTTGAGGAATCCGTGAAATAGACGTCGATACTGAAATCAATTTGGATACGGCCGTAGCCCCAGCCGCCGCGTGACACCAACGCGTTGATAATCGTTTGCGATTGCGCATCGACCGGGGAGTTCCTCACGGATTGATTGAAAAACATATTGGGGCCAAACCAACTCGCGGCGGAAGCGGTGTCGCCGGATGACGGATCCTCAGTGCCGGGCGGGTCGGACTCAGGTGCGCCGGGGGTTCTTGGCCCCGGGCCCGGTGAGCTGGGACTTCCTCCCGGTCCGTCCTCGATGGACGAACGAATCTCCACTTCGCGATTACATCCCGCGAAAGATATGGCGAGCAACAATAGACCCTGAATTACCAGCGACGTCCCAAGTATTCTCATCAGCATCTTAATTATATCGAATCCGCAGGGTCATTCCCAGTGTGTCGTCGTTGACCTGGCGAGGGAAACGAGAAGCCTGCCTTGAGGACCGAGCGGGAGTTTGTTCGAATTGTTTGCTCAGCCCGGAATGACACTTCGAACGGCAGGAATGGTGAAGATCTCGTCGCCGGTTGGCGATGAAACCGAGCTCTCTGGGCAACGTAGTGCGTTTTAGAGACACGAATTTCCCGCGATACGAACGGTCATATGAAATACCTCAGATCCCTTTCTGATTCCGAGCTGCTCAGTCAAACCCAGTTACTTGTCGCGCGAGAAAGAAAATTAACGGCCGAACTTCTATGGCACCTCAGGGAGGTGGAGCACCGGCGTCTCTATGCTGAAGAAGGATTTAGTTCCCTCTTCGACTATGTCACGCGGGGACTCGGTTATGCTGAGGGCAGCGCAGACAGAAGGATTTCGGCGATGCGTTTACTCAAAGAACTTCCTGGTATCGAGCCCGCCTTGAAAAGCGGGGAGCTCAGTTTGTCGAATGCAAGCGCGCTTCAGCACTTTTTCAAAAGTGAGCAGAAAAATCGCGGAAAGACCTATTCCCCGGTCGCAAGAAAGAACTCGTGACGAGGGTCACCGGCAAATCACGCCGAGAATGCGATCGGCTTCTGGCCGAGCTTGCCCCCGAAACTTCCAGACCGGAACAGGCGCGGCCCATTTCGGCAACACAGACGGAGATTCGATTCACCGCGGAAGCGGCACTCCTCAGCAAGCTCGAAAGGCTCAGAGCTCTGCTCTCGCATCGCAATCCGAACCCCTCCTACGCCGAACTCATCGAGATGCTCGCCAATTTAGCCTTGAATCGTTTGGATCCCGAACAGAAACCCGAAGTGAAAGAGGCACAGGAGCCCAAATAGGAGCTCAAAGAAAAGGCACTCCTCGCGACTCCGCCGGCGGAGAAATCAAAAGCGAAACAGACCCGCTATATTCCTCAAACTTTGCGAAGAACGGTTTGGAAACGGGATCAAGGAAGATGCACCTATGTGAACAGGGAAACCGAGGTTCGCTGCGGCTCCAACCATCTCTTAGAAATTCATCATCTGAAGGACTATTCCTTGGGAGGCGAGCATACACTCGATCATAACCTGCATGCCGCAATTCAAACGCACGGGAGCTCGCTCATGAGTCAGTATTTCCGGGACTGAGCGAACGGTTCGAATCCCCAAGCTGGGATTTCACCGGGAGCCCGCTTCCAGTACTCTTCTCAAATGCGCGTCGAAGTCTCGTGCATTCCCAGGCCTCAAGCCGAACGTAGGTATTTCTGAAAGATGCAGTGACTGTCACGCCTTGATCGACTTGACTAAAGCGGGTTGTCCCTTCAGCGTCCGCTTTCGTTTTGCTCGAGGAGCCGAAAATAGTTTGGACCGATTCTGCTGCCGTGAATAATAAAATCATCGGCATACCATCGGTTGTCCTGACCGAGAGGGCAGGTGCCGTATCCAGTACAGATGCGGTTTCCGCCGAGGACGACCTTATTATAAAGATGATCAAATTGAAGGAGTCGATTGTTTCCAGACTCTGAAAAATGGCCTCGTTCGACTCCGTTGCTATCGTATATCCAGGATTCCAAGGTGGCGTCAGCGCCGCCCAGAGTTCCGATATCCGCGGCAACCTCGATGCCGTACCAACTGCCCGCTTCGTAAAATGAAGTGATATCGTTATCGTTCATGGAAGTACTACTGAGAGGACGATTCCCGACGACTTGGTTCATTGCCCAACCCGGGTTTTCGGTCGTTTTGTATATGGCCGTAAAAGCGTTTTCTGCGTAGAACAAACGCTCTCCGTAACTGCCGGTTCCAAATAGATTAAATATATAGAAGTTCAGTCCGTACTCGTTAATGTTGTTGATCTCCGAAGAGACCAATGCTGCTTCCGCCGGAGTTCCCCATTTGTCAGGCGCGGTAAATCCGGAGACGAGATCGAACATCTTGACTGTCCCGATGTAGATGTATTTTCCCGTCCCAGGATCCTTCTTCACGAATCCTGGAGCGAGTTTTGCCATCATAAATACGTGAATCTTTTTGTATCCACTTTTTCCGGTGAGTCCGTCTCCGAAAAAGGTTCCGAGTCGGCTCGGGCCAAATCCAGCAACGTTGTCCGGATATTCTGAGTTCACGCTTCCACCCGCAGTGAAGTCCCCGTAATTGATACAGAGCGATTTGCCGGCTCCTTGCCAAACGTAATCAGGACCGTGATACCCGATCCACTTCACATAACGAACAACCGTTGCGGTTGCTCCCGTTCCGTTGCTTAATAATTCGTTCGGCTGGAAGGAGAGTGAATTCGTTCCCGTTCCGTATCCCAAGACAAGATAATGCTTTCCAGCTTCCGTTCTAACGGAAGCGATGCCGGCCTTCGCGCCCGAGATCGAACCGCTGACAATGTCCAATTTTGAAAATGATCCGATCGGCGCGGTGATCTCTATCGCCTTATGCGACACTGTTGTGTAACTCCATCGAGAAGATGATCCATCGGCCTTCTTCGGTAATCCGCCCGAAGTCGTCGTGGACCAGGAATATCCGTTCGGAACAACGCTTCCGTCCCAGTCCCGAAGTGCATCGAATGTCTCGGCCATATCAAAATGGTTTTCGAGTGTTAGCTGCCAATCGGCGGCTGTTTTCTGAGTTGTCGGGTTAAGTGAAACCGGCGCGGAACTGGTGCTGGTGATCTCGCGGCAGCTCAGTAACGTGCTTACGCATAAGCAAGTCCAGGCAAATAGAAAAACGCTTCCTTTGAATCGCGGCATACGTTCACCCGCCTTAAAAAAAAGACGTCCGATGAGAGATGATGAAACTAAGCCCATTATCCTCCAGCGGAGACTTTCTATATAGCGGGTCGGTGTTGACACAGCTGATTCCAGTTCCGCGCAAAATCAGTAGCTTTTTTGTATTCAGATGCTGGCACGACAATATTGTAAATCGGGATCCCGTATTTACGGCCTAACTCAGCGGCGGTGCTGCCCGCGCAAGCTCATCTAGTGTCCTGAGTCAGTAATAACGTGACAATTGAAGAGATCATTTTGACTCGAACCCAGGAGCGAGGAGCGACGCATATTTTTGTCTGCGAACGAGGGCGATACAGAGTCGAATCAAAATGTCCTTCCCAATGGGCCAGAATCTTTTGCCTTTCTTCTTCGTTGCTCAAAGCTAGCAGGCAATAATCCTGCGTCGCTTTTCGCGTCTTGAAGAAAACAAAATTTTTCCGGCAATTGCCACGTTATTACTGACTCAGGACACTAGGATTTGCTTTTACACCCCACATACAAAATGATTCAAAAAAAGCGGAAGAGCCGCTAGGATGATTGTATGAGGATGCGGCTAATATTTCTAACGATCGGGGTCGTGGCTGGATATTTTCTGCATGAGCAAATTCCACCGCTCAAAGAAGCGCCACTTGCTCCAAGTTGTCCAAGCGCACCGAACACCTCAGCCGTGGCTCCGATAGCACAGAAACCTACCGCCATTTACTCGAAACTGGAACTGAAGAGCGGTGAAGTCATCACCAGAGTAAATGAAGACAGGCCCATTCAGGAAAGACTTAACCCAGCCCGCCCAATCAATCCGGCCACAATCAAGGCTGAACCCCAAACATTCGGTCTGAAGCTTGATGATTCAATCATCCAAGAATGGGAAAAGCGTCTGGACCAACTGAGATCGCTTATTTCAACCGAAGAACTTTCGGACGGCTGGCGAATACAGATTTACCAACCCGACCCACTCATCTCGGTTACCGGCATCCAAAGCGGTGATTTGATAACTTATGAAAGCTTTCAGGCGCAGTTCAGTATGCCAGACCGCGCTGAACTCGCAGCCCGATTTCAAGCGGTACTTAGGTCGTTGCGGCGATAACTCTGCCACTTTGCCACTTCTCGTCCCTCACTCTGCCACTTAGAAACGAGTGGCATGCTGACGAAAACGCGCTCGACTATTTAGTGTCCAATGAGCAGCCCTCAGGGCGCTGCTTTTCATAGTTAACCTTAGTGGGCTTTCAAAAATCAGAGTGAGTCGATTCGTGCCTTTTTCTTGTTCCAGATCGCCTCGCAAGAGTTCTTAAAACCCGTCTTCGCGCTTGCATCAAATGCACTTCTCAAAGTTTCGGAAGCCATGAACTGGGACCAACATAGTTTTGCGGCATTTTCGGAATACTTGTTCTTCATAGTTGAAAAAACTGATACCTCAGCTTGCTTCCAAAGAGGATTAACCCCTCCGTAAGTAAAATAGACCTCACAAACATCATCTAAGCTGGGAAACGCAATAAATCTGCATCGATAGTCCCTATCGAATTCTGTCACATACAACTGTTCACCTTCGCTCAGCAGATGGTCGCCAGCTATAGCATGTTCAGTGAGGCTTTCCCTCGGAACAGGAATACGTACTTTGTCTTCGGGGGCGGATCGGTAACTACCGACTGTGTAGCCGAACTCCAGGGGCAAATCGGTTAACGATGAGGCTGGTGAAGCAGCAAAGCTTGACGATGCGAGTAGCGCGATTGCAAGAAACCCAAAATACTTCGACATAAAAGCCTCCAAAGCGGTGCCACGGAAGATAGGGCGGTGCGTTACATTTGTCAAATCGGTGTTCGGAATCCACGCCGACGGCGATGACTACTTTGTTCGAATGAGTCCACGTTTGCGTTCGATCCGATTTCACGAACCTTGGATTATACGCCACCCCAATATCACCAGCGCGGCGGTGATCCCTTTCGGTCCGCGCTCTGATCTCAGAGATCAGGCGGATGGCTGCAATGAAATCAATCGCTGTTTACGCCCGCGCAGGCAGCGGTATTGCCCGGAAATTCGTAGTAGCACTCTTTGGCAGCAGCAATATCTGCATCGCTTTTCACGCCGGCGCAAGCAGCGCCATTGCCTGGAAGGTCGTAATAGCATTTCTTGACGGCCGCGATATCTGCATCGCTTTTCACGCCAGCGCAAGCAGCGCCATCGCCTGGAAGGTCGTAATAGCATTTCTTGACGGCCGCGATATCTGCATTGCTTTTCACGCCAGCGCAAGCAGCGCCATTACCTGGAAGGTCGTAATAGCATTCCTTGACGGCCGCGATATCTGCATCGCTTTTCACGCCGGCGCAAGCAGCGCCATTGCCTGGAAGGTCGTAATAGCATTTCTTGACGGCCGCGATGTCTGCAGCGCTTTTCACGCCAGCACAAGCAGCGCCATTGCCTGGAAGGTCGTAATAGCATTTCTTGACGGCCGCGATGTCTGCAGCGCTTTTCACGCCAGCACAAGCCGTACCGTCACCCGGGAGGTCGTAATAGCACTTCTTTAGCTCGGTTAGATTGCGTGCGTTTACCACGCTCGCAAAAGCTGAGAGAGAAATAACAAAGACTCCAGAGATCAGCGCCACAATTTTCATGTAAATCTCCATAACCGGCAGCGTGAATACAATACGGCGCACCACCCTGCAATCGAAATTCCGAAGAGGTGAGATTGATGATCGCAGAGCCTTCAGCATCGCTCATTTATTCGGCAAGCGCGCGGCGGAACAATTTCGCGCGGAATCGCACGTATAAAATGAACCTCTAATTTCAGGATTACGCGTCTTCATTCCAAAAATCCGGAAAAATCGGGCTACGGAGGTCCTCAAAAGCTGCCATAACCTCTACATTGCATTAGCAATTCCGATTTTCGGCCGGACGAGGTGGCCACATAACTAACCCCTTCCGCACGAAATCCCGTAGCCACGACCATCTTGTATGATTTACGATCCTGGTGCGCTACCATTCAAGTATGAAAACAATCGCATGGCTGAACTTGCTACTAATTTTATCCGTTGGGACTGGAACGATCGCTTCAGTTAAAGCCGAAGAGACGATCTGGACTAAAGGCAAATCGTTCTTTAAGAAGTTTCTCCCGACCAGCAAGGGTGAGTTCAACTACAAAGACAGTACGTATCGCAATTCGGAACTTGGCTTTGCGATCACAATCCCAGCAGACTGGCGCATCATTCCACCGGCTGAGTCGATCGTCTGTCGAACAATTCAGAAGAAGTTTATCGATGATTATTTTTTAACAGCTACCCCTGGGAACATGAGCGAGGCACTGCTTGTTCTGAATGTCATGTCTCTTGACGTGGACAACTTTTCTCCGCAGGCTTGGCCTGAATATGTCAATACGACAGTCCGTGGCCGGCCCATCAAGATTAACGAGGAGGTCGAACTCAACGGGCTCAAGATCCGACGGCTGGGGTACGAAGGTGATAACTTCTATCGAGAAGACGTCTATTTCAAGGCGGGCAGTCGAATGATGGAAATCTATTTCTACGTCATGAACTCGCCGCTGAAGGACAAAACGATCGAAGACTTCAGGACAGTCGTTAATAAAGGACTTCGGGCGTTGTAGTTCGGAACGTGAAGCACAAGGGTCGCCCGCAGGGCCTCACCTGAGCGATACGGGAACTCCGTGAACCGCAAGCGCGCGTCACCGTACTTGAGGTGGCGAAGCCAACGGCACGCTAAAAGCACGCAAAACCCCGAGGATCACTGCGGCTATGGGCCACATTAACTCAGTTATCCATCCCGATGCACAGGGTGCAATTTTTGTTTTCATGGCACCAGCATTTCCCCTTGTGATCTTCCATGTTGCGAAGGCGATCCGACGCGATTAGATCCCGCTTGCTGGAGCGCTTACTATCTTTCAACTTCTTCAAGTAGGCACTCTTGGACGTCATTACCGATTTCGGTCTTGCCTGAGCCACAATCCAAAACTACGAATGAAGTGTGGTGCCGAAATAGGACTTCCCCTTCGTCTGGGTTGGTGCTGAGACTGGTAATATCCTTGCCCGATTTGCTGATCAGAAAGAGCCGGGCAATTCCCACGAACTTGTCGCCAAAATACTTTGACGACGACGAAAATCCTTTTAACAAAACGTGATTACCGAGTCCATATTCGGTGGAAAGTGGCTTGTCGCCGCGAATTCCTCTTTGAACAAGCCCTCTAAAGTTCGGAAGTTTCGCCAGCGTTCCGTCGAGCTGAAGCACAAATTCGTTGACACTGGGGTCTGAAGTATCGTCAGCCCAGAGTGCGCGATTAACAGGGATATACATAGCGGCGGTGTATTTTTCGATATAGTAGAGATCGGCACCCTTTAAGAACCTGTTTAGTAACCGATCCCTCTGCTGTTGCAATTCTCTGTTAGTAGGTTTCGGACTTTGAGCCAGGATTCCCGCGAGATCATGTGCCTGTCCAAGATTGTGAACCGTGGCTCGGGGATTGGAGCGCGCCCATCCTGGCGATGATATGACAAACGCAAATACCAAACCCAAAATTAGACGCGTCATGACGGTCCCTTCATTTAGATCAGGTCTTATCTTGCGATGACGCACATAGTCAAGCAAAAGGAATACCTTCCGCACGCACGCTGCCCATTCAAAACGTGCAATCCCATCCCAGCCTATGCCCGCGACTCCTTCAACCTGGTCTGGACGATTCAGAAATCCCGTAGCCACGACATAGCCAAAACGGGCGATTGGGGTGACCTCCGGCGCATCCCGCCTTCGGTACTCGTGATGAACGCTCCCCTCCGGGTCGCACTCTTTTACATTTTCGCCTTCGGCAAATTCTCGTGAACCACTCGCTTCGCTCGCCGTGGCTCACCCATCTGCCCCAACGATATTTCGCTCCCTTTTACCATTACACACCCATACATAAGGCTTCTCGCAAGCTGGAAGCGTTCGAGCGGAAGCTCGATGCGAGAAAGTACACGGACGTACGGGCCTTCATGTGATGGGTGTGTAATGGTAAAAGGGAAAAAAATGGTTCGGGCGGGCTTGCTATAACCGAACTCATGGAGCCCACGGTGATGCTTTTTTATCGTGAGCGCTGGACGAAAAACAAGATCGACCTCTTGGAGCTGGTAACCCTAAGAGACTCCGGACTGCCCCTTCGAGTCATAGCCCGTCAACTTGGATATAACAGGGCGACGGTCCTCCGGTATTTGAGCCAACTCAAAGCCCAAGGAGGCCCGCATGGAAAGTCTAATGGATAAACTCGCCGGCATTGCTCTGGCAATCGTGATCGGGACCATGGCCACGCACCCCGTGACCTACCGGCAGGAACTGCTGAAGCTGCAAATTCAGATCATGAAGGAAGTCCGCGCGCCGTGGGGCTGTCCCTCGGTCACAAAGGGTGCCTGTGATTCTTACGATCCAAAACGGTATCGATGAAAATTCCGGAATTGGCGCGTCTTCCTGGAGACTGGAAATTCCGAATTCCCAGTGAATTACGGTCTTCTATTTTGGAAGGACTTTATCACGAGCGTTTCCGAACTCTACAGGGCAGGCTGTACTATTGCTTAACGCTCTTATAACAAGAAATGGCAAGTGACGCCTTGGTGATCCTGTCTTGAACGGTTTTGCTCCAAGCGCCGGGGGCAGTTCCCATGTCCCACGGAATATTTTGGACGAAAGCAATTAAATCCCAGCTTTCTCCGACGACAAAATCAGAGCCCTCAATTTTCTCCATTTCCAGGCGTAATTCGAGATTAATCTGCGGTTCATCCCGATTGGTTATGGGGTTATGTATAATGCCGTCTTGAATTAATCTCGCACCGAAGTACCTCGCCGGCCGCTCAGTAAATGTATTGTTCAAGTATCTCCTGTTTTGAGTCCAGCATCCGTTAATCACAGGCTGACTTTGATTTCCAAGTCCGCCCACGATAATTCTCACTCGAGTTTCGTTCACAAAGCCCGATTCTGAGAAATTACAGACGTATTCGTCGCCGATAGCTGAGGGAGTAGAGGCAGGGGTTCTTTTTTCGTTCCCTTGGTTGATTTTCGAAATGGAAGCACACCCAGCTCCAAGTGCGATAACAACAAAAAATAGGCATAATTTTTTCATATGATCCCCTTCTAAATGAGCGTAAGGTGAGAGTGGAGAATGCTCAAGGTGATTTTTATGGGCATGTGATTGCGAATTTAGAAGTCAAGATATTGGCCTTCATTAAGGTAATGCCATTCGCACGCACCGCTGCCCATTTAAAACCTGCAATTCCATCCAAGCGTATGCCCGCAAACTCCTTCAACCTGGTCCAGACGACTTCAGAAATCCCGTAGCCCAAAACACAGCCAAAAAGTAGCCAGCGATCCGTGACGTCATGATCGCACGTCGCAAACGACACCCGAAACCGTAGCAATCATTTGTTTGTTGACTACGCTGAAGGATTTCAGTTTAAAATCAGTTCTCAAATAATGAAACAATACAGGGATCCGATTGCACTATTCATTTTCGGGATCTTACTGACCGTAGTGTCTTTGTCGGTTG
>Ga0208958_1001655_pt1 | contig 21353 bp, 26 predicted proteins | sample RifOxyB1_FD_184032 | JGI IMG/M metagenome (GOLD analysis project Ga0208958, IMG submission 184032) | Soil microbial communities from Rifle, Colorado - Rifle Oxygen_injection B1 (SPAdes) | ecosystem: Environmental > Terrestrial > Deep subsurface > Rock core/Sediment | place: Rifle, Colorado... | reverse complement strand
TCAGCGGCCAGTTCGTTGAACTCCTGCTCGAAGCCGGATCGGCGGAACAGCACCACGCCGTCCTTGGCGTCGAGCACTCCATACGCCGGGGAGCCTTCGAGAAGGGTGTTGAGCCGATCCATGTTCTTGGAAGGCGTGAGGCGTCGGATGGTTCAGAACGGCTCAGTTGGGAAGTGAGGCGACGATCCCGGCAGGCCGTCGTGCGGGCGCCGTCAGGCGCGGTCGCTCCGCTTCCAGTGCGGCAATGGCGTCGTATTGAAAGGCGAGTCGTAGATAGTGCTGACGATGCTCGACGACGAAGGTCTTGCTGGCCTGCTCTCGGGCCAGCGCAGCCCGCAGTCGATTATAGCTGGTCGGAAGACGCATGCGATCTGAACGCCTATCACAGGGCCGCGCTCCCCAACCGTTGTTTTCGAGGTGACTCCGCTCAGCGAGCATCAACCGCGTCCAGCGGCATGACGAACATTTGGCTGTAGCCTTGATGGCCATCGCTCGTGGTGAAGACCACGAACTCCTCGCCCGCCTGTTCCGCCGCCTCGCGCACGATGTCGCTGAACTCGTCGATGTGGTCGGGCTTGCCGATCAGCGTGAACCCGTCCCGCTCGACCTTTACGTCGTAGGCGGGGGCGCCGTGCTTCAGTTTTTCCAGAAGCCGTCCCATGGCTGAAGCAGAACACGGCTCTGCCAACGGCACAAGCTGAGCCGGAAAACAGATGGTGGCAGGCACATCGACGGGCGGCTCTGAAGGCCCGGACTTCCGGGGCGCAAGACAGTCGGATTCCGGGGGTGTTTGGGAGAACGCCCTCCAACCCGTTCGCGGCGTGCTTGATCGGCCTTCGGCCGAGAGATCGTGAAGGTCAGGCTCTCGACGAGATCAAACTGGCCAGAGGTCATCGCCGGTCGAAGGCGAGCGGCTCGTCCGCGACGACATCGACCAAGGCGAACGACGCCGCGACACGAGGAGCGGCTCGTCCATATCATCGAGATCAGGCTGAAGCCTCCCCGCGCCAATCTGCCGGTCGCCCGCTGAAGCGGTCACCCGATCCGGGCGAGTCTCCCATGGCCTTCGTTCCCCCGCCTCGCTGCCGCTCGTCTCCTCCACGAAGCCCAGCCCCGGCTCACCCGGATAATTCTCTGTCGAGGTCATTGGTCCCGGCTCCTCGTCGAGACCCCATCCTCCACAACCCGTTCGCACCTTTCTCTATAAGCACGCCGCGAACGGGTTGCCCTTGAACCCTTCCTTCACTCCGTCCGGGCACAGGGTCGAGGAGGATAAGCTTGAGCGTGAAGGACAACGGCGTGGCGAAGATGAAGGTGACCGTGCTTACCGGGCCTCAAGGCAGCGGCAAGAGCACGGTGATGCGGGAGGAGGCCATCGCCCAGCCCGGCCTCTACCTGTTCGCCTCGCCCACCCACGAACTGATCGACGAGCAGACTGCCGCCTTCAAGGCGGAAGAGCGCGGCCTGAAGCTGTGGCCCGTCCATTCCAAAACAGGCGGCAAGGGCAAGGTCGAGGAGCGGCTTGAACACGCGCGTTCGGAGATCGTGCGCGAAGGCCACCGTCACGCCGTGATCCTGACGACCCACGACGCGATGATGGGCAGCGATCTGTCCCTCTTCGCAGGATGGCATGCTCGGATCGACGAGGCGCCCGCTGCGGTTCAGGCTGGCTCGTTTAACATCAGCGAGGTTCGGGCGGCTTTGAAGGAGCGGTTCGCTCTGCACACCAAGCCCGGCCACGACTGGGCATCACTGACCCTGAACGGGAACAAGCCAAGTTGGAAGCGGCTTCAGGGGAGCCTCGCCGCAAGCGATCTCGTCGAGTTCTACAAACAGGCCGCCAACCCGGCACGGGTCTTTGTGCGAACCCCGAACTGGGATGCGCTCGACGACATCGACTGGTTCTCGATGTGGACGCCGCTGGAACTCGCGGGCTTCGCCTCCGTGCAGATCGCCGGGTCCAGCTACACCCGCAGTGTGGGCTATCTCGGAGCACAGGCTCTCTATGAAGACCTGTTGGAATTCGATGAGCGCGAAGTGCCGGTCGTCCGCAAAGGTCAGCCGTCGATCAGCATCCATTACTTCACCGAAGGGCATCGCGGCTCGACGGCCTTCTGGGGGAAGTCCGAAGGGCGGCTTCAGATCAAACACGTCTGCGACTATCTGGCGAAGACGTTGCCCAAGGCGTCGTTCTGGTCGGGCAACACAGTGGTCCAGCATCTCATGGAGCACCGGATCAAAGGCGAACTCATCGCGGCGAGCGCGGCGGGTCTGAACAAGCACCGCAGAAAACAGCACTGCGCCATCATCTTTAGCGGCAAGGCGACGAAGGCCGACCGGGGCATGATGAAGGTCTTTGGCCTGACCGACGACCACATCGAGCGCGCCCGCGAGGACGAATTAATCCGACAGTTCGCCATGCGCGGCGCCATCCGCGATCCGACCTTCGACGACGCCTATGACATCTACGTCTACGAGAAGGTTCAGGCCGAACGGCTGAAGGAGCACTTCGAGGAATTGCACTTCGACACCGTTGAACTGATCCCGGTAACGGACGCGGGGCTGATGACGGTGCGCCGGAAGTCAGACGGTCCTACGGAACAGGAAAAGGCGGCGAAGAAGGCCGACGTGAACAAGAAGGCGGCGGATCGACAGCGCGCGAAACGTGCAGCGGATGCGAAGGCCGCCGGGCGTGAGGTCGGTCAGCCGGGTAACCCGAAGCTGAAGAAGGCAAAGCCGACCTGATCGGCGCCAGCTTGTCGCGCAACGCAAGTTGACGGAGAGTTAGAAGGCAGTCGGGAGTGTGCGGCAACCGTGACCGGGCGGTTGTAATCCGACGAGACGTGGACCTGTTGATGCTCGAAACCTTGCAAGCGATAGCTCGTCTCCAGCCGTCTTATACGCCCGAAAACACACCCGAAATGCAGGAGCGGGGCCGATTAGTCCGCACTGAATTGGCAGGCCAGCTTCGTGAGCTTGAGCCAATGCTCGCACACAATCTCGGTGAGTTCGGGCATCACTTCTTGGTCGAAGCATCCGATGGGATCGGCCGCAAGACTGAGGCGCCGTGGGTGCGTTTCGCCTCACGCAAGATGTCCCCCACGCCTCGCGATGGGTTCTACTCTGTCATTCACTTTTCCGCTGATGGATCAGCGTTTTGGGTGACGATAGGGTGCGGTTCGACGGTCTGGACAGGGGGCGATCTTCGATCCCTGCCTGACGAAGAATTGGACCGACGAACGGCTTGGGCGCGCACTGTCGTGTCGCGGGCCTTCCACACGGCACAGCCATTCAGCGACAGCATTTCTCTCGGCGCGAAGGCGCGGCTTCCACGAACATTCGAAAGGGCTACAGCCCTCGCGAAGCGTTTTGCCCCCGACATTTCGAGTGAACACGACGTTCTGCATGCACTTCAACGTGCCGCTGTATATCTGGCGGAAATCTACCGCGCCCAGTCAACGGCCGCGCATCTTTCGCCAGCCCAGCTTGCGGAGATGCAGATCGAGGAAGTCTCTCGACCGAACCGCCGACTCCTATCGCGTCAAGGCATCGGTCTCACCGGCACGGAAAGAAGGGCGGTCGAGCTTCGCGCAATGGCGGTTGCCAAAGAGTGGCTGGAGCAAGAAGGATTTACCGTTTTTGACCGTTCAGCAACCGCATCGTTCGATTTTGAAGCCATCCGCCGGAACGAGGTCATCAAGGTTGAAGTCAAAGGCACAACAGGGGAAGCGTGCGACGAGTTCATAATGACGCGGAACGAAGTCGAACTTCATAAAGCTGAATGCGGATCGACGGCGCTTCTGTTGGTCTCTGGGATAAAGCTGGTCCGCAGTTCCGAGGGCTGTTCGGCTACAGGGGGGCTGTGCAAGGGAACCATTGGATGGGACATCGGCGGATGCCATATCGAACCTATGGCATACCGCGTCAGGTTGATGTGATGCCAGCCAGACGATTATGATCGGCAGATCGCTCGCTGTCGGTTGAACTTGTCCCAAACCGATGCGGCACCACTCTCAACCATCGCACAGTTGATCTCGACGCCCTGCTCGTTGTCACAAATCGCAGTCACACGGTTGTAGCTCGTGCCGGTCTGGATGCAGTTGATGCGACCGCCTGCCAGCCGCTCCAGAGCAGCCATACTCGTCGGAGCCGACGCACTCGGGCAGGGGTGGCCGGGTGAGCACGAACCGTCCTTCTCGCGTGCCGCAATGGCATGAAGGCGGACCCGAGTGCCGTCACGACAGCGCAGGGTGTCGCCATCGTTCACATACGCGACGTCGCAGGCGAAGTCGTATGTTCGCTCCGCTGCTGTTGTGCCCTCGACCTCGCTTGGTCGCCAGAGCAGCGTTGCGCTGAATGCACAGACTACAACAAGTATGACGACGCCGTAGAAAATCAGATCGGCCCGTTTGTTCGTCCGCCGCCGACTATAGCTGATGACCTTCCCTCGCACCGCTCCACACTGGACGTCATCTAAATAACGGCGGCCTAACGCGATGCGGCCGTCCCGAGCGGCGGTTTCGTATGTCATCAGTCGGCCGCCGCTAATGAAGATGTCGAGTCCAACGACCTCTCGACTGCGCCGGGCCGCTGGGCTGCTGCGGTGAGGCTTTAGCGTCAGGCCGCCTCCCAACGGCTCATACGACTGGGAGGAACGCGCGATGTTCTGCGAATGTTCTCCTTCGCCCTGTCGCGTTCACTCCGAATCAATGGGATGCTGAGGCGTCGTCGCAGTGTTGGCCCGCCGGGCGGAATCCGGCGAGCCAACTTTGCCACTGCCTCGACTGGCAGGAGTTGGTGGGGAAGGGCGACGTCTCTTCCCCACTTCCGCAAGGTGCCGCCGCCCAATCGGCAGCGCAAGTTCAAAGCACCCGCATGCCGTATAACGGGGTATCGCAGGGCGCACGCTGCGCAGCGGAGTTCCGGCGCTGGAACGTAAATGCTCGCTCATGGAGCCGCGCCTCCGGCCGATTTGGTTGACGGATTCGGCTTCCATGAGACGCTCGAACCTCCACAGCAAATGGAGGTCGCTTGTCGCCGCACGAACAATCGTTGCGATGCCTCGCCGTCCGCGTCGTTCTCGACGCGGGCGAGATCGACGGCATCGAACTGGAAACTTTCCTGAATGAGGTCGCTGGACCACATCAGTGGCTGAGCACGACCGAATGGCTGTTCGTCGATCCGCCCTCAGAGGCGGGCGACTGGCCGACCGTGCCGGTCGTAATGCCCGAAGAGGTCGCGGTTCGTGCGATCCTCGAAGACCTTACCGGTGATCCGCCACGCATCCTGTTCGACCATCAGACCACGCCCGCCGAGCGGCGGAAATGGCGCTGGGTTGCGTTTCAGGTTGCTCCCAATCAGCAAGGACAAGGCCGCTTCCCTTGGGAGCGTCTTGATGCGTGAGGGAGGACTGCTCGGCTGGGCGACCGACGCGCTGGTGAGGCTCGACGATGAGACGCCCGGCGTGCTGTCTCGCGTCCTCACAGCAAGCCCGCCGCGACGACAGGCGATCTTTGCTGCGCTGGCTGCGCGGGGGGAAAAGGCGGGTGTTTTCGGCGTCGAGGACGAAAGCCTGATCCCGATCACCTTCGCAGAGGTTATCCGCCACGGTCGCGCAGCGGACATCCTGCGCCATGCCTTTGGCGGTGTTCCGCAGGGCTTCCCCGGCCTCTTGGCTCAGATCGGTGAACGGTCGCTGCCTCGGGCCAAAGACTATTTGGTCCTCCACGGGCTGCTGATCAGCGACGATCCGCGCGGCGCCGACGCCCTGCGGACTTCCGGGCGGATCACCTGCCGGAAGCTGGAGGTGCTGACTGCGCTGGACCCTCGCTGGCGTCATGCCAACACGTTGGATCGCATCGATACGCATTCGGAGGCCATGGCGTTTAACTCCGCTGTGGCCTTCATTCAGTCGGTGAACTCCAAAGCGACCAACGAGGTGGTAGCCAACGCTATCGCCCTCATGCGGCCGACGTCATCGCTGCCCAAGCTCCTCGACCGCCTGTTGCGCCGAGCCGACCGTCTGCCACCTCACCCCTTGTCCGATGGTGACAACGAACTCCGACCACTCGCCTCGATGCGCGACCTGCTGGAAGCTGGCCGGAAATACCGGAACTGCCTCGCTCACCGTCTGGCCGACGTGGCGGCGGGAAAGGTGGCCATAGGTGAGTTTCGCGGAGAATGCCTCGTGGAGTTCCGGCCCCTGACCCAAGGGACGGGCTGGCTGCTGCGCGACGTCCACATCGAGCGCAATAGTCCTGTCCCGCTGGCCTTAATCGGAGAGGTGGAGGCCAAGTGCGACGCTCTCGGCATTCCCCGCATCGAGGAGACGGGCGGCGGCGACGGTTGGAAGAGCTACCGCCGGTTCACGCACGAGTTGGAGTGGGGGTGATTGGGGGTAGCTGAAGTCGGTTCCCTTTTCGGCGCCCCCTCGGCATGGTGCTCACGACATGCCTTCGTCGATTCACACAAACCGGTCAGCACTTCAGGCCGTTCAAGCCGTGAACTCGGCGGGCCGCGACCTCAAGGCCGCGCAGAACCGAATTTCTACCGGCTTCAAAGTCGGCGGCGCGAAGGACAACGGCGCAATTTTCGCCGTTGCTTCCGCGATGCGGGCTGAGTCTGGCGGTTGGGGCGTTGTGGCGACGGGACTGAATCGCGTCCAATCCATTACCGACGTCGCTCTGATGGGCGCAGAGCGCATCAGCGAACTGTTGGGAGAACTCCAGCAGCACGCTGTAGCCCTCAACGATTCGCTTTCCGGCACCGCCCGGCAAGCGGTCATCGATCAGATGACCGGGATGATCGCTGAGATCGATAGGATCGCTCGCTCGACTGAGTTCGACGGGGTGAACCTTCTAACCGGCAGGCCGACCACGGTCACGACCACGACCACCACCTATGGGTTGCCCCCGTCCACACTTCCGCAGCCCACCTTCCCGCAAATGGCCGCTCTGCCGCCGGGATCATTCTCCTCGGCGACAAGCCCCGTGAGCTACTCGCTCCCGGTTTCACCACTCACACCGCCAACCTTCGACGCGGCAGTCGCATCGATCTCTGGCTCGAACAGTCAAACGGTCGTCGCGGATGCCGGAGCGACGGCCGGGCGCGTGAGTCTGCTGCTCGATGCTTATGGCGCGCCTGACGTCGTGGAGATTTGGCAGAATGGCGTGCGGGTCGCAGCCTCCGGCCAGCCTTCCGCACCAAACGGTGATCCCGTCGCGGCTGGAACGGCGGTTACGGGTCCGAACGTCCTAAGCTTCGATTATGATCCGGCGAAGGGGCAGGCCCTCGAATTCCGGTTCAATGAAGGACTGAGCGTCGCTGGCACCGCATGGACGGTGGGCGGGCTAATCCTGCAAGACCCCAGCGAACCGCCCCCCACGGCGGTCCAGACGTCCACCCCGACCGGAACTCTGCAAGCGACAGCAGCTTTCGATCCGCCGCTGGCGTCTGCAAACCCCGAGCAGGTCGCCGTCGCCTTGGATGAGACGCCGAGCGGCGTAGCGACTTCCTATGGCTTTTCGGCTGGCGCCGTAGCCGGTCGCATCGACATGGTGTTCGACGCCTTCGACATCCCTGACACAGTTGAAGTCTGGCAGGGCGGCGCCCGTATCGCCGCTTCAGGACGGACCTACACTCCCGGCGGCGCGGCCGTTGGTTCGGGCGTGCCGGTCACGGGTCAGAACGTCATCTCGTTCGACTACGATCCAGCCAAGGGACCGTTAGATGTGCGCTTCAACAACGCGGGCGCCGATAGCGATAGCGCGTGGGTCGTAGGAGCCATATCGCTCAGTCCATTCGGCTCGCCCATGACGACGGCGAGCGCGGTTGCCTCGTCCTTCCAGTCGGCGGGATTCGGTCCCCTCAATCTTGATGTGTTCAACACGCCTTCTGGGGAGACCATGCGGGTGTCCTCGCGTGATCTCACAGCCAGCGGTCTGGGTCTCGATCCAATGGACTTCACTGACCCGAAAGTGACGCTCGGCCGAGTTAAGAACGCTCTCAATCGGGCCACCGAATCATCCGCCTACTTCGGCAATCGCAACATCTCCCTCGGGCGCGCTGCGCTTTTTGCCGTCAAGTCCCGTGATGCGCTCGACGCGGGCATCGGGAACCTCGTGGACGCCGACCTCGCAAAGGAATCCGCCAAGCTCCAAGCGGCGCAGATCAGACAGGAGTTGGCGACACAAACGCTCTCCATCGCCAATGGCCAACCACAGTGGCTTCTCAGCCTGTTCAGGCCGGATTGAGCTACGGTCGCATTCGGAGTTCGTGTTTGGTGGCTGTCTGCTCAAGTAGCAGCATCATCGGGGAAGCCTCCAGAGCGTCGGCCAATGCCGACACCGTTTTCAGCCGAGGATTGGCACGACCCTGCTCGATCAGGCTGACGTAGCCAGTGCTGAGACCAGCACGCTGGGCCAGCGCAGCTTGGGTCAGCCCCTGCGCCCGTCTCATACGCCGAATGTTGGCTCCGACATGGCGGCGCCATGCGACGGTATCAGCATGATGAAGGCGAGAGGACATGAACCCGGCAGCGAAGGCTAAGAGCCTCCACAGGCTCTCATGGTTCGCCGACCCGTCAACCAAATCGACCGAACCGATGTGATCAGTCCGCGTGGTCGTCGGGCGTGATTAGATCGACGGGCGTCGCGCCCAGAGCCTGCGCCAACTCCCACAAGCTGACGATGGTCGGGTTCCGGCGGCCTCGTTCAAGGTCGCTCAGATACTGTTGGGAGAAACCCGATCGTTCGGCCAGTTCCTCCTGCGTCAGCCCGCGCGCGGTCCTGATCCGTTTGACGTTTCTTCCCACGAGCAGCCGCATATCCATGGGCGCCACCGTGGCGACGCCACAACGCGCCGTTTATCAACTATTGTATGTATGTTAACGGTGCAGCTTTAAGCCTCGCGTTATCGCAGAACAGCGGAGGCCAAGCGATATGAGGACGTTCAAGGCGCAGGTTCGGGTGAATGGATTTCCCCGAGAGGTTCGGATTCAGGCACAGCACTTCGTGGCCGCGCGGGAACTGCTCGAAGCTCAATACGGCAAGGGCAGCGTGGTGACCGGTCCCACGGAGGCTCGCTGATGGGCTTCTTCGAAAGGGCGTTTCAACGTGCTGGCGACCGCATCATGTATGCGCTCGGCAGCGATGAAGCCGAGGGGCGGCTCCGCGCTGGAGTCGTTGCTGACAAGCTTCACAAGGACTGGGCGGTTCATCGCGGGGCGACGAACGGACGGAAAGACTGGGCGGGCTATGTCCGCTTCATGGACACCCAATACGGCGTCGAACTGGACCCCGGCATCTTTGATGCGAACACACCCGGCGAAGACCTCGACCAGATCATCGCTCATGTTGCGGGGCAGATGCTTGCGAACGGTCAGGCCGAGTTCGCGGACTTCTGACCTGTCGAATCTGAAGTCCGATCATGGGGCGGATTGCCCCATGACCGGAACCGGTAGCCAAGCACGAAGGGTCGAATGGTTTGTGGATCGAAGGGCTTTTGGCATCGGCAGGAGGGGTTACGCGACCTCCGGGCAAATTGGGGTAGCCAGTTGACGCGGGATCATGCCCACATTTGCTCGTGCGGCGAGTTCATTTGATGATCGCCTAAGCGGAGGGCCACCTTGTTCACCATCATCTGCGCGATAGCCGTGGCAGTCGTCTTCTTCTTGATCGTATCGCAGCAGTCGAAGCGGCTTGCCGATCCAAAGGATCAAACCGTCGTCTATCTCGACGACCTCGCGCCTCTCGTCATGCTCGAAATGGGCGGCGCCTTTGTGCTGAACACCTATCGGCAGAGCGGTAACCCCTACTCTGACGGCAAGGTCTATGAGACGCCTGACGCCGCCTTGGCCGCAGCGTTGGCGACCTTCCGCCGCGCGAAGATCGACGCAGTAGCTATTCGTCTGAACACGGCAAATCGACTGGATGTTTCGCGTGCATTCTTTGACCATCGGGGCCGGGCTGAGGGCAAGAAGGTGGGAGCTTTTGAGATCATCCGCGTGGTGTGACAACAGCCAAGCTGGACTTCGCCAAGCGTTGGTGTTCATCTACATGAATGGGCCGCTTCCTCGACAGACTGTCGCGCGACGATCCCGCCTACGAACTTACGGCGAGTGATGACGGCTACACGCTGATCGGCCGCGCGGGACATGAAGACGAGTTCAACGAACTCGCCCGTGACCTGATCGACAACGCCGGAAACGAGTTCGTCGTCCTGCCAAGCTCTGACGGGCAGGTCGGCTACGAGCGCGTCTTTATCATTCCGATCTAAACATTCCGGTCTTGGGTCTGACGATAGCTTCACGTTATGTGAGGACCATGCCCGCCTTTCCCGCCTCCGACATCGACACCAAGATTGGCGCGAACGTTCGCCACCGCCGGGAAGCCCTCGGCATCACGCAGGCCCAGCTTGGCCAAAGCGTCGGCGTCACCTTCCAACAGATTCAGAAATATGAGCGCGGCGCCAATCGCATATCGGCCGCAGCGTTATTGAAGATCGCGAACGCTCTGGAATGCAGCGTCGCCGATCTCTACGGCGACCCCGATCCGGCAGGGACGTCCATGTCCGAGCGCGCCATTCTCAAGCTGTGGCAGCGGCTTCGCGAACCGGAACGCGATGCCGTCGTGACCATGATCCGCGAGTTCCTAAAACCCTGATGTGCGGGCGGTTCGAGACGACAGGCAAATACAAGTGGGCCGAAATTCACGCCGCCCTATCGACCTATGCCCCCGTCACAAGTCCGCCGCTCAATCTCCAGCCTGACAGCGACGTTCGTCCTACCACCATGCAAGCGACCGCCCGCCTCGAAAGCGACGGCTGGGTGGTCGAAAAGATGCGCTGGGGCCTCGTGCCCTACTGGCGCAACGGACAACCGCTCAAGGACACCGAGAAAGGCAAGGGCGACGGCTTCAAGCTGACGACCTTCAACGCCCGATCCGAGACGTGCGCGGGGACTTCGACGTTCAGAGAAGCCTTTGCCAAACGCCGCTGCATCGTCCCTGCATCGGCGTGGTTCGAATGGACCGGCGACAAGGGATCGAAGGTCAAGCATCGCTTCACCCGCGCAGACGGCGACCTCCTATGGTTCGCCGGTGTGTGGGATCACGTCATCACGCCCGACGCCGGAGAATTCGGATCGTTCACGATCATCACCGGCCCGTCGAACGGCTGGCTCGGCGACTACCATTCAAGGGCGCCCGTGATCCTCGATAGAGAGGATTGGGGAACATGGCTGGACCCGTCCGCCGACGCTCGCGACTTGTTCGCGGCGGTGCGTCCTGAACGGTTCGTGCTGGCCTGAACTCAACGCCCGCCCCGCTCTTTCCAACGCATCTCCGCGCGAGCCAGAGCGATTCTCTGGTTGGTTTCGTGTCCGTCGTCCCAACAAGCCGGGTTCAGCTTGACCGTAAGGATGTGATCACCTGCCATGGACGTCCGCCGCCCGATCTTAAGCTCGCTCGGATAGACACCGCACCGCGAACATCTGAACCGGATACGTTGGAGCGGGTCGTCTGCAAGCCGCGACCCCACCTTCCAGACGTTGGCCTCTGTGGTCAGGTTGCAGCCCCGGCATAGGATCGACAGCGTGACGGACGAATCCGCCACCAGATCGCGGGCGGTGACGTTGTAGTCCTTCCATTCTTCGGGCGGCTTGGATCGCATGGCCGCTACGGAATGTTCTCTTTTCGTTCTGGCTTCAAGATGGGCTGGCTGGACAATCCACAGCCGTTAGGGATCGATGTTATGCGCCCCGCTTTGCCATAGTCGGGCACCGGCATCTCAGGCTTCTGATCCCTTCGAAGTGGCCTTAAGGAATGCTGCATCCAGCGTCCCCTGATGTGTATCAAGCCACCCTTTCGCCCGCTCGTAGTCTGGCATCAGCATCGCCATATGCGCCCAGAACTCCGGCCCGTGCGAGCGAACTTTCAGGTGCGCCAGTTCATGGGCGACGACGTATTCCAGCACAGACCTCGGCGCAAACACGAGCGTCCAGTTGATGAGGATGGAGCCGGTCGGGCCGCAGGCACCCCAGCCGGTCTTCATGTCGGCGACGCGGATCGTGCGTGGCTTCAGATCGAACCGGCGGCGATAGGCGGCTGCGATATCCATGACGTCGCGACGGACGCGCCGCTTGAGCCACAGCTTGATCTCGGTGGCGACGATGGCGTCCTGATCCCGGTCGCGGACCCATGATGGAAGATCGACCAGAAAGCCGTTGCGGTAATCGATCTCGATATGCGGCCCATCGTGACGACGCACGGTCAGCCGGGCCATTCGGCCGCGATAGGGAATCTTCGAGCCGGTCATGAAACGGGGCACGACGGCGCGCTTGGCGATCTTGGTTTCAAGCTCCCGCAGGGTGTTGAACAGCCACTGCCGCTTTCGGGTCAGGAAGGCGTCAATCTCGGCGTCGTCATCGGTCGTCAGAGCCAGCACTTCAACGTGGCCGGGCGTGACTGTGATCCGCCGTTCAGACGCAGCAGCGGATCGGCGAAGTTCGTAGGCGACCTCGGTCTGACCGATGCGGACGACGCCCATCAATGGCCCTCGGCGTAGGCGTGGACGGCGTAGTCCTCGATCTCATCACGGACGGCGTTGGCTTCGTCCAGTTCGAGCGGGCGCAGCAGTTTGCGGACTTCTCGACGAAGCTCCTTCTTGTAGCCGTCCATGAAGAACCACGATGGCTGGCTGGCCTGTGCTCCGGCGTAGAGATCGCCGACCTCGACCGCCACGCCCTGAAGCGTCGCATGGTCGGCGTCGGGCGCATGCGGCTCCATGATCCGCAGGATGGCGAAGGCGCGCTCGTCCATGCCCAGTTCGTCATGGGCGCCCGTCTCGGCGTCGATGCCGCCGGTCAGGTCTTCGAAGTCCTTGAGGCCCTCGGCGGCGGCGATCTGTCCTTCCTCGAAGCGACGGATGATCTCCAGCACCCGCTCGGAGAAGCGGCCGTATTGAGCCGGGTTCTTATCGACCAGTTCGCGGGTCACCCGCTTCAGTTCGGCGGCCTTCCGCACGAACGCCTCATGAAGCTCCTCTTCCGACTTCTCCTCGGTCTGGAAGTCGTCCTTAAAGTCGGGATCGGTGATGTTGCGGAGGCGGACGGTCGTGGTCAGGCCGGTGGCCCGAACGTGCTCCTCCAGCATGTCCCTGATCTTTCCCGAGTAAGTCAGGTGATCGAGGCTCTCGTCCTTGGTGATCCCCTGCTGCGCCAGCCGCAGGAAGGTCGCGGCCCACTTCATGTCCTCGGTGAAGTCGAGGATCGCCGGATCGGGCGAGAGGTCGCCATAGGTCCGCACGAAGTGGCGACCCAGCCGCTGAAGCTCGAACCAGTCGTCTTCGCGGCCATCCGCCACCAGCTTCTCGATGGCGTAGGCGGCGGCCTTCTCGTCCATGCCGACGAGGCCGAGAAGCCGAAGCTGACGCTTGAACTCGGCATAGGTTTTCCGCAGGTCGCGACGCAGCAGGTCGAGATCGCGCAGCGCGTTCTGCACATCGTCGGCGCGATAGGACGACAGGGCGTCGTCGAGGTGCTGGGTGACCCCGATGTAGTCCACGATCCGGCCGTGCGGCTTATCGACGGTCAAGCCGTCCGGTCGCTTGATCGAGCATGTCCGATTGGTCCGCGCGATGGCCTGAAGCAGCCCGTGCTCGCGCAGCGGCTTGTCCAGATACATGACGTGCTCGTTCGGCGCGTCGAACCCGGTCAGCAGCTTGTCGCAGACGATCAGGAAGCTCGGCTCATCGCCGCTGCCTTTGAACGCCTTTTTGGCTGTCTTCTCTCCGTCCGCGTCGAGGTAATGGGCAACCAGTTCTGCGCGGACGGCTTGGACGTCCGGGTCTTCGCTCGGCTTGTCGTCTTCTTGGCTCTTCGAGAAGACGCACTTGATCATCCGCTCGGCCTTGGCCACCGCATCTGCTTCGGCCATGCCGTCCTTGGCCAGATCGGCAGCGATCACTTCGGCCAGCGCGAGCCGGTAGAGCACGACCGACTCCCGGTCGATGGCGACGATCTGGGCTTTGAAGCCATCCGGGCGACAGGTCTGTTTGAAGTGCTCCCAGATGTCACGCGCGATCAGACGGATGCGCTCGGGATGCTTGGCGATCAGGGCGAGGCTGACGCCCTTCTGCTTCAGCTTTTCGCGCTTCTCATCGGACAGATCGACGAACCAGCGGTCGAATAGGATGTCGATCTCGGCCTCGTTGATCGACCACTCCGTCTTCCGACCTTCGTAAAGGATCGGCACGGTCGCGCCGTCGCGCACGGCGTCGTCGATCCCATATTTGTCGAGGTAGGTTTCGCCCGGCTCGCTGAACCGCGCGTAGGTGTCTTTGTCGGCCTTTTTGATCGGCGTGCCGGTGAAGCCGAAGTAGCGGGCATCTGGCAGGGTCGCCTGAAGGAAGGCGCCGAGGTCTTTCTCCTGCGTGCGGTGACATTCGTCCACCAGCACAATCCAGTCCTCCGAGTTCGGGATCGGCTCCTTGGAGCCTTGGAACTTGAAGATGGTCGAGAGCAGGATTTGGCCCGAGCCGCCACGCGCCACCGCCTCGCGCAACGCCTTCACGTCTCCCGCCTGCTTCGGATTGGGCAGGCCGCAGGCGACGAAGGTCTTGGAAATCTGGTCGTCCAGATCAATGCGGTCGGTCAGGACGAGGATGTTGGGGTTCTGGAGCGTCGGTGCGTCCAGCGTCAGGTGGGTCTTCAGCTTCAGGGCGAGGAACACCATCGTCAGGCTCTTGCCCGAGCCTTGGGTATGCCAGATCAGACCCTTCTTCTTGGTCCCCTCGGCGACCCGGTTCACCGCCTTGTTGACGGCTCGGAACTGCTGATAGCGGCAGACCTTCTTGATCCGCCGTCCGGTGTCGGGATCGGTTTCGAAGACGATGAAGTGGGCCAGCAGGTCCAGCAGCCGTGACGGCTCCAGCAGACACCACAGGTCTTTGGTCAGGTCGTCAGCGAACTCGTCGCGGGTGCGCGGCCACGGGTCGGGCCAAGGTGCGTAGAACTTCGCGGGGGCGCCAGTCGCGCCATACAGCGTCGCCATGCCGTCAGTGACGATGTTGAAGGCGTTGGGGTAAAACAAGCGCGGGATGTCGCGCTCATACTGCTTGATCTGCTCGAACGCCTGACCAGAGCGATCCGCCGCCTTCAGCGGGCACTTCGCCTCGATCACCACCAGCGGAATGCCGTTCACGAACACCACCAGATCGGCGATGCGCGACCGCTGCGCCTCGACCTTGAACTGGCGCACAACGTGGTAGCGGTTCCTATCGGGCCGCTTGAAGTCGATCAGGGCGACCGGCTTGTCCTTGGCCTCGCCATTCAGCCGCCGGGAATAGGCGCCGCGCAGACGCCGCTGCCATTCCTCATTGTCCGACAGGGTGGACAGGTCGCTGTAGATCGCCTCGGCGTCCTCGGCGCCCAGCCCCTCGTTTAGAGCCTGAAGGGCCTCGATCAGCACCGGCTTCAGCAGGACGCGGTTCGCCTCCTGCCGCATCAGCATCGCCGCCTCGTGATGAAGCGCGACGTAGCCCATGGCCGTCAGGGTATCGAGAGCGGGTTTCTCGGCGAGGAGGTATTCGCTCATGCGGGCACCCTGACACGGCCGGAGAGGAGGTCGGATTTTAGCGCGGCAGCGGCAATCTGCTGGCTGGCTTTGATCTTTCGCGCCGCGAGCAAGGCCGCTTCAACAGCCGATAATGCGTCGATGTCTTCGGTCTGCCGCTGATCGTCGGGGACGTAGACGATCAGATCGTTCAGTCGGCCTTTTGAGATGTTCTTCATCGAGCCGCTTGTTCCGGTCGCGATGCTGATTACCTGCTCTCGGAATTTGGCTGTCTTCATATAGAAGGCAAGCCAGCGAACGCGGACTCGCGAGTTTGTCTTCAAGAGCCAAAGGCGATCCGGGAGGTAGAGATCAGCGTAGTCGGCATCAACGAAGGCATTTGCCCCGACAAGCTCAAATGTGTTCATCCGACTGATGATGATCGAATCGCCACTGACGGGGACGCGGACGCGCGACCGCTCAGATTCAAGCACGGTCTTGTGCTCTGTGGGTTCAAAGTAGCCTGCCGACACGCAGCTTGTTTTCAGAATGCCGATCTCGTCTGATGCTGCGGATCGGCCTTCAGAGTTCACGCTGACGCCAGCCTCTAATGTTTCGATCAGATCGCCCAATCTGATTGGTTCACCTGTGTGCTGGGCGTTCGCCACAAGCAATTCGTCAGAAAGCAGAGCGAACGTTTCCGCCGCCTTCGCCAAGACGGCACCATTCCCAGCAGCCGCCTCATCCACCGACCGCAGCACGGTGGCGATCCGTCGCTGCTCGTCGAGCGGAGGGAGCGGGATTTCGATTGCCCGTAGTTCTTTGCCGTTGATCGCGTCGAACGTGCTGCCCTGCGACAGCCGAGCGAAAATCCGCGAAAGGCCACTGACTGCGTAGAACAGAAAGTCGGGATCGCAGTTTTTGGCGCGGATGCCGCCGACTCCCCGCCCGATACAAAGCGGTCCCTCGGCGATGTTGACCTCACCTACCGGCGCACGGACGCTGATGAGGATGTCGCCTGTTTGGACGACCTTGGGAGCGTGGGATGCCACGAACCGTGGCTTTGGATGGCGCGCTCCAAACTCCGCGTTTCCCTGAATGAAGGGCAACCCGGCGCCGCTTTCTGTCACAACCGAAGACGGCGGGGACTGCCCCATGATCAGGTCAGCGATCTCGCCCAGCGGTTTGACCGACCAGCATTCCGGCGCCTCACTCGACATAGCCGAGCCTCTTCAGATGCCCGAGCATCACCGCCTCGGCCTCGTCGCGCTTGGCGATCAGGTCTTGGAGTTTGGCCACCTCGGCGGTCACATCGACGGCCTCCGAGTCCGAGCCGGTCTGAACATAGCGGCTGATGTTCAGGTTGAAGCCATTGGCCGCGATCTCATCCAACGGCACGACGCGCGCCAGCTTCTCGATGTCGGCGAAGCCGTGGAAGGCTTCGGCCAGCGTTCGCACATTGGCGTCGGTCAGATGGTTCTGGGCCTTGCCCGGCCTGAAGGTGGCGTCGCCGTTGACGACCAACACCTTGCCCTTCCGCTTGGCGGGCTTGGCCTTGCGGATAATCAGGATCGCCGCCGGGATGCCCGCACCGTAGAATAGGTTGGGCGCCAGCCCGATCACCGCCTCGATGATGTCGGCCTTCAGCATGGCCTCGCGGATGCGACCCTCGGCGCCGCCCCGGAACAACACACCGTGCGGCACGACCACGCCCAGCATGCCGTCGTCCTTCAGCGAGGCGACCATGTGCTGAACAAAGGCGAGATCGCCATAACCCTTGGGCGGCACGCCATACTGGTCGCGACCGAACGGATCGCCGTTGGTCCAGACCTCGTGACCCCAGACCTTCTGTGAGAATGGCGGATTGGCCAGAACGCGATCATAGGCGCCGACGCCGGGCGTGAACTCCTGTGCGCGTGGATCGTATCGCTTGGGATCGAGGATGGTGTCGCCCTTCGCGATGAAGGCGTCGTCGATATCGTGGAGGAACAGGTTGATCTGGGCGATGGCCCAAGTGTCCAGTTCCTTCTCCTGCCCATAGAGGGACAGGGTGCGCGGGTCTTGGCCCTTGTCCTTCAGATGCTGGACCGCCTCCAGCAGCATGCCGCCCGAGCCGCAGGTGGGGTCGTAGATCGACATGCCCGGTTGGGGATCGAGGCATTCGACGATCAGCTTCACCACCTGACGAGGCGTGTAGAACTCGCCACCCTTCTTGCCTGCGCCCTCGGCGAACTGCTCGATCAGATACATGTAGGCGTCGCCCAGCATGTCGGGCGGCACGTCGCTGTTCCGCAGTCGGTGCTTCTCGAAGTGGGCCAGCAGCTTCTCCAACCGGGCGTCGGGGAAGCGTTCCTGATTGGCGAAATCCACATCACCGAACACGCCGCGCAGACGCAGGTTGGCGTCTTCGATGGCGGCAAAGGCGTTGTTCAGATGCTGGCCGATCTGGGTGGCGTGCTTCCTGACCGCACTCCAGTGGTGCTGGGGCGGGACATGGAAGCGGTGCTCGTCAGGATCGGCCGCCTCCTCGCGGTCGCCGGTCTCGGCCAGAAGAACCTCGAACTCCTCGTCCCACACGTCGCAGAGGCGCCGATAGAACAGTAGGGCGAAGATGTAGTCCTTGAACTTCCCCGCATCGACATGGCCGCGCAGGATATCCGCCGCTTGCCAGAGATGCCGTTCGAGTTCCGATTGCGTAAGCGTAGCCACTGAAGCCCCCAGTGCGCGCTGTGGTGGGCGCGTCAGGAACTGTTGAATCGACTGGCGAGCGAGCGGTCAAGCGGCTGGCCTCACCAGAGAGCTATTCAGGCTTCCGCTCGACTTTCATGCCGACGTCGAGCGCGCGGGCGATGGGGTCAAAGTTTCTGCTGGTCGGGATCGACGTGTATATCAACTCGGCAGCATTCTTCGTGCCCTGTGCCATGCACATGGAAGCGGCCGTGGCTGCGACCGCGTTAGCATCATCGTTTGAGAGGACGCCTTTCCGCGTCAGTTCGGCGGTGAGCGCCATCCAGCCCTGAAAGGCAGCGACGGAGACGTCTTCGGCGATCACGTTGAGCTTTTCAGTCATACAGAAAGTCCGTTTCAAGCCGCCTCCGTCATGGAGCCGCGCGACCAGATAAATAAGTGGTATGGACATCTATCACCACTTCCTCGAACGCGGCCTCACCGACTCCCACAGACATTTCTCCTCCGCATGGCTGAACCGCGCCGAGAACTACCTGTGCCTCCGGGCCGGTCGCGGACCATCGGCAGACGCACTCGTCGAGCTTTTCCAGACGCTCGTGCAGGAGGGGAAACTGGTGCTGGCGGCGCGGGTGGCGTGGGCGGTGCTGTGGCTGAGGCCGGAGGCTCGACGATGAGAAAGAAGTTTCCGGTCTTCCCATTTCCGCCACACCAACCCGGATCGACGAGGCTGTCGCGCAGCCAAATCGAGGAGCAGAAGAAGCGGGCTGTCCGTGACTTCGAGGCTCTTCAGCACGAGCTTGAGCGGCTGCGAGAGTCGATGGCGGCAGAGGAGTGGGAGCGGTTCGACCGGCCGCTTTGATGCGCTTCGTCAGCGCCACTCTACGACGAACCGTATAGTTAAAGCATACTAACCACGAAAGTCGGGCCATTTTGGTTGCCAGAATTAGAAGTCGTGAGACGATGTGATTGTCGCTGGAGCAGCACGGCAATCACGGAGGCGTCGCGGTGAACAACAAACGATATCTGTCGCGATCTGAGGCAGCAATTCGCCTCGGCCTGTCTCCAAATACTCTCGCAAACCTTGCCTCCAAAGGCAAAGGGCCGCCCTTCTTCAAACCGAATAGCCCCACCGGGAAGGGCGGTAAGACACTCTACGATCCTGACGAGTTGGATCGATGGGTGAGGTCCAGCCGCCCGGCCACCTAAGCTTTACCAACCCCAACAGCACCTCTCGCGACCATCGCGCACCCTTTTCGGTGCGTGTGCGATGGCGTGCGCCCGATGCAAAGAAAGGAACTTCCTTGTCCGCAATCGAATGGACCGATCAAACGTGGAACCCCATCGCAGGATGCCGCCGTGTCTCGCCCGGCTGCGATAACTGCTACGCCATCAAAGAAGCGCGTCGAAAGGACGGCCGGAAAGGCGGCGGGTTCGACAAATACGCGGGAACGACCGGCTATCTCAACGGCCGTCTCGATTGGACCGGCGTGGTCAACTTCGACCCCAAGGGCTTGGACAAGCCCCGACTTCGAAAGACGCCGACCATCTGGTTCGTGAACTCGATGAGCGACCTGTTCGATCACGGCGTGACCGACGATCAGATCAAGCAGGTCTTCGCGGTCATGAACGCTACGCCCCATCACACCTACCAAATCCTCACGAAGCGGCCGCATCGCGCGGTCAAGCTGGCCGTCTCGCTGAACTGGACGCCCAACATCTGGATGGGGGTCAGCATCGAGCAGGACAAGTATGTGAACCGCGCCCGCGAACTGGCGAACATCCCTGCCGCGCTGCGCTTCATTTCGGCCGAGCCGCTGCTCGGGCCGTTGCCGTCGCTGGACCTGACCGGAATCGGCTGGGTGATCGTCGGCGGCGAGAGCGGTAGGGAGAAGCATCGCATCCGCCGGATGATGCCCGACTGGGCGCGCGACCTTCGCGACCGATGCGGCGCCGCCAGCGTTCCCTTCTTCTTCAAGCAGTGGGGCAATTGGGACGAGCACGGCGTCTGGCGCGAGTCGAAGAAGGACGCGGGGCATCTCCTCGACGAGAAGGAGCATTTCGAGATGCCGCCGCAGGTGCGGCTGGCCATGTCGAAGAGTGCGCCCGCTCAGTCGCAGATCGGGCCGCTGGTCTCGTCCATTCAACCGGCCACCTCTCCCGCTACGATGTCTCGGGAGGCGTTCAAGGCTGCGATCCTGAAACACCTTGCCGCGCAGGGGCCGATGTCGGGAAGCGACCTTCGGCGCGCGAATGGGGCCGCCAGCGGGCCGAAAGCGAATACTCACTCGTGGGCGTTGGTTGACCTTCAGCGCGAAGGCGGAATCCGCAAGCGGCTCGACGGACGCTACGGCCTCGTCGTCCGGGTGAAGGCCGCCCAACAATGAGCAAGCTCTTTGCGGCCTTGCGCCCCCATCAACGCAAGGCTCTCCAGTCGTATCCCTACGCAGTCCTGCCCGGCCATTGGACGGGGGAGTTCGAAGCTGAGCTTCAAGAGATGGAGCCGCACTGCTTCAACTCTCGCCGGAACGATGGGGCCGCGACCTTCGTGGTTCGCTCGTGGTCGGGAGAGCGAGCGATCTACGTCAAGGATCATGGCCTCGCCTTCCGCCTGATGGCGATGGCTCCGGGCGATGGTGCTGTCTGGGTGAGGAATCCCAACGTCATTTCCGACACATCGGCGCAGGAGGATTTAAATGGACCGCGCTGAACTGGAACGATTGATCGGCGCATTGAATGCCCCCTCTGGGGCATTCCTTTTCATGGTCGAGGATCGCGATGAGTATCGGGAGCAACTTGCCGCCCTGCTGCCGGGACGGCACTTCATCAGGCCGAGGGACGAGATCGCCCTCACTTCCGTCTATCTTCCTGACGTCAAATCGGCCGCCGTCGCGAGAGTGATTTTTGCGGATGACGAGTTCGAAAGTCCGGGGAAGCCTGTTACCCGAGCGGAGGAGCACAACGCTTGGAAGCATTATGGCGGCTGGCCATGGGAGCCGAAATCATAGCCCGGTAAGCACGGTCACCTTCATCTTCGCCACGCCGTTGTCCTTCACGCTCAAGCTTATCCTCCTCGACCCTGTGCCCGGACGGAGTGAAGGAAGGGTTCAAGGGCAACCC
>Ga0208958_1001653_pt1 | contig 21427 bp, 21 predicted proteins | sample RifOxyB1_FD_184032 | JGI IMG/M metagenome (GOLD analysis project Ga0208958, IMG submission 184032) | Soil microbial communities from Rifle, Colorado - Rifle Oxygen_injection B1 (SPAdes) | ecosystem: Environmental > Terrestrial > Deep subsurface > Rock core/Sediment | place: Rifle, Colorado... | reverse complement strand
TTACATGGGTAAAAAACTATATGTCGGCAATCTTCCATTTTCAGCAAGCGATGAATCTCTTCAGCAGATTTTCGCGCAGGTAGGCACGGTCGAGTCTGCCAAGATCATTCAGGATCGCGATACTGGCCGGAGCAAAGGCTTCGGTTTCGTAGAAATGGCGACCGATCAGGAAGCAGCCGATGCAATCACGAAATTTAACGGCGCCGATTACGAAGGGCGTCCCATGACGGTTTCAGAAGCCCGCCCGCAGGCGCCTCGTGAAGGCGGACGCGGTGGATTCGGTGGCGGCGGCGGTCGTGGTGGCGATCGCGGCGGACGCGGTGGATTCGGTGGCGGCGGCGATCGCGGCGGACGCGGCGGAAATCGCTGGTAAGTCTCGCACTGAATTGAGCTTACAAGAGGGGCGTTGCCTAGGCAGCGCCCCTTTTTTTTATTCAATCAGCGGGAACCTGCGCCGATCTGACCGCTCGATCGCTGGCGTTCGAGCGGGACGCTCGATTTGATGAGGTTTCCTTCTGAATCAAAGGTGCTTTTTGCACAGCCATTCTTGTCTTCAAGTGATCGGACCAGGTCGTATCCCGGCAAGGTCACGTACTGAACGACTCGTGCAACGTGCCGTTGGACGATACAGCTTTTGAACCACGTCATTGAAAATGGATTGCCTTCTAGATCGATCGAATCGAGTCGATCCGTCTTACGGTTGTATTTCCCGCCCCAGTAGAGTGCTGAAACGAGGTCTTGAGGATAGAATTCGGCCCAGGTTGCCGGATTCGAAGCGGCCGCTCGATCGAGCTTCCTGTAATGTGCAACCACGTCGACGATACGGGAACCGGCGTTGTAGATGGCGTCGGCAAGCAACCATCCCGAATGCAGTGGGTAAGCGTTCGTCGTGCTCCGATTCCTGCACGGGCGTGCAAACCCACCGCTTGTGTACGTTTGCACATCGTGAAAAGCGGATGGAATTTCATGGTCGAAAATGGCTTTTAATACATGAGCCTTGGCGGGAATGCTGAAACGATAACTTGAGCAGTTTTTCACAAAACTTTGGACGATCTCGAATCGGAGTTTCTGGTCATTCGATGAACCTGCCGGAAACGAGCCGATGACATCAGCCAGACGGATGCCCTCCAGATGTTTCGGTTTCATTTTGTAGGCGGGAACTCCATTGAGGTGGGCCAGACCGTATTTGAAAAAGGGCTCGACGAGCTTGGTCGACAAGAGCGGGGCGCTGCACATGCCCGCCTTTCGCGCAGGCCAGCCGATCTGGTTTTTGATATCCGGATCGGCGTGTTCCGCCCAATGGCACCATTCAAGAACATTGAGTTGGGCGATGCCGCAGGAATAATTCCCACCATCACTCGAAATCCCGAGATCTGCCATCATGGATTCCTGCATGAGGGCTCCCAGGAGGATCTGCGGGGGCATTTGGTTCAGGTTTGTGCCTTCGTAAATGGCGGCAATCTTTTCATCCGTTTCCTTGACGCCTTCCATTCGCATCCAGGACGCTTCAACCCACCCCGGGTCAATCCCTCCGGGATGGAGGGACTCACGGCGAAGGATTTCTTGCGCGCGGCAGAGAACGAGCGCCCGTTTGCGATCTCGAGTCCAAAGGGTAACTTCATCGGGAGTGAGGCTGCTTGGGAGATCTCGCGTGGGATTCTGAACACTCGTGAGGTCCAGGCACGGGTAAGACGGCATCTGAGGCATGACTTCTTCAACACACCCGACGGGCGGCTGAGCCCAGTCAGTCGGGTCCGATTGACTTACTGCGTTATATTGCCCGTCGGCCCCAACCCCGGCGAGTGACAAAGCTGGAAAGGAAACGGCGACCCAAGTGAGCAACGAAAGTATGGTGTACACGAAACCTGAATAATCCAATGGGGACGGGAAGGCAAAAAATCATTTTGTAAATATCCGATGTAGTGCTAGCTTTTCGTGAAAATTATCCATTTTTACCCATTTTTTTGCGAGGAAGGCTCCAGTGGCAAAGTATGAACGGGCAGAAGATGCCGTCGCATGTATCAAGTCTGGTCAACGCGTTTTCATCCATGGTGGCGTTGCCACTCCGGAGCGATTGATTGACGGTTTGCTCGCGCATGCCGGTCGGCTCAGGGACGTTGAACTCATTCACATTCACACCGAAGGCAAGGCGAAATACGCGAATCCCGAGTTCAAGGACAGCTTCAAAATCGTCAATTTGTTCGTCGGCAGTAACATTCGCAAGAAAGTCGATTACGACCGTGTCGATTATCTGCCCTGCTTTCTCCACGAGATCCCGCAGCTGTTCCGCTCCGGCAAGCGTCCGATCAACGTCGCGTTGATTCACGTTTCGCCGCCGGACCCGCATGGGTTCTGCACTTTGGGCGTCTCGGTGGATGTCGCCCGCGCGGCGGTCGAAGTCGCCGAGGTCATCATCGCTCAGGTAAATCAGCAAATGCCGCGAGTTCATGGCGACGGTTTCATTCATATGGACGAAATCGACCATTTCATTGAAATCGATGAGCCCCTCATGAACCACATCGTTCATCCGCTCAAGGCGAATGAAAAGGCAATCGGAAGGTTTGCCGCCGAGTTGATCGAAGACGGCGCGACTCTCCAAATGGGAATTGGGGCCATTCCGGATGCGGTTCTCGACTTCCTGACCGGACACAAGCACCTCGGCGTTCACACGGAACTCATGTCTGACGGCGTGCTCAGGTTGATCAAGGCTGGTGCCGTGGATAATTCCAAGAAGAAGGTTCACCCGGGCAAAACGGTTTCCGGATTTATGATGGGAACGCGGGAGTTGTACGATTATGTTCACAATAACCCTTCCATGGTTCAACTCGATATCGGCTATGTGAACGATCCGGCCGTGATTCGGCGCAATCCCAAGGTGACGGCGATTAATTCAGCCGTGGAAGTGGATCTCACGGGACAAGTTTGCGCTGATTCGATCGGCCCGCGGATTATTTCGGGAGTGGGCGGCCAGACGGACTTCATGCGAGGCGCTTCACTTTCACCGGGGGGCAAACCGATCATCGCGATCACGAGCCGAAGCGAAAAAGGATTCCCGCGGATCGTCCCGATGCTGAAACACGGCTCGGGCGTCGTGACGACGCGCGCCCATGTTCACTATGTCATCACGGAATTTGGCGCGGTTGATCTTTATGGCAAAACGTTAAGCGAACGCGCCAAGGCCCTGATCAGCATTGCGCATCCGGACGACCGTGAGGGCTTGGCCCGCGCCTGGCGTGACCGGCAGGAAGGCAAGTTTTAGCGCCTTTCTCCACGCCTCAGTTGTGCTATGGTTTCGAAATGAACGATCAGCCGACATTTACCGAAGAGACCGGCGATAGCGTCCTATTGGGCACGGCGGAGTACGCGGAGGGCAAGCGCATTCAGGCACTCCTCGACGAACGCGGCATACAGGTGACGCTCGCGAGTAACCCCGAAAGCTGCAAAAAAGGGTGCAAGATCACCGTCGAGGTGTTCGCGCGCGAGAAGGATCTTCCGGCGATCCGCGAGGTTCTTGAAGCCGAGAAGTCACGTGTTTTCGATGGGCTCGAGTTTGATCCGGAGTTGGCCAACGAAGTATATGACCCGGAACGCGGGACGGCTCGCTGCCCCGCGTGCGGAACTCAGTTTTCCACCGTTTCCAAAGAATGTCCCGATTGCGGGCTCGTTTTTGGCATCGACTGAGATGATGGACAAAGGAAAAGTCATCGAGCAGATTTCCCGGTACCTTGAGGAAGAACGGGCCTCTTTGATGGAAGCGCGTGATTTCAGCCGGGCCGAGGAAATGAAGGGCCTCATTCTGATGTATCGGTTTTTGCCTAAGCGGACGTATGGCGCTGATGACGTCGTTTGTCCGGCGTCCCTGGTCGAAATGGAGCTGAACGGGGTTCGCGCCTTCTATTTCATCGCGCCGCGAGGGGGAGGTCTGGTGACCAGCGTCGACGGACTGCCCGTGCAGGTCATTACGCCGCAGTCGCCGATTGGCGATGCTATTTTGGGGCGGCGGGCCGGTGAGACCGTGCGAATCGATTTGCGCGACGGGGTTCGCGAATATCGAATCGTGGGCATGAGCTGACGCCCGGCATGACGAGATTCTTGCGATACTTCCGGAATTCGATCTGCCACTTGGAAAGATGGGTGGATCGGCCCTGGGCGGTGCCGTTGCTCGCCGCATTCGCCTTGCTCGATCTTTTTCTTCTGTTGATCCCGACAGAGGGCATTCTCATTTCGGCCGTGTTGCTTCGGCCCAAGCGGTGGATCGGGATTTGCCTTTGGATCGTGACCGGTTCCGCGCTCGGCGCATTGCTCCTTGCCGGTGCTTTTCAATACTTCGGCCCCGAGATCATGCATCACTGGCTTCCTTTTATTTTTCATTCCGAGGCATGGGCGCGTTCAGAAAATACCATTTACGAATACGGCGCACCGGCGTTAGCGGTGATCGCCTTGAGTCCCTTGCCCCAACAACCCGCCGTCGCGATTGCGGCGCTCGCACGCGTACCCGTCCTGAGTATCTTCGTCATGGTCTGGTTCGGCCGACTCGCGAAATATGCGCTGTTCGCGTGGCTCGCATCGCACTCGCCCAAGATCGTGCTCGGTGCGCGCTGGCCCCGTTGGGTGCCGCTTGCCGCAGGCTGGCGGGAGCTTCGGGATCTTGAAAGGGCAAAAAAAGAGCTGGAATAGCCATTGCAAACCCACAAACGAGGCGCTGGCGCGCGGGAGGCTGCGATGGTTGATTCGGATCAGGGTAAGGGAACGGCAGAGGGGTTTCAGCAACTCGATGAGGCTGTTGTTCAACTCAAAACAAAAATAGATTCCGGTGCAGGAAGGCTGAAGGACGGGATCGGAAATGCCGTGAATCAGATCGAGAGTGCAATCGAAGCCGCGGATCGCGTGGTTGAACACGTCTTGAAAGCTTTTGACGAGAGTGCAAAGGGAACTTCGGATTTCGCGGAGAGTGCCGGGCTTGTCGCCGCAAAGCTCGAGCGACCGATTTCCTACATCCGACGCCATCCGATGCAGGGGCTTGCCGGTGCGTTAGTCATGGGGGCCGCGTTCGGATTGCTTTTCAGACGCCAGGAATCGGGTGAGGGCCGAACTCGCCTTCGGTCGATTCTGGGGGGGTGAGTTCGCGTTAGCGTTCGCGATCGGCCGCGAGCTGGTTGAGCCGGTAGGAGCTTTCCCGCAGGCGAAAGGCATTGAAGCCGGCATTTCGAAGTAACCGGACCGCCTGGCTTGCGAGTTCACAGTAGCGTCCCCGACAAAACACGTAAACCGGTTTGTCCTTGTGGAAGCTTTTCAGTTCCTGTTTCAGCGACTCGAACGGAATCGCCTTAGCGCCCGAAACAGGCGTTTCAGCGGATTCGAACAACTCACGTACATCGACCAGAACTGCCCTGTTTTTCCTCACATTTTCCATGACTTCTTTTGCGCCAAGGGGCGAACGGAGGGTCGCGTCCGTGATCTCGGTTTCGGCGGTGGTCAACTCTTGTGAGAGTTCCTGTGCGAGATCCTGGAGATTTTCCCAGAGGGCGGTCACGTTGGGACTTTTGATCCGATAAATGCGCATCAGGCCTTGCCGGGTGACGGCCAGAAGTCCTTCTCGGGCGAGACGCTGGAGATGCTGCGATGTGTTAGCGATGGACTCTCCGGTCGCTTCGCTGATCTGCTCGACGCTTCTCGGAGATTGCGACAGGAGCTGGAGGATCTTCAGCCGGGCCGGAGACCCGAGGGTCTGGGCGATCTTTCCTATCTTCACATAGACTTCGTGAACTGGGTGAGGCGAACGGTTTTCGGTTCGTTTCGGCATGGTATCGAAGATTATTCAATAGATTGCTTGAACAGTCAATATCGAAGATTTACTTGCGGACGGCCAAAAAAAACGGTTAGTTGATGCAAATACCCGAAGGAGGGGATCAATAATGAAATCTGTTTTTTACCGCTCAATTCTTGTCGCGATTTCGGTCATGCTTGCTTCGCTGTCAGTTTTTGCCGAGGAGCACTCACTTTCGACCATTAAGGGAACGCAAATCGATTTGAAAACTTATGATCATGCGATCGCCGGCTCGATTAAGAATTTCTTGGTGTGGGGATATGTTGACGAGGAGACCTTCAGCTCTGAACTCATCATGAGAAGAGACGAGCAGATCGTGAAAGCCGTGTTCAAGAAAGCCGAAGACGGAGCGATTGGCGGCGTCATCCGTCATACGGTCGACAATCAGGTCAAGGAAACGAGTCTCTATTTCGTTCGCGTGGTGAAAGAAGAGAACAAACTCATCCTGAAGATCAACGGGCAGGAGGTCGTCGTCGCGATCAGCGGCCCGTTAAACAACGGGCATTTCGTGAATCCGACGTACACCGCCGTCATTAATGGCGAGACCGTCAGCTATGCCCTTGAGGGGGAAGCCTGCTACTCTTTCTCTTTCCATTTGGCCGCCATGATCATGGGTGCATACGTCCACTGATCCGGGTTATATTGCCAAGGGATGGTTCCACGATTCAGAAAATCCACTTACCGTATTGAAGTCACCGGGATTGTTCAAGGAGTGGGTTTTCGTCCATTCATTTACCGGCTGGCCCAGGAACTTGGGCTGGCCGGTTTTGTTTTTAATCACGACCGTGGCGTGACGATCGAAGTCGAAGGTACGCAGGAGGCCCTGAAAACCTTTGTCGACGATATCTCTCGAAAAGCTCCCCCGGCCGCCAAAGTCGAGAACGTCCAAGCTGCTGAGTCTGATTGGAAAGGATACAAGGGCTTCGACATCCGCGAAAGCCCGGCGGCTTCGACTTCAAAGTTCGTTCCGGTGTCGCCCGATCTCGCGATCTGCGATGACTGTCGAAGGGAGATCTGGGACGTCGAGGACCGGCGTTTTTTTTATCCGTTCACGAACTGCACGAATTGCGGGCCGAGATTCACGATTGTTCAGGATGTGCCCTACGATCGTCGGCATACCACGATGTCGGCTTTCAAGATGTGCTCGAGCTGTCAGGCGGAGTACGACAACCCCGATGATCGCCGTTTTCACGCGCAGCCGAACGCGTGCCCGCAATGCGGCCCGCAGCTCACGCTTGCCGACGCGGGCGGGAAGCCGGTTCAGGTCCCGGTTTATTTCAACCGGAACAAGACGATTATCGAACGTTGTGCCTCGTTGCTCAAACAGGGCGCGATTGTCGCGATCAAGGGAATCGGCGGTTTTCACCTTGCTTGTGACGCGCGAAATGAAAAGGCCGTTCAGCTTCTCCGGAGCCGGAAGCACAGGGAGGCTAAACCTTTCGCCGTGATGTTTCCTGATATCGATTCCGCTTCGGCGTTTGCGCAAATATCGTATGCCGAAGCTGAGCTTCTGCATTCCAGTGGGAGCCCGATAGTCCTTGTAAGAAAGCGAACTTCAGCGGGGGCTCCTTTGGCAGAAGCCGTTGCCCCTGGGAACCATTCCCTTGGGGTGATGATTCCCTACAGTCCCCTTCATGAACTGCTGGTGAAATCGTTCGGCGGGCCACTCGTCATGACCAGTGGAAACCGGAGCGACGAGCCGATTGCCTATACTAACGAAGAGGCTGTTTCCCGGTTGGGAATGCCTGAGATATCTGACAAAGACGGCGAACGGGGCGGGCACATCGCTGACTATTTCTTGTTCCATGACCGGGAAATTCATGTCCGGTGCGACGATTCGGTAATGCGACTTTTCCGCAAAAAACCGTATTTTCTGCGTCGCAGCCGGGGCTATGCCCCGGAAGGGCTCCGAACGAACGGAGCATTCGGCGCGACAATTCTCGGAGTGGGCGGTGAGCTTAAGAACGCTTTTTGTCTGGCCCGCGAAACCCGCGAAGCGCATGCAAAGACCGGCGAAGCCATTCTCGGACACCATATCGGTGATCTCGAAAATATTTCGACTCTCCAGGCCCTCGCGGAGGGCGTGGCGCACTTCTCGAAACTTTTCAATTTGGCGCCCGATTGTGTCGCGCACGATTTGCACCCCGATTACCTCGGGACGAAATGGACGAAGGAAACGTTCAAGGAATTGAGCAAACAGGGACGGGTCTTCGCGATTCAGCACCATCATGCGCATATCGCGGCATGCATGGAGGATGCTTTTGAAACGGAGCCGGTCATCGGTTTGGCTTTTGACGGAACCGGCTACGGTACTGACGGGACGATTTGGGGCGGGGAAATACTTCTCGCTGACCGGCGTGATTTTCTCAGGGTCGGGCATTTTCGAAATGTTTTGCTTCCCGGAGGAGACCGGGCTGTCAAGTCCCCCTGGAGGATCGCGCTCGCGTACTTACATGAGAGCGGGATTGAAACCGCCGGATTCAGCTTTTTGTCGGATATTCCTGAGGATCGGATCTCGGTGGTCCAGCAGATGCTTGATAAGAAGCTCAATTGCTTTTCGAGTTCGAGTTGCGGAAGGCTGTTTGACGCGGTCTCGGCGTTTACGGGAATTGTTCGCGAGGCTCGTTACGATGCACAGGCGGCAATTGAACTGGAACAGGCCATCGACAACGATCCCGCGGGGCAGGATCAGTATGAGTTCGCGATTGAGGAGCGGGGGAGGGAGTTGGAAATCGACTGGAGACCCGTGATCCAGGACATCGCGAAAGACCTCCGGAAAGGCGGCAGCGCGGGCCTGATCAGCAGAAAATTTCACGACGCGCTCGTCCGAGGAGCTGTGAAGGCCGTTCAGCGGATTTCGGAACGGTACTCGATCCGTACGGTCGCGTTGAGTGGCGGTTGCTTTTTGAATGAATACCTTCTGGAGAATCTGATTCAAGGGCTCGAGGCCGAAGGACTGAAGACAATCTTTCATCGAAGACTCTCACCCAACGACGGCGCCTTGTCTTTCGGGCAAGTCGTTGTCGCGAATCAAATGATTCTCAACAAAAAATCCGGAATATGGCAGTATAAGTCATCATAGATCAAACGTGAGGGGGGAACCGAGATGAGGAAAATTGCGATTTGCACCGGCGGCGGAGACGCGCCGGGCTTGAATGCGGTAATTCGTGCGGTGGTCCTGGCCGTTCTGAAGCGAGGATGGGAATGCTGCGGAATCCGTGACGGATTCAACGGAATTCTCATGCCGGAAAAATACCCGCAGGGAGGCTTGATCAATCTCAGCCGCGATTCCGTGCGCGGAATCACCCATCTTGGGGGAACAATTCTCGGAACCACCAATCGCGGAAATCCACTCCATTTTCCCGTTCTGGGTTCTGACGGCACGGTTCGGGAAGTGGATCGTTCGGACGAATTGATCGCGGCGCTTCGGAGTCAGGGGATTGATTCGCTGATTTCGGTCGGTGGAGACGGTTCGCTGTCCATCGCGAACGTTCTCGCAAAAAAAGGTCTTACCGTCATCGGCGTTCCCAAGACCATCGACAACGATCTCGATCAGACTGTCGCGACGTTCGGTTTCGATACCGCTTTATCGTTCGCTACGGAGTGTCTGGATCGATTGCATTCGACCGCCGAATCTCACCATCGGGTCATGGTGGTTGAAGTCATGGGACGCTACGCGGGCTGGATTGCCCTTAATTCGGGGGTTTCGGGAGCGGCTGATGCGATTCTGATTCCTGAAATTCCTTATGATCTGAACAGCGTCGTGATGAAGATCAAGGAGAGGGAAGCACAGGGCCGAAGCTACGCGATCGTCGTTGTCGCCGAAGGGGCCGTGGCGAAAGGCGGCGTCCACAGCGTTATCGAAAAGGAAATCGGCCGGGCTGAGCGGCTCGGCGGAGTCGGGGAGAAAGTGGCAAAGGAACTTCAGAGTCTGACGGGCAAGGAAACACGGCTGGTCGTTCTGGGGCACTTGCTTCGCGGCGGTACGCCGACGACCTTCGACCGCCTGATTGCCTTGCGGTTTGGTGCGGCGGCGGTGCGTGCCCTCGAGGAGGGACAGTCCGGTGTCATGGTCGCGCTCGATCCGCCGACTGTTCGCTATGTTCCTCTCGAAGAAGCCACGCGCAGGATGAAAACGGTTCCGCTCCATTGCGACACAATTTTGACCGGGCGTGATCTTGGAATTTGCTTTGGTGATTAGTCCCTGCTGACGGCCCGCCGCGTACCAGTTTGGCCGGCATGGCGTGCTGGTTGCAGCTTTCAGAACGGATGGCGACTTGGATACTCTGCGCTAATTTGTGGGGAGCTCGGCTATTTTGGTACGGAAGTCTGCAGGGCGAACCGGAACGCGTCAGATTCGCGCGTGAACTCCCGCGCCCAGCCACTCGAACTCAGTTCGAGGATTTTCGTGATGAAGATGACCTGGCCGACGTTGATTCGCCGAGAGAGTGGCCCGAAGTCGAAACCAAAGCCGCCTCCGAATACGTGGCCCGGCTTGCCGGTCAACTCGAAAGGGATTGTGAAAACGGCACGTTTTCGTCCCTGGTCATCTGCGCGGAACAGCATCTTCTGACGATTTTTCAGAATCACCTCGGTGCGTGCGCCCGCAAGTGCCTGACTGGAACTGTTCCGCTCGACCTCTATGAAGCGAATGAAAGTGACCTTCTGCCTTATGTGAGGGAAATCGTAGGCCGGGCGGCCTGAATGCCTGCGACCGGCTTGGCATGAACCGTGATTAAGTCTGTAGAACCCGATGAACGGACCAGGGAGAACTTATGACACGTTCCATTCTCATAGTGGCCTCGATCCTTTTTCCCATCATGGCTTTTGGTAACCCCGGGGATTTAAAAAAGCTGAAAGAGGCCAAAATTCCGGAATCAAAAAACGCGACGTGCAAGACCTGTCATCCTGAAGGCAAGCAATTGAACGCGTTCGGAAAAGCTTACAAGGCCGCCGACAGGGATTTCAAGAAGATGGTGAAGGAGACCGGAAAGGAGTAACGGATGATCACGCTTTATCATGCGAAGGAGTGTCCGTTTTGTGCCAGAGTGAGGATTGTTTTCGAAGAAAAACGCGTCCCGTATAAAAGCGTCGAGGTTGACTTGAACGCCCCGCCTGAGGAAGTGTCCCGATTGAATCCTCGGGGTTTGGTACCCATTATCGAGGAAAACGGGTTTGTTGTGCGTGAATCGGCGATTATCTCGGAGTATCTGGATGACCGCTTTCCCGAGCCGTCGCTCATGACGTGGCTTCCCGAAAAACGCGCGAAGATCCGGTTGTTGATCGAGTCCTGTGATGCCGACTTTCTTGGGCCGTTTTACCGGCTGAGACAAACCCGTCGCGAGGAAGAACAGGAGAAGGCACGCGCGGCGATCATGCCGGTGCTCGAGTACCTGTCACGTGAGCTGAAAGGAAAAAAATTCCTGCTTGGGAATTTCAGCATGGCCGACATCGCATTCGCGCCATGGATGATCGTCCTGGACCGGCTTCCGGGGCTCGGAAGAGAGCAGATTCCGGAGCCAGTCGCGGCGTGGATCGAAGCCCTCCGAGCGCGTGAGACAATCGGTTCCGACCCGTATTGGCAGGGCCTGCTCGCGAGAGAGGAACCGCTGAAGCGGGCTGGCTGAGTCAGGTCAAGCATCACCGAGCAGACCGCAGAGTTCTTCCCAGCGGGCGATTTTTTCGGCGATCGTGAGATGCAGGAGCCGGTGTTCTTCGATCAGGCCCCGCGAGCGTTCCTTATCGTTGTAGAGTTCGGGATCAGCCAGCAGGGAATTGAGTTCGCCTTCGCGTCCTTCCATTCTGGCGATTTCGAGTTCGATCGTGTCCCGTTCCGCGCGCCATGCGCGAAGTTTGTTGTTGGAAGGGCCCTTGGGAGCGGCCGAGACGGGTTCCGCCTGTTTCTGGTCGATTCGCGGCCCGTCGGTTCGTCGTGTTTCCCGGATTTCCCTGCTCTTCCTGTCCAGGTAGGCCTGATAGTCCTCGATGAGCAGGCGCGCTGTTGAGCCATGCCCTGCTTCAGGCGACGGGGTGATCTCGAGGATCGTGTCGACCAGCGGAGTGACGAAATCGCGGTCATGCGAGACAAGACAAAGCGTACCCTGATAATCGGCGAGCGCATCGAGGAGAACTCCTCGCGATTCAACATCGAGGTGATTCGTGGGTTCATCCAGGATGAGAAAATTCGACGGTGAGAGGAGGAGCTTGGCGAGCGCCACCCGGGCTTTTTCGCCTCCCGAAAGTACGGCGCACTTCTTTTCAACCGCGTCTCCCGTAAAGAGAAACGCTCCCGCGATCGAACGGACCCGCGCGACCGGAAGGTCAGGCGCGACCTGTTCGAGCTCTTCGAGAATTGTTTTTCGGAGGTCAAGACTTTCAGCCTGCAGCTGGGCATAATACCCGGGAACCACGGCGTGCCCGAGTTTGACGAGTCCTCCGCTCGGTTCGAGCTTTCCGGCAAGGAGTCTCAGCAAAGTGGTTTTACCGGCACCATTGACCCCGACGATCGCGATTCTGGAGCCGCGTTGAATCACCCAATCGAGATTTTCGAGCACTTTCTTTTCGCCAAAATTCACCGAGGCGCCTTTCAGCGTGACCACTTCCTTGCCGCTGTGCGGGGCCGGAGGAAAATGAAATCGAATGGAGGAGCGGTCTTCGGGAAGCTCGATCAGTTCCATTTTCTCAAGTTGCTTCAGCCGGCTCTGGGCTTGCCGCGCCTTTGTGGCTTTCGCGCCGAACCGCGCGACGAAAGCCTCGATTTCGGCTATTTTTGCCTGCTGATTGGCATGTTGCGCGCGTAAGAGTGTCAGCCTTTCCTGTTTCTGACTGGCATAAGAGTGAAGGTTGCCGCGGTAGGTCCACAGCTTGGCCTGATCGATCTCATAAACTTCATCGACGATGCGGTTCAGAAAAGCGGTGTCGTGGCTGACGAGAAGCATGGCACCGGTGTACGATCTGAGAAATTCCTCGAGCCAGAGCAGGGATTCGAGGTCGAGATGGTTGGTCGGTTCGTCGAGGAGCATGAGATCGGGGTCCATGAGAAGAACACGGGAGAGCGCGACTCTCATCAGCCAACCGCCGCTGAATTCATGCAGACTTCGACCGAAATCGCGGGCTTTGAAGCCCATGCCGGTAAGAATTTCTTTCGCCCTCGACTCGATCCGATACTCGTCGAGGTGCTCAAGTTCCTCGAGAACTCGCGCGTAATGATCGAGGTCCGGATCCCCCTCCCGAAGCCCCGAAGCGACCGCAAACTTCTCCTCAAGTTCCCTTTTTGAAAGGAGGAGTTCTTCACGTCTTCCATCGAGTCGAAGCACTTCCTCGAGGATCGACCGTCCGGCGAATTTCGGGACTTCTTGGGCGAGATAACCGATCGCGAGGTGCTTGGCTTTTTGTACCCCACCGCTGTCAGGAGACTCCTGATTCAGAATGATCTTCAGGAGAGTGCTTTTGCCGCTGCCGTTCGGGCCGATCAGGGCGATTCTGGAATGATAGCCGATCTGCGCGTTCACGTTGTCGAAGAGAAGATTTGCTCCGTATTGTTTCGAGACGTTTTGGAGTGAAAGAGTCATAAGCTTATCCGGGTTCGGGCGGGAGTTCGGGTGTGAGTTCGGGGCGGCGCTCCAGCCCTCCCAACAGGCCTCAACCGCTTCATACCATTTTTATTGCGCGTGCGCCCAGGAATTCTGCGCGGCGCGATCGTCAGTACCGGTGCCGCCATTCGAGAAATGCCGAGAGCGTCTGCCTTGCCGGATCGAGTGGATCGAAAACCTGAGTTGTGATGCTCCAGGAGCGACCGAGGCGTTTACGAATTCCCGGGCTCACCCTGCCTTTTTCGGGAACGGTGAGATTGAACGATGTCCCCTCGCCTAACCGCACTTTAACGGAAAATTCGCCGGCTTCAGGATTATAGCCGACACTTTCGATGGGGGTGGAGGCGAGGAGATAGAATGAAGCAAGCGTGATTGCCCTTTCCTGAAGGGCTGCTTCGACGGAGGTCACCGACTGCAGTTCGCCGGAATCAAGGCCCTCCGAAGGTTTTCCGTAAAGAAGGACTGAAAGTACCTCGCCGTGGGGAAGCGGCGGGTCACTACTCAGGCGAAAAGCCGGCTCATCTATCGTTCCCAGCAGCTCGATCCGGACGGTGTAATCGGCGTAGATCAGCCGGATGCTGCCGTTGAGACTTCGCCGATCTGCTTTGAACCCGAGGTTCAGGTAGTCAACGCGCGCCTGCCGTCTGAAGAGTTGAAGCGGAAGTTCTTCGACCTGAACGGCTCCCGATACGGGTTTGTCCGAACGCACGACAAGGTCAAGCCGGACCGGGATCGCGGCTTCGGCGAGATTCGAATCGAGGAGTACGGGGCCGGCCGGGGTCGTGATGCGGATTTCGTAACTAAAGGAGGAGGGCGGGGCGGCTTTCGCGGCCCGAACGGGGCGGCGTATCCGAGCGTCTGGAGTGAGGGGGGGAATCGAGGTCAGCTCAAGTTTCGGCAAAACCAGGCGAACACGCGACAAGGCGAGATCCATTTTGAGCTGGGAACTAAATCCATTCTCCTTTCTCGAAAATGTAAAAGCTCCGGTGCTCCGCGTTTCAAAATTCTCCTCGGGAGAGCGAAGATCTGTAACGAGTTGAATGGGAATCGTTCCGCCATTCAGGTCAACTGAACCACGTGCCGAGAGTTCGGCTTTGCCATTCAGGACATTGAGGGGAGCCGGAATCGCATACGCGGTTCGCGCCAGAATAAGTCGGAGCTGACGGAAAGAGAGCACCTCGAATTTGAGATCCAGGTCGGCTTCCGCATTGAATTCGCTGCCGTCGTCCCGGGACGGGATCCCTTCCATTCTGACGAGAACGCTTCCAAAACCCGCCAGCGTGGTGTTCGCAAAACGCGGAATACTGAGTTTGAGCACTCCGGAAACATGCCGGCTTGTTTCAAGAAAGCCGTCATTCCAGAGATTGCTTTCGATGCGAAATACGATTCGCGGGTCGGCGAGGAACTTCGGCAGCCGGTTAGTCGTCGTCGCTCGGAGCGGCAGTTCCACGGGACAGTTCAAGGCAAGACGGCTTCCGCCGCCCTCGAGTTTCAAGGCGATTCGGCATTGGTGAACGAAGACAGCGTTGAACGGGGAGATGGGGGATTCTTTGAGCGCGACCTTCGCGTTAATAATTTGAGCACGTATTTCGCTCAGCGCCGGACTGGCCGACGCGTTTACGATGAGGGCGCCCGAATAAGATGTTCGGCCGCTCGTGACTTCGAAACTCGAGAGTTGAAGTTGGAGGTCGCGCACGGGCGCTTTTGAGGCCCAGGGGGGCAGACGGATGCTCGCCGGCTCATGGCTGCCGCGTCGGCCCGCCGCATTGCCGGGCGGCGGTGCTTCATCTTCCGACGGCCGGTCTTCCTCGGGGAAGGTCGCGCGAAAGTTCCCTCCGGCCAGTCGAACCGGTCCAACCTCGATCAGTTGGAACTTGAGCTTGGAGAAGCCGAATTCGAATTCAAAGTGCGCCTGGCTGAAACAGCTCGAAAATTCGGGCGTTCGCACGCAGGGTCGCTCGAGATCGAGCGTGACGTGGCTTCTGAGCGCGCCGGAGGGGCGTGCCGATATCCTGATCGCTGGAAAATCAAGGCGTACTCCAGCGCGCATTTCCACTTGTCGCGTGATCCAGCGGATACTTTTGGTGTCGAGAACGAAAGACGTCTGCCGCGTGAGGAAGTAACCAACTATCGCGAAGACCAGAAGGAAAGCGACCGTGATGCCGAGCGCGATTTGTGAGACTTTCATGAAGAAATTTTTCAAAATTCCTCCCCATAGCTGAAGTAAAACTGCCAATGAGAAAGTTCGGACCGATGGGGGCCCGCGGCGAAGCCATGTGCCAGCGTTGTCCTGAACGTACCGATCGGTGAAGCGATCCGAAGCCCGAGCCCGGGCGACCAATAAATCGGGGCCCTGAGCCGTGTGGAGGACGTACCGAGGGCACCCGCGTCCAGAAACGCGAACGGCTGCATTCCCCAAGGAAGACCGGATGAAAGTCGTGCTTCCGCCCCAAGGTACGCCGCACTCAGGCCTCCGACCAATGGCTCAGGAAGTTCTCCGCGGCCGAAGCCGCGCAGGTTTTCGGCTCCCCCCAGAAAGTGCAGAAAACTCGGTGGCAGTCCTCCGCCTGTCGGATTTGGTTCCCGGGTGAATGTGGAACTCACGATTCCGCGAAGACCGAATACCCAGAGTGGCGGATCGTACTCGCGATAATTCCAAAGTCCCTGAAAAACGAATCGAAGCTGTTGCGCGTCGAAGTCTGACGCGAAGTCTCGGCTGTTCAAGCTCAACGTGAGATCACTCGAGAATCCGGCACGGGGATTCGCGAGGTAATAGTCAAAGTAATGGCTCGCGGCGTGAATCGCGGCATCGAGGGACACGAGATGGCTTCGGGGCGGGCCGATTCCGCGAAGGGTTGAAACGAAGTTGTAGGACGGCCCGATTCGGGCGCTGAAACCGAACCGGCGTGTATCCAAGGATGTCGAAGGGGCGAAGTTCGCTTTGAAGGTGATCGCTTCAAAAGGTGTTTCGTTCTGGTGTTCGAAAATGATTTCCGGTCTGAAGAAAAGGCGCGAAGGAACCGGCCGGAAGAACCATTGCGCCACCAGCCCGATTCTTTGACGTTTGAGCGAGGCCAGCGCGCTCGTGTCGAGGAGAGAGGCGGTTCTACCCAGTCGCGTGATGCGCCAGGATCCGCGAACCAGGAACAGGCCTTCCGTGTTCACGCCGAAACCGAAGGCGAGCAGGTGTGGAGGGCCGGCGATGACTTCCTGATGCAGCCGGACTGTATCGCCGGAACACCCCGCGACCCGAAGGCGCAAGGATTCCACATGTCCGTCTGATAAGGCGCGACTCTCGGTCAGCTTAACGAGATCCTCGTTATACGGGTCCCCGAGCAGAAAGGCGTCATACCTCCGAAATACTCCTGGCAACAGACCTGGAACGGGGTCCTCGGAGATCTCGGTTACCTGAGTACGCATGCCGGAGCGGGTATCGATTTCAATCAGCCCGGAATCAGGATTTGCGGCCAGTGTCACGGCCGGACAGGCATAACCGAGCACCCTTAATTCGTTGACTGTCCAGTCGCGAACATTGTCGAGGAGCTGCGGTGTTAGTGTTTCCGCCACGATTCCCCGTCTTTTTTCGAAATCCAATCCTGGCGGAGCGTCCTTGAGAACGACCCGCGATACCGCGGTTTTCTCGCCGGGCGTGACTCGCGTTTTGCCGTCTTGCAATTCAAACGAGGGATGATGATAGCCCCGATCCTGAAGAAATACGTTCAAGTGATAACTTCGTTGAGAGTGGGGAATACGGCTCCAAGCGGGCGAGTTGATGCCGCCCTTCAGCTCTTCGCAGACGAGAATGCGTTCCGAGTCGCGAAGCGGCGGGTCAATAGGACTTTCGAAAATAATCGTGCTGCACTCGCGAATGGCACGGGAGCCCTGTCCCGGAACCGCGGCAGTGATGATGGCCGCTGGAAGAAACACCAGCGCCATTTGGGCAAAAAACGTGGAGCGCACGGGCGATTCGGTGCAAAGCTCACACCTTCTTTGGAATAGCTCCTGCAACTTCGGACTTGTGACAAGCAGCACGCCTGCCTTGATTCAGGGTATTTACTACGTCGTAACGGGACTCTGGCCGCTGTTCAGCATTTCGAGTTTTCAGAAGGTGACGGGGCCCAAAACTGACCTGTGGCTCGTGAAAACGATCGGTGCGCTGATTTTCATTTCCGGATTGGCTATTCTGATTGCTGTCACGCAGCCGGTCAGTATCAATACGAATCCGAGCATCCTCGTGCTCGCGATCGGTGAAGCTCTTGTTCTCATGCTCGTCGATCTGATCTACGTATTTCGCGGACGGATCTCCCGAGTTTATCTTGCCGATGCCTTGGCGGAGCTGGCGATCATCATTGCTTGGATCCTGCCGTAATCCGGAGCATAATAGGAGCTTGATGACACGTCCGATCTGGATCAATCGCACGTCAATCCTTATCGCGTTAACCCTGATCATCGGCGTGGCGTTACGGCTCGTTTGGCCCGGTGACATCGAGTATAAAGGCGACGAACGTTACGTTTTCGAAGCAGTCCGGAACACGTTATCCGGCAAAGCTCCCTGGCCGTCCTTGGGAATGAGTTCAGGAGTTGGCATCCAGAACCCCGGTCTGAGTATTTGGGTTTTCATTGTGCTCGGCTCGATTTTCGGCGCGGATTCCCCGGTCGAGCTTGCGCGCGCTGTTCAATGGACGAATATTTTCACGATGCTCGGGCTGCTGGTTTTTATTTTCCGCTGCGTGCCCGAGGAGGACCGGGAGAGTTGGCTTTGGGGAGCGGCCCTTGTGTTTCTGAATCCGTTTGATGTGCTTTTCCAGAGAAAAATTTGGGCGCCTTCGATTTTCCCGCTCCTGACACTTGCCATGTTTTCAGGTTGGTGGTTTCGCGAACGCGCACTCGGCGCATTTATCTGGGGGATGATCGGCGCGCTTCTCGGACAAGTGCAGATGGGGGGCGGCTTCCCCCTGGCGCTCGCGTTCGTCCTGGGAACTCTTGTCGCAGGCCGTGGCAGGGGAGTGCGATGGCGCTATTGGTTTTTGGGGTCTTTCTTGGGCGTTCTGCCCATGGTGAATTGGTTGCGCTATCTCTTGGGCGTGGTTCAGAGCGGGTTGCCGCCGAGTTATCATGAGTTCTACCAGCAGCTTTCGTCTCAGACTCATCCGCTTTCTTCCTGGATGGACCAGATCCCAGGCCAGTTCTGGTGGTTATGGAGTACGGGAGCGGCAGGAATCGGGCTGGATTACTCGCTTCACCGCGAGGTCTGGGCTTTTCTCGCCTGGCCGGAGCTGAACGGGGCACCGACTTATCTCGCGGGAGCTCTGAGCGGGATCGCGGCTCTTGTGTTGCTGCTCATCTTGCTGCGAACGGCTCGGGAAATCTTTTACCGGGAAAAAAGCAGAGGCGTCTCACTCGTGCAGGGACTGATCGGGGCCAAGGTCATGAGCAATACGACAATGATTCTCGCGATCTCATTCTTCTGGTTCGGCCTCATTTTCACCGTCTCTCCGTTCTTCGCTCACCGGCATTATCTTCTGGTTGCATTTCCCTTCCAGGGCCTTTGGCTGGCGCGTTTGGCGCTCTGGAATTCCGATCAGAACCGCGTTCGCACGGGAAGAATTCTTCTCGGCAGCATGTGTCTCGCGCTTTTCGGGATTTCTCTGTTCTTCCTGACTTACATTCACGCGCACGGAGGGGCTCCCGCGGGGGATTTCGGCGTGGCGTACTCATCACAGGGGCAGCGGCAGGGCCAAGGCCAGGGACGCTAGCGCGCGGATCAAGCGAAACGGCTTGCTTGTCGCAGGCCTGCTTGAGAGAATGTTTCGCATGCGATTCACCTATTTTATCCTGATGTTGTGTGGAACATGTTTTCTGAATTTCGGTTTTGCCAAAGAACCGTGCCAGCCCGTGACTCACGACCTCGAAGCCGCGGTCAAACAGTCCCAAAACGGTGCGCCGGCATGCAAGGAATTCAGCGCGAAAATGGAAAAGCTTCTGGCCCCGGGTAACACGGTCGCAATGGACGTGTTTCGCATTCCTAAAACCAAAGCCTTGGCCGAAGAACTCTGGACAGTGATCAAGACTTATCCGGGAGCCGATCCCGCGGCCGCCAGTATTCCGGAAATTCTCAAAACCGCGGCCAGGACCCCGGGATGTGAATTCGACATTCGACCGGTTTTCTCCGTGATGGGTTGTAATTCCATGATTCTGTCGGATGGCTATCGCGCGTTGACCGGTGCCGCGAAGGAGTACCGATTCTCGGCGTCGAAAAAGCGCGAGATCGCAAACAAATTTTTTGAACAGGGTGTTCGCATTTTGCAGACGGAACCTTCGCTTCTGAGCGGACTCCTCCTGAACAGGCTGGCTGATCAGTTGATCCGGGAGCGGCTGATCACGGTGAGTGATCCGCTCTTCGTGCTCATGACTGATCTGTATGTCCGGTATGATGCACTTTACGACGAGGTCAGGACGCGCAATGCAAAGGCAAGCGTTGCATTAAAAGACAAGGACCCGCAGAAGCTGAATATCGATCAGCAGAAACCGCTTCGTGAAGCGATGATGTTCGAGATTCTTCAGAGCTATCGACTCGCCATTGAATTACAACGTGTGTTCGAGCGAATTGCGCAGTCATCTGCTTCGAATTGACGAACTCTCAACGAGAGTACTTGATACAAGAATTTTTTTGAAATGCCGCCCGCCGTGTAGCAAACTAGTCGAGGAACTTAAAAGCCGGCAACAAGGAATGCATCGGGGGCGCCTATGAACATGAAAAAATTTCCGTTCAATTATAATTTCGGTGAAAACGAGCTTCAGGTCAGAGTCGGAAAATGGACGATTCGGAAAATTCGGTATTCCGATATCGAAGACTTGAATGAAGGCTGCCCGCCCTGGAACGAGCATTGGACTAATTTTTGGCCCGTGCGGTATATCACGGTTCGCAGGAAAACCGGCTTGATCAAAAATTTTGTGATTTCACCGCCGGACCCGATGAAGTTTATTGATGAGCTGAAAATCAGAATCGCCCCTCTCAGAATGGATGATCAGGAGCGCTGAGTATTGGCAGAGCGGTTCGAAGCTTATATTTCTTCGTTTCTTTCAGGTGATTCGGCGATCGCCGACCCGGAGTTGGCACTCATTGATCGCGAAAGCGAAGGTTATAGTGATCTCGAGCCTTCGATCGGCCCGGTTGCCGGAGGGCTCCTGGCATTATTGGTTCGGCTGATGAACGCGAAACGTGTTCTGGAATTCGGCGCGGCGCTCGGTTACTCGACGATTTGGCTCGCTTCCGCGCTGAAAGAAACCGGTGGAACGCTGGTCTCGGTGGAATTACGAAAAGACCGCTGCGAGGCCACGCTCAGGCATCTCAAGAATGCTGGGCTCGGGGATCGTGTCCAGGTGATCTGCGGTGACGCCGAGGAGGTTGCTCAGCGGCTCTCCGGGCCGTTTGATCTCATTCTTCAGGATTCGGCGAAGGCGCTTTATCCGAAAATGCTCGAGCGCTGCATCCAGTTGGCGCGAACAGGCGGCCTGATTGTCGCGGATGATGTGCTTTTCAAGCCCATGGGAATTCCTGAAAAGTACAGTACGCCGATTCACGAATATAACCAGGCAGTCTTCAAAGAGCGGCGGCTCCGGAGTGTGATCCTGCCGGTGGGCGATGGTGTTTTGTTGAGTTATAAAAGTAATGATTGAGAAGTGAGTGAAAAAGAATGCGGCGGGTCCGGTGTTGTTCCGAACCCGCTTCGAATAGCTTGCTAAATGTTTGGTGCAGGCTGACAGGATAATTCAGACTTGAACTGCTTGGCGACCCAGTGGCCTTCGCCAATTGTTCCTCCTCCCAGCCATACCTCGATTTCATGGCCTTCGACGGTATCGTTGGGAAGCACCCTACTTTGGAGGTGCAGAACAACTAACTGATTGGCTTCATTGCTGATCGGAATGGAAAAGGTGGTCTGGAAGTGATTATGTATGCCTTGCGCCCATTCAAAGACCGAGTATTGGAACGATGATTCCGATTTCT